>Ga0268259_10000027_pt1 | contig 172251 bp, 135 predicted proteins | sample AgamicAsMarz_FD_200246 | JGI IMG/M metagenome (GOLD analysis project Ga0268259, IMG submission 200246) | Agave microbial communities from Guanajuato, Mexico - As.Ma.rz (v2) (version 3) | ecosystem: Host-associated > Plants > Phyllosphere > Phylloplane/Leaf | place: Guanajuato, Mexico... | reverse complement strand
GCCTCTCAACCCGCTTCCCGTTGCCGGTGTTCCGTGTCGATGGAGGCGCATTATAGGGAGTTCGCGCGGGCTGACAAGTGTTTATTACGAAAAGATTATCGTTCGCAGTAATTTTCATCAAATCGCGCTATTTCGCTACGATTTGCCTGGTAACTGTGCAAAATCATTGGCAAAAGTGCTTACCTGCTGCCAGTCCGTGTACTCCACTTCTTTCGTCGAATCTGTCTCACCACCGGTCATGCGCATAATCAACTGGATCATGACGCGATCGAACCAGCGATAGCGCGGATAATAGAGCGCGCCTGCGAACACGGCACAGCAGTCAGGCTGCCACGGCGAGTGTGCCAGGAACTTCTGCGTATAGGCATTGGTTTCAGGAGAGCGCTTCTCAGGTTTGCGCGCCGTCAGGTTCACCGAAAAGAAACCGCTGGTTCGCTGCTGCAACTCATGAAGGTGTTGTTTAACGAACTTATCGACGACCGGCTGAAAATGGCCATAGCGGATAGATGCGCCAATTAATACGCGATCATACTGTGCCCAGTCAGGCAGAGAGGCATCCTGAATGTTCAGTACATCACACTGCTGCTGCTGACGGATCACATCAGCAATAGAAGAGGCAATCTTCTTGGTTTGTCCGTCGCGAGTGGAATAGAGAATCAGCGCTTTCATGTCAGCATCCTTATTAATTATTCACGCCAGAAAGTAGGCGTAAACAGCACCAGCAAGGTGAATACCTCGAGACGCCCGAACAACATGGTGGAAATAAGAATCCATTTCGCCACGTCATTCATTGAAGTGAAGTTATCAGCTACGACCCCTAAGCCAGGGCCGAGGTTGTTCAGCGTCGCGGCAACGGCAGCAAAAGCCGAGAAGTCGTCAACGCCGGTGGCGATGATTGCCAGCATGCTGATCAGGAACACCAGCGCATAAGCCGAGAAGAATCCCCATACAGCTTCAAGGATACGTTCCGGCAGCGCCCGGTTGCCCAGCTTAATGGTGTAGACCGCATTGGGGTGAACCAGACGCTTAAGCTCACGGTTACCCTGCTTGCATAACAGCAGTATGCGAATCACCTTCAGACCACCGCCGGTTGAACCGGCACAGCCGCCGATAAAGGCGGAGCACAACAGCAGTACCGGCAGGAACAATGGCCAGCGTGCGATGCTGTCGGTCGTGAATCCCGCCGTCGTCGCCATTGAGACCACCTGGAAAAAGGCCTGGTTCAGCGTCTGCCAGCCACTTTCATAGACATTATGGAACCAGAGCACCAGGGTACAGATCAACACCAGCGTCAGCTGAACGCCAATAAACATGCGGAACTCAGGGTCACGCCAGTACACACGCAGATTGCGTCCGCTTAACATGGCAAAGTGCAGGCCGTAGTTACAGCCTGAGATCAGCAGAAACACCGCCACGATGGTATTGATGGTGCCACTGTTAAAATAGCCGATACTGGCATCATGGGTTGAGAAGCCGCCAATGGCGATAGTCGAGAAACTGTGGCCAATAGCATCAAACGCTGGCATTCCCGCCAGCCACAATGCCAGCGCACAGGCTATCGTCAGCAGGACGTAGATCAGCCAGAGTGTTTTAGCCGTCTCGGCGATACGCGGTCGCATTTTATTATCTTTCAGCGGCCCCGGCATTTCAGCGCGATAGAGCTGCATGCCCCCGACGCCCAGAATCGGCAGTATCGCCACGGCTAATACGATGATCCCCATACCGCCCAGCCACTGCAGCATCTGCCGATAGAAGAGAATCGCCTTAGGCAACGAGTCCAGCCCCACCAGCGTGGTGGCACCGGTGGTTGTCAGGCCAGAGAAAGATTCAAAGAACGCATCCGTCACCGAAAGATGCGGCTGTTCGGCAAAGATAAAGGGCATCGCCCCTACGCTGCCCAGCACCGTCCAGAACAGGACCACAATCAGAAACCCTTCCCGCGGTTTGAGTTCGGTTTTCTTTTTGCGATTCGGCCACCACAGCAGCGAGCCGATCACCAGCGCCATCATAAAGGTCTGGCTAAACGCCCGCCCTGCGCCATCGCGATAAATTAAGGCGACCAGGCCGGGCAAAATCATCGTCACTGAAAAGAGGATCACCAGCAGACCGACTATGCGGGTAATGGCGCGAAAGTGCATTCAGCCGTTCCTTTAAATAAAAGAGATGAACATCATGGTGTGAGCGGGATCAGCGATAACGCGCCCCGACTAAAGTCTGACAGATTTTTTTTGAACCCGTCGATCTGTCCGTAAGGTACAGCCAGCGTCAATGCAATACGATCCTGAAACTGGCTGTCGGTCACCTTACCTTCAAAACGCTGTACCAGCCGTTCAATATCACTGAGCTGTGCATAGTCACATTGCAAAGTGAACAGCTTCATCGGCACTTTGCGCTGCCGTGGCAGCTGCTTAAGCCCCTGCTGGACGCCACCACCATACGCTTTCACTAAGCCGCCGGTTCCCAGCATGATGCCGCCGTAGTAACGCACCACCACAGCGGTAATCTCGCCAATATCCGCGCCCATCAGTTGCGCCAGCATCGGTTTCCCTGCCGTACCCGAAGGTTCACCATCATCAGAGAAACCGAGTTGCTGAGAATCATTCGGCGCGCCCGCTACCCAGGCCCAGCAGTGATGCCGGGCAGTGGGATGCTCGCTTTTAACCTGCTGGACAAACGCGCGCGCCGCCTCTGCACCCTCGGTGTGCGCCAGTAGCGTAATGAAGCGACTCTTTTTGATTGTCTCCTCACTGCTGCTTACTGGCACAGCGGGAATATCAAAGGCCTCCATCAGGCCAGATGCAGATCGCGGGTCATGTTCTCAACGCGATGCGCATGGATCACCACGTTATCCTCGATACGAATCCCGCCATAAGGCCGAAGCGCATCAATGGCCTGCCAGTTAAAGTGCTGACTGAAACGGCCTTCACGCAGCGGCGTCAGTAACGAGTCAATAATATAGAAGCCCGGCTCAATGGTTAATACCATGCCCGGTTGCAGCACGCGGGTGCAGCGAAGATAAGGATATTGCGCTGGCGCGGCGAGATGGGTGCCCTGCTCATCCTGCATAAAACCGGCAACGTCATGGACCTGCAGACCCAGCGGATGCCCCAGGCCATGTGGCATAAACGGACCGGTCAGATCTTCAGCCACCAGCGCTTCTTCGCTGATTCCCTGAACCAGCTCAAACTTCAGCAACATCTTCGCAATACGCTGATGCATCTGAAGGTGGTAATCGGTGTAGCGTACGCCCGGTTTCAGCGTGGCTATCAGGGCCAGCTCTTCAGTGTTCATCGCCTCAACCATTCTGGCATAGAGCGAACTGCTCTGCGCCGCATAGCTGCGGGTCAAATCAGCGGCATAGCCAAGATACTCGGCACCCGCATCAATCAAAAAGCTATGGCGTTTCGCCGGTGGCTGATGATCCAGCCGGGTGTAGTGCAGCACCGCAGCGTGCTCATTCAGCGCAATGATATTGCCGTAAGGTACATCGGTGTCGCGATGACCGGTAGCGGTCAGATACGCCTGATTGATATCGAACTCGCTTAAGCCCGCCGAGAACGCCTCTTTCGCCGCGCGATGACCGGCAACCGCCAGCTTCTGCGCCTGGCGCAGACAGGCGAGTTCATAATCAGTTTTGATGCTGCGATGGAAGTGCAGGAAGTCGATTACCGCTTTGGGATTAATATTGCCAGAGGCGATGCCGAGCTGAGATGCACGCGCGTTAACCGGGCCGATATAGGCGACGTTATCACGCTGTGCAGGCAGCAACTGCGCTATCTCATCCGCATTTTTCAGGCCGATAACGTCGACATCCCCGGTCCAGAAGCTATCCGGCAACGGTTCAACGTTATGCCAGTAATCCACCGGAGAGTAGAACCACAGTTTCGGTTTGTTCACCCCATCAATCCAGAGCCAGCAGTTGGGCACCTGCGTCACCGGCACCCAGGCCTTGAACTGCGGATTCACCTTAAACGGATAAGTGTGATCATCCAGAAACACCGTCAACAACTCACCGGAATGGATCAACATCGCATCCAGTTTATTGCGTGCCAGCACCTGCTGCGCCCGTTGTTGCAACGTGGCGATGTGCGCGTGATACAAGGTCTTCAGTGAATCCATTGACGTCTCTCCAGTGTCGCGAAATGGCCGCAGTTTAGCATACCCCTTGCGCAGATGCCGAAGTCGGCGCAGCTGTGATCTTGTTAGCAAATAAGCAAAGACCAGTTTGCAAAAAATTAACATCGCTCCCACACTCACGATCATCTGGTATGACCAGATCACCTTTCGCGGTTTCAGGAGACGCACATGCTCTACCAAGGCGCTAACCTTACTCTTCACTGGCTGGACGATGGCATCGCCGAGCTGGTTTTTGACGCTACGGGCTCGGTCAACAAGCTCGATACGCAAACTGTCGCCAGCCTGGGCGAGGCAATAGCTGTGCTGGAGCAGCAGCCAGAACTGCGCGGCCTGCTGCTGAGCTCCGCTAAACCTGCCTTTATTGTAGGGGCAGATATCACCGAGTTCCTTTCACTGTTTGATGCACCCACCGAAAAGCTGAGCCAGTGGCTGAGTTACGCCAACAGCATCTTCAATCGTCTGGAAGATTTGCCGGTACCGACTCTGGCCGCCATTGACGGCTATGCACTGGGCGGCGGATGTGAATGCGTACTGGCAACCGATCTGCGTATCGCTACTGCGGACGCCCGTATTGGCCTGCCGGAAACCAAACTCGGCATCATGCCGGGATTTGGCGGCAGCGTGCGATTGCCGCGCCTGCTGGGCGCCGACAGTGCGCTGGAAATTATTGCGGCGGGAAAAGATGTCGATGGCAATGCCGCTCTTAAACTCGGTCTGGTCGATGCCGTGGTGTCTCGCGAGAAACTGCGTGAGGCGGGAATCACCATGCTTAAGGCCGCTGCCACTGATGGCAGCTGGCGCGCCCGCCGGGCCCCTAAGCTGGCTCCGCTGAAACTCAGCCCGATTGAAGCGGCCATGAGCTTCACTATCGCGAAAGCCATGGTGCTGCAAACCGCAGGCAAGCATTATCCCGCTCCGCTGATGGCGGTAAAAACCATTGAAGCTGCAGCCAGCCTTGGCCGCGATGACGCGCTGAAGCTTGAAACCGCAGCGTTTGTGCCGCTGGCACAGTCTGATGAAGCACGCGCGCTGGTCGGCATCTTCCTCAACGACCAGTATGTGAAAGGTCTGGCGAAAAAGCGCGGCAGCGAAAGCGGCGCACCCGCTCAGGCAGCGGTACTGGGCGCAGGCATCATGGGTGGCGGCATCAGCTACCAGTCTGCGTGGAAAGGCGTGCCGGTCAGAATGAAAGATATCAATCCACAGGCGTTAACGCTGGGGATGAACGAAGCCAGCAAGCTGCTCAATAAGCTGCTGGAACGCGGCAAAATCGACGGCAACAAACTCGCCAGTGTGATCGCCACTATCCAGCCCACGCTGGATTACGCCGGTTTTGAACAGGCTGATGTGGTGGTTGAAGCGGTGGTAGAGAACCCGCTGATCAAGGCAAAAGTGCTGGCGGAAACCGAACAGCATCTGCGTGAAGATGCGATTCTGGCCTCCAATACCTCGACCATTCCCATCAGCCAGCTGGCGCAGGCGTTGCAGCGTCCGGAAAACTTCTGCGGCATGCACTTCTTCAATCCGGTACCGCGTATGCCGCTGGTAGAGGTGGTTCGTGGCGAGAAAACCAGTGAAGCGACCCTGAGCAAAGTGGTGGCCTGGGCCAGCAAAATGGGCAAAACCCCGATCGTAGTGAATGACTGTCCGGGCTTCTTTGTTAACCGGGTGCTGTTCCCTTACTTCGCCGCTTTCAGCCTGCTGCTGCGCGACGGCGCCGATTTCCGTCAGATTGATAAAGTGATGGAAAAACAGTTTGGCTGGCCGATGGGCCCCTCATGGCTGCTGGATGTGGTCGGCATCGATACCGCGCACCACGCGCAAAGCGTCATGGCTGACGGTTTCCCGGATCGTATGAAGCATGACTATCGTGATGCGATCGATCTGCTGTTTGATGCCGGTCGTTTGGGCCAGAAAAATGGCAAAGGCTTCTGGCGCTGGGAAGAAGATAAAAAGGGCAAGCTGACAAAAGTGGCTGATACCGAAGTGGATACGCTGCTGGAGCAGGTCTGCCAGCCTAAGCGGGTCTTCAGCGACGAAGAGATCCTGAATCGCATGATGCTGCCAATGCTGAATGAAGTAGTGCGCTGCCTGGAAGAGAAGATTATTGCCTCGCCAGCGGAAGCGGATATGGCGCTGGTCTATGGTCTCGGCTTCCCGCCTTTCCGTGGCGGCGCTTTCCGCTATCTCGATACCCTGGGCAACAGCAATGTGGTGGATCAGGCCCGGCGTTATAGCGCGCTCGGTGGCTTATATGCCCTGCCTGCGCTGCTGGTGCAGAAAGCCCATCAGCATGAAAGCTGGTATCCCGCCGCCAAACCGATTGATGAAGCCGCGCTGAAAAGCGCCTGAGGGCAAAAAGATGGAAAATGTGGTGATTATTGATGCGGTGCGCACGCCAATGGGACGTTCAAAAGGCGGCGCCTTTCGTCACGTGCGCGCTGAAGATCTCTCTGCGCACCTGATGCGCGAACTCCTGAGCCGCAACCCGGCGGTGAACCCGACATCACTGGACGATATCGTCTGGGGCTGCGTACAGCAGACGCTGGAACAGGGATTTAATATCGCGCGTAACGCCGCGCTGCTGGCCGAAATCCCGCATTCAGTGCCGGCCACCACCGTCAACCGACTGTGTGGCTCTTCAATGCAGGCGCTGCATGATGCGGCCCGCGCCATTATGGTCGGCGATGCGCAGTGCTGTCTGATCGGTGGCGTGGAGCATATGGGACATGTGCCGATGAATCACGGCGTCGACTTTCATCCCGGTCTGGGCCGAACCGTGGCAAAAGCAGCAGGCATGATGGGCTTAACGGCTGAAATGCTGGCGCGAATGCATAATATCAGCCGTGAGCAGCAGGATGCATTTGCCCTGCGTTCACACCAGCGGGCCTGGCAGGCCACCCAGCGTGGGGACTTTGCAACAGAGATTGTCGCCACCTATGGTCACGACAGCGACGGCATTCTTAAACGCTATGACTTCGATGAGGTGATTCGCGAGGAGACCAGCGCCGAAGGACTGGCGGCACTCAAACCCGCCTTCGATCCGGTAAACGGCACCGTCACGGCGGGTACGTCGTCGGCGTTGTCAGATGGCGCGGCCGCCATGCTGGTCATGAGTGAATCACGCGCCCGTGAGCTGGGGCTGACACCGCGCGCGCGCATCCGCAGCATGGCGGTGGTGGGCTGTGATCCTTCGATTATGGGCTATGGACCGGTACCGGCCAGCAAACTGGCATTGAAACGGGCGGGACTGAGCGTCAGTGATATCGATGTGTTTGAGCTGAACGAAGCCTTTGCCGCGCAGACGCTGCCCTGCATCAAGGACTTAGGTTTGCTGGAACGGATAGATGATAAGGTCAATCTGAATGGCGGCGCGATTGCGTTAGGCCATCCGCTGGGCTGCTCCGGCGCACGCATCAGCACAACGTTGCTGAATATTATGGAGCGACGCGACGCCCGTTTTGGCCTCGCCACCATGTGTATCGGACTGGGTCAGGGCATTGCGACCGTATTCGAGCGTCTGTAATACGTTGAGTCTTACTTTGTCAGATTTACCCGCCAGTAAATCGGCGGGTTTTTTCTGTCTGCTACAGGCTGCTACAGGGAATCAGATAAAGGCAAACGCATCGCCGTACATCTGTGACTCCACCGCGCCACGCTCGGCACAGAAACGATCGCGGGCAATCTTCGCCATCTCAAAACGTCCGGCGATGTAGATCTCATGCTCGCTCAGTGTACTGAAATCCTGCATTACTGCCGTCAGTACCGTGCCTGAACGGCCCTGCCAGCCCGCTTCAGGTTGCTCGACAACCGGGATCACCTTCAGGTTCGGGTGCTTCACCGCCAGCGCATCCAGCTCTTCCAGATCGTACAAATGCTTGAGCTCACGTCCGCCCCAGTAAATGGCGATATCGCGCTCTGGCTGTTCCGCCAGTGCAGTGAGCAGAATCGAACGGGCATAGGAGAAACCGGTGCCGCCTGCAATCAGAATCAGCGGCTTGCTGCTCTCTTCACGCAGCCAGGCATCGCCGTGCGGCATATCAACCGTAATCTGGCGATCGTTACGGATGCGATCCATGACGGCCATGGCATAGAGGTTCAGATCGGACGCGCCGATATGCAGCTCAATGATATCTTTTTCCATCGGCGTTGAGGCCAGTGAGAACGGACGCTTGTCACGCTCGTCCATCACCACCATCAGATACTGTCCCGCGCGAAAACTGAATTCCGCTTCAGGGATCAGGCGAACGCGATAGACCGTGTCGGTAATCGCCTCAACCGAAGTTACTTTACAGCTTAACGTTGTCATGCGTTCCCTCTGTCGGGTCGTCTTTATGGTTGTGCTCGCCATCAACGCTGTGGCGGCTGATCAAAAATACCTAGCTCATCCCAGATAGCATCAATGCGCGCGGTGACCGCAGGATCTTTGACGATAGGTGTACCCCATTCGCGCTGCGTTTCACCTGGCCACTTATTGGTCGCATCCATCCCCATCTTCGATCCCAGCCCGGAAACGGGCGAAGCGAAATCGAGATAATCGATTGGGGTATTTTCCACTAATACCGTATCGCGGGCCGGATCCATACGCGTGGTGATCGCCCAGATCACGTCGTTCCAGTCACGCGCATTAACGTCATCGTCACACACAATAACAAATTTGGTGTACATGAACTGCCGCAGAAACGACCAGACGCCAAACATGACACGTTTGGCATGCCCCGCGTACTGCTTTTTAATCGTCACGACCGCCAGCCGGTATGAACACCCTTCTGGCGGCAGATAGAAGTCCACGATCTCCGGGAACTGCTTCACCAGAATCGGCACCAGCACTTCATTCAGCGCCACACCCAGCACCGCAGGTTCATCTGGCGGACGGCCGGTATAGGTGGAGTGATAGATAGGCTTATGGCGCTGCGTAATATGCGTAACGGTAAACACCGGGAAGCTATCTACTTCATTGTAGTAGCCGGTGTGGTCGCCGTAAGGTCCTTCCGGCGCCATATCGCCCGCTTCGATATACCCTTCCAGCACGATTTCCGCGCTGGCAGGAACTTCGAGATCGTTCGAGAGGCATTTCACTACTTCGGTTTTATTGCCGCGCAGTAAACCGGCAAACGCATATTCTGACAGCGTATCAGGCACCGGTGTCACCGCACCGAGGATAGTGGCAGGATCGGCACCCAGCGCCACCGAGACCGGAAAACGCTCACCCGGATGCGCTTTCGTCCACTCCAGATAATCGAGCGCACCGCCACGGTGCGACAGCCAGCGCATGATCAGCCGATTTTTGCCGATCACCTGCTGCCGGTAGATCCCAAGATTCTGCCGCTCTTTGTGCGGGCCGCGCGTTACGGTCAGCCCCCAGGTAATCAGCGGTGCCGCATCGCCCGGCCAGCACTTCATCACCGGAATGCGCGTCAGATCGACTTCATCGCCGCTGAACACCTCTTCCTGACAGGGTGCATTGCGCAGGCGTTTGGTCGGCATGTTCAGGACCTGCTTAAACTGCGGCATCTTATCGAACAGATCGCGGAAGCCTTTTGGCGGCTCCGGCTCTTTCAGGAAGGCCAGCAGTTTACCCACTTCACGCAGTGCGCTGACCTCTTCCTGGCCCATGCCCATTGCCACACGCTTTGGTGTGCCGAACAGATTGCACAGCACCGGCATGTCGTACCCTTTCGGGTTTTCAAACAGCAGAGCCGGGCCACCGGCACGCAGAGTGCGGTCGGCGATTTCGGTCATTTCCAGTTCAGGATCGATCGACTGGGTAATGCGCTTTAGCTCACCGCGCTGTTCGAGCAGCGCGAGAAAGTCTCTTAAATCGTGATATTTCATGCGGCTTTAGCTTTCCGGCCAGAGTGAATCGGCCATTATAGGTCTGATTAAGCGGTTATGCTGAGGTTTATATGGCAGCGTCATACGCACTGAAAGGGAACCAGCGGTTGTAACGCGCGGGCATCGTGATACCCCTGAATCGGCTCGCCGTGGCGAAACAGTTTAAAATCTTCGTTTCGCACGCTGTGATAGCGCAGCTGATTGTCGTGAACGTGCAGAAAACTGCCTTCACGCAGTGCAATCACCGATTCTGTCGGATTAACTGCACAGAACTCTGCCAGCCGTTCGTCACGGGTTTCGCCCATATGACCGCTGACGCTGGCATCCAGATAGTGGGGATTAATCTGCACCGGAAAGAGTCCCAGCGCAGGCAGCACCACGCTGCTGCGCACCGGCATATCGTTCGTGGTACGGATTGAGGGCGTCGCCACGTTGCAGCCTGCGCTCCAGCCGACATAAGGTACCTGTCGCTCCCGCACCGCGCGCTGAATCGCTCCGATCAGACCCTGCTCATGCAGCATCTGATTCAGGAACCAGGTGTTGCCGCCGCTGACTAAAATCAGCTCTGCCTGCGCAATCGCTTCAGCCGGTGAGGCGAATGCCTGAACCCGCTCAACCTGAATGCCCAGTGAGGCACTGAGTTCGGCGGCGCGTTGCTGCTGATCGCCACGAATAATCGCGTAGGGGATCAGTACCGCCGAGCGGATAGCGCGTCGGGCGATCATGGCGTGCAGCTGCGGCTGCGCATAGCCCAGCAGCGGCGCATCATCCGCCAGCTTGCCGTTGCTCAACAGAAAGAGTTCCATCAGAGGATCCTTTTGCAGATGTGATGGTCATTGAGTCTGATACAGAGCAATAGCAGACGTCAATTTTCAGTCACCTTTTCTGCTGCCCTCGGGCATCTTAAGAAAAGTCTCAGTTTATTTTCTTTGCGGGACGCTTTACCCTGCCCCTGCGCTATAACTCTGGCAGCAGGTTTGCTATTCTTAGCGTCCATTCAATGGGAGCAGTTATGGAATCCTGGTACTTACTCTATTGCAAACGTGGACAGCTACTGCGCGCGAAGGAGCATCTGGAGCGGCAGGAAGTGCATTGCCTCAGCCCGATGATCGCTCTGGAAAAGATCGTGCGCGGTAAACGCACCACCGTGAGTGAGCCACTGTTCCCGAATTATCTGTTTATCGAGTTTGATCCGGAAGCCATTCACACCACGACGATCAGCAGCACCCGTGGCGTCAGCCACTTCGTGCGCTTTGGCACGACGCCCGCGACCGTGCCTTCAGCCGTGATTGAAGCGCTGGAAACAGACGTCCCGCAAATCCTGCTTGACCCTGAAACGCCGCAAAGCGGTGATGAAGTGGTCATCACCGACGGGACGTTTGAAGGGCTGCGCGCCATCTTTGCCGAGCCGGATGGTGAAACGCGCTCAATTCTGTTGCTTAATTTGCTGAACAAGCAGGTAATGCGCAGCGTCGACAACAAGCAGTTCCGCAAGATTTAAGCCAGTCTGAATAACGTCCGCGCATTATGGTCGATGCGGGTCGCCAGTTCCTCAGCACTCTCACCACGCCATGTCGCCACCTGGTGCACAATATGCGGTAAAAAGCAGGGTTCATTACGGCGCGAAGTCGGGCGTGGACGCATGTCGCGCGGCAGCAGATATGGGGCATCCGTTTCCAGCAGCAGGCGATCGGCCGGAATCAGTGGCAGCAGCTCGCGCAACTCCAGACCACGGCGCTCATCGCATACCCAGCCCGTAATCCCTACCGATAATCCCATGCCCAGACAGGCTTCCAGTTCGTCACGCGTGCCGGTAAAGCAGTGGATCACCGCGCCAGGCAGTTTTGGCAGCCAGGGCGCCAGCACTGCGGCGAAACGCGCATGGGCTTCGCGGCAGTGCAGAAAGACCGGCATATTGAGTTCTGCCGCCAGAGCCAGCTGCGCATCAAACGCATACTCCTGCTGCTCATGAGCCGACAGATTGCGATTGAAATCGAGTCCGCACTCACCGATGGCAACCACTTCCGGTTTTTCAGCCAGGCGACGCAGGGTGCTGGCAATTTCCGTTGACCATTCGCTGGCATGATGAGGATGGACGCCCGCGGTAGACCAACAGAAGCCCGCTTGATCTTCAGCCAGTCGCTGAGCCTGCTGGCTCTCCAGCGCGTTAGTGCCGGTAATAAGCATGCCGGTGACGCCCGCATCACGCGCGCGTTTAACCACCTTTTGCCGGTCGGAGGCGAATTGCGTGCTGGTCAGGTTTACACCGATATCAAACATAATTTTTCCCACAGTTTATAAACAAAAACCGCCCATCAGGGCGGTTTGGATTAATCGCTTCCCGCCAGTGCGGGTAAAGCTGTCCGCATCAGGAGTCGGTATTCTCTTCTTCATCCTGTAACCGGCGGCCTTTACCCACATAGTAACGGGAAAAGAATACGCCGACTTCAAACAGGCAGTACATCGGAATAGCGAGCAAAGTTTGGGAAAAAACATCCGGCGGTGTGAGCAACATCCCGACCACGAAGGCGCCCACCAGAATATAGGGACGTTTCTTCTTCAACTCTTCCGGGCTGGTGATACCGGTCCAGCACAGCAACACAATCGCCACCGGCACCTCAAACGCCACGCCAAATGCCATAAACAGCGTCATGACAAAGTCGAGGTATTTGGAGATATCCGTTGCTACGGTCACGCCGATCGGCGCTGTCTTGGTGAAAAAACCAAATGCCAGCGGGAAGACCACGAAATAGGCAAAGGCTACGCCGAAGTAGAACAGGAAGGTGCTGGAAAACAGCAGCGGCATAACCAGCCTGCGCTCATGCCGGTAAAGCGCCGGGGCGACAAATGCCCAGACCTGATAGAGGATCACCGGCACCGCAAGAAACACCGACACTATAATGGTCAGCTTAATCGGGGTGAAAAACGGTGAGGCCACATCGGTCGCGATCATGCTGGAGCCCACCGGCATCTGGCTGATTAGCGGTGCCGCAACCAGCTGGTAGATGTCGTTGGCGAAATAAACCAGCACCAGGAAAATCGCTAATACGGCAATGATGCAGTTCAGTAGTCGCTTACGCAGCTCAATCAGATGACTGATGAGCGGTTGGGTATCTTCAACGGCCATTATCGTTCATCACTTGCAGAAGAGGGGGTAGCGGATTGACGCGCAGGATCTGCTGGCCTGGCAACGTCGCCAGCGGGTGCCTGTGCCGGTGCGCTGGCCACAGCGGTTGGTGCGGCAGAGGACTGCACCGCCGGACCTGATGAAACCGCTGAAGAGGCCGGTGCCGGAGCAGTGGCGACGGCAGAAGGTGCAGCAGAGGGTTGCACCGCCGGACCTGAGTCTGAAACCTCAGACGGTGTCTGTACCGGGGCACTGGCCTGGTGTTCTGCTGTAGCCGGTGTCGCCGAAGGCTCAGCCGGAGCAGGCGCGGGCCTGTGCTGTGCCGAATGGATGGTGTTAGCCTCGTCTTCCTCTTTTTCAATGTCGATGCTCTGACTGACCGAGCGTTTCATTGAATCCGCAGTTTTACGCAGCTCTTCCATCGACTCTTTCAGCTCAGGTGAGAGCGTGCCACGGCCCGCTTCTTCCACCTTTTTCAGGCTCTCCTGCAACTCCTGCAGCTTGAGCTCCTGCGCCAGTTCATGTTGTACATTGGCTGCCAGCGAACGAATCGCCCTGATCCAGCCGACCACGGTTTTCACCGCAACCGGTAAACGTTGCGGGCCGAGTACAATCAGCCCGATCACGAACACCAATACCAGTTCACTAAAACCAATATCAAACACGGTTTACACCTGCTTGTCGTTCTTGGCTTCTTCTTTGTTAGCCGAAGTTTGCTGTTTGTCCGCCAGCGTTTTGGCAGCGAAGTCAGCGTCCTGCTCTTTCGGTTGATCCTTTTTGTCGTCCTCGTCACCCATGGCTTTTTTGAAGCCACGAATCGAAGAACCCAAATCTGAACCCAGATTACGTAATTTGTTGGTACCGAACAGAAGTACAACAATCACGGCAATGATTAACAATTGCCAGATACTGATACCGCCCATGAGATAGCCTCTAATATTCTGTGAAAACGATGAGGTAATGCACCACAGAGTGCCCTTTTCAACCGGGCCTGAGCCAGCGACATTACCTTTTTTTAGACGGGCGTGACAATCAGTTTGTCTTACGCCAGCCGATTAACCAGGAGACAATTCCTGCTGCCATCAACACCGCCGGGAAAAAGTCCCAATCCGGTCGGGTGAGCAGCACAGCCGTTCCGCTTAACAGCAACGTTGCACCGACGCCGAACAGGTAACGCGCCTGATGGTGCCGGACGCGCTGCGCATTCATATCGCCCACTAATTTATCGACGCTGTGCCGCAAAAGTTTGTGCTGGCGCATGCTGTCGTAAAACAGCTCCGGCAGCTCAGGGAGCTTCTCAGCCCAGAATGGCGCTTTCTCTTTTACCGCACGGATAATAGCCGGTAATCCCACCTGATCTTTGATCCACTCTTCCAGGAAGGGCTTGGCTGTCTTCCACAGGTCGAGCTGCGGATAGAGCTGACGGCCGATGCCTTCAACATAGAGCAGCGTTTTTTGCAGCAGGACCAGCTGCGGCTGCACTTCCATATTAAAGCGGCGTGCGGTGTTGAACAGGTTCAGCAGCACATGCCCGAAGGAGATTTCAGCCAGCGGTTTTTCAAAAATCGGCTCGCAGACCGTACGAATCGCAAACTCGAAATCTTCTACGTTGGTATCGGGCGGCACCCAGCCTGAGTCAACGTGCAACTCCGCGACCTTACGGTAGTCACGGTTGAAGAAGGCGATAAAGTTTTCAGCCAGATAGCGCTTATCTTCTTTGTTCAGTGAACCCACGATACCGCAATCGATGCCGATATATTGTGGATCTTCCGGATGTTCATAGCTGACAAAAATATTGCCAGGATGCATATCCGCATGGAAGAAGCTGTCGCGGAAGACCTGGGTGAAGAAGACCTGCACGCCACGTTCTGCCAGCAGCTTCATATTAACGCCATGACGCTCCAGCGTGGCAACATCTGAAATCGGAATGCCGTAGATGCGCTCCATCACCATCATGGTTTCGCTGCAGTAGTCGGAATAGACTTCCGGCACATAGAGCATGCGGCTATCTTCAAAATTCCGGCGCAACTGAATGGCGTTGGCCGCTTCACGTAACAGATTCAGCTCATCAAGCAGGGTTTTCTCATAATCGCGCACCACTTCGACCGGACGCAGACGACGGCCATCCGGCAACAGGCGCGGGACCCAGCGGGCCAGGCGATAGATCAGCTTCATGTCCGCCCGAATCACCGGCAAAATATCGGGGCGAATCACTTTGATCACCACTTTCTTGCCAGTTGATTTCAGCGTGGCGGTGTGCACCTGCGCAATGGATGCCGAAGCCAGTGGCTTGATATCAAAATCATCAAACCAGGTTTCAATCGGCGCGCCCATTGAAGCTTCAATCTGCGCTTTGGCTTTGACGCCATCGAACGGCGCAACACGGTCCTGCAGGATCGCCAGTTGATCGGCAATCAGCGGCGGGAAGAGATCACGACGGGTCGACAGCATCTGGCCAAACTTGATCCAGACCGGACCCAGCTGCTCCATCGCCATGCGCATACGTGCGCCGATCGGTTCATGCTGATGCAGATTAGGGATCCAGAAAACAGAGCGACGCCACAGGCGGAACAGGAAAGTGAGGCGTGTCTGAGGAATCAGTTCATCAAGGCCATAGGTCAGAAACACCTTCATGATCAGATATAAGCGGCGGATCTCTCCAAAACTCATTTTGCCTCCAGCTGCGCCAGACGCGCATCAAGCGCCTCAAGCGAACGTTCCATCGCGTCGACCTCCTCAGAAAACCAGGCTAATTCCAGCGAGCCAGGCGCAACTCGCCACTCTTCGGTTATGGCCTGTCCGAGATAATCCTGGCGACGCTGCACTTCACCTTTGAAAAAGCGTAATGCCTGTTGTGAGCGCTGACTGATCCCCTGTGCGGCGATATCGCCGACCCAGGGAGCCAGATATTCTGCCGGATCCAGCTCAGCCAGATCCATCAGCGCAGAGAACTGCTGCACCACCTGCAGGTCACCTTCAACCTGCAGTTCACCGCTACGGATCAGCGGCGTCAGCTGCTGGCGATCGCGCAGCTTCGGCAGGGTTTTCAGCGAGGTGATCACCGTGCAGTCACTGCGATCCTGCCAGTCAGCTAACACATCGACCTGCTGTTCACTGAAGACCAGCACCAGCGGATGAGAGAGCTCATTCAGGCGCAGCGTCAGCACTTTGCCATTCAGGCGTTGCCGCGCCGGTTTCAGGCCACGATCGCGATAGAGAATACGGTTCAGCGCCGTTTCCAGGCCCGCGGTAATCAAGGGCGTCAGGTTCATTACCATCTCACTCAGAACTTAAATCCACGATGCAGCGCCACAATGCCGCCGGTCATATTGGAGTAAGTGGTATTTTCAAAACCGACATCGTTCATCATCGCTTTCAGGGTCTCCTGATCGGGATGCATGCGGATCGATTCGGCCAGATAGCGATAGCTCTCTGCATCCTGCGCCACCAGCTGTCCGATACGCGGCAGAATATGGAACGAGTAGGCGTCATACGCTTTGCTCAGCGGATCCAGGACGGGTTTAGAGAACTCCAGCACCAGCAGGCGTCCGCCCGGCTTGAGTACCCGGAACATAGAGGCCAGCGCCTTCTCTTTTTCCGTAACGTTACGCAGGCCAAAAGAGATGGTAATGCAGTCGAAATAGTTATCGGGGAAAGGCAGGGCTTCGGCATTGGCCTGTACGTAACTCACGTTGCCGACCACGCCCTGATTGCGCAGCTTTTCGCGGCCCATCTTCAGCATGGAACTGTTGATATCGGCCAGTACAACCTGACCCGTTTCGCCCACCAGGCGAGAAAATTTAGCCGTCAGATCGCCGGTACCCCCCGCCAGATCTAACACGCGCTGACCGCGACGTACGCCGCTGCTGTCAATGGTAAAACGCTTCCAGATACGATGGACGCCAAACGACATCAAATCGTTCATCAGGTCATATTTTGCCGCTACGGAGTGAAACACGTCCGCGACTTTGTCAGCTTTTTCGCTTTTGGCGACCGTCTGAAAGCCAAAATGGGTAGTTTCCTGCTGTGATTCATCTGCCATCGGTTTTACCTGCTCCACAAACAATACTTCCCGAAGTGTATCAGAGTCACGGAAGTCAGGCACGCTGCGCCCATACTATTCGTGGAGGCGCCTCACATGCATCTCACTCTCATCCGCATCACTGTCATCATCTGCGTCATCAGCCGCCCGGTTTTCCGGCATGGCTCGTTCGGCCAGCTGAGGATTAATTGGTCGTTTGATCTCCACACCCAGCGCACGAAATCCTTCAGTCTGCGCAATCAGGTTGCCGCGCCCTTCTGACAGCTTTTTCATCGCCTCGCGATAGCTGTTCTGCGCCTTGTCCAGGCTGTGACCAATGCCGCTCATGTCATCGACAAACAGCCGCATCTTGTCATAGAGCCGCGTTGCCCGATCGGCAATACGCTGTGCATTGCGGCTCTGATGCTCATAGCGCCACAGATTATTAATGGTACGCAACGCCACCAGCAGCGTGGTGGGGCTGACCAGCATGATGTTCTGCTGCAGCGCCTCACCAATCAGCTCAGGCTGGCGGTCAATGGCCAGCAAAAAGGCGGGCTCCACCGGGATAAACATCAGCACATAATCCAGCGATCGTAAGCCGGGCAATTGTTGATAATCTTTTCGTCCCAGCAGGCGGATGTGCGCCCGCATGGCAGCGACATGTTCCTGAATAGCCTGCTCTCGTTCGATCTCATCATCCGCATTGAAGTAGCGCTCATAGGCCACCAGCGTCATTTTGGCGTCCACCACCACATCTTTGCCCTGCGGCAGGCGCACAATCACATCCGGCTGCATCCTGCCCTGCAGTTCTGACTGAATGCTCACCTGGGTTTCATATTCGTAGCCTTCACGCAGTCCGGAGGCTTCCAGTACCCGGCTCAGCACCACTTCACCCCAGTTACCCTGGATCTTATTATCGCCCTTCAGCGCTTTGGTCAGGTTAAGCGCCTCCTGCGCCATCTGCGCATTCAGCTGCTGTAACTGCCGGATTTCATGGGTCAGGGTATGTCGCTCACGCGCTTCTGCGCCAAAGCTTTCATGAACCTGACGACGGAAGCCATCAAGCTGTTCACGCAACGGACCAATCAGCCCGTCCAGACTTTGCCGGTTCTGTTCATCGACGCGACGGCCGCTGTTTTCGAAAATACGGTTGGCGAGGTTTTCAAACTGGGCGCTAAGGCGTTGTTCGCTGTTGGTCAGCAGGCGCTGTTTCTCTTCTGCGGCGAAACGGGTCTCTTCAAGGCGAATGGTCACCTCGCGCAGCTCCGCTTCCTGCGCGCTGTTGACCTCCAGCTGATTGCGCAGTTCACGATTAAGCTGCTCACTTTCATTACGCCAGTAATCAAGCTGTTGCAGCCGCTCATTGGCGCCGCTCAGCGCGCCGTGCAGCTGACGAAGCTCCTGCTCACGCTGCTGCGTCTGCTGCTGAAGCTGTTCGATCTGCTGCTGCTGACGCTGTTGTGCCTCTTCCTGCAGACGGCGCTCGGTCTGGAAACTGGCGACCTGATGGCCGGCACGTAACTGTGCCAGCATCCAGCCAATCCCTAACCCGGCAAGCGCCAGACAGGCGCTGATAATGATGTGCTGATCCATGATTTCCCCCGCGACTCAGGCTGCTGAGGGAAAGGTAGAGTCGCACTGTATGAATGTCCAGATAATTTTAACAGGATTCAGCGCCTTACAGCGCCGTCACCGTAAGCTTGCCAGCCTGCCACTCATCAATCAGGAAAAACGGCATGGGCAATAGCCATTCACCCTTTTTAACCTGCGCCAGATAGTGCCAGGTTGTCCCGCCCGAGGTGATCGCGACGCGCTGTCTGCTTCCCTCAGCGGCGCTGGATTTGCCGGTCATACTGGCAAAACCGGCATTGCTGCCCACATGGAAATGCGGCGTCTGCCAGCGCACGGGGGCATGGTCAGGCCACGGCTGGGCGTGATGAAAATGAAACAGTTCATCGTGGCTCAGGAGGCTTTCACGCACCGTCGGCCACAACGCTACCTTGAGGAAATATTGATCGGTGAAGCGCTGGCTGCCCTGATACTGCGCAATGAAATCGCGCATCGCCTGTTCCACATCCCGGAAGACGCCGTGACAGCCGCCCCACATCCCTGCCAGCAGCAGCTCAGTATGGGAGAAGTAGTCACGCATATGGTGGAACCAGTAAGGCGACGCCAGCCAGGCGTTTACCGCTGCCGCCTCGCGCTCCGAGAGCAGCGAGTCGGCATCACGCACGATAAAACGTTTCACGCCAGGATCGTCCATCACCAGGAAACGCCAGAGGGTCGGAAACAGCGTTTTCTCGTGGGACATATCGATCAGCTGGACGTGCGGCTGGTCAAGGCGCTGCCAGACATGCTGCGGCACGCTGTCATCGAGATAGATGCGGCAGACCCAGCCGGGATAGAGCTCAGGCGCCACTTCAACGTTTTTGATTAAGGTTTCACAGTAGCGCGGCTGATCGCCATAGAGGCAGAAAGCGATGACATTCTGGTGCGGATGAGTGAGATCGACAGGCTCCGGTTGCGGCGCGGGAAACGTGGCGCGCTGCCCCTGACTGAAACGCGCATCAGAGCGCATCAGCGAGGCCAGCCCATGACGCGCCACCTCATCCTTTTTATCCAGCCAGCCACACACTTCGGTCAGGCCATCCAGCCAGGTTTCAGAGGCGGTAGCCTGTACAGCGGGCGGTGACTGATAAATCTTCTGGTAGATTTTGTACGATTTATTGTACTGACCCAGACGCAGCAGGCAGAGCGCGTAGTCGCTCAGCACCTGCATCTGATTGGGCATCGTGCGCAATACCTCTTCACAGCATTGAGCGGCCAGCGCATAGTCGCCCTGTTGCATGGCGGCACGGAAACGTTCGGCACTGCGTTCCAGCATGGCTTTGAGTGCGGCCGGATTAGCACCAGGGGCAGGACGTCGGACGGGAATAGTATTGCGCATAAAAACTCTCAGGTTTCACTGATGTTACGCGCCGTTAACTACCGGCAGCAGGTTTTGAGTCTGGACAAAAAACCTGCTGCCAGACGCGGTCGTTATAGTAAGCGACGCGCCGCTTCGACCACAATCTTCACTGCGTCACTTTCTGTCTGTTTCATGGTGACCGCATCCGGGATCTCTTTCTGAGTGCGGTTCACAATCACGCCCGCCACCATGCCGGCTCGCAGACCCTGGCTGGCGCACATGGTTAACAGTGTAGCGGATTCCATCTCATAGTTGAGAACGCCCATATCCTGCCACTCTTTCATCGATCCCCTGAAGCGACTGACTACGCGGCCCGAGACGGTGTCGTAGCGCTCCTGACCCGGATAGAAGGTGTCAGAAGAGGCGGTGATGCCGATATGCGTTTTCGCGCCACAAGCTTCTGCGGCGGCAACCAGCGCGGTGGTGCAGGCGAAATCAGCCACTGCCGGAAACTCCATCGGCGCAAAATGCAGGCTGGCCCCGTCCAGGCGAACGGATGCGGTGGTCACCAGCACATCGCCGACATTGATATGCGGCTGGATAGCGCCCGTGGTACCGACACGCAGGAAGGTACGCACGCCAAGCTGCGCCAGCTCTTCGACCGCAATCGAGGTCGAAGGACCGCCAATGCCGGTTGAGCAGACCACGACCGGCTTACCATCAATTTTTGCCAGCCAGGAGGTAAATTCACGGTGTGAGGCGAGATGCGTGGCATCTTCCATCAGTCCGGCAATTTTCTTCACGCGCTCCGGATCGCCCGGCACAATCGCCAGGGTGGCGCCCTGCAGATCGGCTTTGGTCAGGCCAAGATGGAAAACGTCAGACTGTGTCATTTTCAGACTCCTGTTAAGGGAAGGTAGCGCGCCACTCTACGCCAGCACGCCCAAAAAATATGTGACAACATTCACTTAAGAAAATGAAAGTTACATTTCCCGAAAGATAAATTGTGACAGCAATCACACAATAGCATCTTCCGGGTGCGGATAGCTCTCAGTGGGGCTGTGTCAGGGTCAGCGCAATGTTAAAGAGGAGGATGATTTTATTCGCTGCTGATTCTGTGACCCGACACCTGGCGCATACGCTTTCCGGCCAGGCTATAGTTACGTGATTGCGCAAATGCTTGCACGGAGAGAATAATGAAACCCAGTGATAATATGGCACAAAAACCGGCGACGGGCGGCTTTGCCCCTGCCGTGCAGCCCACCGCCTCCACCACCATCATTACCGACAGCCCGGCGATTCAGGCGGGTGAAACCTCAGTGCCCAGCCAGGGCGAAAATATGCCGGCATTCTTTGCAAAACCCCAGTCAGCGGAAGGCCCGTGGCCAGTCGTACTGGTCGTGCAGGAGATCTTTGGTGTGCATGAACACATCAGGGATATCTGCCGCCGCCTGGCGCTGGAAGGCTATCTGGCGATTGCGCCTGAGCTCTATTTCCGCGAGGGCGATCCCGCTGAGTATAATGATATCCCGACGCTGTTCAGCGAGCTGGTCAGCAAAGTGCCTGACAGCCAGGTGCTGGCCGATCTCGATCATGCCGCCAACTGGGCCGCACGCAACGGCGGCGATATTCGTCGCATGGGCATCACCGGTTTTTGCTGGGGTGGCCGAATCAGCTGGCTCTACGCCGCGCATAACCCGCAACTGCGCGCCGCCGTGGCGTGGTATGGACGACTGACCGGTGAGCGTACGCTGAAGCAGCAGAAGCATCCTATTGATATTGCGGTCGACCTGAATGCGCCAGTATTAGGTTTGTATGGTGGCCAGGATGAGGGTATCCCGCTGGAGAGCGTCGAGCAGATGCGTCAGGCACTGCATGCCGCCAATGCAACCGCAGAGATCATCGTCTATCCCGAAGCGGGCCATGCCTTTAATGCTGACTATCGTGCAAGCTACCATGCTGAATCTGCCAATGATGGCTGGCAGCGGATGCTGGCCTGGTTCAGGCAGTATGGTGTTGCATCGCAGTAAATGAAAAAGGGGCGCTTATGCGCCCCTGATTTTTTCGCCCCACCAGACCCGATTCCCTACGCCGTTTCTCCACGCAATTTCTTCGCTGCCGTCACCATGTTCGCCAGCGCCTGACGCGTTTCCGTCCAGCCCCGTGTTTTCAAACCGCAGTCCGGGTTCACCCACAGACGCGCTTCCGGAATACGTTTTGCCGCCTTCAGCAACAGTGCTTCTATCCACTCCACGCTGGGGACGTTAGGCGAATGGATGTCGTAGACGCCGGGACCGATTTCATTCGGGTAGTCGAAGTTTTCAAACGCCTCCAGCAGGTCCATGTCAGATCGCGAGGTTTCGATGGTGATCACATCGGCATCCAGCGCCGCGATAGCGTCCATAATGTCGTTAAATTCGCAGTAACACATATGGGTGTGAATCTGGGTTTCATCCCGCGCCACCGCCGCATTCAGTCGGAAGGCCTCCACCGCCCAGTTCAGGTAGGCGGCCCATTCAGACTGGTGCAGTGGCAGACCTTCACGCAGCGCAGGCTCATCAATCTGGATAATCCCGATGCCCGCCTTCTCCAGGTCTTCGACTTCATCACGCAGCGCCAGCGCGATCTGTTTCGCGATGGTTTCGCGTGACACATCTTCACGCGGGAATGACCAGCAGAGGATGGTTACCGGACCGGTCAGCATCCCTTTTACCGGCTTGTTGGTCAGCGACTGGGCATATCTGGCCCACTCAACGGTGATCGCCTCCGGACGACTGACATCGCCGATGATGACAGGCGGTTTCACACAGCGTGAACCGTAGCTCTGAACCCAGCCATTCTGTGTAAAGACAAACCCCTCCAGATGTTCGCCGAAGTACTCAACCATGTCGTTACGTTCCGCTTCACCGTGCACCAGCACATCCAGCCCCAGCCGCTCTTGTTCGAGAATCGCCTGCTTAATATGCTCCGCGATGCCGGTGCGGTAATGGTTGCTGTCGAGCCGGCCCTGTTTAAAGTCGAGGCGCAGGCCGCGAATTTCAGTGGTCTGTGGAAAAGAGCCGATGGTGGTGGTAGGCCAGGCTGGCAGATTGAAACGCTGACGCTGCAGGACCGCCCGCACCGGATAAGCGCTCTGGCGTTCACTGTGCTGTGAGGTAATGGCCTGCAGACGCTGGCCCACCGCCGCATTATGCACGCGGCGGGAGTGAGCGCGGGCGTGTACCGGTGCGCTCCAGGCTTCCAGCGCCGTCGCATCGTTGTTGTTGAGTGCCTGACTCAGCAGTGATAGCTCGGCACATTTCTGCAGCGCAAAGGCGAACCAGCTTTTGACTTCATCATCCAGACGGGTCTCGACGCTCAGGTCGATAGGGCTATGCAGCAACGAGCACGAGGAGCCGATCCACACCTGTTCACGCGCTCTCGTCAGCGGTTGCAAGCGGCTGAACCAGCGGCTCAGATCGGCGCGCCAGACGTTGCGTCCGTTGATCACGCCGAGCGACAGCAGCCAGCTGGCGGGCAGTTGCTGATTCAGTTGTTGAATATCATCACTGCCATGGACCAGATCGACATGCAGCCCCTGCACCGGCAGCGAACGAATCACATCAATGTTCTGGCGGATGCTGTCAAAATAGGTGGTCAGCAGCAGTTTGCTGTGACCCTGCAGTGCGTCATACGCCGGCTGGAAGGCTTCGCGCCACGTCTGCGGCAGCTCCAGTGCCAGAGCAGGTTCATCAATCTGTACCCATTCGATGCCGCGCTTTGCCAGTTCCGCCAGCACCTGCTGATAGACCGGCAGAATTCCCTCCAGCAGCGAAAGACGTTCAAACGGCTCACCCTTCACTTTACCCAGCCACAGATACGTCACCGGCCCCAGCAGTACTGGCTTGATGTTGTGTCCCAGCGCCAGTGCCTCATCCACCTCGTCCAGCAGCTGGGTCCAGGTCAGTTTAAACGTCTTACCCTGGGTAAATTCCGGCACCATGTAGTGATAGTTGGTGTTAAACCATTTGGTCATTTCTGCCGCCGCCGCAGGCTCGCCGGTCGGCGCACGACCGCGTCCCAGGCGGAACAGGGTGTCGAGGTCCACGGTGCCGGCTTTGTTCTGATGACGCGCGGGCACGTTGCCCAGCATCAGGCTGGTGGTCAGCACATGGTCATACCAGGCGAAATCGCCGACCGGCAGCAGATCGACACCCGCCTCTTTCTGTTGTTGCCAGTGTCGCGCACGCAGCTCACGGCCCGTCGCCAGTAATGCCTGCTGCGTGCTGTCGCCAGCCCAGTAGCTCTCCAGCGCTTTTTTCAGTTCACGGCGCAGGCCAATACGGGGAAAGCCGAGGGTATGGTTCAGGATAGTCATGTGCTGTTCTCCAGATAATCTTTCACTTTGGCTTAAATGGGCAGCCAAAGATGTTTAGCCGTCCAGATGTTTACACTGCTATACTCTGCGGGTACTGTATATTGCTCAAGCGCAATATGTTCATTTTCGATGTGAAGGACTCTCATGATCGAACTCAAGCACCTGCGGACGCTTCAGGCTCTGCGCAATACGGGATCGCTGGCGGCGGCGGCGGCCCAGCTTCATCAGACGCAATCGGCGTTGTCTCATCAGTTCAGCGATCTGGAGCAGCGGCTGGGATTCCGCCTGTTCGTGCGTAAAAGTCAGCCGCTGCGCTTTACGCCGCAGGGCGATATTCTGCTGCAGCTGGCAGAGCAGGTGCTGCCGCAGATTCAGCAGGCATTGCAGGCCTGCCATGAGCCTCATCAGACCACGCTGCGGGTGGCGATAGAGTGTCATAGCTGCATCCAGTGGCTGACCCCCGCGCTGGATAAATTTCGCCAGAGCTGGCCGCAGGTGGTGATGGATTTCAAATCGGGCGTGACCTTTGATCCTCAACCCGCCCTGCAACAGGGTGAGCTGGATGTGGTGCTGACCTCCGATATCCTGGCGCGCTCGGGTCTGTTCTACTCCCCGATGTTTGATTATGAAGTGCGGCTGGTGCTGGCAACGGATCACCCGCTGGCGCAGGTTGAGCAGATTTCGCCGGAAGATCTAGCCGATGAGGTGTTGATGATCTATCCGGTGCAGCGTCAGCGTCTGGATATCTGGCGTCACTTCCTGCAGCCCGCAGGCGTCAGTCCGGCACTGAAAAGTGTGGATAACACCCTGCTGATGATTCAGATGGTCTCGGCACGTATGGGGATTGCCGCGCTGCCGCATTGGGTGGTGGAGAGTTTTGAGAAGCAGGGTCTGGTGGTCACCCGCACGCTGGGCGATGGCCTGTGGAGCCGTCTTTATGCGGCCGTGCGCGAAGGGGAGCAACGTCAGCCGGTGCTGGAAGCGTTTATCCGCTTTGCCCGTCAGCACGCCTGTGAACATCTGCCTTTTGTGCGCGACGCCGCGCTGCCCGGTGCGGTGTTGCAGCGATAATCTGGCGGGCACAAACCTGCGCGAAGGCGGGCAAAATCCCCTATAATGCGCAGCCTGTCGACTGACCACGAGAAGATTTCACCATGACTAACAATGATATTCTGCGCAGCGTGCGCTATATGCTCAACCTGAGCGATGCCAAAATGGTGGAGATTTTTGCGCTGGCGCAATGTGACGTGCCGCTGGCGGATATTCAGGCGTGGCTGAAAAAAGATGACGATGCTGCGTTCCGTCCCTGCCCCGATGTGCTGATGGGTTATTTCCTGAATGGCCTGATCTTCTATCGTCGCGGCAAAAGTGAAGATGCGCCCGCGCCGTCGATTGAGCGCAAGATGACCAATAACATCTTCATGAGAAAGCTGCGTATCGCTTTTGATCTGAAAACCACCGACATTCCTGATGTACTGAAGCGCGTGAATTTTACCGTTTCACAGGCTGAGATTGGTGCGATTTTCCGCAAACCTGATCATAAGAACTATCGCGAATGCGGCGATCAGATTCTGCGTAACTTCCTGAAAGGGCTGGCGATGATTCAGCGTCCTAAGAGTGAAAAGCCTGCTTAACGTCTGTGGCTGATCGCTTCGGGTACCTGCGTGGTCAGAAGTGGCGCATCTGATCGCAAAGAAAGCCTGCATCCATGCAGCACGGCCTCGCCATCCCTGGCTCGGACGCTTTGCTCCTCAGTTGCGCCACCTCTTCCCTTAAGCTTCTTCATGGCTTTTTAATCAGCAACACCAGGCCAGCCCTGGGGAGTGAAAGCGGGTCATCGGTAGAGCCTTCGTCGCAGGGGAAAAAAGCGCCGGGAGCATTTCTGAACCATCCTGGAAGATTCCTTCGCGATCGCACACGCCAGCTCCATCGCGAATGCTCTACGTTTCAGCGCTCCATCCCCTCCTTCATATTCGCTCTGAGCCCCTGGTTCAACTGCGATGATGCTGTTAAGTCTCCAGGGCTGGCGCGTCTGAAGAGCGAAGCGTCCGGGCCAGGGATGGCCCGGCCGATCCACAGGGATGTGAGATTCCTTCGCGATCGGACGCGCCAGCCCGGGAGGCCGCACCCATGCAACAGCCCTGTTTATGATCGGTCACTGCGCCCCACCACCCAGCGCTTATGCACCCACAACGAGGCGAGGATCACCAGCGCGCCCGCAATAAAGCTTGGCCAGTGCGGTTTCTCCTGCCAGATAGCCAGATTCACCAGCAGCCCGGCAGGAACGTGCATGTTATTCATAATGCCCAGCGTGCCGGCATCGACCTGGGTCGCACCATAATTCCACATAAAATAGCCGAGACCGGAAGCCGCAATGCCCAGCCACACCAGAATGCCCCACTGCAATGAGGTGGTCGGCAACTTCTGCGGATTGCCCCAGGCACACCAGGCGATCACCGCAATCAACACCGCACCCAGATAGAACCAGGAGAAGGCCGTGTGCTGCGGCATCGGGCGGGTCTCCTGCAGACGCTTATAGCCCACCATTCCCGCCGCAAAGCAGATATTTGCCAGTTGCACTAACAGCAGACCAAACCAGAAATGATCGCTGACTTTGTCATAGCGAATAATGGCCGCACCTGCCACAGCCAGCAGTGCACTGAAGATATAGCCGATGCGCAGTGGACGACGGCTGATCAGATCGTAAATCAGCGTCACATAAAGCGGCGTCATCACCGTAAACAGCAGGAATTCCGACACGCTAAGATAGAGATAGGCTTCGAAACTCAGCAGATACATCACGCCCAGCTGCAGCATCCCGACCAGCATGTAAAGCAACAGCGTTGAAGGGCGATGACCACGCCAGCGCAGGAAAGGTAAAAATACCAGCGCAGCCAGCGCCAGTCGCATCAGTACAGAGAACCAGCTGTCCACCTGCCCGGCAAGGTATTCGCCAATCAGACTGAACGAAAAGGCCCACAGAATGGTGGTAATAATCAATAAAAACACGGTGACGACCCCGAAATTAACAGGCCGTCAGTGTAAACAATGTGCTGCCATCAGGCTGTGAAATCTGGTTGACATCTGATTACAAACCAGGCGATCAGAATGTCCATCGGAAAACGGTTCTCGCCTCCTGACATAACTGTCTGCATAAAGATCTTTCAGCCAGATAAAATGCGCGAAATGATCCATCGCATGATCACTTCCGCTCCAGAATGTAATAAAACTGTAACAAATGTGTCATTCATCACAGTAACGTTGCGCAACTAACACTATTCTTTGCGCGAAATGGAACATTCTGCGTCCATTTTCTTCTGCTCTTTTCCTGCCCCAACCTGCTGGGAATTAAAAACCATAATGTGCCCTGGAGGGCCTCACTGATGCTGAGCATTTTTAAACCTGCACCACGTCAGCCGCAGGTGGCGGAGGATCACGTTGATCCGCTCTACCGTCGTCTGCGCTGGCAAATTTTCATCGGGATTTTCTTTGGTTATGCCGCCTACTATCTGGTCAGAAAAAACTTCGCACTCGCCATGCCCTACCTGGTAGAGCAGGGTTTTTCACGTGGCGATCTCGGTTTTGCCTTATCCGGCATCTCCATCGCCTACGGCTTTTCAAAATTCATCATGGGATCGGTCTCTGACCGCTCAAACCCGCGCGTCTTCTTACCGGCAGGCCTGATTCTGGCTGCGACAGTGATGCTGATCATGGGATTCGTTCCCTGGGCCACCTCCAGCATTATGGTGATGTTCGTGCTGCTGTTTATCTGCGGCTGGTTCCAGGGCATGGGCTGGCCACCTTGTGGACGTACCATGGTTCACTGGTGGTCGCAGAAAGAGCGCGGCAGGATCGTTTCGGTCTGGAACTGCGCCCATAATGTCGGCGGCGGTATTCCGCCTCTGCTGTTCCTGCTCGGTATGGCATGGTTCAACGACTGGAAAGCAGCACTCTATATGCCGGCATTTGGCGCCATCGCCATTGCGATTCTGGCCTTTGCGCTGATGCGTGATACGCCGCAATCCTGTGGTCTGCCACCGATTGAAGAGTACAAAAACGACTATCCGCCCGACTACGATGCCAGCCACGAAGAGGAGCTGACGGCCAGACAGATCTTCATGAAATATGTGCTGCCGAACAAGCTGCTGTGGTACATCGCGCTGGCCAACGTATTTGTTTATCTGCTGCGCTACGGCATTCTCGACTGGTCGCCGACCTATCTCAGAGAAGTAAAACACTTCACGCTGGATAAATCGTCGTGGGCTTACTTCCTGTATGAGTATGCGGGGATCCCCGGAACGCTGCTGTGCGGCTGGATGTCGGACAAAGTGTTCCGCGGTAATCGCGGTGCGACCGGGGTGTTCTTTATGACGCTGGTAACCATCGCGACCGTGATCTACTGGCTTAACCCGGCGGGCAATCCTGGCGTCGATATGGCCTGTATGATTGTGATTGGCTTCCTGATCTACGGTCCGGTGATGCTGATTGGTCTGCACGCGCTGGAGCTGGCCCCGAAAAAAGCGGCGGGGACAGCGGCGGGCTTCACCGGCCTGTTCGGCTATCTGGGTGGATCGGTGGCGGCCAGCGCCATTGTCGGTTACACCGTCGATTACTTCGGCTGGGACGGCGGCTTCATGGTGATGATTGCTGGCTGTGTGCTGGCGGTTATCCTGCTGTTACTGACCATGGTCAGCGAACACAAACACAAAAAGACCCCTGCCTGACGGCAATAAAAAAAGGGCCGGATATCCGGCCCTTTTTTTGCGCTGACGGCTTAAGCAAGATAGAGCGTGCGCAGCGTCTGCGGCACGGCATCATCGGCATTTGAACCGATCACATCCAGCTCCGGCAGCGTATCTTTCAACCGCTGATGGGCGTTCTGCATGATAAATCCCTTACCCGCCATGCTCAGCATCTCCACATCGTTCATGCCGTCGCCAAAGGCGATACAGCTTTCCAGTGAATGGCCCAGCGTTTTCGCGACCGCTTCCAGCGCATGCCCTTTCGACACGCCGCCCGCCATCACTTCCAGACAGGTAGGCAGTGAGAAACTGACGTTAACCCGATCGCCCCAGCGCGCTTCAATCGCCTGTTCCATCGGGATCAGATGCTCGGGATTTTCGCAGGTGAAAAAGACCTTGCTGATATTATCGGTTGGCAGCAGACCCGGCTCATAGACCTGATAGTTGAACACCGACTCGCGGAAATAGTCCTGCTCAGCCGGGCTTGAGCGGCTGACAAACCACTCATCGTCGCGGTAAACGTGGGTCAGAATATCGCTGTGATGATATTGCAGGCCAAACAGATCGCTGGCGATATCCTCATCCAGATTATGACTGAACACCAGTTCGCCCTCGGCGTTGTGCACGCGCGCGCCGTTTGAGGTGATCATATAGGCCGGAATCGCCAGGCTGTCGCGCATCTGTCCGACATCGATATGATGACGGCCGGTGGCGAATATAAAGTGAATATCTTTCGCGACCAGCTGCTGCAGCGTTTCACGCGCAAAAGGGGTCAGACGATGTTCGGGAGAAAGCAGCGTGCCATCCAGATCGGATGCAACGATGTGATACATGAAAACCTCGGGTATCTGGTTCTGCCGGCCTTAACCGGTCGGATAAATAACGTCAGTGGTGCGAGGAAAAGAAGTCGACCACTGCATTGAGTGCTTCGGCGCGCATCTCATCCTTTTCAAACAGGATCTCATGACGCGCACCGTCGATCACCCGTGGCTTATTGCCCTCACACGGATGACCCGCCGCCGCCATCGCGGCACAAAAAAGGTCCTGCGAACGATTGTCGACCACCCGATCATCGCTGGCCTGTAACAGTAACAGTGGCGTGGTGATCTTATCGACCTGACTGATGATGTTGCGACCTGCATGGATGCCTTCACGTACCCAATGGTAGGTTGGCCCGCCAACGCGAATCGCCGGATCGTCCGCATAAAAGCGCAGATTTCGCCGGTAACGCTCGGTGCTGTGCGTCAGCCGGTTAATGCCAAACGGATGCGCACGCCAGCGGCCGGTGCCGAGCGCATAGCCATCGCGCATGGCCGGACGCTTCTCCGCCCAGTCCAGGATCCGATGGGCCAGAAAAGAGGGCAACGGTAAAGCAATGCCAAACATCGGCGCCACCAGCGCGACCGCATGAAACGCCTGCGGCTGACGCGCCAGAAACAGCGTTAAGATTGCGCCGCCCATGGAGTGAGCCAGCGCATAGCGCTGCTGGTAGTGACCGCTGATAATCTCTTTCAGATAGAGCGTTTCAAGGTCGTCGACATAATGGGTAAATTCCGCCACGTGACCGCGGTGTGAATCTTCCAGCAGGCGATCGGAACGCCCCTGACCGCGATGGTCAAGGATCACCACATCAAATCCGCAGTGAAACAGATCGTACGCCAGCTCAGGATATTTTATGTAACTCTCGATGCGTCCCGGCACAATCAGGATCACACGCTTGTGTTGCGGTGATGTGAAGCGGACGTAGCGCAGCGTCAGATTACCCACGCCGGTAAACTCAAGCTCTTCGCGGCTGTGCCAGAAATCGAGCAGTGGCCCGGTAGCGAAGGCAGCAAAGGCTTTTTCTCGTCGCAGCCAGCTGGCTTTGTGTTGATTCATTCGCCCTCCTGATGACCGGATAAAGAGTCCTGAATGCCATGCGCAGGCCGTAGCGCCGCGCTTATTTCTGGCGTATTGTGTCACAATTCCGCTACTAAAGAGAGCCTGACCCATGACCATCGAATGGTGGCTGACCTATCTGCTTACCACTACAATTCTCAGCCTGTCGCCCGGTTCCGGCGCAATCAACACCATGAGTACCGGTATCAGCCACGGCTATCGCGGCACGGTGGCCTCTATCTCCGGTTTGCAGGTCGGCCTGGCGCTGCATATCGTGCTGGTCGGCATCGGTCTGGGCGCGCTGTTTTCTCAGTCGCTGCTGGCGTTTGAGATTCTGAAATGGGCCGGTGCGGCCTATCTGGTCTGGCTGGGTATTCAGCAGTGGCGCTCAGCGGGTGGCATTGATCTGGATGCGGTCGCAAGAGCGATGCCGCGTCGTCGCCTGTTCAAACGCGCCGTGCTGGTTAACCTGACCAACCCGAAAAGTATCGTCTTTCTCGCCGCCCTGTTCCCGCAATTTATTCAGCCGCATCAGCCGCTATTTATGCAGTATCTGGTGCTGGGCGTCACCACCGTTGTGGTCGATATCATCGTGATGATTGGCTACGCCACGCTGGCAACGCGGATTGCGGGCTGGATTAAGGGACCAAAACAGATGAAGTTAATGAACCGCATTTTTGGCGGGCTGTTTATGGCAGTAGGCGCGCTGCTGGCCAGCGCCAGAAAAATCGCTTAACGTCTGACGCGCCGAATTCGGCGCGAAAGATTATCCCTTCTTCCCTGGCCCCGCTACGGCGCTGTCAGTGGAACCGCACGCAACACAATGATGCCCGGTTTCGAGCGCATATATTCCCTGAACGGCGCATCGACAACTTTTCGATTAACGGCCAGCGAAGAGGCGTTCCTGAACCACAAGCGGCCATCATGCCGGACAGCAATCCCCACATGCGTAACATCCAGGCTCTGAGGGGTGGCGTAAACCCCCACGTAATCGCCGGTCTGAATCTGGTTCAGCACCTGCGGTGTGATCGCCCGGGCCGGAATGTAAGTGACAGGACGTGCAATCACACCCAGACCGGGCACCTGTTCTGCTCCGCTGGCCTGACGATTCAGGTGCTTCACCACCGTCACCGTATCCGGGCTAAGAGTGCGGGTCACGTCATCGGCATTGCGCGGGCTATCGGCAAACCAGTCGGAAAAAAAGTGGCGACGATTCCGGTAGCTGACCTCACCGCCAGCGTAGCGGGTCCGAATCAGGTTAGCCTCAAAGCTGGCACGATCGTGGCTGCGGCTCAGCGCCTGCACGTAATCAAGCAGCGTGTAACAATCCACACCGTTGAAATTGATCACCAGCGCTTCCGGACGCGTGGGAGAACCGATCAGCGTATCCGCTTCATAGGGTGTTCCGAGAAACGTCGCAGAGATCCGGCTAATCCTTTCGCCCTGCGTCTGATCGACATCGGGCAGCGTCTGCATCAGGATCGAGGTGACCTCATCGGTCTGGCCCGGCTCTGGCGCAGGGTTGCGGGCGGCATCCGGCGAGGCGCAGGCGCTGATACAGGCCGTCATCAACACCAGTAATATGAACTTCACTCTCATCATCCTCTCCATAAACGTTGCGCCTGCTTCCCGACTTTAATGGAGATATGGATATGAATGATTAATAAAGAGTGACGATTTATCTGCGGTTGCAACAGCAAAACTCCCTGAGCCCTGGAATGTGACATCCGTCACACAAGCGAACTCTCTGGAGGAAGCGACAGCAAGGGAGGTTTCTGCCGGAGGCGCAACGCGCACGCCGGCATAAGGACTGAAACGGTGTTTAACGCGAAAGAATCAGGTGGATACCAAAACCGGCAAACAGTACGCCGGCCATGCCATCGACCCATTTCGCCAGTCGCTGATACTTAGCGCGGATCCACGGCAGCGCAAAAATCGCCGCCACCAGGGTAAACCAGGCAAAGGTTTCACCGACAATCAGCAGGAACAGACCCCAGCGCTCCGCCGAACCGACATCGTCGCCAACAAATAGCGAGAAGACGCTGCCGAAGTAGATAATGGCTTTAGGATTCGACAGGTTCGTCAGCAGGCCTTTGAGAAAGCTCATGCCGCGTTTCGGCAACGCAACCACCGGCTCATCCTGCTGCGGCTGTTTGTGACGCTGACGTGCCGAGCACATCAGCTGCCAGCCCATCCACAACAGATAAAGTCCACCGCCGACCATGATGATCTGATGCAGCCAGGCCATTTTTTCCAGAATCAGATGCAGTCCCATCAGCGCCACACCCGCCCAGACCACAATGCCCAGCGTAATGCCCAGTACACCCATCATCGCCTCTTTGCGCGAGCGGCTGGCGGCAGTCTGTGACACGAAAAAGAAATCGGGGCCGGGGCTCATCAGCGCCACCAGATGCACCAGCGCCACAGTGGCGAATAACATCAGCATAATCAGTGTCCTTTACTCTTCATCATCAAGATGCTCTTTGATCATCACCAGGAAAGGTTTGCCAAAGCGCTCCAGTTTGCGGTGACCCACGCCGTTGACGCTGAGCATCTCGGACGCGCTGACCGGCATCTGTTCTGCCATCTCTATCAGTGTGGCGTCATTGAACACCACGTAAGGCGGAATATTCTCTTCATCGGCGATCGCTTTTCGCAGCTTACGCAGCTTGGCGAACAGTTTGCGATCGTAGTTGCCACCGTGAAACTTCGCCGGACTGCTGCTTTTTGTTTTTGCGGTGATCAAACGCGGCACCGCCAGCATCAGTGGCACTTCACCGCGCAGCACCGGGCGCGCCGCTTCGGTGAGCTGCAGAGCCGAATGCATAGCGATGTTCTGCGTCACCAGCCCCAGATGGATTAGCTGACGTAACACGCTCACCCAGTGTTCGTGGCTCTGATCTTTGCCCAGTCCATAGACCGGCAGCTTGTCATGACCCTGCTCACGGATACGCTGATTGTTGGACCCGCGCAGCACCTCAACGATATAGCCCATACCAAAACGCTGACCCACGCGGTAGATACCGGAGAGCGCTTTTTGCGCTTCAACCAGGCCGTCATAACGTTTGGGTGGGTCGAGACAGATATCGCAGTTATCGCACGGCTGCTGGCGGCCCTCGCCAAAATAGTTCAGCAGCACCAGACGGCGGCAGGTCTGCGCTTCAGCAAACGCGCCCATGGCGTTGAGTTTGTGACGCTCAATATCCTGCAGCGGTCCGGGCACTTTCTCTTCCAGACATTTACGCAGCCAGGCCATATCGGCCGGGTCGTAAAGCATCATCGCTTCGGCAGGCAGACCATCACGTCCGGCTCGCCCGGTTTCCTGATAATAGGACTCGATGTTGCGCGGGATATCGAAGTGAACCACAAAACGGACGTTGGGCTTGTTGATGCCCATGCCAAAGGCCACCGTCGCCACCACGATTTGCAGATCGTCACGCTGAAACGCTTCCTGCACCCGGCCACGCTGTTCGCTGTCGATACCGGCGTGGTATGCCCCGACGCTGAACCCCCGGCTTTGCAGTCGCGCGGCGGTGTCTTCCACCTTCGCCCGGCTGTTGCAGTAGATAATGCCGCACTTGCCGCGCTGATCCTGAACGTAACGCAGCAGCTGATCGGTGGGTTTAAATTTCTCCACCAGCGTGTAGCGAATATTGGGGCGGTCAAAACTGCTGATCTGGATCAGCGGATCCTGCATATGCAGCAGGTTAACGATGTCGTTGCGGGTGGTTTCATCCGCGGTCGCGGTCAGCGCCATTACCGGTAATTCCGGGAAGCGCTGACGCATCTTGCCGAGTGCGCCATATTCCGGGCGGAAATCGTGGCCCCACTGGGAAATACAGTGCGCTTCATCCACCGCCAGCATCGCCGGTTGCCAGTGCGCCAGACTGTCCAGGAAGTTATCCATCATCAGGCGTTCCGGGGCGATGTAGAGCAGCTTAACCCGACCGGTACGGCAGTCGGCCATCACCGTCTGCTGCTGATCGCGCGTCATGGTGGAGTTGAGATACGCCGCCGCCACGCCGTTCGCCAGCAGCTGATCGACCTGATCTTTCATCAGCGAGATCAGCGGCGACACCACCAGCGTCAGCCCCTCGCGCACCAGCGCAGGGATCTGATAACAGAGCGATTTACCACCGCCGGTGGGCATCACCACCAGACAATCGCGCCCGCTCAGCGCCTCATTAATGATCGTCTGCTGACCGGGACGAAAATGCTGGTAGCCGAAGGTATCCTGCAATACCTGCTGCGCCAGCGCTTCCTGATTAAGAACTGCCGAGGTTGCCACGCGATTCCTGTCTTTCGTTATGGATTAGAACAAGTCGTTAAGTGTTACACCCACACCCAGACGCGTCTGGCGATGGTTGTAATCGATCAGTGATTCACCGTAACCGCTAAACACCTGAGTATAGAAGCGAACGTGCTCAGTGATAGGGTAGCTCCAGCCCAGGGTAGCGCCGCCATAACCGCTGTTCCAGTTATAGTTGCCCTCTACGCTGAAGATATTGTCGCCGAGCTTATAGCCCAGACGGGTGCGGTAGTAACCCATGTATTTGGTGATATCAGGATTATCATCGCTGTTCGCCCCTTCAGGGATACGATACCAGGGTTTGATTTCCGCCAGGAAGTTACCATTCTCTGCCATCAGACGCGCATAGACGCGGTTCCAGCTGCGCGAGGTGGGATCGCTTCGTCCGTTGGATTGGTGATTCAGACCCACTTCGACATCACGCAGTGTCCAGCCCGCCAGCGAATAGTCGGTCGCCCAGCCCAGGAAAATCTGCGGCTCATAGTTGGTCTCGCGGAATGGCGATGACTCAGCGCTATTCGACAGCTGCCACCAGGAACGCTGGGTGTAAGAGGCTGCCAGCACCGAGTTGTCGCCCAGAATACCGCGCCACAGCGGAAACGCCAGGCTGAGCTGGAATTTCACTTCATCTTTGCGGGCATTCTCTCCCCAGTTATAGGAGGAGATCGCCTCTTTATTGAGGTCGCTGGTATAGGTATAAAGCAGATAGTTGTTCTCGTAAGGATAGAGAACAAACGGGTTGTCATGCTTCTCCAGCAGGTTAGCAATAATGCTGCCCTGAACCTGTGGCGCGTCATGAACCTCTTTAATATGGGCTTCATCCGCCTGCGCCAGCGCAGGAAATATCAACATTGCCGCCAGCAAGGCGCGATGCTTACGCATAAAATTCTCCGGTGAGCAGCTGCGTATCAAAGTAACTGAAAGGGTGTCGTAAAAAGCAGGCCATTCTACACGCAAATGGCAGTGAGCATGAGTGCTGATTTCTTAAACTGGAAACACCCTCGCAGGCGGCATAGAATACACAACTCATTCATATTCCGCGCCCCTCTGGCCCGATTTTTTCAGGACACATCATCATGTCATCACCCGTGCTGACACAGCAGGACGCTCGCCAGCTGGTCGGCGAAATTTTCGTTTATCACATGCCGTTTAATCAGGCGCTGGGCCTGGAACTGATGCGCCTTGACGCAGACTACGCAGAGATCAGCTTCAATAACAAAACCATGCTGGTGGGCAACCAGGCGCAGCAGATTCTGCACGGCGGCGTTATCGCGTCGGTACTGGATGTGGCGGCGGGCATGGTCTGCGTCAGTAATGCGTTAACCCGTCAGGAAAGCATCAGCGAAGCGGATCTGCGCCAGCGTCTGTCACGCATGGGTACCATTGATATGCGCGTCGACTATCTGCGTCCCGGACGCGGCGAACGCTTCACCGCCACCAGCAGCCTGCTGCGCGCCGGTAACAAAGTCGCCGTGGCGCGCGTGGAACTGCACAATCAACAGGGCGATTATATCGCCACGGCTACCGCCACCTATCTTATCGGCTAACCACGCCATTGAATGGAACGCATATGGATACGCAACAAACCCGCCAGGGCGTTGGCTTTGCACTGGGCGCTTACTTTATCTGGGGCATTGCGCCCGCTTATTTCAAACTGGTAAAGCAGGTTCCCGCCACGGAAATCATGACGCACCGGGTGATCTGGTCTGCACTGTTTATGCTGTTACTGATTACCCTGAGCCGCAGCTGGCCCGGCGTTCGCAGCGTGTTGCGCCAGCCTAAAAAAGTGCTGCTGCTGGCGCTGACGGCCGTGACTATCGGCGGCAACTGGCTGCTGTTTATCTGGGCAGTCAACAATCAGCATATGCTGGAAGCCAGCCTGGGCTACTTTATTAACCCGCTGATCAACGTGGTGTTCGGCATGCTGTTTTTGCGCGAACGGTTTCGCCGCTTGCAGTGGCTCGCCGTGCTGCTGGCCACCGTCGGTGTGCTGGTGCAGCTGTGGCAGTTTGGCTCGTTACCGATCATCGCGCTGGGCCTGGCGCTGAGTTTTGCCCTGTATGGCCTGGTGCGTAAAAAGATTCAGGTCGATGCGCAGAGCGGCATGCTGATTGAAACTCTGTGGCTGTTTCCGCTGGCGGCGATTTACCTGTTTGGCTTTGCCGACAGCGCCACCAGCCACTTATCCGCCAACCCACTGAGTCTCAACCTGAAGCTGATAGCGGCGGGCATTGTGACCACCATTCCGCTGATGCTGTTTGCGGCAGCCTGCAGCCGTCTGCGACTTTCCACCGTAGGCTTCTTTCAGTATCTCGGTCCGACGCTGATGTTTGTGCTGGCGGTCGCGTTTTACGGTGAGACCATCACGCCAGACAAGATGGTGACCTTTGGCTTCATCTGGCTGGCGCTGCTGGTATTTGTCTGCGATGCGGTGGCGTTTTCATTCCGTTCCCGTTCGCGCATAGCGTGAAATAAAGCGCGCTAAAGCCGGGCCGGTCAGCAGGATGGTAAACAGACGCAACGTCTGCAACGCCATCACAAACGCCATGTTGACCTGGGTTCCTGCCGCAATGATCGCCACCGTGTCCAGCCCGCCTGGACTGGTGGCGAGATAGGCCGTCATCAGATCGATATCCAGCATTCGCGTCAGCATCCACGCCAGCCCGCCACACAACAGCATCAGCCCGAAGATCGAGGCCAGCATCTGCGGCAGCGTGCGCAGTGCCAGCAGAAAAATCGGGCGGGTGAAACGTAATCCCACGCTCCAGCCAATCAGTGCATAGGCCACGGCCAGCAGCCATTCCGGCACCTGTAACACCGCGATGTCGCTACTGTGCAGTGCCGCACCCGCCAGCGCAGGCAGCAGCAGCGCGCCAGAAGGAATGCGCAGTCGTGTGCCCAGCCACGCGCCTGTCAGCATCACCACCAGGGTGACAACAAAGCCATGATTCAGCGGTGGAAACCAGAGCAGCGAGACGCTGTGCGCCTCATCACCCAGCCCGATGCGCGCCACCAGTGCGGCCGCCGAGGCGACAAACAGCACCCGCAGATATTGCATAAATGCGACCAGCCGCACGTCAGCGCCAAAGTCACCCGCCATCGCCACCATGGCCGATGCACCGCCCGGCGACGATCCCCATGCGCCGGTCGGGCCAGGCAGATGACTGAAGCGCACCAGCAGAAAACCTGACAGGCCGCTGGCCGCCAGCGTCAGCAGCAGCACCGTCAGCACGATCGGCCAGTCCTGAATCAGCGGTGCCAGAATCGAAGGCGACAGACTCTGCGCAATCATGCAGCCCAGTACGGCCTGAGCGAGCAGGAACAGCCGTTTATCAATTCGCAGCGTGGCACCCGACAGCCCCATCACTACACCCACAATCATCGGTCCCAGTAACAGCGCAGCGGGCACATGAAAATAGTGCAGCACCGCGCCCAGCAATACTGAGATCAGCAGCAGCAGCGTCCACTGCGCGCGCAACGAAAAAGCGTCCATAAGAAGTTAATAATTTGTAAAAACAGGAGGGTAAGATTACGCAGAAATGGGGACAGGAGCCAGCAGAACGGGCCATCTCAGATGGCCCGTTCTTATTTTAAAGCCAGTTTTTACGTTTGAAATAGAGATAAGGCGCCAGTCCGGCCAGAATCATCAGGCCGATCGCCGCCGGATAACCAAAGCTCCACTTCAGTTCCGGCATAAACTCAAAGTTCATCCCGTAGCTGGAGGCCACCAGCGTCGGCGGCAGAAACACCACGGAGACCACCGAGAAGATCTTGATGATGCGGTTCTGCTCGATGTTGATGAAACCCATCGCCGCCTGCATCAGGAAGTTGACCTTCTGAAACAGTGATTCGTTATGCGGCAGCAGTGATTCGATATCGCGCAGAATTTCACGCGCCTGCTCCAGCTGATTGCCCGGCAAACGTGCTTTGCGTACCAGGAAGTTCAGGGCGCGCTGGGTATCCATCAGACAGAGACGCACCTTCCAGCCGATATCTTCCAGTTCCGCTAGTCGCGACAGCGCCTGATCGTACTCTTCGCCCTGCTGACCTTCCATGATCACCCGGCTGAGTTTCTCCAGTGCGCTGTAGATGTTCTCGATTTCGTCCGCCAGCTGTTCGATTTTGGTTTCAAACAGGTCAAGCAGCAGCTCAAAGGCATTGCCGTCGATCAGGGTCTGATTACGGGCGCGCATGCGATAGAGACGGAACGCAGGCAGCTCACGTTCGCGCAGCGTGTAGAGACGGCCTTCACGGATGGTGAACGCCACGGTGGAGTTACCGGCGTGATCGTCAGCGTCTTCATAGAAGAAGAAGGAGTGGATATGCAGACCATCTTCATCTTCGAAGAAGCGTGCCGAGGCCTCGATATCTTCCAGCTCAGGCCGTGTTGCCAGACTCTGGCCCAGCTCAGATTGCACGCGATCACGTTCGCCCTCTTCCGGCTCGATCAGATCGACCCAGACAGAGGTCGTCAGTTTGTCGTTTTCGTCTTCCAGCTCCAGTCGCGTCAGGCGGCTGTGATCCAGTTTAAATGCGCTCAGCATAGCAATACTCCCCATTGCAGACTAAATGGGACAAGGCAGTCCGCCGTTCCTCAACATGGAACGGGCAGCCTGAACACGGAAACAGAGTTTCAGAGATAAATCAGTGCTGACTCGCGACGGAATCAAAAAGGGAGGTCGCTGATAACCGCTAAGGCTACCCGCGTAAAGAGGTAGCCTTAGATGTTATTCCTGGAATCCAGGTCATTGAGCCAGCATCGACTGGGCGTGTCCAAGGCATTGTCCTCTCATGATAATAGTGGGCGCATGTTACGCTGAGACGAAAAAGCCGTCAACCGCACGCTAAAGCGTTTCAAGCTTCGCGTATGCCGCCACCAGCCACTTGATTCCCTGCCCCTGAAACGCCACCTGAAGACGGCTATGCTCGCCGCTGCCTTCCAGATTAATGATGGTGCCTTCGCCAAATTTTGCGTGATGAACACGCTGACCCAGCGCGAATCCACTGTCATTTTTGGTCACCGGGGCACCCATCCGCTGATGGTTTACCGGACGGCTGACGCTGGCGCGCAGACGCACTTCTTCTATGCACGCTTCGGGCAGTTCGCCGATAAAACGGGACGGCCGGTGATACACTTCCTTACCATAGAGTCGGCGGGTTTCGGCGTAGGTCAGCGTCAGCTTGAGCATCGCACGGGTCACGCCGACATAAGCCAGACGACGTTCCTCCTCCAGCCGGCCACCTTCATCCAGTGACATCTGGCTCGGGAACATGCCCTCTTCCATGCCGACAATAAACACCTGGCTGAACTCCAGCCCTTTTGCCGAGTGGAGCGTCATCAGCTGAACCGCATCCTGCCATTTGTCTGCCTGGCCTTCGCCCGCTTCCAGCGCGGCGTGGGATAAAAAGGCCTGCAGTGGCATCAGATCTTCATCTTCATCCTGATAGCTGAACTGCCGCGTAGCGGTCACCAGCTCCTCAAGGTTTTCGATACGCGCCTGGCCCTTCTCACCTTTTTCCTGCTCATACATCAGCCACAGGCCAGAGTCTTTGATGACCCGGTCGGTCTGAACATGCAGCGGTAACTCGGCGGTTTCGGTTGCCAGTGAATCAACCAGTTCACAGAAGCGTTGCAGCGCAGACGCGGCCCGGCCAGCCAGCGCACGGCTTTGCAGCAGTTCACGCGTTGCCTGCCACAGCGTCATCTGACGTTCACGGGCCGTCTGACGCACCACGTCGAGCGTGCGATCGCCCACGCCGCGCGTCGGGGTATTCACCACGCGTTCAAATGCCGCGTCGTCATTGCGGTTCGCCATCAGACGCAGATAGGAGAGCGCATCTTTGATCTCCTGACGTTCGAAGAAGCGCATGCCGCCATAAATACGGTACGGCATGCTGCTTTGCAGCAGCGCCTCTTCCAGCACACGCGACTGGGCGTTGCTGCGATAGAGAATGGCGCAGTCGTTGAGCGCGCCGCCGTTCTCCATCCAGACTTTGATGCGGTTGACCACGAAGCGTGCTTCATCCAGCTCATTAAAGGCGCAGTAGATCGAGATCGGTTCGCCATCGCTGCCTTCGGTCCAGAGCTCTTTCCCCAGGCGACCATTGTTGTTAGCGATCAGGGCGTTGGCGGCTTTCAGGATGTTATTGGTTGAGCGGTAGTTCTGCTCCAGACGGATCGTTTCCGCGCCGGGGAAATCCTGCAGAAAGCGCTGAATATTCTCGACCTGTGCGCCGCGCCAGCCGTAGATCGACTGGTCATCATCGCCCACGATGATCACCCGGCCGCTGTCGCCCGCCAGCATCCGAATCCATGCATACTGAATGTTGTTGGTATCCTGGAACTCATCCACCAGCACGTTGGTAAAGCGTTCGCGGTAGTGATTAAGAATGTGTGGCTTGTTGAGCCATAACTCATGGGCGCGCAGCAACAGCTCGGCAAAGTCGACTAAACCGGCGCGATCACAGGCTTCCTGATAGGCCTGATAGATGCGCAGCCAGGTCTGCTCAATCGGATTGCCGTAGCTTTCGATATGCTTTGGTCGCAGGCCTTCATCTTTTTTGCCATTGATGTACCACATGCCCTGACGCGCAGGCCACTGTTTGTCATCAAGGTTCATTGATTTGATCAGGCGCTTGAGCAGACGTAGCTGATCTTCGCTGTCGAGGATCTGAAAATCCTGTGGCAGACCGGCGTCAAGATGATGGGCGCGCAGTAAGCGGTGCGCCAGACCGTGGAAGGTTCCGATCCACATCCCGCCCTGACTGGTGCCGATCAGATGCTCGATACGGTGACGCATCTCCGCTGCCGCTTTGTTGGTAAAGGTCACCGCCATAATCGAATAGGGTGAGCAGTTCTCCACCGACATCAGCCAGGCAATGCGATGCACCAGCACCCGCGTTTTACCACTGCCCGCGCCTGCCAGCACCAGCAGGTTACTGCGCGGTGCCGCAACGGCAGCGCGCTGATTGTCATTCAAACCATCGAGCAGTTCAGAAACGTCCATAAGCACCGATTACCAAAGAAAAAAACGCCGTCGTCACACTGATTATTCCGCCTGCCGCAAGGCATTATCGCTGCCAGTCAGGCGGCGATACAGGTGCCGGATAAGGGACGGCGGCAAAACAAAAAGTGGAGACGACTGGATAAATTTACAGCCATTATAGCAGTGAGGTGAGTGATGCCAACCGCGAAATTTCGACATGCGGCAACAGGCGCGCATCCGGGATATGCATCAGGTTACCCTGCCGCAGGTTAATCCAGCAGGCCTGCAGCCCGCAGCGCAGTGAGCCCGCCACGTCGGTGGTCAGGTCATCACCCACGTGCAGAATATGGTGTGGCGCGATATCAAGGCGTTGCGCGGCAAGCTGATACATATCCTGCCATGGCTTGGCGCGCCCGTCTGGCCCGGCCCGCAGCGTGAAGCGGAAGTATTCGGCAATGCCCATTTTTTCCGGGCAGGCGTTGCCGTTGGTGACCGCCACCAGCGGGATTTTCTCCGCCAGGGTTTTCAGCGTCTGGTGCGTCTCATCCGGCATCTCGACCTGACTCCGCCACTGATGGAAGACCGCCATCACTTCTGCCGCACCCGCGGAGGCTTCAGCGGCAGAGAGGCCGATATTCAGCATCGCCAGCTCAACCGAACGGCGTCGCCACTCCGAAACATCATGATAGATATCAGGTTCGCGCTGCAGCAGCTCATCGCGCAACTGCTGATAATCCTGCGGCGTGAAGTCACGCAGCGCCGGATGAAAAGCCTGTAACGCGGCATGGGACTCCAGCGTGGTACGACGGATGACCGGGTAGTTATCGTAGAGTGTGTCATCAAGGTCGAAGGTCATGGCTTTTATGGCCGACAGCGGACGATAAAACTTCATTCGTTCTTTCCTCGTTTGGCGCGGGGATGCGCAGCGTCATACACCGAAGCCAGATGCTGGAAGTCGAGATGGGTATAGATCTGGGTCGTCGACAGGTTTGCGTGACCCAGCAACTCCTGCACGGCGCGCAGGTCACCACTGGATTCCAGCAGATGCGTGGCAAATGAGTGTCGTAGCTTATGCGGATGGATATGGCTGGCCACGCCCTGTCGGATGCCCCATTCGGCAAAGCGTTTCTGCACGTTGCGTGGCGAGATGCGGTTGCCGCGCGTCGAAAGAAACAGCGCATCATCCTGGCCGCCAAAGGTTTCACGCAGCGGCAGCCAGTGCTGGATCCAGGCGACCGCCGTGCGACCAATCGGTATCCGGCGCTCTTTGCTGCCCTTACCGACTACCCACACTTCGCCTGAATCGAGATCGACGTGGCGACAATCCATATTCACCAGTTCAGAGAGACGCAAACCGCCGCCATACATCACTTCCAGCATCGCCCGATCGCGCACCGCCAGCGGATCGCTAAGGTCGATCTCCAGCAGCTGGTTTACTTCATCAACATCAATGTTTTTAGGCAGATGGCGCGCTTTACGCGGCGTCATCACCCCTTTGGCCGGGTTGGCAGAAAGCAAACCCTGGCTCACCTGCCAGTCGAGAAAACTGCGCAGGGCGGAGAGCCGCAGCGCGAGGCTGCTGGCGGCCAGTCCGGCGCGACGGCTGCGCGCCGCCATGCTGCGCACCTGTGCCGGTTCCAGCTGTGCCCAGCTGCTGAGCTTCATCTCATCAGCAATCGCCACCAGCGCGGCAAGCTGGCGCGCATAGCTGCTCTGGGTTAACGGACTGAGCTGGCGCTCCACTTTCAGGTAGCGCAGAAATCCGTCGACGGCCTCCTGCAGCGCGCTGCTCATGCGCGTTCAACCCAGCGGGAGAGCAGATCAGGCATCATCTGCGACAGATGCTGCAACAGCAGTGTCCCCATGCCCGATTGATAGTGCTGGCTGTCACGACTGCTGAACACCAGCACGCCGAGATCGCCCTCCTCACCCATTAGCGACATGGCAACCGACCCGATCGCTTTGGCCTGCGGCAGCAGCAGCAGCAGTTCCGGCCCGTTAATGTTGCCAAGATAGTGATGCTGGTTACCGAAGCGCTGAATACGCAGCGGTTCAAACGCCTGACGCGAGAGGCTCAGCTGAAAGAAATCGGAGGGCGCGCCCAGCAGCCATTTATCACTGAACAGCCGCACATTGGCACCCGCCAGGCCCAGCTCACGCGCCCAGCGATGCAGACGGTTGAGCATATCCTGCAGCGAGTCAGCCGCGGCCAGATGGCTCTCCAGCGACAGCAGACGGTCAAACAGTTCGTGGTTAGCGCTGGCCTGCTCCATCAGCAGCGTGATCTCTTCTTCCAGCCGCTGAATATGGTTGCGTTGCCGTGCCATATGCCATTCGACCAGAGACACGCTGCCACGCACCGGATGCGGCACGGCCATCTGTTCAACTGCACGGGCATTGCGGATAAAGAAATCGGGATTCTGCCGCAGATAATCACTGACGGCCTGATCGTCCAGCAGAACCGAACTGTCAGCCTGCTCTTCGATATTTTTCATAGATGAATAAACCCATCGTAGACGTGTGTCGCAGGCCCGGTCATATAGAGCGGCTGACCGGCGCCTTTCCAGGTGATGTGCAGCGTTCCGCCAGGCAGGTCGACACGCACTTTGGGTGCCAGAATGCCCTGCTGAATGCCACATGCAACGGCAGCACAGGCGCCGCTGCCGCACGCCTGCGTTTCACCCGCTCCGCGTTCGTAGACGCGCAGGCGGATATGTTCGGGATTGATGATCTCCATAAAACCGACATTGACGCGATCCGGGAAGCGTTCATGACTCTCCAGAATCGGGCCCAGCAGTTCAACCTGCGCGGTTTTGACACTTTCAACCTGGATAACGCAGTGCGGGTTGCCCATCGACACCGCACCCAGCATCACCGTCTGTTCGGCCACGCGCAGCAGATAGAGATTTTCGGCCTTGTTGGCGCGGAACGGCACCTGCTGAGGCTCAAAGTTTGGCTCGCCCATGTTCACGCGCACCTGGTCGTCAGGCGTGACGGTCAACACCATGCGGCCATTCTGCGTACTGACCCGGATGTCACTTTTGTTGGTCAGCCCTTTCAGCTGAACAAAGCGGGCAAAGCAGCGCGCACCGTTGCCGCACTGTGCGACTTCACTGCCGTCAGCGTTGAAAATGCGATAGTGGAAATCGAGATCGGGATCGTAAGGCGGTTCAACAATCAGCAGTTGATCAAAACCGATCCCCAGATGACGATCGGCCAGCCGGCGGATCAATTCCGGCGAAAAGAAGACGTTTTGTGTCACCGCATCCACAACCATAAAATCGTTGCCGAGACCGTGCATTTTGGAGAACTGCATTTTTTGCTCCGCCGGATAAGCCATCAGATTAGTTCGCTTTTACGCCTGAATTGCCGGTAACCAGCCCGCCGACATCGGCTTTAGAGGCATCCGCTTTCTGGCGGTCGGTTGGGGCTTGTTGTTTCTTCGGCTGATCCTTCGGCGGGAAGTAGAGCGGTCCTTTCAGACCACAACCTGCAAGGCTGATTACTGCCAGTGTCATGGCCAACAGGCTTATTACTTTCTTCATTCTTTATGCTCTTCATGTCCTTTACCTGGATGCTTATCATCGCAGTTGAAGGTGGAAAAGCAACAGGAAATGCCCGCAAATAGCGTGAAGCGGGTGACAAGCCGGGAAGATAGCGGCCACCTGCAGAGCGCAGGCAGCCCGTCAGCATCAGTGCACCTGATAGCGTGGCTGATAGTCGCTGTTGTCGTTGTCAGGCTGCGAGGTACACAGCTGCGTCAGCGTCTGGCTACGGAACGGAATCACCTGGAATCGCTCACCGGTGTTCACAATCTGGTAGAACTGCGGCAGGTTGAAGTTGATAAAGCTCGAACCATAGGTAAAACGATCGTGCGATGAGGAGTAGAACCGGCTGACATCGCGCACCAGCTCCTCTTTACTGCCTTCACAGTGATGATAGACCTCAACCCGATTAGTCTCATCGAGGATGTAGATATTGAAGCCGCGCTCATCGGTGGTGTTTTCAAAGAAGAACTGAATAATGCCTTCGCTGGCATAACCGTTGACCACGGGTGGCAGCGGCGTCTGATTCGTTTCGACTTTGATCGACAGTCCGTGCAGCTTGTTGTTGGAGATCGCGCCATAAAACTCAACCGCGTTTTCCAGCTTCTGCACCGAAACGCTCATGCGTTCAAAGAACAGGCCCCATGTCTCACCCGCCATACGCAGCGCTTTAAAGCGACCCGGCTCCTGACGTGTGCTGGAGAGGCGAAGCTCAATACATTCTGAGACCAGCTGCTGTACCCGCGTCCGAATCAGACCGCGCAGATGCTGGCTGTAGCAGAACACTTCCACCGTATCGGGCGGTGCAGCATCCTGATGCATCTTGCCGAGAATGGTTTTCAGCCCTTCGATCATCGCCTGTTCGCCGCTGAAGTGCAGCGTACGCACCTCATTCCAGGAGTTGCGATAGAGCAGATCGATGCTGCCAATCAGGCACTGCTGCTGCTGACCAAAACTAAAGACATCCAGCTTACGGAAGTCGAAGTGCACCACCTGATTGCGGAAGGCCGCCGTCGGATCGTGTTCAAGGTTAACAATAATCGCAAGGTGCCGGATTTCGCACGGACTGTAGAGCGCTTTTGGCGTCGGCGAAGGCAGACGCAGCGGGAAGTGGCTGGAAACATCGTTAACCAGCTCCTGCAGACGCGCCAGATCGCAAACCTCATTGCCTTTAATATGCAGCCGGGTTTTACGGGTCAGCAGTCCATTGAACCACGCCCACGCCACCAGCTTGTTCAGGTAACGGTTATATTCCAGCGGCTGATGGCTGATAATCGAATCCATGTCCGGCGCCTGGTTATAGAGATACCAGCCGGAACGGTTGGCGCGGCCAGGCGGCACATGAATAAAGGTCAGATTGGGTTCGGAGAGATCGGGCGAAATCTGCGGATTCACCAGCGTCACTTTGCCCGGCAGCGCTTCAAACGCGGCATACAGTTTACGGGTCAACACACCGATATCCTGCGGGCTGGCGCTGACGCTTAAGTTATTGCGGCGGGCAAAGCGGATCAGGTTGCGATAACTCTGCATCATCGCATCCAGCAATTCATTATGGGCTTCGCGCACCCGCTCGATTTTCCACTCAGCGCGGTTATCCAGAATGGCAATCTTCTCTTCGTTCCAGCCCCACTCTTTGACCAGCTGCGATAAAATTTCGCGACGCCAGCCGGTGCGGTGCTGATGATCTTCGGTGCTGAGCTTTTCACACACTTTGAGGTAGAAACAGCGACGCACCAGGTCGAGACGCGGCTGATCGTCAACGCTGGTCAGATAGTGCGTAACGCGCTCCAGCATCATGCAGTAAGGATCAAGCCCGAAGCAGATGATTTCACCGTCATGCAGGCGCTGTTTGATATCCATCGCCAGCAGTTGCGTATTCGGGTATTCCCAGCTGTAGGCTTCCAGCAGCAGCGTTTTCAGTACGGCTTTATACGGGGAGTCGATGCTTTTATAAAGCTGCCACAGGCTGGCGCCGAAATACTCTTCCGCCGACAGCGTGCCGAGGCCGCCAAGATCGAGCCACTCATTAGGGGTCAGCACGCCTTTGGCGTAAAGCGACATTACGTAGTCGTCGTAATTGTGCTCTTCTTCGCCCGGCACCATATTCCACAGGATGCGTTTACCCGCCATACGAACTGCCGTACGGTAGAACTCATCCAGCAGTAAAATGTGTTGTGTTGAACCGCAATCTTCACCGCCCAGACTGCCGCTTTCGTTGTGGCGGAAGCGGTTTTCATCAATCAGAAAGAAACTCACCTCTACGCCCATCGAAACGCACCACTTCTGCAGCAGCGTACATTTGCGCTGCAGATTCAGACGCTCTTCATTATCAAGCCAGGATTGATGGCAGACCCAGATATCGAGATCCGAGACGCTGTTCTGGCCGACAGATGAGGTGCTGCCCATAGAATAGATCGCCGTAATCGGCATTTCGCCTTTCGGCGCATCGGCATGACGCAGATCGCTGTCGCCGGTGAGATCGGCCAGCAGCTGACGCTGATTTTCATCAGGCGTGAAGAAGCTGATGCCATGTGGAACGCTACCTTCAAGGTAACCCGGCATCTGCGGATGTTGATAATGTAATAAGGTTGGCAGCAGACTGTAGACGCGCTGAAAAGCGGGTCCCATAGCAGCCAGCGCACGATCAACGCGCAGCTGGTTGATTGCATCCAGTCTCTGTTTCAGTGTCTCAATGTAGAGGTACAAGACGTTTCGCCTGATTGTCCCAGTGTTTAAGCACCCTGTTTCCACACTCTGCCGCTTATAAAGTAAAAAAGTGGGCAGATAATTGCTGGAAACGTGATCAATCTAACACCCTGCAGATTGACCGTAAAGAAAGTTGCGCTACCTGACAGTTTAGCACGTTCTTACCAGCTTCCCGCCTTTTCAGCTCTGGTTCCCACGTTATGGCTTAATAAACCGGCCTGAAACCGCACGCAGGCCGTTTTCAATCCGTTGAAACTGACAGTCTTCACCCAGAGATGATAGGATATTCAGTGAACGATAAAAATGGTTAACAGCATGTTAGACAAAATTTTCAGAATTGCTACAAGACAAAGCCCGCTCGCATTATGGCAGGCACATTATGTACAGCAACGACTCATGAGTGCCCATCCGGGACTGCGCGTTGAGCTGGTGCCTATGGTCACGAAAGGTGACATCATCCTTGATACGCCGCTGGCAAAAGTGGGTGGCAAAGGGCTGTTTGTCAAAGAGCTTGAGCTGGCGATGCAGGATGGCCGTGCCGATATGGCGGTGCACTCGATGAAGGATGTGCCGGTCAATTTCCCGGAAGGTCTGGGCCTGGTAACCATCTGCGAGCGCGATGATCCGCGCGATGCGTTCGTTTCTCATCATTATGACTCTATTGACGCGCTGCCACAGGGTGCCATTGTCGGCACGTCCAGCCTGCGCCGTCAGTGCCAGATTAGTGCGCGCCGTCCGGACCTGGTTATCCGCTCGCTGCGAGGCAATGTCGGCACCCGCCTCGGCAAGCTTGATGCCGGAGAGTATGACGCGATTATTCTTGCTGTCGCCGGGCTGAAACGCCTGGGACTGGAAGATCGCATTCGTCAGGCGATGCCTGCCGAAGTTTCCCTGCCCGCCGTGGGTCAGGGTGCGGTCGGCATTGAATGCCGTCTGGACGACACCACCTTAATTGGCCTGTTGCAGGCGCTGAATCACGATGACACCGAAGTCTGTGTCCGAGCGGAGCGCGCCATGAATACCCGTTTAGAGGGTGGCTGCCAGGTGCCAATCGGCAGTTTCGCGGTGCTGGAAGGCGATGACCTCTGGCTGCGCGGCATGGTCGGCGCACCGGATGGCCGGGTCATGGTCAGCGGCGAACGCCGTGGTCCCCGCGCTCAGGCTGAACAGATGGGTATTTCACTGGCCGATGAACTGCTGAATGGCGGCGCGCGTGAAATCCTGAAAGAAGTTTACCAGGGGCAGCCGCCGGCATGACCATTCTGGTGACGCGCCCGGAACCCGCAGCGGCAGAGCTGGTGTCACGCCTGCATGCCCTTGGCAAACAGGCGTGGAGCCTGCCGCTGATAGAATTTGCGCCGGGCGCTGATCTCACCTCTCTGCCACAAAAGCTCGCCGCACTTCGCCCTGGCGACCTGGTTTTTATCCTTTCTCAGCAGGTTATACATTACGCACAACACACCGTCACAGCATGGCCCGCTGAGCTGGACTATTATGCAATTGGTCGCAGCACCGCCCTGGCGTTTCATACCGCCAGCGGACAGCAGGTAACCTGGCCTCATGCACATGAAACCAGTGAAGAATTGATCCGGCTGAATACCCTTCAGCAGGTTGCGGGTAAACGTGCGCTGATCCTGCGTGGCGATCCCGGACGCGAGTTGCTGGCTCAGACGTTAACCCGGCGAGGTGCTGAGGTGTCGTTTGCAGCCTGTTATCAGCGCTGCCAGAAGTATTATGATGGACCCGTTGAAGGACGCCGCTGGCGCGATCGCGGTGTCTCCGTGCTGGTGGTGACCAGCGGTGAAATGTTACAACAGCTTTTTTCGCTGTTCCCCGCAGTTGATCGCGAGGAATGGCTGCTCAACTGCCGACTGGTTGTCGTCAGTGAACGTTTGGCTACCCTGGCCGCAGGATTGGGTTGGCAGGATATTCAGGTAGCCGATGGTGCCGATAACGATGCGCTGCTGCGCGCGTTACGCTGAACTTTAACAATGGGATGTGCCACATATGACGGAACAAAAAGACTCCTCCGCCATGGTTGAAGAAACCACCCCAGCGGTCGACCGCTCTCCTTCCAGCAACAGCACACCACCGCGTAATGCGAAAAATGGTGGCATGGTGCTGGGTGCAGTTGCGATTGTCATTGCGCTGGCGATTGGTGCGGGTTTATACCTTAACGGGAAACATCAGGCTGATTTACAGGCACAAACCAATCAGAAGCTGAGCGAACAATTAAGCGCGTTGCAACAGCAGGCCAGCAGCGACAAACAGCAGCTGACTCAGCAACTGAGCGGCGCCGAAACCGCGTTGCAGACAGCCCAGACACAGCAGAACGCGTCAGCAAAAGAGCTGGAAACCCTGCGTGAAAAAGTGGCCGTGATTTCTGGCAACGACGTGCGCAGCTGGTTGCTGGCACAGGCGGACTATCTGGTGAAACTGGCTGGCCGCAAACTCTGGAGCGACCAGGATGTCACCACCGCCGCTGCACTGCTGAAAAGCGCCGATGCCAGCCTGGCCGACATGAACGATCCCAGCGTCATGAATGTGCGTCGTGCGCTGACCCAGGATATCAGTAACCTCTCTTCGGTTACGCAGGTCGATTATGACGGCGTGATCCTCAAACTGAACCAGCTGTCGAACAACGTTGATAATCTGCGTCTGGCCGATAATGACAGCGATGATGCGCCGATGGACAGCGATGGCGGTGAACTGTCAGGTTCCGTGCGCGAATGGCGTCAGAATCTGGTGAAAAGCTGGCATAACTTTATGGATGATTTTATTACCATCCGCCGCCGCGATAACACCGCCCAGCCGCTGCTGGCACCTAATCAGGATGTTTACCTGCGTGAGAATATCCGCTCGCGTCTGCTGATTGCTGCTCAGGCGGTACCGCGTCATCAGGATGAGATTTATAAACAATCTATCGACACCGTGTCCGCGTGGGTTCGCGCCTGGTACGACACCAATGATGCCGCTACTAAAGCCTTCCTTGCCCAGCTGGATGAGCTGAGCCAGCAGAACATCAATATGGACCTGCCGGATAACCTGGAAAGTCAGCCGTTGCTGGAACAGCTGATGCAGACCCGCGTCCGGAACCTGTTAGCGCAACCTTCTGCCGCTGCTAATCAGCAGGGAGGCTAAGCATGCTTAAGGTATTTATCCTCTTTATCCTGCTGATTGCTGGCGTAGTGCTGGGACCGATGATTGCCGGTCATCAGGGTTACGTGCTGATTCAGACCGATAACTGGAATATCGAAACCAGCGTCACCGGCCTGGTCATTATCCTCATCCTCAGCCTGCTGGTGATTCTGGCCGTGGAATGGCTGCTGCGCCGCGTGCTGCACACCGGCGCGCGTACCCGTGGCTGGTTTACCGGACGTAAACGCCGTCGCGCCCAGCGTCATACTCAGTCGGCGCTGATGAAGCTGGCAGAAGGCGATCATCGTCAGGTGGAAAAACTGCTTTCTAAAGATGCCGATCACGCTGATGTGCCAGTGGCGAACTACCTGCTGGCAGCAGAAGCTGCGCAACAGCGTGGTGATGAAATCCGAGCCAATCAGCATCTTGAACGTGCTGCAGAGCTGTCGGAGAGCAACACCATTCCGGTAGAAATTGCCCGCGCACGTATTCAGCTGGCACGTAATGAAGATCATGCTGCGCGTCATAGCATTGACCGTCTGCTGGAAGTGGCACCGCGTCATCCTGAAGTGCTGCGCCTGGCCGAACAGGCGTATGTCCGTACTGGTGCCTGGAGTGCATTGCTGGATATTCTGCCCGCCATGCAGAAGGCGCAGGTCGGCGATGAGCTGCATCGTGATGCATTACAGCAACAGGCCTGGCTGGGTCTGATGAATCAGGCGATGGCCGACCAGGGCAGCGATGGGCTGAAGCGCTGGTGGAACGATCTGAGCCGCAAAACCCGTCAGGAAACGACGCTGCAGGTGGCCATGGCGGATCATCTGATTGAATGCAACGATCACGACACCGCGCAATCGATCGTGCTGGAGGGCCTCAAGCGTCATTATGACGATCGTCTGGTACTGCTGATGCCTCGCATCAAAAGCGGTAATCCGGAAGCGCTGGAGAAAGTATTGCGCCAGCAAATCAAACAACACGGCGCAACACCGCTGCTGCACAGTACGCTGGGGCAGTTGCTGATGCGTCATGGTGAATGGCAGCAGGCTGCTGAGGCACTGCAGCAGGCGCTGGCACAGCGTCCTGACGCGTTTGATTATGCATGGCTGGCGGATGTTTATGATCGTCTGCGTCGCCCGGAAGAAGCGGCGAAGATGCGTCGTGAAGGGTTGTTGCTCACCTTGAAGAACAATCCCAACGCCTGATCCTCTTTTCATACCTGATAAAGCCGGGCTTGCCCGGCTTTTTTGTGCCCGCAATCTGCCAGCACGCTTTCGCAGGCAAAAAAAACACCTGCCAGTGGCAGGTGTAAGATCAGGTCGGTAAGACAACCGGGAGGTACCTGACTCAACGTGGTGTCTGTTAACCCTGTAAGGCTTTCGCGATACAGGCAGGCAGACAACAGGTACCTAAAATTGGCTCTGCATCATTCCCAGGTTTATGTAGCATCAGCAGACATAAGAGGTGGAATGAGCATCTACAGCAGAAGTATTGCACAAGCCGTGCCAGGTTTATGATTATTTTTAAAATCACAATAAATCAGCAGGTTAAAGAATTAGCTCAAAGCTTCATTCAACAGGCCTGTCGGAAAATGTCGGTATCCAGCGACAGCTGGCATTTTCTCTGTCTCTGAATGGAGACAGGAAGGTCAATCTCTCTGTGAACTCAACAATAACAATGACTTATTTGTCGGCAATTCACGACGCAGCTGCTACTGTTTAAGCAACTTTATCTGACAACTGGCGAAATCAAGGGTGAGCTGGCATCAAAGGATTAGCTAACAAGCAGCCCGCTCTCACTGCTGTGCGGGCTTCAGGGAGCATACGCCTTTCGCAAAGACGCAAAAGACGCCATCCCTGGCGGGCTCAGCGCGGGCGATTACGCACCTCATCCCTGAGGTGCGCCCGTAGCCGGGCCAACGCTTTGCGTTGTTCAAAAACGCTCCTGGCGTTTTTATCCGGGCGGCGCGATGCTTTGCTACAGGCGTATGCTCCCTTCGCTTCACGTATGGCAGACGCATCTGATACTTACAAGGACGCTTCAGACAAATGACAGATCTAAACCCGGATGCATCTGACCACAGCGCATAAGCTCAACGCGCAGGGAGCATGGTCAGAAGAGGAAAGCGTCCCACGCCAGGGACAAAAACGCCGGGAGCGTTTTTGAACAACGCAAAGCGTTGGCCCGTTTACGGGCGCACCTCAGGGATGAGGTGCGTAATCGCGTGGGCCGAGCGGCCATGGATGGCTTAAGCGACTTTCCGATCTGACCATGTTCCCTTCGCAGGCTCGGATTTACAGCAAACTTATTTAGCTGTACCCACCTAAACCTCCTTCGGAGGTCCTCATCCTCTTTTCTGCAGACGAAAAAAAACCTGTCTTTTCAGACAGGTTTCTAAAATGGTCGGCGAGAGAGGATTCGAACCTCCGACCCACTGGTCCCAAACCAGTTGCGCTACCAAGCTGCGCTACTCGCCGATTTTTTTAACTGTTTTGCCTGGTGCGAAGAGAGGGACTTGAACCCTCACGTCCGTTAAGACACTAACACCTGAAGCTAGCGCGTCTACCAATTCCGCCACCTTCGCGTTTCCCAGCAAAATCTGGGGTGGCTAATGGGACTCGAACCCACGACAACTGGAATCACAATCCAGGGCTCTACCAACTGAGCTATAGCCACCACAATTCTTAATGTTACAGGTTTAAAACCTGCAGCATTTAAATCTCTACTGCCAACCGCGGTAAATCAACCACCGAAGCTCATGCGCACAAACGATATGGCGCGCCCGACAGGATTCGAACCTGAGACCTCTGCCTCCGGAGGGCAGCGCTCTATCCAGCTGAGCTACGGGCGCGTAGCGCCGTTGCGGATGTGCATACTAGAGATAAGCGCCCATCGTGTCTAGTGCTTTTTAAATAAAAAGACGCGTTTGATTACGCTTTGTGCATTTTGTCGACAAATAGTGCATTTCCTCTCTCACAACGCGTAAAAATGCGGCATTTATCAGCAATATCAGAGATCGCCACGCCAGTGATAGCGCAAATATTTAAGCAGTTTTAATTGCCGGCGCAGGCGGCCAGGCTGCCGAATCAGACGATAGAGCCACTCCAGACCCAGCCGCTGCCAGATCTCAGGCGCTCGCTTCACATGGCCGGTGAAAACATCGTACGTTCCACCCACGCCCATATAAAGCGCATCAGGCCAGTGCGCACGGCACGCCAGCATCAATAGCTCCTGACGGGGCGACCCCAGCGCTACAGTCACCAGCTTCGCGCCGCTGGCCGCAATCCGGGCAAACAGCGCATCCTGATCGGCTGGCGCAAAATAGCCATCCTGCGCCCCGACAATATTCACATTCCACTGACGACGTAGCTTATCGCAGGTTTCATCCAGCACCTGCTGACGACCGCCGATAAGAAATACAGGCGTCCCTTCCCGCCCGGCGCGTTCCATCAGCGCTTCCCATAAATCAGCACCTGCAATGCGCTGCACCGACGCGTGTGGATACTTTTTACGAATTGAGCGCACAATGCTGATGCCATCGGCGTATGCATATTCCGCCTGCGCTAACAGCGTACGTAATCCCTCATCCCGCTCAGCGGTCAGGATCTTCTCCGCATTAATCGCCACTAAAATACCGCTGCGTACGCTCTGCGGCGGCATCAGAAAATTCACCGCCGACGGCATGTTTTCGAAGCCATACAACTCAACGCCACGAATCCGATACTGCGGCGTCTCAGTTAACTTTGTCATATCTTCCGTCAATCCCAGAGGCTACTCAGAGCGGGCTGTGCAACACCCGCCTGCTGCGGTCGCGAATCAAACCTGCGCGATCCAGTAACCAGAAAAGTAATTTAGCCATGCCCAGACAGGCAGCAAAAATGATGCAGAAAAACACCACGCGTGAACCGAACGCATCAAGGCCTTCGCGTGCCAGCACGATCATGTTAAAGACCGCGCCAAAACAGAAGCTTTGCAGGATGGCGCCGGTGTAACGGTTGGTCTCAAGACAGCCACGCTGATAGATTGCATCAAAGGCTTTTATAATCATCCCTACCGCGACCGCACCGATCGGAATCGCCCAGACGCCGCCCATCACCACCAGCGACCCTATCAGCGTGGGTGAAATCGCCAGACCAGAATGGTTGTTCAGCACTTCCCAGGTAAAGTAGTTAGCACTGTTTAACACTGCCAGCGGCCGATCCGGCCAGAGCCAGGTCGGAATGAAAACGTAGAAATCACGCCACAGCGGTGCCAGCCCCTGAAACTCAATTCTGGCGTAGTTATCCAGCAGCAAGGCGAGATTCTCCCACGGCGAGAAGGTATCACGCGTCAGATAGAGGAAAGTATAAAACGCTTCATCGCCCATAACGTCGAGGTTATAGCGGCGCAGTGCCAGCCAGAACATTCCTGCAATCGCCAGCACGCCCGCCGTTGCCAGCATCCACAAAGTGATCCAGCCACGGATAATCCCGATAAACAGGAACAGGGCAAACGCAATAATGATATTGGCGCGGGTACCACCCACCAGCGCGTAGGTCAGTAAACCAAAGGCAACGGTCACCACCAGGAACAGCAGCCAGTTGCGGCGCGTCGGGCTCAAAAAGTAGGGGATCAGCATCGCCGGAATAAAGAAATAGAAGAAGCGCTTAAGCGCTACACCCGACACTTCACTGGAGAAAATCTGGTTATAGGCGGTCAGGCGGAACAGCAGAAAACCGTTATGAATGAAGAACACCGTCACGGTACCCAGCGCCACCAGCGCCAGGATCACGCAGGTCAGATGGGTTTCGACGCGATTCATCTGCAGCCAGGGCTTCGCCGGAGACGCGCTGGCGGGTTTCAGCCGCACTTTATAGCTGACGTAATAAATGGCGTAAAACGCCGTGGCCGACAGCAGCGCCTCCAGCAGGTTCTCAACCGGCACCACTTCAACATTAAAGCGAAACACCAGCACGGAGGTCAGCGGGAAGCCGAAGTAAAAGGTCAGTAAGAACAGCAGCGTGAAGAACAGATGAAAGTTAAAACGGACGCGCTTAAACTCCCGCCAGGTCAGGGTCAGAATAAAAACCAGCGACAGCAGATAGACCACCAGCAGGCCGCCAAACTGCATAAGACTCATGACAACCCCCCTTCGCTGAGCTGTAACGCGGCCCGCCAGCCCGCCAGATAACCCGGCGCAAAAAAGGCGATAGCCTGTTTATCACAGCTCATCAGCTGACGACGTGCCTCGGCGATCACCGCAGGCGACAGCGTATCTTCGCTGAACAATACCGGAAGCTGCTGCTCTGCCACATCACGCCAGAATGGATTTTTGCGGGTCAGGACAAACGGCACGTTGGCCTGGATCAGCAGGCAGAGTGTTCCCACCCCTTGCTGACGTTCAAACATAAAATAGCCGACATGGCAGCGCGCCAGCAGGGCTAAGTAATCATCAAACGCCAGGTTTTCACGCATCAGATTCACCTGCCTGTTCGGGAACAGCGCATCGGCAGCGGCCTGAATCTGGCTGATATAAGCCTCATTACCTGGCGGATAGCCCAAAGGGACCTCGATACGCACCTGCTCGCCAAACTGCGCGTGAATCGCTTTTAAGCCTTCGATATGCCGGTTACTCGGATCGCCCGAGTTGCCCAGCAACAGCGTAAAAGGCTCCGACGGGACAGATTCAACGGCTGCAGCGGGCATTCTGGTGGGAAAATAGAGCAGTGAACCGGGTACGCGCCGATGGCGCTGCTGGTAGTGATACAGGTCGCCACGGGTCGCAAAAACCTGTGCAACCCGTCCCTGCGCTATCCGGCGGACCAGATAGAACAGGCGGAACTTCAGGCTGCGCGAATCTTCATAAAGATCGGCGCCCCAGACGTGCCAGAAGAGCTGTGAACGGCGCAGCTTACCGCTGAGTAACGCCAGCCAGATCCACGGGTTAAACTGTCCGTGGCAGAAAAAACGCTGCTGACGATTTCTGGCCCGCTGCAGTACCGCCTGCGCCAGCGCTTTCTTGCTGGTAAAGCACTCGATCTGCAACGCACTGAACGGCGCCAGGCTCTCGGGCTGCTGCGTCACCACCATAAAATGGCGTGGCGCAGCCGCAGGCTGCTCAACGCTGAGTACGTCGTTGAAAAAGCGCAGCACCGTAAGATTGTGGTGGGGAATGTCCGATCCCAAAACGTGAATTAAAGTCATTTTTTCCGGCAGTAAACAATAAAAGCGCCACAACACAGGGCAAAGTAAGCCATATAGGTAAACATATAGGCCTGCGCCGCACCCGTCGCGCCATGTAACGGGATCAACCAGCGTGAAAACAGGGTCAGCAACAGGAACTGGCTGATCTCAGTCAGAACATAAAAGCGCAGCGAGGCTTTGGCGATAACCAGATATCCGAAAACATAGGCGCCGACCTTAAAAACATCGCCGCACAGCTGCCAGACAAAGAGATCGCGCATCCCGCGAAACGCTTCAGAGAACAGCAGGCTGATGGCGAAATCGCGCAGTACCCAGACACCCAGGCTGGCAACCGCCACGGCGGGCAGGACAAAGCGCAGTGCACGGCCAATCTCGCGCGCGATGTCGCGTTTGTTATCCAGCCGCGCCAGCGTCGGCAGCAGCCAGACGCTAAACGTCGCGGTAATAAACTGCAGATAGGCATCGGAAATGCTGGTGACGCCCTGCCACAATCCGACCTGTGCCCAGCCCTGCTGCTCCGCCAGCAGATTACGCATCAGCACCCAGGCGACCGGCAGGGTCACGGCAGTGATCAGCGCCATCAGCGTATATTTTGCCAGATTACGGGCCAGCTCAGGATGCCATTGCGGTCGCAGCCAGCTAAGCGGCAGCGGCGCACGGCGTTTCAGCATCAGGAGTGCAGGCAGCAGCAGCAAAGCCGGCACCAGCGCCAGACCCGTCAGCGCGCCCTGATAGCCGCCCAGCCACCAGCAGAGCAGATAGCCCGCCACGCCAATCAGGCTGCCGAGAATCAGCGCCAGCGCATTACCGCGCGCGTCGCGATAGCCCTTCAGCAGCGCCAGGGTAAAGTTGGCCCAGGCGATGCCGAGCTGAAGAAAGGCCACCACGCGGATGACGCCCTGATAACGGTCGTGACCAAACAGCGCGATACTGATGGGTGCCGCCGCCAGCAGAAACAGCAGCGCCAGCATACCGGAAAAACCCAGCACCATGGTTGATGCCGTGCCCACCATCGCCCGCAATTGCTCGGGCTGCTGCTGATACTGCGCCACATAGGTGGTGACGCCATTAAAGATGCCTGCGCCCGCCAGCACGCCCAGCACGGTGATCAACTGACGGAAGTTCCCCGCCTGGCCGACACCCTCGGGTCCGAAGCTGACCGCCAGCAGTTTGACGACCAGCAGGCCGGCCACAATTTTTACCAGCGTGGACGATGCGGTCCACACTGAGGCTCTGGCTAATGACATCAGGAAAAGAAGCTCAGCAGTGAGCTGATAACCGTGCTCTGATTGTTATCCGACAGGTTATAAAACAGCGGCAGACGCAGCAGGCGTTCACTTTCCCGCGTGGTAAAGCGATCGTCGCCGACAAACTGCGAGAACCGCTCACCGGCGGGCGAACTGTGCAGCGGAATATAGTGAAACACCGTGAGTATCTCGGCTTCTTTCATCCAGTTTATCAGCGCCTGACGATCGTCCTGATCGCGCAGTTTGATGTAGAACATATGCGCATTGTGTTCACAGCTGGCGGGGATCACCGGCAGGCTGATGCGTCCCTGAGCCGCCAGCGGCTGCAGCGCATCGTAATAACGCTGCCAGATGCGTAACCGCTGCTGGTTGATACGTTCAGCGGCTTCCAGCTGCGCCCAGAGATAGGCTGCCTGCAGATCGGCCATCAGATAGCTCGATCCCATATCGCGCCAGGTGTATTTATCGACCTGACCCCGGAAGAACTGGCTGCGGTTGGTGCCTTTTTCCCGCACGATCTCGGCGCGCTCGACCAGGCTGGCGTCGTTAATGAGCGTCGCGCCACCTTCGCCGCCGGCGGTGTAGTTCTTGGTTTCGTGGAAACTGAAGCAGCCAATATGACCGATGGTGCCGAGCGCACGACCTTTGTAGCGTGACATCACGCCCTGCGCCGCATCTTCAATCACAAACAGCTTATGCTTTGCCGCCAGCGCCATAATGGTGTCCATTTCACAGGCCACGCCTGCGTAATGCACCGGCACAATGGCGCGGGTTTTTTCAGTGATGGCCGCTTCGATCAGCGTTTCATCAATGTTCATGGTGTCCGGGCGCACATCGACAAACACAATGCGGGCGCCGCGCAGCACAAAGGCGTTGGCGGTAGAGACAAAGGTGTAGCTCGGCATAATCACTTCATCGCCGGGCTGCAGATCGATTAACAGCGCCGCCATCTCCAGCGAAGCGGTACAGGAGGGGGTCAGCAGCACTTTTTTGCTGCCAAACCGCTGCTCCATCCACTGCTGACAGCGACGGGTAAATCCACCATCGCCGCACAGCTTGCCGCTGTTCATCGCCGACTGCATATACTCAATTTCTGTGCCCACAATCGGGGGCGCATTAAATGGAATCATGACCTTTCCTGTAAAACCAGTACGCGGTGCTGTCGAGCCGGGCACCGCTGCGTAAATAGAGGCGCATCGCCGTGAGATTGCTGAGCTGGGTAGCAACCCGAAGCTGAGCCAGCTGTCGTACCCGCGCCCAGTCTGCCGCCGCCAGCATCAGTCGCTGACCCAGCCCCTGGCCCTGCGCGTCGGGCAGTACGCCCAGCAGGCCAATGCGGGCATCGCCATCCACCGCGCGCAGCGAAACAAATCCCTGCAGCTGACCCGCGGCATCGCTTGCCACCAGACACTGATCGTCAAACGCCCCGCGTACCGCATTTTCAATCCACTGCGCATAGAAGCGTCCGCTGGCGTCCGGCGCATACCAGGGCGCGCGAAAACGACTCTGGCTGAAGAGCTGTGAGGCAGCATCGCGCAGTAGCGGAATCTGGGCTTCGCGCGCGATGCGAATTCCCGCCTGCCGTTCAGTCTGTTTCACCGCCAGCGCCAGATCTGCCTCGCCTTCTGCCAGCCGGAACTGGTGCTGCTGCAGCGTATCAATCAGCGCCGTCTCGCTGGCAGCGACTTTCATCTGCATCAGCGCACAGGGATGACGCAGCGCCTGTTCCAGCGGGATGTCACCTTGCGGCTCCAGCCGCACGGTATCAACACCGAAGAATGCGCTCTCCCAGCTAAGGGGATTAATATTGACGTGGACGGGCATGTAATAAATCCAGCAGGTATTGGCCGTAGCCGGTTTTTGTCAGCGCTTCACCCGCGGCACGCAACTGGTCATCACTCAGCCAGCTGTTACGCCAGGCAATCTCTTCCAGGCAGGCAATTTTAAAGCCCTGACGTTTTTCCACCGTCTGCACAAACATGCTGGCTTCCACCAGGCTGTCGTGCGTGCCGGTATCCAGCCAGGCAAAACCTCGTCCCAGCAGTTCGACCGTCAGCTCACCACGCTCCAGATACATCTGGTTAATGGCCGTGATTTCCAGCTCGCCCCGCGCTGAGGGTTTCACCTGTTTCGCGAATTCAATAACCTGATTGTCATAAAAATAGAGCCCGGTTACTGCCCAGCGCGATTTCGGCTGCTGTGGTTTCTCTTCAATCGAGATCGCCTTGAAGTTATCGTCAAACTCCACCACGCCGAAACGTTCCGGGTCCATGACCTGATAGCCGAACACCGTTGCGCCACGATTCTGTTCAACAACTTTCCGGAGCTTGGGGCTGAAGCCCTGGCCAAAATAGAGGTTATCACCCAGAACCAGGCAGCAATTATCCTCGCCGATAAAGGATTCGCCGATGATAAAGGCCTGCGCCAGCCCATCGGGACTTGGCTGCACCGCATAGCTGAGGCGTATCCCAAATTCACTGCCATCGCCCAGCAGACGTTCAAACTGCGCCCGATCTTCCGGCGTGGTAATTAACAGGATGTCGCGAATACCCGCCAGCATCAGCACGGAGAGCGGATAGTAGATCATCGGTTTGTCATAGACCGGCAGAAGTTGCTTTGATACTGCACGGGTTATCGGGTGTAACCGCGTGCCCGACCCTCCCGCTAAAATGATGCCTTTCATCGCTGCTCCTTACACGGGTTTATTGCGATAAGCCAAGGCGTTCGCCCTGATAGCGGCCATCCAGAATAGCCTGCCACCAGGTGGGATTGGTCAGATACCATGCCACGGTTTTACGCATGCCGCTTTCAAAGGTTTCCTGCGGTACCCAGCCAAGTTCATGCGCAATTTTACTGGCATCAATGGCATAGCGCTGATCGTGACCGGGGCGGTCAGTGACATAGGTAATCAGGTCGCGGTAATGCGCCAGCCCGGCAGGTTTCTGCTCTGCGGCCAGCTCTTCAAGCAGGCTGCAGATAGTTTCAACCACCTCAATATTGCGTCGCTCGTTATGGCCGCCAATATTATAAGTTTCGCCTGGCTTGCCATGGCTGACCACCTGATAGAGTGCGCGGGCGTGATCTTCGACGTAGAGCCAGTCACGAATCTGCTGTCCGTTGCCGTAAACCGGCAAGGCTTTCCCGGCCAGCGCATTGATGATGGTCAGCGGGATCAGCTTCTCCGGGAAATGGCAGGGGCCGTAGTTATTTGAACAGTTGGTGACCAGCGTGGGCAGACCGTAAGTGCGCAGCCAGGCCCGCACTAAATGGTCGCTGCTGGCCTTACTGGCGGCGTAAGGACTGCTTGGCGCATAGGGTGTGGTTTCGGTGAAGTAAGCCTGGCTGTCGTGCAGATCGCCAAAGACTTCATCTGTCGAGATATGGTGGAACAGAAAGGCGGTTTTGCGCGCGTTATCCAGGTTTTGCCAGTAAAAACGCGCGGCTTCCAGCAACTGATAAGTCCCGACAATATTGGTCTCGATAAAGGCTACCGGCCCGTCAATCGAACGATCCACATGGCTTTCAGCCGCAAGATGCATCACACAGTCTGGCTGATGACGGGTAAACACCTGATCAAGTGCCGGGCGATCGCAGATATCGACCTGCTCAAAATGAAAGCGGGGCGAGTCGGCAACGCTGGCGAGTGACGCCAGATTTCCGGCGTAGCTGAGTTTATCGACCACCACCACCTGATGTTCGGTTTCTGCGATCAGAAAGCGCACCAGTGCAGAACCGATAAACCCGGCACCGCCCGTGATCAGAAAACGCCTCATCGCCACACACCTTTGGTGTCGACAATCCAGTTCTGCTGAACGCTGGCGCCATCAATGGCGCGGAAGGCGCGGTGATCGACCAGCATCACCAGAATATCGGCCTGTTCCAGCGCCTGCCCGGCAGAGACCAGCACGGCTTTGTCGGCCAGTGCGTCAGCAAGCTGCTCAATATGGGGTTCAACCACCCAGGTGGTGCCGCTGTGCCACTCTGCAATTTTCTGTGCCACGCCCACCGCCGGGCTTTCGCGCAGGTCGTCAATATTGGGTTTAAAGGCCAGGCCAAAGCAGGCGATGGTGATATCGCTGGCGCGCTTGCCGGTCTGTGTCAGGCAGTCCGCCAGCGCGGTTTTCACCTGGTCCAGCACCCACTGAGGCTTGGCGTCATTGACCTCGCGCGCGGTGCGGATCAGGCGGGCTAATTCAGGATTCTGCGCCACGATGAACCAGGGATCGACGGCGATACAGTGACCGCCGACGCCTGGGCCCGGCTGCAGAATGTTGACGCGCGGATGGCGATTCGCCAGCGCAATCAGCTCCCAGACGTTAATCCCCTGATCGGCACAAATCAGCGACAGCTCATTGGCAAAGGCGATATTCACGTCACGGAAGCTGTTTTCTGTCAGCTTACACATCTCGGCGGTTCGGGCGTTGGTTTCAACGCATTCGCCTTTTAAAAACAGCCGATAAAGCTCGCTGGCGCGGGCGGAACAGGCTGGCGTCATGCCGCCAATCACCCGGTCGTTGTTAATCAGCTCAACCATCACCTGACCAGGCAGCACGCGCTCCGGACAGTAGGCGACAAAAATATCGGGCGTATCACCGTGCTGAGGAAAGCGCAGGTCGGGACGCGCCGCCGCCAGCCAGTCGGCCATCTGTTCGGTGCTGCCCACCGGTGAGGTCGACTCCAGAATCACCAGGTCACCCTTTTTCAGTACCGGCGCAATCGACTCCGCCGCGGCTTTCACAAAGCGCAGATCGGGCTGATGCTCATCTTTAAAAGGGGTCGGTACGGCGATAAGAAAAGCGTCGGCGGCTTCCGGCTGCGTGGTGGCGCGCAGATCGCCACGCGTAACGGCCGCATGTACCACCTGATCTAAATCGGGTTCCACGATATGGATCGCGCCACGATTGATGGTTTCAACGGCGCGCGCATTGATATCCACGCCCACCACTTTTTTTCCCTTTGAGGCAAAAACGGCTGCCGTCGGCAGCCCAATGTATCCCAGTCCAATCACGGAGATGGTTTCAAAACTCATAATTCGGCTCGGTTATCTTTTAAGGCTTGTAAAATACGACCACAGGCTTTGCCATCGCCATACGGATTATGGGCGTGGCTCATCGCCTGCCAGGCAGCGTCGTCAGTCAGCAAGCTGCTGACCTCCGCCACGATTCGGGCGATATCGGTTCCCACCAGTTTGACGGTGCCGGCGTCGACCGCTTCAGGCCGCTCGGTAGTATCACGCATCACCAGCACCGGTTTACCCAGCGAAGGCGCTTCCTCCTGAATGCCACCGGAGTCAGTGAGGATGAGCCAGGCGCGGTTCATCAGCCAGACAAAAGGCAGATACTCCTGCGGTTCAATCAGAATGATATTCTCAATGCCGCTGAGAATCCGGTTTACCGGCTCGCTGACATTGGGATTAAGGTGCACCGGATAGACAATCTGCGCCTCGGGATGCTGGCGGGCAATCTGCGCCAGCGCGCTGCAGATACGTTCAAAGCCGCCACCAAAGCTTTCGCGACGATGTCCGGTGACCAGCACCAGTTTCTTATCCGGGTCGAGAAACGGATAGCGCGCCGCCAGTTGTGCATTCAGATTGCTGTCATCCAGCACCCTGTCGCGAACCCACAGCAGCGCATCAATGACCGTATTGCCGGTCACGATAATGCGCGCATCGGGCAGATTTTCCTGCAACAGATTCTGACGCGATCGGGAGGTGGGGGTGAAATGCAGATGGGCAAGATGACCGGTAAGTTTACGGTTACCCTCTTCCGGCCATGGCGAGGCGAGATCGCCGGTACGCAGACCGGCCTCCACATGCCCGACCGGAATCTGATGATAAAATGCCGCCAGGCTCGCCGCCAGTGTGGTGGTGGTGTCACCATGCACCAGCACGATGTCCGGTTTGAAGTCGAGCAGGACGGTTTTCATGCCCTCTAAAATGCGGCAGGTGATCTCGGTCAGCCCCTGCTCGGGACGCATAATATTGAGATCATAGTCCGGCTGCAGCTTGAACAGGCGCAGCACCTGATCGAGCATTTCGCGATGCTGTGCGGTGACGCACAGTCGCGATTCGAAAGCGGGATCCTGCGCCAGCGCCTGAACCAGCGGTGCCATTTTGATCGCTTCGGGACGAGTACCAAATACCGTCAGAACTTTCACACTGTTTCTCTCACTCATGCGTGTCTGACATCAGACGCGGACGACGTGCCAGCGCCACTCCCGCGCCTGTTAATGCCCCAATGGCACCCCACATAATCATCATGAACAGACGTCGCGGACTGTCACGTGATACCGGCTCTTCCGGCGTACGCAGATAACGGTAGGTCTGGAACTGGCTGTTCAGTTTTGGCCCGGTCTGCAGCGTGGTCAGCATTGCTCTGTTCTGATCATAGCTGATATCAAACTCCGGACCGGTAGCGCGCAGCGTATCCAGCTGTCCCTGTAAAACGGGCTGGCCCAGCAGGAACAGGTCGCTGTCTGCCAGATTTTCACCCGCTTCACGCGTCTGTTTCTCATTGATGCCCTGCTGGCTGGCGATCTTCAGCGCCTGCTCCAGCCGATGCTGCTGGCGCTGAAACACCGCATTAGCCACATCTTCCTGACGTTTCACCTGCGCCTGCAACTGGTCGGTACGCGCCCGCCAGGCACCTTTTAGCTCATCATTCAGATGACGCGCGGCGCGCTCACTGGCATAGGCGATGTACTGACGCAGCAGATTATTGGCGTCGCCTGCGGTTTCCGCTTTCAGTTTGACGTTATCGGGCAGGTTATGTGCCGCGTCAGCGGGCGTGAACAGGATATTGCCGATCATATCGTCGAGCAGCGCGGCATCATTATGCGCATTGCCGGTTTTACGACTCTTGTAATAATCCGTTTGCTGCCAGAACTCACGACGCGTATCCCAGGAGGCGAGTTGCATGGTGAACTCCTGATAAACCTGATCCATCACCGTAGGTGAAGGTGCGGCCAGGGTTAAGGCGTTGTTGCGCACATCCAGATTGGTCAGGAATTGCTGCTGCGCATAGTAAGAACCCAGCATGTTCACCGTCGGACGATCGGTGATCGCCGTGGTGCTCCAGACCTGTTTCAGCAGCAGCGTGGCCAGCCAGGCGACCAGAGCAAACAGCAGCGCCAGCCCGATAATCCAGCGCTTGCCACGCCATAAACGGCAGCAAAAGCTGCGAATATCCAGTTCGTTGTCCACAACGTCAGAAGGCATGGCAGAGGTATCCTTTATCAGCTCTTTTCAGGGTAATTTGTTTTTTGCTTCGCGATGATGGCTCAGACGGCGCTTAATGCGGCGGACACGTCGCGCCACGCGCCATGCATGTTTGAGGCAGTAGCCGTAAACCATAAACGCGCCCAGGAACAGCAGCAGCATCACCCACTCCGGGATAAATGCCAGATATTCGCCCAGCACACCGATACCGGCGAGAATAGCCGCCGCAACGGTAATCAGTACAAAGGCCTGACGTGAGGTAAAGCCGGCACGCATAATCAGATGGTGGATGTGCTGACGGTCAGCCGAGAACGGACTCATGCCTTTACGCAGGCGACGATACATAATCGCCACCATATCCATCAGAGGAATGGCGATAAGCCACAGTGCGGTAACGGGCGTGATGGGATGGCTCAGACCCTGCGTCGTTTCCAGCAGAATCCAGATAATGGTGAACCCGATCATGGTGCTGCCGGCATCGCCCATAAAGACTTTGAAGCGACGGCCAAGGAAGCCGAGGTTAAGCAGGATATAGGGCAGCGTGGCGGCAATCATCGCAAAACACCACATCGCGAGGCTGGTCTGGCCGTCGAAGTAGAGGATGATCCCCATGGCGGCAAAAGTGACCGAGGAGAGCCCACCCAGCAGACCGTCGATCCCATCCACCATATTAAAGGCGTTGATCGCGGCCCAGACGGCAAACAGCGTCAGCACATAGCCGAAGGGCCCCACGATAAGCTCGAACGGGCCGACGATAAAGCCCAGGCTAAGCAGATAGAGTTTTGCGCCAAACATCATCACCAGCGCGACAATCGCCTGCACCACCGCGCGGATCTTGACGCTGATATCGAAACGGTCATCCAGTGCGCCAACCAGCACCAGAACACCGGCGCAGCCCAGATAGAGCAGCGCGTGAGGCAGATAGTAGTTGGTAATGGCAAACGTAAAGCAGATACCTGCGAACACAGAAATGCCGCCCACCAACGGAATCGCGCCATGATGGCGTTTACGTGAGTTAGGCTTATCAACTAAACCAATTTTTTTAGCTGCTTTTCGAGCAAAAAAGAGGAAAGCCAGGGAAAAGAGAAAAATTAAACCAAGCTCAGTACTCATAGTGAGTAAATTCACGTTAAACGCTCTCAGCTAACATCCCGCACAACAATACGCGAAAAAACGCGCCTATCGCTGTGTCGGATTCCGAATTCTGCATAAAGAGACAGACGAACGGTCAAAAGTTCGCCATCGCTACCACAGTCATTATAAATGCTCCTGCCAGTGTTCAATCCTATAGCTCACAAATGAAAAACGCCACGTTGAGACGTGGCGTGAGGTCGATTTTCTGCGCATCTGGACTAAAAAAGCCGAATCTGTGGTTCGGCCAGGCAGTATCGGATTAAGAACGCTTCATCATATCGAAGAATTCATCATTAGTTTTGGTCATCGCCAGCTTGTTGATGAGGAATTCCATTGCGTCGATTTCGCCCATCGGGTGAATAATCTTACGCAGGATCCACATCTTCTGCAGCTCTTCCTGAGAGGTGAGCAGCTCTTCTTTACGCGTACCAGAGCGGTTGTAATCGATCGCCGGGAAGACGCGTTTTTCAGCGATTTTACGGGCGAGATGCAGTTCCATGTTACCGGTACCTTTAAACTCTTCGTAAATCACTTCATCCATCTTCGAACCGGTATCAACCAGCGCGGTCGCGATGATGGTCAGGCTACCGCCCTCTTCCACGTTACGTGCAGCACCAAAGAAACGCTTTGGACGATGCAGGGCGTTGGCATCCACACCACCGGTCAGGACTTTACCTGAAGCAGGAACCACGGTGTTGTAAGCACGTGCCAGACGTGTAATGGAGTCGAGCAGGATGATGACATCTTTTTTGTGCTCAACCAGACGCTTGGCCTTCTCGATCACCATTTCAGCAACCTGAACGTGGCGTGAAGCTGGCTCATCGAAGGTTGAGGCGATAACTTCGCCTTTCACCAGACGCTGCATCTCGGTGACTTCTTCCGGGCGCTCATCGATCAGCAGTACCATCAGGGTACAGTCCGGATAGTTGTGCGCCAGGCTCTGCGCGATGTTCTGCAGCAGCATGGTTTTACCGGCTTTCGGTGGTGCAACAATCAGACCACGCTGGCCACGACCAATTGGCGATGCCAGATCGAGTACGCGAGCGGTTAAATCTTCCGTTGAGCCATTACCCCGCTCCATACGCAGACGTTTATTTGCGTGCAGCGGCGTGAGGTTTTCGAACAGAATCTTATTACGCGCATTTTCCGGCTTGTCGTAGTTAACTTCGTTAACTTTCAGCAGCGCAAAATAACGTTCACCCTCTTTCGGTGGACGGATTTTGCCAGAGATGGTGTCACCAGTGCGGAGGTTGAAGCGGCGGATTTGACTAGGGGAAACGTAGATATCATCAGGGCCGGCGAGGTAGGAGCTGTCTCCGGAACGGAGGAATCCAAATCCATCCTGAAGGATCTCCAGCACGCCATCACCGAAGATGTCTTCGCCGCTTTTCGCGTGCTGCTTCAGGATTGAAAAGATAATGTCCTGCTTGCGCATACGAGCCTGGTTTTCCAGTCCCATATTTTCGCCGAGAGTAACCAGCTCAGCAACCGGCGTATTCTTTAATTCGGTAAGATTCATAGTGATGGGTTCTTAAACTCGGGGTAATACTCGGAATGTTTGTCGTGAATGGTATGGCAACTAATCCATGCCGTTAATGGCTCTTTTCGGCTCTTCCTGACGATCATCGTATGGAATGGCGATCGGTATGCAGGGAGATGTCCGAATGTGATGCCAGAGTTGGAGCTAACCGTAAGATTGCTGAACCGTTCTATCTTTATAAGGTACAGGGCGACAGGGTTCAACAAGGGAAAACTTTTAGATGCTAACTACAAGGTAAGTTCGTAATGCAGTGCTGGTAAATTAGCACGCCTGAAAGCGAACGTCCAGCAGCAGGAGATAAATTCACCACTGCCGGACATTCAGCCCTGAATTACGCCAGATTGGCGTTCAGGAACTCTTTCAGCTGGCCTTTAGACAGCGCGCCCACTTTGGTCGCGGCGACTTCGCCATTTTTAAACAGCAGCAGCGTCGGGATACCACGAATGCCATACTTCGGTGCCGTGCCTGGGTTATCATCAATATTCAGCTTAGCGATGGTCAGTTTGCCATCATACTCTTCTGCAACTTCATCAAGGATTGGCGCGATCATTTTGCAAGGACCGCACCATTCAGCCCAGAAATCTACCAGTGTAACGCCGTCGGCTTTCAGCACGTCGGTGTCGAAACTGTCATCAGTCAGATGAACGATTTTATCGCTGCTCATGTTTTACTCCACAAGATTATGCCTGGCGAATTGGCGTAAAATATACCAATGTTGGTTGACTTTATTTCATCGGATACGCTTTCGTAAAGCGATAGTAAGCTGATATTCTACCACACTATGAGCAAAACACACTTAACTGAACAGAAGTTTTCCGACTTCGCCCTGCACCCAAAAGTGGTGGAAGCCCTTGATACTAAAGGCTTTCAATACTGCACGCCGATTCAGGCGTTAGCTCTGCCTTTTACGCTTTCAGGGCGTGATGTTGCAGGCCAGGCGCAAACCGGTACCGGCAAAACGATGGCGTTTCTGACGTCAACGTTTCATCATCTTCTCTCTCATCCTGCGGCGGAAGGTCGTCAGGTTAACCAGCCACGGGCATTAATTCTTGCGCCGACGCGTGAACTTGCTGTGCAGATTCATGCAGATGCAGAACCCCTTACCGCCTCAACCGGCCTGAAACTGGGTCTCGCCTATGGCGGAGACGGTTATGACAAACAGCTTAAAGTGCTGGAGCAGGGCGTTGATATTCTGGTGGCTACCACCGGTCGCCTGATCGACTACGCGAAACAGAATCACGTCAACCTCGGTGCTATTCAGGTCATGGTGCTGGACGAAGCCGATCGTATGTTCGATCTCGGCTTTATTAAAGATATTCGCTGGCTGTTCCGTCGCATGCCACCGGCGACTCAGCGTCTGAGCATGCTGTTCTCGGCGACCCTCTCCTACCGCGTCCGTGAACTGGCGTTTGAGCACATGAACAGTGCTGAATATGTGGAAGTGGAACCGGAACAGAAAACCGGCCATCGCATTCAGGAAGAGCTTTTCTATCCGTCTAACGAAGAGAAAATGCGCCTGTTGCAGACCCTGCTGGAAGAAGAGTGGCCCGATCGCGCCATTATTTTCGCCAACACCAAGCACCGCTGTGAAGATATCTGGGGCCACCTGGCTGCCGATGGACATCGTGTCGGCCTGCTGACCGGCGACGTTGCTCAGAAGAAGCGCCTGCGCATTCTGGATGACTTCACCAAAGGTGATGTGGATATTCTGGTCGCCACTGACGTGGCTGCTCGCGGTCTGCACATCCCGGCTGTTACCCACGTCTTTAACTACGATCTGCCAGACGACTGTGAAGATTACGTTCACCGTATTGGCCGTACCGGTCGTGCAGGCGCCAGCGGTCATTCAATCAGCCTGGCCTGTGAAGAGTACGCGCTGAATCTGCCTTCGATTGAAGAGTACATCGGCCACAGCATCCCGGTCAGCAAGTACAGCAGCGAAGCGTTGTTAACGGATTTACCACCGCCTAAGCGTCTGCAACGCAGCCGTTCCGGCAATGGCCCACGTCGCGGAGGGAATAACGCCAATCGTCGCGGTGCTCCACGCAACAACAACCGTAAACGTTCAGGTTAAGGCCACCATGCTAAGCGCATCGTCACTTTATGCAGCGATTGATTTAGGGTCTAACAGCTTTCATATGTTGGTGGTGCGCGAGGTTTCTGGCAGTATCCAGACCGTTGCAAAAATTAAGCGCAAGGTTCGCCTTGCTGCCGGTCTGGATAAAAATAACCTGTTGTCAGCCGACGCGATGTCGCGAGGCTGGCAATGCCTCAGACTGTTCTCTGAACAACTGCAGGATATTCCCCCCGATCAGATTCGCGTGGTGGCGACCGCCACGCTGCGTCTGGCTGCCAATGCGCAGACCTTCCTCGACACCGCCCAACAGATCCTTGGCTGTACCATCAACGTCATCAGCGGTGAAGAAGAGGCGCGCCTGATTTATCAGGGCGTGGCCCACACCACCGGCGGTTCCGACCAGCGTTTAGTGGTCGATATCGGCGGCGGCAGCACCGAGCTGGCTACCGGCGACGGATCGCACGCGTCGGTGTTGTTCAGTCTGTCGATGGGCTGTGTGACGTGGCTGGAGCGCTTCTTCAGCGATCGTCATCTGGCAAAGGAGAACTTTGACCAGGCCGAGCTGGCGGCGCGTGAAATGATCCAGCCCATTGCAGCGCAACTGCGTGAGCAGGGCTGGCAGGCCTGCGTTGGTGCCTCTGGCACGGTTCAGGCGCTGCAGGAGATCATGGTGGCGCAGGGCATGGATGAGCGCATCACGCTGAATAAGCTGCAGCAGCTGAAGCAGCGCGCCATTCAGTGCGGCAAACTGGAAGAGCTGGAAATCGAAGGGCTGACGCTGGAGCGGGCGCTGGTGTTTCCCAGCGGCCTGTCGATTCTAATCGCCATCTTCCAGGAGCTCAGTATCGATAGCATGACGCTGGCGGGCGGCGCACTGCGTGAAGGACTGGTCTACGGCATGCTGCATCTGCCCATTGACCGGGATATCCGAACCCGTACGCTGCATAACGTCCAGCGCCGTTTCAGCATTGATGTCGAGCAGGCGGATCGCGTGCGTCAGCTGGCGGAGAGCTTTTTCCGTCAGGTTTCCACGTTGTGGAAGCTGGATCAGCGCTGTCGTGAGTTGCTGCTCAGCGCCTGCGCGATCCACGAAATCGGCCTGAGCGTTGACTTCCGTCATGCGCCGCAGCATGCGGCGTATCTGGTGCGTCACCTCGATCTTCCTGGTTTCACACCGGCGCAGAAGAAGCTGCTGGCCTGTTTACTGCAAAACCAGAGCGGCAGCATCGATCTGGCTTTGCTGACTCAGCAGAACGCCCTGCCGCCGCGGCTGGCGGAACGGATGTGCCGTCTGCTGCGGCTGGCGATTATTTTCTCCACCCGCCGTCGCGATGACACCCTGCCTGCGGTGCGGCTACAGGCAGACGATGATGCCCTGCATCTGACCCTGCCCGCGGGCTGGCTGGAGGCCCATCCGTTGCGCAGTGAGCTGCTGGAGCAGGAAAGCCATTATCAGTCTTACGTCCACTGGTTATTAACCCTGTCTTAATTGCCGTCGCGTGAGGCGAATCTCTTTCGCCTCCTGCACTGGTTTAACTCTTTTTCGCCTTATCCAGCATCGCTCTCAGACCGGCCACCCGGCTCTGACCAGTTTTCATCCGCTCCTCCGCACTGACCACTTTGCGCTCGGTCTCCCATTGCAGATCGTCCTGCGGCAGTTCCAGCAGAAAACGGCTCGGCTCCGGCCGGATTAATTCGCCATATTGCCGGCGTTCGCGACACAGGGTAAAGGTCAGCTCTTTCTGCGCCCGTGTGATCCCCACGTAGGCCAGGCGACGCTCCTCTTCGATATTATTCTCATCGATGCTGCTCTGATGCGGTAACAGCCCCTCCTCCATGCCCACCAGGAATACATAGGGGAACTCCAGCCCTTTGGAGGCGTGCAGCGTCATCAGCTGCACCTGATCCAGCTCTTCATCGCTTTCACCGCGCTCCATCATGTCGCGCAGTGTAAAGCGCGTCACCACCTGCGCCAGCGTCATCGGCTCATCAATATCGCTGCCCTCCAGCATTTCTGTCATCCACTGAAACAGCGTGTTGACGTTCTTCATCCGCATCTCTGCGGCTTTCGGGCTGCCGGAGGTTTCGAACAGCCAGCTTTCGTAGTCGATGCCGCGAATCAAATCACGCACTGCGTTTACCGGCTCACGTTCGGTCAGCTGGATAATCTCATTCAGCCAGTGGGTGAAGCGCTGCAGATGCTCCAGACCACGGCCACTCAGCGTCTGCCCCAGACCGACATCAAAACTGGCGTTAAACAGGCTCTTGCTGCGCAGGTTGGCCCACTCACCGAGCTTCTGCAGCGTGGCCGGGCCAATCTCACGGCGCGGCGTATTGACGATGCGCAGAAACGCGCTGTCATCCTCAGGATTGGTCAGCACGCGCAGATAGGCGAGCAGATCTTTGATCTCGGGCCGTGAGAAGAACGAAGTACCGCCAGAGATGCGATAAGGGATGCGGTTCTGCATCAGAAACTTTTCAAAGGTCCGGGACTGATGGTTACCACGATAAAGAATCGCGTAATCTTTGTACTGTGTCCGGTTGATAAAGTGATGCGCAATGAGCTCGCCAGTGACCCGCTCCGCTTCATGCTCTTCGCTGTTGGCAGTAAGCACCTTCAGCTCGCTGCCCTGCCCCAGCTCCGAAAAGAGCCGCTTCTCAAAGACGTGCGGGTTATTGGCAATCAGGATATTTGCCGCTTTCAGTATGCGCTGCGAAGAGCGGTAGTTCTGCTCCAGCTTCACCACCTCCAGCGCCGGGAAATCCTGATTCAGCAGCACCAGATTCTGCGGGCGTGCGCCGCGCCAGGAGTAGATAGACTGATCATCATCGCCCACCACCGTGAAGCGCGCCCGAGCGCCCACCAGCAGCTTAACCAGTTCATACTGGCTGGTGTTGGTATCCTGATACTCATCCACCAGCAGATAGCGGATACGCTGCTGCCAGCGTTCACGCACCTCCTGATTACGCTGCAGCAGCAGCGTCGGCAGCAGAATCAAATCGTCGAAATCGAGCACGTTGCACGACTTAAGATGCTGGCTGTAGAGAGCGTAGCAGTGAGCAAAAATATTATCCTGCTGCGATCGCGCCAGCGCGGCGGCGCCCTGCGGATCGATCAGATCATTTTTCCAGTTCGAGATGGTGGAGATGAGCTGCTGTAGCAGCGTCTTATCCTCTTCCAGCCACTCTTTTGTCAGCTCTTTCAGCAGGGCGAGCTGATCCTGATCGTCGAACAGCGAGAAGTTTGACTTCATGCCCAGCGCCGCAGTTTCGCGTTTGATGATCTCCAGCCCCAGCGTATGGAAGGTGGAGATCAGCAGGCCGCGCGCCTCTTTGCGGCCCAGCGTCTGCGCCACACGCTCTTTCATTTCGCGCGAGGCTTTATTGGTAAAGGTCACTGCGGCGATGTGGCGCGCCTGATAGCCGCATTCACGGATCAGATGGGCGATTTTATTGGTAATCACGCGGGTTTTGCCCGATCCCGCGCCCGCCAGCACCAGACAGGGACCGGTAACAAATTCGACGGCACGTTGTTGGCTGGGGTTTAAACGCATAGGAGAAATCGCCTGATTGAATCAAAAGAAAGGGGTTTATACTGGGCGGCAATTATACACAACCGAGATACCAACATGGCGAAAACCGCGGCGGCTTTACACATCCTGGTCAAAGAGGAAGCGCTGGCAAAAGAGATTCTGACGAAACTGGCGAAGGGTGGCAATTTCCAGCAGCTGGCAAAGAAGCACTCAACCTGTCCTTCCGGCCGGAATGGCGGCGATCTGGGCGAGTTCCGGCAGGGACAGATGGTGCCGGCCTTTGATAAAGCGGTCTTTACCTGCCCGCTGCTGACGCCTTACGGGCCGGTAAAGACCGGCTTTGGTTATCACATTATCAAAGTACTCTATCGCAACTAGTTATTTCTTCTGCTTCATCTGCTGCAGGACGGTGCTGCACTGGTTGTCTTCGTTATCACTAGGAGAGATCAGTGCCAGCAGCGCCGCCGCCGGGCCGACTACTGCGCCCAGAGCCACTGCAGCGGCACCACGTGCCAGCAGTGGTCCCGTTTTCACGCCCGCATCAGGATTTTTAAAGGTGCCACGCACATAGAGCGGGGAGCGCAGCGTTACGATGCGGACGCCCTTACTCTCCGGATTCACCGACAGATCCAGCCGTTCACTGGCGAAGTTCGCGTTGCCTGACACATTGATAATCGCGTTCTCGGTATCAAACACAAACAGGTTAGGCGTCGCCACACCGTTCTGCAGTTTGAGATCGGTGGCGGCGCAGTTGATGCGCACCTGGTCATCGCCAAACAGTTTGCCCACCACGTAGTTACCGACGTTGAGTCCGGCAATTTCCATCAGGCTGCGGCTGATCAGACCATCATTCATCAGCAGCTTAAGTTGCCCGTTGCTGGTCGCCAGCAGATCGGCTACGGAGTTACCGGTGCCGGTAAAGCTGGCATCGCCATTGAGCTGGCCACGGCTGTTCTTCATCGCCTCCACATTCGGGAAGAGCTGACGCAGCTGCAGCTTACGGACATGAAGATCAACCCGACCACGCATCGGCGAGTGATCGCCCTCCAGCCGGATAGTGCTGTTGAGATTGCCGCCCGCCACACCAAAGCGCAGCGGGTCCAGCAGCAGATCACCGTTTTTCAGCTGTAAATGGGTATAGAGATCGCTTAACGGCAGTGAATTGCTGTGTTCGATCCGTTTGCCGCTGAACTTCACGTCGGCATCCATCACGTCCCAGTTTTTGGTGTCGAATTTATCGTGTGGCAGCACGCGGTCTGCGGGCTGATTCGATTTCTCACCGCGCCGGGCTTTGGCCTGCGCCGTTTTTTCACTGCCTTTGCCAGAGTCGACGCCAATCAGCGGCCCCAGATCGGCCATGCGCAGTTGCTCAGAGGTCAGTTCGCCGCTGAGTGTCGGGCGGGGTTTGACCTGACTGTAGATCAGCGAGCCATGAATATCGCTGTCGCCAATATGTCCGTTGAATTTCTCATAGCGGTAGACCGCGCCCTTTTCGCCGCTGAATTTAGCAATCAGATGGCCGTCGGTTTCATAAGGTGGCGTGTCAGGCAGCAGAACGCCGGTCAGGCCATAGAGATTGGCCAGCGTATCGCCCGAGAAGCGCAGTCGCACGTTAAGCCCGCCGAGGTTCATCGGATCCTGCAGACCGCCGGTCACCTGAACCCGCGTGCTGCCGTTGCGCAGATCGGCCTCAATCGGGAACGGTGTGTTCTGACTGCGCAGTGACAGCATGCCGCCAATCTTACCGTCGCCGCTGAGTGACTCATTGTTATAAGTGCCCTTCGCCTGCCAGCCAAAGACGAAGTCGCCTGCGCCCTTCTGCTGATCATTGCCTCCGGCAATCTGCGTATACGGCACCGGTTTACCCAGCGGATTAACCTGCACCGTGACATCTGCGCGGTTAATGGCGTCGCGATAACGAATCTGGCCCTGATCGAACAGAATATTATCCAGACGGAATGACCAGGCCGATGGCGCAGCACTCTTCTCATCCTTGCCGCTATCGGCAAGGGTAAAGGTCCAGTTGTTCTTTTTATCCGCGGTCTGGATCAGACGCGCATCCGGTCGCTGCAATTTAATCCACGGGATGAAAAGTTCTTTGTGCAGCAGCGACAGCGGTGACAATGTGGCATCGACCCGCTGCAGATGTACCATGGTGACGTCGGCAATGTCAGGCGGATTCCCCAGCATGATATCTTCCGCATGGATCTGCGGCCACGGCACCCAGCGCCGCCAGCCTGCTTCATCGCGATTTCGTGCCCAGTCGATACCCAGATCCCCGCGTATCGCAAAGGGACGGTTTAACTCGGTTGAAACTTTTTGATTGATGGTGGGCTTCAGGCGATTCCAGTCAAAGGTCGCGATGACGACGATAATCACCACAATCAACAACACCAGAATTCCTGCTACCCAGCTGACTATTTTCCCGGTACGCGACATTACGCTTTCTCCTTGCACATTCACGGTCTGCGTTAAAGATAGTCGAGACCGCGGGCAACAGCATCAGGGAAGCGGGATAGTAAGATGATTCAATTCAGAAAAAGGGGTTTCTCAGCCATTTCGTTAGCATAAGCGGTAAAAAAAGCCGACATTCCCGGCGTTTATCCCCGAGACCAGGGCTAATGGCCGCCTTTAAAGGTAAATTAAAACACTGTTTTAAAACCATTGACGTCTGCCATACCAGACGCGAGACTAAGGCGATATTTCACTACAGGTCTGAAACCATGACGCAGAAAAAAATCGCCATCATCGGCGAATGCATGATTGAGCTGTCCGAAAAGGGTGAGAACATTAAACGTGGCTTTGGCGGCGATACGCTCAATACGGCCGTTTATCTCGCCCGCCAGGTTGATGAGCAGCAGTTACGGGTCGATTATGTCACTGCGCTGGGTACGGATTCGTTCAGCGATCAAATGATCGCGGCCTGGCAGCAGGAGAAGGTCAATACTGACCTGATTCAGCGGCTCGATAATAAAATGCCAGGCCTGTATTTCATTGAAACCGATGCCGACGGTGAGCGCACCTTCTGGTACTGGCGCAGTGATGCCGCCGCACGTTACTGGCTCGACAGTCCGCAATCAGCGCAGATAGCTGAACAGCTGTCGCACTACGATTATCTCTATCTTAGCGGCATCAGCCTGGCGATTCTGCCGCCTGCCAGTCGTGAAAAGCTGATTGTGCTGCTGGCGCGCTGCCGGGCTAATGGCGGCAAGGTGATTTTCGATAACAACTACCGCCCGCGTTTATGGGCCGATCGGGCCAGCACGCAGGCCGCTTATCGCGCCATGCTCAACTGCACCGATATCGCCTTCCTGACACTGGATGATGAACATCTGCTCTGGGGCGAAGAGCCGCTGGATGATGTTATCGCGCGTACCCGTCAGGCGGGTGCCAGCGAAATCGTGATTAAGCGCGGTGCAGACTCCTGCCTGGTGGTCACCGGCGACGCACCGCTGATTGATGTGCCTGCGGTACGTCTGGCGAAAGAGAAAGTGATCGATACCACCGCAGCCGGTGATTCGTTCAGTGCCGGTTATCTGGCTCGCCGTCTGACCGGCGCCTCTGCAGAGGTCGCCGCGCAGCGCGGACACCTGACTGCCAGCACCGTGATTCAGCATCGCGGCGCGATTATTCCGGCAGAGGCGATGCCTGACTGACAGAGCGCTAGCCAGCGTCGTTGATACAGGCACTGATCGTGCCGATGCCAGAAAATGCGCCCGAGGGCGCATTTTTTTAGGCTGCTGGTAACGTCTGGCTGCGTGACTGTAACCGATGCTATCCGTTCCCAGATGAGACTGGCACGTTAGCCCCTGCAGCGTGGCGGTGTGATCCTGACGCTAAAATCATTATGTCGCCTTAAGAACGCACAGCGTGATATCCGGTAAATTGCGACTAATAAAGCGGGCCGTGCCAGCTATTTACCTTAAGCGGAAAAATTGTGGTTAATAACAGATCCCCTGCGGTCTCCCCCTTCAATCTCTCTTATAATTTATTGATTAAAATTAATAAGTTAAACAAACAGATCCACCACCAGGCATAGTCCGAATCTGGTCAGATCCCCCCTTTTCGGATGGACGACTGCCTGAAAAAAGACCATCTTTTAATCAAAAGACAGCAGGACGCTGTTCTCTCCGGCCGCGAACAAAACAATTAAAATATTCCCCGCATCAGGATCTATTTATGCACACAGAAATTATTAATATCTGGCCACACGGTGATGCGCCAGGCGCCAGCGATTCGCGCGCACAGCCGCAGATTGTCGACATGGCAAAAGAGTATGAGCCTTACGATCGGGCCGCTACCGGCGTGCGTTGCCCGGAGATGGCGATCTGGCATCCGGTCGAATCAAACGGGATTACCCTGCTGGTCGCACCGGGCGGTGGCTATCAGCGCGTGATGATCGATCGTGAAGGCAGCGCCCTGGCGACATTCTTTACCTCAATGGGTTACACCCTGGCGGTGATGACTTATCGCCTGCCCTATGATGGACATCACGAAGGCCCCGACGCGCCGCTGGCCGATGCTCAGCGCGCGGTACGCGTCCTGCGTGAACGGGCGCAGCGCGGCCTGAATGGTAAATATATCGTCATGATGGGCTTTTCGGCGGGTGGCCACGTGGCTGCCAGTCTGGGTACGCGTTTCGCAGAGAAACTCTATCCGGTGCAGGATGGCGCAGAAAACTTCTCGCCGCGTCCGGATGCGATGGTCCTGGTCTATCCGGTAATCAGCATGCGGGACGGCATCGCCCATGAAGGAGCCAGAACCCGCCTGCTGGGTGCCTGGCCCGATCAGAAAACCATTGACGCTTATTCAATGGAAACCCGGGTTCATCCGCTGGTGCCGCCAACGCTGTTGATCCACGCAGCCGACGATGATGATGTATCAGTGAATCACAGCATGGCGTTTTTTGGCGCGCTGCGTGAGCATAAGGTCCCGGCAGAGGTGCATTTCTATCAGAAAGGCGGACACGGATTTGGTATCCGCGGCGTGGCAGATTTGCCCCTCGCCAGCTGGCCGATGTTAGTGACCGAGTGGCTCAGGGCAAAAACCTGACTTTATGCGGCTGGCGGAACGTCTTTGACGTTGCTATCCGGCGGACTGGCTTCATTGCTGGTCGCCGGTGCCGCTGGTGGTGCCATCACTTTGTCCCAGTTGTTTTGCAGGCTCTTCACGTTGGTTTCCGCTTCGCCTTCCGGCTGAATCAGTACCATCATCAGTTCCTGCGTCAGCTGCTGACGCAGCTCCTGGTTTAACTGTTCGCGGGTCAGGCCGGCCAGGAAAGTCTGACGCAGCTTCTGATACTGCTCAGGTGCGATATCGACTACGGCGTTCTGCTGGGAGCGCAGGCGCTGGCTCATCAGCACATCCGTATCGGTGCGGGCATAGGTGGTAAACAGCTTGTTCAGCTCCAGCAGCTTCTGCGCCATCAGCGCATCGAACTCTTCCTGCGGCAAGCCTTTGTCACGCACGTTTGCCAGCTCACGCGCCACCAGATTCATATTCTGCGCCAGATTTTCGTTGCGTCCATCCAGGTTGATGGAGCACTGCGCACGCTGATAGAGCACACGGCAATCAAATCCCACCTGTATGCCCTGTGCCTTGCTGTCACTGAGCGCACGCTGGACATGCCAGAACAGCGCTTCACGTGCCAGATCGCCCTGCCAGTAACGCTGCAGATTCTGGGAGTCACGAATCGGTTGCCACGGCGTATCCCACACCAGCGAGAGACGATCCTGCGTCATGTTGCTGCTGACCAGATTTACCGGCTCGTGCGGCAGCGGCGACAGGGTGGGCAGTGGCGCAGGCGTTTCACGTTTACCGGTTAACGCCGAGAAGGTTTTATTGATCTGCTCAGAGAGGTTGCGGCTGTCAACATTCCCTACCACGTAGAGCGTCATCGCATCCGGGGTGTACCACTGATGATAAAAATCATTGAGCTGGGTTAAATCAACCGGCGCGCGTGGTTGCGCTGCGGGGTCATGCGCCAGCAGCGCGGAGCCTTTCAGGCGGTAGCGCCACCAGACATCCTGGGTATCTTTCGGCCAGGTCGCCACCGGATCCGATGCCGCCAGCGCGGTATTAACCACCTGTTCGGTGATGGCCATATTGCCCGCCGTGGCCGCCAGCCAGTTCAGCGCTTCTTTCAGCAACTCGGGGCGGTTATTCGGCAGGCTCAGATTATATTGGGTGGAATCATAGGAGGTGATCACAGGTGGCAGCGGATGCTGAGGATCCATCGCCTGTTGCCATAGCGCGCGCTGCTGATGGTTATCAAGCGCGGTGTTGTGCACCATCGCCAGACGCGGCAGCAGATGACTGAAGCCGGCCTGTTGCGCACTCTCCACCAGCGAGCCGGTATTCACCACCAGCCGCAGTTCAATACGGTCACTGGGGCGTTGCGGTGTGGCCAGTAACTGCCAGTTAAATCCATTATCCAGCTTGCCTTCCTGCCAGGCCGGATCCGGTTGCAGCGTTTCTGCCTGGAGACCAAAGCTGCTTGCCAGCACTAATCCACCAACCAAAAGCCGAATTCTGGTGCCCTGCATGTGAACCCCTACTCAAATAATTCAAATATCGTTATCACTGGCGCATATTGCCGCTGTTATTAACGAATCGGCTGGCGCCGAATCGCGCTGTTATCCAACAACAAAGTGTTTGACCACAGGAAGCTCAGGATGTCGCGTAACGAAGTGAAAAACGTCAAAAAAAACAAGTGGGGTTTATTATGCAAATGCCCGCTGTCAGGGCAAGCGACAGCGGGCATTTGTGGGGATTTAAGTGAAATTCAATGATTAAATTGAAGATTCAGACGCTTTATTCTCCTTATTCCGGCCTGCCAGCGTGTCGGTCAGCTGTTTATGATCCAGCTGATCGACCCACTTCGCCACCACCACGGTCGCCACACCGTTACCGATCAGATTGGTCAGCGCACGGGCTTCGGACATAAAGCGGTCGATACCGAGAATGAGCGCCAGACCCGCCACCGGCAGATGTCCCACCGCAGAGAGCGTCGCCGCCAGCACGATAAATCCGCTCCCGGTTACCCCCGCCGCGCCTTTGGAGGAGAGCAACAGCACCACCAGCAGCGTAATCTGATGGAAAATATCCATGTGCGCATTGGTCGCCTGAGCGATAAATACTGCCGCCATGGTCAGGTAAATCGAGGTGCCGTCCAGGTTAAAGGAGTAACCGGTGGGGATCACCAGCCCTACCACCGATTTCTTGCAGCCCAGCTTCTCCATCTTATCCAGCATGCGCGGCAGCGCAGACTCGGAAGAGGAAGTACCCAGCACAATCAGCAGCTCTTCTTTGATATAGGCGATGAACTTAAAGATGCTGAATCCGGCGAACAGGCGTGCAATCAGCCCCAGCACGATCACCACAAACAGAATACAGGTGATGTAGAAGCAGATAATCAGCTGGCCGAGCTGCACCAGTGAGCCCACGCCATACTTGCCGATAGTGAACGCCATCGCGCCAAATGCCCCTATCGGTGCCAGACGCATGATCATGTTGATGATGCCGAAAATCACTTTTGAGAAGCTTTCAATCACGTTGAAAATCAGCGTGCCAGTGTTACCCAGACGATGCAGGGCAAAACCAAACAGAATGGCAAACAGCAGCACCTGCAGAATATTGCCGCTGGCAAAGGCGCCAATCACGCTGTTGGGGATAACATCCAGCAGGAAAGCGACGATGCCCTGCTGTTCTGCCTGTTGCGCATAAATCGCCACGGCTTTGGCATCCAGCGTGGCAGGATCAACGTTCATCCCGGCACCTGGCTGCACCACGTTCACCACGATCAGGCCGATAATCAGCGCGATGGTGCTGACAATTTCAAAATAGAGCAGTGCAACCGCGCCGGTCCGTCCTACCGCTTTCATGCTTTCCATGCCAGCGATGCCGGTCACCACGGTACAGAAAATTACCGGGGCGATAATCATCTTGATTAACTTAACAAAGCCATCTCCCAGCGGCTTCATCTGGGTCCCTAACTCCGGGTAAAAATGGCCTAACAAAACGCCGATGCCAATCGCCATCAGCACCTGGAAATAAAGGCTTTTAAAAAGTGAGGTTTTCATAAACAGGTGTCCACTAACGCCGTGAGGTGATGTTGTCGGATTCGTTATTGTGACTGGCGGGCAACAGAGGTGGCGCCTGACAGTAACCCGAAAATAACACTCTGTTTACGTGATTAATACAGGGTGACAAACGCCCAGGAAACCCGGGGATCGTAATTCTGAACTGAAACGCTTCAGCAGGGGGTTTTGTAACTAAAATTCTCGCAAAATCAATGAATCAGGCAATTATTGCGGTAGTGAGGAGTTTTCGATCCATGCCTGATTGAATCGGGTCAGAGGCAGCGCTTCAGCATACAGATAGCCCTGTCCGATAGAGATGCCGCGCGCCAGCAGCCAGTCACGTTGTTCCGCTGTCTCCACGCCTTCGGCAATCACCTCCAGATGGATAATCTCGGCGATGGCCGCCACGATGCAGACCATGGTGTCGTCATGCGGCAGCGCCGCCACGAAGCTGCGATCCATCTTCAGCTTGTTAACCGGCAACGCTTTCAGCTGATGGAGGTAGTTAAGGTTGGAGTAGCCCATGCCGAAATCGTCCAGAGCCACGGCTACGCCGGTCTGCTGCAGCATCCGCAGCATCGATATCGCCTGTTCAGCATCATCAAGCTGAGCCGTTTCTGTCACTTCCAGCACGAAGGTGCCAGGTGCAATGCGGTGACGCGTCAGCAGGGATTGAAGATGAGAGACCACGCCCGTGTCACGCAGTTGCACAGCGGAAATATTCACACTCAGCGGCAGCATAATGCCCTGTCGCTGCCAGCCTGCCAGAATGCGGCACGCCTCTTCAAACACCCAGCGGCCAATCGCGCTAATCACGCCAATCTCTTCGGCACTGGCAATAAACTCTTCGGTCAGACCGTAGCTGCCGTCGGGCTGGCGCATACGCAGCAGCGCTTCCGCGCCGACTAACGTGCCGGTGCGCATATCGACCTGCGGTTGCAGATAGAGGGCGAACTGCTCATTGTGCAACCCCTGCAGAATATCATGCTCCTGGGTCAGACGTTTTTGCGCGCGCTCGGTTAACGCGGCGTCAAAGAACAGGATCTGATTTTTGCCCTGATGACGGGCCGACATCATCGCTGAGGTCGCGCGGCCAAGCAGATCACTGGCGCTCAGCGGCTGATCATCGCGCAGCGCCAGACCAATGCTGACGTTAGGACGCAGCTGCAGCTGATACAGGTTGACCGGCTGATTAAGGCGAATCATCAGGTTACGGGCCAGACGCAGGGCGCGGAACGGATTACTGGCGCGCTTCATTAACAGAACAAAGTCGCTGGTCCCGGTCTGCGCCAGCAGAGTATGGTCATCCAGCGTATTACGGATCTTCTCCACCAGCGTCAGCATCAGCGTATCGCGCTGCTCATCGCTCAATACGCCGTTGGCTTCCTGCAGGGTTTCAATGCGGATCACCATCAGCCCCAGCGGCTGTTCCGGGCTGCTCATGAACTGCTCGACCAGCGCCAGAAACAGGGTACGGTTGGGCAGATCGGTCACGGGAAAATGGGTGGTCAGCCGGCTCATCTCATCATGTATCGACTCCAGCACCTGCTGATTGCGGTTGTAGCTGCGGATCAGCATGCCGATTTCATCATCGCGGTGGCTCTGCGGCAGTGACAGCTTATGCGTCAGAATCGACTGCGGCGGCAGCTCCTGCAGCTCCCGCGAGAGATTGCGCAGCGGATGCACCACCAGCCGGTTGATACACCAGCTGATCGCCACTGACAGGATCAGTGCCAGCAGCAGATAGGTGATAATCATGGTCGAGAGCGTGCTGAGAATAAACTGGTAGACGCGCGTCGAGTTAGCCTGCAGCACCAGATAGGCCAGCGGTTTCGGCATCCCGGTATTTTCCACTGAATAGAGCGGCAGGGTAATCTGCACCGGCAGCTCAAACAGTCGCGCTACCAGACGCGGCACCGGTTTCTCCGTTTCGAAGTCGGCATGCAGAGCCTGAAACGCATTCGGCAGCACCACATCGGCGCGCGATAAAATACCGGCAGGTTTCAGTGAATGGAGAATGCGTTCAGCCTGAGAAATATCGGCGCGCAGTACCGCTTCCGACAGCGGCTGGCGGACGGTGTGTGCGATATTCTCCATCTGCTGGGCGTAGTCAATCCTGCGCTGCTGCACAAAATGAAACAGTTGGATGACGATAAAGATGCTGATGGTGATAACCGCAACCAGCGAAACTGTCGCCATCTGCTTTATCGTAAGTGACCGGCTTACGCGCAAAAATATTCTCCTGACGATGAAAAAAGCCCAGATAGCAGACAGTACAATGCCCGCCAGTATATCCCATAAACTGACTTTTTTACCGTCTGAAAAGTCCGGCTTTTCCCCGGTCGGGATTATTTAAAATCCGCGTAAGGGGTCAGCGGCTGTGGCGGCATATCCAGATCCCCTTCCCAGCCTGCGGCAGAGTAACGCACGTAGATAAGCCCGTGGCTTGGGGTATAGTCTTTTGCCTGTTGAATATCGACGCCCACCCCGATAAACCAGTCGGGTGTGATACGACGTTCAACCACGCCCTGCAGCGTATACCCCGTGCCGCTGCCGGTGCTGCTGGCGGAAACGGGATTGCTGGCAAGGGTAAAGCCGGGATTGACCGGATAGCGCTGCTGCGCATCGGTTTTCGAATGTGACCAGGAAACCGAGCCGCCCAGGTCGAACGACCAGTTTTCTGTCCGCTGTCGCCAGGTGACCGGCACGGAAAAGGAGAGATACTGCTGCGGACTGTAGTAGCCGCCCTGACCGAAGGTGTAATCGCTGAGATCCTTCTGATAGTGCCAGAGCATACTGTTAAGCCCGACGGTGGCCCGGCGATTATCGCTATTAATGAGCTTGTAGTAGTAGCCGGCCATTAAGCGCTCGCGACTGTTATCCGCAACGTTTTTACCGGTGATCTGATGCGCGCTGATGTCGCCCCAGACACCGTGTGCGCCGCCCTGATCGTAACTCAGCCCGATGCTGCCACCCGTTGCCACTACGCCGCCCCAGCTTTTTCCACCGTTGGCTGATGGATCGCGCGCGCCCGCATAGGAAAGCAGCGAACTGGCGATCGGCCGTCGCGAGGCGGTCAGCGTCACGCCAAGATCCCTGACGTCAGTTTTCCAGCTCAGGCCGCCGGTCCAGTTGGTCACCTCAAAGCCCAGCGGCGTGGTACCCAGATCCGCTGACCAGCGGTCATTATGCCAGCCGACGCCCAGCGCAGTGCCCTTGGCGCGCTGACTGGCATCGCGACTGCATCCGCCGGAACTGGCGTCGTCGCAGCTACCAAACTGCTCGTCGAAGCTGCCGTTGCGGGTGGTAAAACTTCCTGCTGAGACGTCCACCCGGTCGAGCCGGAAAAAGCCGCGTCCGTCGGCAAACGGACTTTCCGCCTGCAGCATGGTGGTATGGGCAGTAAAGTCGGAGACCCCAGCCGTACCCTTATTACGTGAATAGTCCTGCTGCACCGTCAGCGTGGTCTCACGCTGACGATAGAGATCTGCGGTGTCGCTGCGAATACTGCGCTTCAGCCAGTCATCCTGTTCCTGAGAACGTGTCGCGCGGCTGATACTTTCGCCGCTGCCGATACCGCTGGCCGTCATCGCCTGACGATAATCCGCCAGCGCGATCTCTGGCTGCTGCTGTGCGCGCTCCAGCCGTGCCGCATCACGAAACACCAGTGCCTTATCCTGCGAAGGCGGCAGTGACGCAGCGCGCTGCTTCAGGCTGGCAAAGCGCACGGCAGCCTGCGTGGTTTCGCCCACCGCCTGCCATGCCAGCGCGGCGCGGCGATCGGCATTAAGAGTGTTGGGCTGGGCTGGCTGCTGCTCAAGTGCCTGTCGTGCTTCGCTGTTGCGCTGGAGCGCGACCAGCGCTTCGATTCGTCCCAGCGCCGCATCGCCGCTATCCGGCTCGCGCGATAGCACCTGCTGATAGGTCTCCAGTGCCTGCTGCGCGTCCCCGCGAGCCAGCGCCCAGTCGGCCAGCGTCAGGTCGCGTCGGCTGGAAACCGGCTGCTGGTAAAGCAGCGTCACCGCTGCCCGCTCCTGCCCTGCCGCACGAAGCGCTTCGGCGCTGGCAAAAATTTTATCCTGCCCGAGCCGGTCAGCCAGCTCATGCATATTGCTGTTCCACTGCGTTTCAGGCAGGCGATGCAGCGTTGCCAGTGCGGCGTCATCATTATCCCGGCTGGAAAGGTAGAGCGCGGCGGCGTAGAGCGCGGTCGCATCGCCGGGATGCTGCTGTTGCAGCGTCGCGATCTGCGCATCCGCCTGTTGGATGGCCCCACCGTCGCGTAGCGCGCTCGCCAGCCGATAACTGAGCCAGACGTCATCCGGCTGCAGCGCCAGCGCCGCCCGATACTTCTCTGCCGCCTGCGGCCATTTATTCTGCCGGGCGAGCGCATCGGCCTCGGCGCGCAGGCTGTCACTGCGCAGCGCGCGCAACGTTCCCGCCATCTCGCGCTGCTGACCGGCGGGTAGCGTACTGATAAACTGCATGACGCGGGCAGGCGACTCGGCCTGATAAAGCCCGGCCAGGCGACGCACGGTGGTCGTGTTGGTCGCGTCAAGCCGCAGCGCATGCTGCCAGAACAGTTCGGCACCTGCCGCATCTTTGCGCGCCATCGCCACATCGCCCAGGCCAATCAGGGCATAGCTGTCGGTGCTATCAATTTTCTGTGCGGCGCGATAAGCGCGTTCGGCCCCCTCAACGTCATGCTGCGCCAGCGCCTTATCGCCCTGTTCGACCGCCAGCCAGTAACGGTTAGTCTGCAGCAGTGACTGCCATTTGCCGATCAGCGTGCTCTGCTTGCCCGCCTCAACGGCGCGTTCCAGCCAGAGCACCGCCACATCACGATGGCCGGCGCGTGCCTGAGTCTGCCCCATTGCACCCATCAATTCGGCGTCGTTGGGGTTATCCTTCAGTGCCCGGCTAAGCGCTGCCATCGCATTATTCACATCGCCCGCCTCGACCAGCGCCAGGCCACGCATCCGCTCGCGATAGGCGGGATCGGCGAGCTGCGCCTGCTGCTTCGCCAGCACATCCGCGCCCTGCTGGTGTGCGTCGCCGTCGGTAAAAACAGCCAGGTAGGCGTTTAACTGCGCCACGCTGCTGTCACTGACCGGCTGATCGTTGATCTGCTGCAGCCAGAGATCGGCGGCAGCGGCGCGTCCGCCATTGCTGTTTGCCAGCTTTTTCAACTGCGCTATCGCCTGCTCCGGCTGCTGTTGATCAAATGCCATGCGTGCAATTTGCAGCTCAACCCCGATATTGCCCGGGTAGCGCTGCTCCAGCGCCTGCAGCTGCTGGTAAGCGACGCTCTCCTGACCGGGAGTGCGTGCCAGCAGCCGCCAGTATTCCAGCGCCGTGTTCGCATCCGGAAAAACCCCTCCGAACAACGCGTCGTAAGCACTTTTCGCCTCCGCCAGGCGCCCCGAGGTGGCGAGCAGGCGCGCCTGCTGCAGCTGCTGCCGCCCATCCGACGACATCAGCGTCAGGCCGACGGCTGATTCACGCGTCGCGGCGGAGTCGGGCGCAACCTTTTTCAGCTGCTCCAGCAGCATCTGCGCTTTAGGGATATCGCCCTGACGCAGCGCCAGCCGCAGGCGAGCCGCCAGCACCTGCGGATTATCGGGATCGATCTTCTCAAGCCGGTAGAGCGATTGCTGCACCAGATCATATTTGTTGGTCGACTCGCCGGTACGTACCTGTGACAGCAACCATTCGACCGGCGACACCTCCGATCCGTCGACCGGTGCAGCCAGCCCCGGCAGCGCACTCAGTGCGCCGAGCAGCATGCCTGCCCGCAGCACCTGTGCGTTATTCATCTTCATCCAGTAAACGACGACGGGTAATAATTCGCATCAGACGCCAGGTCATCAGCGCAAACAGCACCACTACAAAGAGTGCGCAGAGTGCCAGCCAGAAGGGATGGACGGAGAGTAGCGACCAGAGACGCTCCCACCACGGCAGATGACCAACGTAGTAGCTCTCTCCCACGCGCAGACTGTTAACCCCTGACTCGCGGATCACCACGGTGGAGCCAGACATCGTGCCACGCTTGCCGCTGTCACCCATCGCCTCGTTGAGCAACTGCCAGCTACGCGGCGTGCCATCGGCGAGCAACGCGACAACGCTGCGCTGATCGTAAAAAGGTGACTGGAAGCCAATCACCGTTGCCAGCGGGCCGCGGGAGCTGATAGTCGTCGTGCTTTCTGCCGCCTGCTCGCGCTGACTTTGCGGGTTCACTTCCGGAGTGATTTGTCGCACAGGCTCTTTCAGCCAGCTGGCGGTGGCGTCGACCAGCGCCGGGATCCGCTGGTCATCCTGAAGATCTTTGGGGATGACACCGATCATCAGCAGATCCACATCCTGCTTCTTCGCCGTGGCCCAGTCATCGGTCAACTGAACGCGCAGCGCCGGATAGCCGGTTTGCGCACCCATATTGCCCAACGTATTCAGCAGCGTACTGACCTGCTCTGCATCGGGTTTTGGCGGCATCAGTACCAGGGTTTGCGCCAGATCGGCGTAGCGGCTGAACGGAAAGCCCGCATTCGCCCAGGCGCGCAGCGACGGCATTTCGATGTAGTGGCGATAGCCGGAAAAATCGATGCTGGAATTGTCGTCCACCACCACATGATGCGTTATCGGCGTTGCGGTTTCGCAGCGTCCATCCGCGTTGCCGCTGATGGTGATGTTGGCGTAATCAAAATCGAAGCGCAGCTGATTCACCACCCCGAGGCGCAGCGCCGGAATCAGCAGCTCATGGCTCTTGTCCAGCATTCCCTGAATCAGCGGAATATGCAGCAGCTGCTGACCCGTCGTATTTTTCGGCGGCAGCGGATAATCCTGAATGAACTGATTATTCAGGTTGACCGCCAGCCGTGAGCCATCCGACTGGAAAGGCGCGGTATAGCGATAGCTCAGATCCATGTCGATACCGCGCGCGCGAACCAGGAAGAGATCGGGCGGCAGATTGAGGGTCAGGCTGACGGGATTAGGCTGCACCCCATCAGACTGCAACTGATTCTCATATTGCGTCAGTTCGGCGAAAGTGGTGCGGCGATCGGTCCGCACCCAGTTAGGGGCGTCATAAGCCTGGCGCGGGGAGAGCAGCTTAACGCTGTCGATGGTTGAGGTATCGCCGCGCAGCAGCAGCTCACCCTGGGCGATACCCTGAACCGCCGTCAGCAGGTCCTCATCGTTGCGTCCCAGAATCAGCAGCATTTTTTCATACGGATTATCGGGCTGGCTGACAATCTCTACTGTGGGTTTCGTCACCGGCGGTAGATCTTTCAGGAAATCCGGGCGCGCTTCGTTGGTGGCAAACACCACCGCATGCTGCTGTTGCGGTAGCTGGTTATACAGCACCGGGAAACGCTGCCCGCGCCAGCCCGTTTTGCTGCCAAACCAGGAAGCAAGAATGGCGGCAGCCCGCTGCTGTGTGACATCCGGCTGGGCGCTGAACACCATCGGCAGAGTCAGCGGTCGCGTATCCCGCGAATCAAAAAAGGGTTCCGGGAAGTGGGAGAGGTCATTTTTCAGCGGCAGTTTTTGCAGCGTCAGATCGATGCCGCTCTGTTTGCCGATATCCAGCCAGATTGCGCTATTGGCAGGATTTTCACAGACGTTGGCGTAGTGGCCCACCAGCTCGAAACGCACGCGGTTAAAGTCGGCAATGTAGCGCGGATCGATCGACAGCTGCGTCTGGATCTCTTTACCCAGCTGTTCCGGCGTCAGGGTAATCAGACCGACCAGCTCATCATTGAGATAAATCTTCAGCTGCGACAGCGTCGGCAGCAGTGCGGGCGAAGGCCGAAAGCTGAGGTTCAGCAACGCGCGCGTCACCACCTCATCGCTGCGCACACCGAACTCAATCTGTCCGGTAGTGCGGGTGCCACGCAGCGTCATGCTGCCAGGCGGCGGTGCCAGCTGGGCAAAGCTCAGCTGGCTGTTCCGCAGCGGCGCGCCGCTATCCTGCGGTAAAGATTGCACAGGCGTTACACCATTGATGTTTGCGGGCGCGTCCTCCTGCGCGGCGGCACAGCTTAACGTTGCACTGCCCAGCAGCAGAGCGGCAAACCACCTGTTTACTCTCGGTATCGTCATATCATCAACTCAATGCGTTTTTTGAAGCTGGCACACGTCCGATGCCTTGCGGCAACAGCGAAGCCAGCCAGCTCACCCCAACGGTAAGCAGGTTAAACAGCCGACGTAACTGCGGCGGGCCATATTCCGCCAGGCGCAGGTAACCTTTGAAACCGAGGATCATGATATCGGCGAGGCTCTGGACCGGTTTATCTTCCGGAAAACCGTCCTGCCACAGCGCCCAGGTATCGGCGCGGGCGAAGGTGCACTGGATAAATTCAATATGCTGCTGAGTGGTCAGTTGATGGAGACGCACGCCAGCCCGGTGGCCAAAGACACGCTGCACCTGGCACGGGAAGCTGAACTCCTGCTGTCCACGACGCAGCAGCAGCCACACTTTTTCATTCTCCCGCAGCGCATCCGGCTCGCGCATCTCCAGCCCGACGCCGCCGTCAGAGTAGTCACGCAGCGTACAGGGCAGCATATGACCATCTTCGCGTGCAATGGCGGCCGGCATGGCGATCTCCACCCGGTGCGCCTCACGGATCTGCCGTGCTTCAACCGAAACCGCTACCGCACCGCCAAGAATAATCATGTTGTAGAGCACCCAAATCAGGCTCACCCATACCGTCAGTACCTCATTGGCCGGACCGTGCTGCATGCGCCAGAACGCCATCAAAACCCCTGCGAGGTTGAGCAGCACCAGCAGCATATAGGGCTTGGTTATCACCCAGTCCAGATGCTCCTCCTCTACCAGCCCGCCTTTTGCGGTGACGTTAAACTTCCCTTTATGAGGATTGAACAGCGCCACGGTGGTAGGCCGGGCGATATACCAGGCCAGCACCGTCTCGTAGACCTCGCTCCAGAAAGAGTGTCGCCAGCGTCCCTGAATACGCGAGTTGGTGAGGCTGGTATGCAGCATATGGGGCAAAACATAAATGGCGATCGCCAGCGCAGGTGCGTAGATGATGTAGGCATGACAGAGCAGAAACGCCAGCGGCGCCAGCAGGAAGACCAGCCGCGGAATGCCAGAGAGAAAGTGCAGCATGGCGTTGGCATAACAGAGCCGCTGTACCCACTTCAGCCCCTTACCAAACAGCGGGTTATCAAGGCGGAAGATCTGCACCATACCGCGTGCCCAGCGGATGCGCTGTCCGATATGCGCTGACAGACTTTCGGTCGCCAGTCCGGCCGCCTGAGGAATGCGGATGTAGGCCGAGGTGTAGCCGCGCCGGTGCAGCCGCAGCGAGGTATGGGCATCTTCGGTAACGGTTTCCACCGCAATACCGCCAATTTCATCCAGCGCGCTGCGGCGCAGCACGGCGCAGGAGCCGCAGAAAAAGGTGGCATCCCAGGTATCATTACCGTCCTGCACCAGTCCATAAAAGAGCGAACCCTCATTGGGCGTACGACGAAACCGCCCGAGATTGCGCTCAAACGGATCAGGCGAGAAGAAGTGATGTGGCGTCTGCATCATCGCCAGCCGGGGATCTTTAATAAACCAGCCCATGGTCATCTGCAAAAAGGCGCGCGTCGGCACATGGTCACAGTCGAAAATCACCACAAATTCGCTGCGGCAGTACTTTTTCAGCGCGTGATTGATATTGCCGGCCTTGGCGTGCTCATGGGTGGGACGGACGACATAGTTGATACCCACGCTGGCGGCAAAGTCGCGGAATTCCGGCCGGTCGCCGTCGTCGAGCAGATAGATATTCAGGCGGTCTTTCGGCCAGTCGATGCCCATGGCAGCGTAGATGGTGGGTCTGACCACGCTGAGCGGTTCGTTGTAGGTTGGCACCAGCAGATCGATGCCTGGCCACTGATCCCGATCGACAGGCATCGACACTGGCTGACGGTTAAGCGGCCAGAGCGTCTGAAAATAGCCCAGCACCAGCACCACCCAGGCGTAGGTCTCTGCCGCAATAAGCAGCAGACCAAACACCAGACTCAGCGGATCGTCCCAGTTCAGCGTCGAGGTATAGCGCCACCAGAGGTAGCGGCACGATACGGTCAGCGACAGCACAATCAGCATCATGGTCGGGAAACGCCCCGGGACGCGTCGTACCAGCATCGCCAGACTCCAGAGCAGTACCACAAAGATAAACTGCGTCATCAGGCCAAACGGCTGGCTGATACAGAGCAGCGCCAGCAACGTGGCAAACAGGGCGGTGACGGCGAAGAGGCTGCGTCGCACCAGCGGCGACAGCCGCTTCAGCCATTGTTCGATGCGCACATCGATTCCCTGGGTCTGTGAGTGGGCAACGGCCTTGTCCAGCCAGCGGTAGCCATGGTGGCGCCAGCCAGAAAGCGCACCGAGGCCACGGAAACCGCCACGAGCGCGATCGCTCTGCGGCAGGATCACCAAAAGCCACAGCGTCTGGATCAGATAACGCAGAATATCCAGCGGTCGCGGCCGCTCCGGCGAAATGTGCGGATAGAGCCGGCGGCGCTGCTGAATAATCCGCTGCCAGCCTGGCGTTTCGAAGCGAAGCAGCATCAGGCCCAGCACCGACCAGAACAGATGAAGCGCACTGGCGAAGCGGGACGCGCCATTGCCTCGCGCGGTGGTATAGCCCCTGTGCAGCGATTGCCAGGCGGGCGCCGTTAACAGCCAGCACAACGGATTCAAGAGCTCACTCCATTCAGATTGAGCAGCAGCCAGCTTGCCAGCGTGATGATCTCTTCACTGACCAACGCATGTGGCCGGTATTCACCGACCGGCTGCTTCATCATCAGCGCTTCTGCCAGCGCCTCATCCCGGTGGATCAGCAGCGGTATCAGCGGATTCAGCGAGGCCATCCAGAGCTGATGCAGATCCTGCTGCAGACGGCTGTTGGCATTAAACTGATTGATAATAAACCGGGTGCGCGCCGGAAACTGGCGCTGGCTAAGCCGTAAATGGCAATTCGCGTCTGGCTGAGTGACGCACAACAGGCTGTCCAGCGTCGGATAGAGCGTTTCATGCCAGGGCAGGGTATCGGCAGGCAGATCGAAAATAATCCACTGATAGCGCGCCCGCAGGTCCGGTAATGCCTGGAGCAGCGGCGCGGCGATCGCCTCATTCTGTCTGGCAATAGTCAAAGCATGCTGATGGGACAGCACCCCGTGAGGCAGCAAATCAGGACCATCGGGATAGCGAAGCCCACTGTGCTGCCAGTCACCGCCCTCGCACAGGGCTTTCATCCAGCCATTATCCTGCTGAGCGGGCAGATTAAAATGCACGCCGAGCTGGCTGACCGGGGAGCCATCGATCAACAATACTCGTTCGCCGAGTGCCGCCAGCGCCCAGCCTAATCCGGCACAAAGAGAAGTCGTGCCGACGCCGCCCCGTACGCCCTGAAGCGCGATCTGCGGCATCAGCGATCGGTCTCAGACTGGCTGGCAAGGGTTTCCGCTAATAGCGGCCAGCGCGACACGATCGCTTTCAGGCGCTCTTCACGCGCAATGTCGACATAGCGGAAAGAGTGCAAAGAAAACGCATCACGCAACGCACTAATATCATCCTGACGATCGCCATCAGCGGCAACAGGGTTATAGAGATTGTGGTTTTTCATTACTGTTCGCCAAAAATAAAACAACGTCACACTCAGGATGACCGACTGCGCGTACGCGTAAAGGAAAGTTGAAAAATATTTCCAGAAACGCGGCAATTGCAGAACAATGTGAGCCGGCCTGTGATTAGCAATGTTTAAATTTCTCAGGTTACATCCCGGCCTGTCTATAATAAGCTAGCCTGGACTGGAAAAATAACGAATTCAATATGAAAAATTCTTTTTCGCTGGGGCTGTTGCATGTTCAGCCTGAATTAACGGCATTGCAAACGCCTGGCTGTTATTGGGTGACCTGTGCGCGGCAGGATGACGGCCGCACTTTTATTCGACAGGTAATTTCACATCAGCAGGCCGTAACGCTGATCAGCGCTGACCAGCCGCCGCGTGATTTGCTGACACCCGACCCAATTGGCGGACCCGATCGTATTCCGCTGTTTTCTCTTTCCAAAAGCAAAGGCAGTTTGTTGCAGCTGGAAAGTGATTTTCTGCGCACGCTCGGCAGTAAAAATGGGTTAGTGATATTTAATAGCAACGCAGCGCAATGGGATAAGCTTGATGACGCAGAATTATCCCGCTGGATAAAGGGCATGCGTCAGACGCTGCATAAAAGAAAGCTCACCCTTTTAATCGTGACCTCCGGCACCACAATAATAAATCTGAGTAATCATCTTCAGCGTTATTTTCGTCAGCTGGATGGCGTTGCGCATTTGAGCTTTCAGCAGGATAGCTGGCAGTATCGAATTAACTGGTGGTATGCCGCGGAACGCCTGCTTGCCGATCGGGCAATACGTCTGGGCTGTGAAAATGAGCGATTTTTTACCTTAAATGAAAAGCAGGAACCGCTGAGCCTCAACGATGAGCAGCATTATCTTGCGGACAACATCGTGCTCGAGGGCGCGCCGCCGCTTTCACGCCAGTGGCAACTGTTCGAGGATAATGAGCAGGTCTGGTTGCGGGCGCAGCAGGCCAATGCCGCAACGGTGATTTTCAGCCTGACCCGCAGCGAATATATCAACGAACTGGCGAAGATGGTGCACAGCCTGCGTCGTACACGCGGCAACGGCCTGAAAATTGTGGTGCGCGAGATGGGTGCCAGCCTGCGTTATAGCGACGAACGTCTGCTGCTGGCCTGCGGTGTAAACGCCATCGTCCCGACCAACGCCACACTGTCGCGCTTTCTGACCACGCTGGAGGGCCTTCAGGGACAGGTGTTTAACCGTCGCGTTCCCGCCAGTCTTGAGGCGTTAACCGCTTCGTTGCAGCCTCTGCATGAGAAAGGCTACCTGCGTCTCGATGCCTTCTGTCAGTCAGTCGGCCAGTTGATCAGCAATACCCTGCTGCCGGAAAATGATAAGGGCCTGCTGGTCGCGTTGCGGCCGGTGCCACAGCTTAAGCCTCAGCAAATCCTGACGCTCTGTAAACCGCGCCGCTTTGGCGACCTGGTCACGGTACTGGAAGATCGTGTCATCCTTTTCCTCTCTTCCTGCCGCTATAACGACCTTGATAAGGCATTGAAATATATCTTTTCTCTGCCTCACGACGAGCTGTTTGCTAACCGGATGGTCTGGTTTGAGGATAATCAGATCCTCGCAGAAGTCAGCAATATTAAGAAACTGACGCCGATGGCAATTCAGGATCTGGCACCGGTATCCGAGACGGCCCGCGCCGCCGTTGAGAGCCGGCCTGAAACACATGAACGCGCTGCACCGCAGCCCATCACTTTACTGCCGGAGAACAAAGCCTGATGAATCTGATGGACTGGGTACAAATTGCGCTACTTATTCTGGTTATCCTGCTGTTTTTAAAGCCATTATATCAAAAATGGCTACCCCGTCGCTGGAACGGCATCATGAATCGTCTGTTGCCAGCGCGCGCGCTTAAATCGGAAGGTCACTGGCAGCGTCAATCCTCTGAAACGGATAGAAAAAATTAATGAATACTGATCAACCCGCGGCGGCCTCCTCTTCCCGCTTCTGGTCCTCCTGGCGCGGACTGGGCGGCTGGAATTTCTACTTTTTACTGAAGTTCGGCCTGCTGTGGTATGGCTATCTCAATTTTCACGCCCTGAGCAATCTGGTGTTTCTCGCCTGGCTGCTTTTTCCGTTACCCTCGGCGCGCCTGCATCGCATCCGCCAGTTGATCTCGATTCCGGTTGGCATCGCGCTGTTCTGGCACGACACCTGGCTGCCAGGACTCAGCAGCATACTCAGCCAGGGCGATCAGCTGGCGGGCTTCTCTGCGGCCTATCTGCTCGACCTGGCCGATCGCTTTATTAACTGGCAAATGGTGGGGGCCGCCTTTGTGCTGCTGGTTCTCTATCTGTTTGTTTCACAATGGGTTCGCATCACGGTGCTGGTTTCCCTGATGCTGATCTGGCTTAACGTGCTGACGATTGCTGGCCCGGCGATGTCGCTGCTGCCGACCCGGACGGCTACGCCACAGGTCGTATTGAATCAGACACCCAGCGGCGGCCAGCCAGCCGCCACGCCGGATGGACTGGAGCAGTCTGCGCCGCCGACCAGCGCGAATCTCACCGCCTGGCTGAACCGCTTTCATGAAAGTGAACGCCAGCGCGTGACGCATTTTCCCGACAATCTGCCTGCCGATTCGCAGCCTTTCGACATCCTGGTGATCAATATCTGTTCGCTCGCCTGGTCTGATATGGATGCTTCCCAGCTGCGTAACCATCCGCTGTGGCAGCATTTCGACATCATGCTGAGCAATTATAACGCCGCAACCAGCTACAGCGGACCGGCAGGCATCCGACTGCTGCGTGCCAGTTGTGGCCAGACCTCGCATAGCGATCTCTATAAACCTGCCGATCCGCGTTGCTATCTGTTCGACAATCTGGCGAAGCTGGGCTTTAAAGAGCAGTTGATGATGGATCACACCGGCGTATTCGGTAACTACCTGAAGGAGGTGCGCGAGGGCGGCGATATTCAGGCACCGCTGATGTCACAGGCGGGTATCGCACCAGAACTGACATCATTCGACGGCTCGCCGGTATTCAACGATGCGCAACTGATGCAGCGCTGGCTGGACGACCGCAGCAAAAGCAGCGATGCGCGCAGCGCCACCTTCTACAATCTGATCCCGCTGCACGACGGCACCCGCGAACTCGGCAGCACCAAAACCGCGCTGTGGAAGCCGCGCGCGCAACTACTATTCGATCAACTTGATGCCTTTATGACGCAACTGGAGAAGTCGGGCCGCCGCGTCATGGTACTGGTGGTGCCCGAGCACGGTGCCGCGCTGCAGGGAGACAAAATGCAGATGTCCGGCCTGCGCGATATTCCCAGCCCGGATATTACTCACGTACCGGTAGGCATTAAGTTTGTCGGGATGAAGGCGCCGCATCAGGCTCAGCCATTGAACATTGATGCGCCGACCAGCCTGCTGGCCTTGTCAGAGATTGTGTCGCGCGTCGTAGATGGGCAGGTATTTAATGCCCCGAATGTGAATATGTCGGTGCTGACTGACAAGCTGCCGCAGACGCCGGTGGTGTCGGAAAATGACGGTGCAGTGGTGATAATGTATCAGGGCAAACCCTGGATCAGGCTGAACGGCGGCGACTGGGTCGCCTATCCGCAGTAACGCGTAACCGCCGGGTTGCAGAGCCGTGACCCGGCAGTTAAAGGCGGGTCAGGCGCGGCGCCTGCTCCCTGTTGAGCGCGTGGCTGTCGATGGCAGAATAGCGGCCAGTGCCGCCATTCTGCCAGTTATCAGCGCTTCTCCTGAAACGCCTGCCAGGTCAGCAACTGCAGACTGGCAGAAAAGTAGTTCTGATCCGCAGCCAGCTTATCGCTCAGATAGCCGGTTTCATTCAGCGTCAGGTCACGTACCGCCAGCAGCCCGCCCTCAAGATGGTAAGGTGCTGGGGCATTCGCCAGCACGTCGAACCAGGCGGGTGTCAGCATGCGGCTGTAACCCTGCCAGACGCGCTGAAACGGCACCAGTGCCAGACTGTGCGGGTCATACCACCAGATGTTCAGCGGCACGCGAATCGCATCGTAACTGAAGCGGTTCGAGTAGCCGATGGCCGGGGCAACCGAACCGTCGGCATTCAGTGCGACCCAGTCCATTGGCAGCCCGGTTTTGCCAAAGCTCAGCTTACCCAGCAGATCAAAGCCATCGTTAATCAGCTTATCCCAGACCTGAAGATGGCTGTGTTCACCAAACTCGCGCCACGCCTGAAACAGGAAGTAAGAGGGATTGAGCACCACATAACTGACTTTGTTAAAGCCCTGCGCACCCGGCAGCATCACGGTGTGGCCGCCAAAGCTCGTGACATCCAGCCTGATAATGGCGCGCTGAATACGGTCAGATTCCTGCTGGTAGCTCTCCACCTGCCATTTCTGTGCAGCACGCTGTAGCGCCCAGGCCAGCAACACATCGCCATCCGCGGCGTTATTCTTGTCGGCGACCGGGTTGTCACTGCCCGGCACGTAGCGCCAGTAAAAGAGCCCGGTCTGCGGATTACGCAGCTGGCTGCGCGTCCACTGCCACAACCGATCAAAGGTGGCGCGATCGTCGTTGGCCACCGCCAGCAACATGCCATAACCCTGGCCTTCGGTGTGACTGACGTTGTTATTGGCGGTGTCAGTGATCCGCCCTTCTGAGGTCACAAAGCGACTTTTAAAAGTCTCCCAGCCGCTGGCACTCGCCTGCGCGCTGCAGGCCAGCAGTAAAACAGAGCAGAGCCAGACCCGCCAGAGTGGATTACGTTTCATTTCCGATCCTATTGATATCGATAGTGCAGCGTGCTGCCATCGTTGAGTTCAAGCGTAACCGGCACAATGCTGCTGCCGCCCTGGCCCTGCAACCAGCCCGAAAAAAGTCCGGCCATCACCGCACCAAACGCCGCCTGCCAGTCAGCTGGAGAGTGGATGTTGTCGCCTGCCGGTAAGGCGTGACAGGCAATCAGCAGCGCCTTCTCTTCCGGCTGAAGCTGCACAAAGCCCCAGTTAAACCGCGCCAGTTGCAGATTGCACTCGCGCTCCAGATCCTGCACGGTACGCGACTCTGGCAAAGGATAGCGGGTCGCCAGCGATTCCCCCATCTTATAGAGAAAGGCTTCCGCCTCCTGCTGACCGGCGTTGGCGATCATCCCGTCAATCAGCACGCTGACCAGGTCAAACCAGCCCGGCTGATACGGATGCGATACCCCCGAATGCTCACTCATTACTTCTCTCCGAACAGGTAACGGACATAGAGCTGTGCGCTGCTTTCGTTGTAGTCACCAAAGGTGTCATAACCCAGCTGGCCGCCAATCGTCACATCTTTATTGAGTTTGTAGTCCGCCCCGGCGTGCAGGTTGTAGCCGATGCCGTTTTTACTGCCGCCGGAGTAGTAAGCGTCTTTCACGCTGCCGCTGGCGGCAAGGGATTCCAGCTCTGATTGCAGGCTGGCATCCGACGGGAAGTACGCGCTCTTATCCTGACTGTAGGTCTGATAACCGGCTGCACCGCCAATATTGACTTTTAAATCGTCAAACTTGCGTGAGAACTCTATCGGGAACGAGACCGACGCATAGTTCTGCGGGCTGAAGTAGCCGCCCTGACCGTAGCTGAAATAGCTGAGGTTTTTCGAGAAGTCCATCCAGGACAGGCTCATGCCCACTTTCAGCTCGCGATCCTCAGTGTGGAACGGACGGACGTAGGCCCCGGCTGTTGCCTGCAGGTTATTGTTGCTGGCAACATTCTCGCCGAGATAGCTGTACGCGCCCGCACCGGCATAGAAGCCGGCATCGCCATTGTCGTAGCTTAACAGGGCGTTAGCGCCGTTTTTGGTGACGCGTCCCCAGCGTTTGCCACTGGTTTTATCTTCTGCGCCGACGTAAGAGAGCAGGCTGTCGGTAATCGCGCGGCGTTCACCGGTCAGGATCAGCGTCAGGAAGTCGGTGAGTTTCGGTGACCACTGTACGCCCCCGACCAGAGTACTGAGATCCTGGCCCAGCGGCGTACTGCCGATATCTACTTTATAGCTGTCGCCCTTCAGCGCCAGATTCAGCTCCACGCCTGAGGCGGTTTGCGAATCGGTGGTGGCGTTCGGCAGGTCATTCACCGTCGCACCGCCTGCGGCGACCACTCTGCCCTGACTCAGCGCATTTGTGCCAAAACGGCGCCAGGCATCGGCTGCGCCACTACCCGCCGTAAGTGAGACCGGCGTGGCGGTAAAGTCGAGGCGCGCCGTTTCAAACGGCACGGTAGAGAAGGTCAGCGGCGCTTTGGCTTCCGTCAGCTTGCTCAGGCCCGACTCGCCATCACGCCCGCGCACCTGCACCATGCCCTGACTCCAGCTGCCGGTTTTTTCCTGCAGCGAATCCATCATGGTGTCGACGTCGTGCAGAATCTGTGACTGTTGAGCAACGGTTTCGCTGCCCGCGGCCGGTTCGCCCTGCGTTGTCACGCCAGCGGCAACGCCCGCCGGTGCCGCCTGCCACGGCAGCACGGTGCCGTAGCTGGATGGTGAACGTCCCACCGGCGAAGTATCACGGTTGATAAACGGATTATCCGCCAGCGCCAGTCCGCCCACGGTCGGCACGCTGCCAGGCTGCGCGCCCTGCAGGCCAATCAGCTGACCGCGCGCTGAACGCAGATAAGCCATCGCCTGAGAATGCTCGCCATTGGCTTCCGCGACCCGCGCCAGCAGCAGCAGACGATCCGGTGTCTGAGTCGTACTGTTAAGGCCGCGACTCAGCTCATTAGCGCGCTGCACATTGTTCTGCGCCAGCGCGACGTTGATGGCCCCGACGCGCGCATCCTGCGTCGGCGTATCCTGGGTCATCAGGTAGTCATAGACCACGCCCGCATCCCGGTTCATCTTGCCGTCCTGGTAGAGACGGGCCATCGCGAACATCAGATCGCGGTTCTGCGGATCCTGCTGCAGTGCACCAATCAGCTTGTCATACGCCACCGCGTACTGACGCTGCTGCCGCAGACGATCCACTTCGTTAATCAGATAGCCATTGCGAATACCGGCCAGTTGCGTTGGTGTACTGCGCGCCTGCAGTTCCGGGTTGCTGAGGAAGCGCTGCGCCTCACTGCCGAGGCCCGCCTGATTCAGTACCGTCATCTGCGCGGCATAATCGCCCGCATTGCCCTGCACGCCACGCTGCAGGTTAGTCCGCACCACCGAAACGGCGCTGGTGAGATCGCCCGCCTGCGCCAGCTTCTGCGCCAGGTTTCCGGCATCAACCGGGTTGGTGGGTGGATTAACCGTGAGCGCCTTCAGGGTATTGGCGGCGGCAGCCGTCGCGCCCTGCGCCAGATACTGGTCGGCCGTGCTCATCTGCAGATTGAAATTAACCCGCTGCGCCAGTTCACGCATCGCCGCCGTCTTCGCGTTAGCGGGAATACGCGACAGCAACGTGCTGGCCTGCTGCCAGCCGCCGCTTTCGCTGGCGTTAAGCGCACCGGCATACAGTTCGCTGGTGCTGGCCCCGTTGCGCATCACCGGCTGCATCACGTTGGCCGCCAGCAGCGTGTCGCCCTGCTGACGATAGAGCCGGGCTAAATCGAGCCGCAGCCAGCCATCCGTGGGATAACGCTGAATACCCTGCTGCAGCGTCGCGATGGCAGCGGCATTGTTACCGGCTGCAAGCTGACGCTTCGCCCGCTGACGCAGCGCATCGGCTTCATTGGCCCGTGGCGTGACGCTCTGGCGTACGCTGTCCGGCAATGCACCCAGCAGCGTGTTAGCTTCGGTGCCCCGATTCTGCTGACGCAGAACGTAGAACAGTCCCTCTTTGGCGCTGCGGTTATCCGCATCGCTTTGCAGAATAGTGCGATAGAGTTGCTCCGCCTGCTGTGGCTGATTGGTGCGGCGCAGCACGTCGGCGCGGAACAGTCTGGCGGCCAGCCCTTTTTCGCCGTCAGCCTGCACCAGCGGTTCGCTTAATGTCAGCGCCTGCGCCGTGTCTCCGCTTTTCAGTGCCTGCTGGGCGCTGGCCAGCTGTGCATAAAAACGCGCATCGTCAGCCTGCTGCTGACGCGATGAACCCTGATCGCCGCCGAGCTGAGCAGACCGCTGCAGATAATCCGCCGCTTCCTGATAACGTCCGGCTCGCTGGGCCACATAGCCCATGCCCGCTAACGCATCGGCATCCTGCGGATTCGCACCCAGTACTTTTTCAAAGCTGGACTGCGCACCGCCGACGTCACCGCTGTTGAGCGCGCTGAATCCGGCCCCTTTTTCTGCGCCGCCGACGTTTTTACGGTAGTAGTCGATGACGGCGGAGTCCTGCGGATGACGTTGCTGCCAGGTCTGATAGAGCGCCGCATCTGACGGCTGCGGACCGAGCCACAGCAGCGCCTGACGCAGTGAGCGGTCGGCATCCTGATTACCGCTCGCCAGCGAACTCAGCACCTCAATGCCTTCGCGACGGGTTGTTTCCTGATAGGTCAGCGCTTTACCCAGCGCCAGCCGTGCGCCGGTGTCCTGCGGATGCTGAGCCGCAAACTGGCGCAGTGCCTCAACCGCCTGCGGCAGCAGCGTACGGTCGCCCGCCATAGTGAGATAATATTCTGCCGCGACGCTGGGTGGTGGCGCATTGCCGCTGAAGGTGTTGCGCCAGGTCTGTAACGCCGCCGGAATATTGCCGCTGCGCGCCTGCTGACGCGCCAGCGCAAGCTGCGCCTGCGGAATGGTCTGCATCTGGCGCGCGTTATCCAGCTCGCCAAGATGCGGATCGTTGAGGGAGACCTGACTCAGACGGGCGCGATACTGCGCCGCCGCCGCAGTGTCGCCACCCTGCTGTGAATAGAGCGCCAGCAGGTAGAGCGCCTGAGTGTTGTTGGGTTCAACCATCAGCACCTTTTGCAGTGAGGCTGTCGCCAGGTCGTCATGCGCTTTCTGATGCCAGTAAGAGGCCTGATCGAACAGCGCCTGCAACGCCGGATTGGCGCTTTCCGCCGCCAGCAGCGGCTGTGACAGGGCCAGCGCACTGCCCAGCAGCAACGCCTTACGGATACCGGCACTTAACAGATTTTTTTTCATTATTATTATCCTTACTTCCTGCCGGAATCACGGTCCTGCTTTGGGTTCAGACGTCGCCAGGCGTGACGCTTCAGCATCACCCAGGCCGCACTGCCCACCAGCGCGGAGAGCAGCATCGCCGCCACCGCCAGCAGCACCGAGTGCTGGTTGGCATACCACACCACCATCATGTACCAGGGCAACTCACCGCTGGGAAACTGCGCGCCGACGCGGAAACTGCGAATGCCGTTTTCATCGGTAATAATCGCGGTATCGCCACGAATGCCGGCGTTAATCTGCGCTGAACTCAAATCGTTATGCAGTCGCAACAGCTGATCGTCGCTGGTTGCCACCGTCATCACCACCAGCCGATCGCGGTTCCATGGCGATCGGTAGCTGAGGAAGCCTCGCCACGCTTCGTTGGAGGAGAAGTAACGATCGGCATCCAGCTGCTGACGGCTCCAGTCACCGGTCAGCCAGCCGCGTAATTTTTCCAGCGTGTCAGGCTCTTTCACCCCAAAAGTGCTGCTGGTGGCGTCATAAGGGGAAGCCGCCAGCATCGCCTGATTAAAGGCGCTGTTGCCGGTGGTGCTCACCGCCAGCAGATCGCTCTGCTGTATGCGCGCCAGATGGGTTCCGCCAGTCGGCAGGCCAAACAGTACCTGATTCTGTGTCAGCGCCAGACCGGTGGCTTTACCAGCCCGCGCCGACAGATCCAGCAGCGTTGACAGTTCAGCATCGCTGGGCGTTTCCGGCAGCAGCAGCGTGGTCTGGCTGAAATCGGCCAGACGTGAGAACGGGAAAGAGGCACCCACAAAGTAAGAGAGGTTCGGCAGCATGCTGAAGTGACGGGTATGGCTCAGATCGATCCATGAATCCTCTTCAATCCGGCTCTTGATGTTGTTGTTCAGTAACACACCGCAGGGCGCATCAGCCCGCGGTTTGATATTGAAGTAGAGCGCCAGCTGGTTATCGCCATAGATCAGGTAGGGTTCGAGATTAAGCTGATACTGCTCCTGACGCGCATCACCGCCCAGACGGTGCCAGGCGTTCTCCAGCAGGCCGACTTTGTTCACCGTCAGATTGCGCAGGAAAGTGCCGTTGAGCATGACGTTAAGGAAGGAATTATCCTCATCGATCCAGCTTTCAGACGGGAAGCGATAGTGCAGATTGACCGGCACTGTGTCGCCATCCCACAGGAACAAATCAGGCGCGGCGCGGAAGTTAACACGCAGTGCATCATGCCAGATGCCGCTGCTGGTCAGACTCTGATCTTTACGCAGCAGTTCGCTCAGTCGTACCGGGCGGTCAGTGTTAATCCAGCGCGGGGCATCGTAAGGTTTGCGGTTTGCAATAGTCTGTGCGGGGACCTGCAGATGACTCTCATCCGTCGTCAGTGGCTGCGTCGTCAGACGGTTCGCCGCCTGACGCAACTGGTCCTCATTGTTGCCACTGACCAGCAGCAATTTGTAAACCGGATTATTGGGATTATCCACCACCTGCAACATCGGACCGTTACTGGCCGGGAAAGTCAGGGTGCCGATCCGGTCACCAGGATGACCAAACAGGATGCCGTTGTGTTCCGGCAGTTCGCCGCGCACCACCGGGAAACGGATGCCGCGATAATCACTCTGAATGCCAAGCCAGGATGTCACCAGTGCCGCCGCGCTGACAGCATCGGCTGAAACATGACTGGCAAAGCCCACCGTCACGGTGGACGCCGTCATCCGCTGAGGATCCAGGAAGGGGCGCGGGAAATTACGCAGGCGGGTGCCGATATTGAGCTTCTGACCCTCAAGGTGCAGCGATGTGTTCGGCAGAATGGTGACCTGATACTGCTGTGCGCTCTCTCTTTCACACAGCAACTTGTCCGCATCATTGATTTTAAAACTCAGATTGTTCGCCGACACCACCATCGCCGCCGGAATATCCAGCTCATAGTCGCTGACATCGCTGTCCGTCGCACCCAGCGGCAGCGTGCCGAGCGGCTGACCATTCAGCATCAGTTGCAGCGACGTATTGCGTGCCGCCAGCGCAGCTGAGACGCGCAGCGTCAGATTAAGTCGCGCATTGGTGATGACTTCATCGCCGGGCAGGGTAAAGGTGATGCCCGACTGAAGCTGGCCGCCGGTCAGCGTGATGCCGCGCGACTGGCCCATCTGGGCCACTGAAATAACACTACTGATTGGCTGATTGATGGCAGCCGCGATCGGCGGCTGCGCTTCTGCAACCGGTGCAGCTACCTGACCTGGCGCGTAGGGCAGCGCACTGGCGGCCGCTTCCAGCGCGGGATCGGCACTGCTCAGGCCCTGCGGCAGGGGCACCGCGGACAGCGCGCTGCTGTCCTGGGTCACCGCGCCGGTGGCGGCCATCGGCGCGGTGGTCTGGGCAGAAGCCGCCGCCTCACCGGTCGATGACGCGGTCTGAGGCGTTGAGGTCGCGTCACCGGTCACTGAAGATGGCTGAGTTTGTGATGTCGCCTCGCTACCTGGGGCGTAAGAGGCGTTCACCGGGGGTGCCATGGCATTGGGTGATGCACTCTGTGGCGCCGATGCCGGTGCAGATTCTGCGGACGGTGTCGCAGATGGCGCATTTGCCGCAGGTGACACTGACGGCATTGCAGACTCTCCACCGCTGACCGGGGCGGCTACCTGGTCTGAACCTGCCGTCTGGGTGGAACCATTATTTATGGGTGCCACAGATGCCGCATCGCTGGCCGGAGCCTGATTTGTCGCGGGTGCACTGACGGTGGCACCGGCAGGCTGCGTGCTGGAAGCAGTATCAGACGGCATCGGAGCCGGACTGTTTACCGGCGCACTGGCAGGCTGCGTGGTGGAAGCAGCATCAGGCGGCGTCGGAGCCGGACTGTTTACCGGCGCACTGGCAGGCTGCGTGGTGGAAGCAGCATCAGGCGGCGTCGGGGCTGAACTGTTTACCGGCGCAGCACTGCTGTTATCAGCAGTAACCGGCGTTTCCGCGCCAGCGGGCGTCAGCCATAACGCTGCGGTCAGTGAACTGACCAGCAAAGTTTGCGTCAGGATCTTCATGCCGCCCCATCCTCTTTCGCCGCCGCGGCAACCGGGTCGACATTTTTACGTTTATCGTGGCGGCCTTTCCAGGTCAGCCAGAACAGCTCAAAGACGGTACGGATAATAGTGCCCAGCGAAATCAGCGGGTTGTCCTGCTTATACTCCGGCTGAATCCAGGCATCAGCACGAGCCAGCACCACACGGACCAGTTCGCGACGACGCGCCAGCGGCATCGCCTCAAAGCGCAGACGGATGCTCTCATCATCGCCGGAAATCTGACTGACCGGGATAGTGATCGCGCCGGATTTCAGCAGCAGATCAATCTCTTCAATCTCATCAGTTTCATGACGTCCATCGGGTGCATCAAGCTGCGCGCCGCCCATCGAAAGGTTGCTGGTCTGGGTGCGCGATGAAATGCCGCTGGCGTAATGAATAATCGCCGGGATTTGCACTTCAACACGGATGGTTTTACGTACCTGCTTGGTTTCGCGCGCCACGGCAATCGCCGCCATCAGAATGATCAGGCTGAAGATCGCCCAGCCGACGTTGAGCGCGATTACGTAAGGATCGACGCCAAAATAGTCATGCATCACGGCGCGCACCACGCCGGCTACAATGCCAATGCCCAGCAGCAGCGCCACAATCACATGCGGACGCACAATGTGGAAATCGAAGAAGCCCTGATCCAGCACGCCGCCTTTATCGGTCACGTTAAACTTGCCATGTTTTGGCGACAGCAGGGTCAGAATGGTCGGGATCACCAGATGGAAGCACATCACCGTCTCATAAATTTCACCCCAGAAGGTGTAACGGAAACGGCCATTCATTCGTGAGTTAACGTAGAGCGACATCACCAGATGGGGCAGCACATAGGCAAAGATCAGCGAGGCCGATGAGTGAATAATATTCAGGTTAAACAGCAGGTAAGCCAGCGGTGCGGTCAGGAAGGCAACGCGTGGCAGGCCAAACTGGAAATGCAGCATGGCGTTGAGATAGCAAAGACGCTGCTGCCACTTCAGGCCACGGCCAAACAGCGGGTTATCGACGCGGAAAATCTGTGTCATGCCACGCGCCCAGCGGGTACGCTGAATGATATGCAGGCCCAGACGTTCTGTTGCCAGACCGGCAGCCAGCGGGATCGACAAAAAGGCTGAGCCCCAGCCCAGTCGCTGCATTTTCAGGGCGGTGTGTGCATCTTCGGTCACGGTTTCAACGGCAAAACCGCCAATCTCTTCCAGCGCTGAACGACGGATAACCGCACAGGAGCCACAGAAGAAAGTGGCATTCCAGTTATCGTTACCCTGCTGCACCGGGCCATAAAACAGCGAGCCTTCGTTTGGAATGCTGCGTGCGGCGCGCAGGTTACGCTCAAAGGGATCGGGAGAATAGAAGTAGTGCGGCGTCTGTAGCAGCGCCAGCTTCGGATCTTTCAGGAACGGTCCGACCGTCGCCTGCAGGAAGGTGCGCGTCGCCACGTGGTCGCAGTCGAAGATGCAAATCAGCTCACCTTTGGTGATTTTCATCGCATGGTTGAGGTTCCCGGCTTTGGCATGTTTATTGTCGTCACGGGTGATATAACCCACGCCGACATCCGCCGCAAAGCGGGCAAACTCGCTGCGCTTGCCATCATCCAGCAGATAGACCCTGATTTTGTCACGCGGGTAGTCGATACACTGCGCCGCGAGTACGGTGTCGCGCACCACATCAAGACTTTCATTGTAGGAAGGCACATAAATATCGACCGTCGGCCACAGGCTGGTGTCGTCCGGTAAGGGTTCGATGGTGCGTTTTAATGGCCAGGTGGTTTGCAGGAAGCCAAGAATTAAGATCAGCCAGACGTACAGCTCCGCCAGATATAAGCCAATGCCTAAGATAGCTTCAACTTCGGAATTAAAGTGCAGCGTCTCGGTGGTCCGCCACCAGATATAGCGGCTGGACATCAGCGCAGAGAGAACCACCATCACCACCGTTATTTTGCGGCTCTTGCTGAAACCCAATAAAAACATCATGCCGATGCTGATCAGACCAAAAATATACTGTTTCTGGCTGTCCATTGGCGTAATGATGATCACCGCCGCAACGGGTGCAAGCACCAGCAGCAGCAGGTAAAACCCGATTTTACTCATGATTCACCCTGAGAAGAGCTGTGTAAGTCAGTCGCCTGGCAGAAGCCGACTAAAAGTGGTTTGTGCGGATGGGAGCCTGAACTTCGCCATTACCCACGGTGATATTCAGAATGCTGCTGACCCTTTTCGCGATCAGTTCAATATCAAATGCCGCTGCGGAGGCGGGACTGAAATCGTAAACAGACTGCTGCGAAGCATTGGCTTCACCCACACTTTCATCACGGTGAACCACGCCCAGTAAATTATCGCCCAGGCGCTGCTGCATAAACGCGGTGACATCGCGATTGATATTCCGGCGGTTGTCACACTGGTTAAGGATAAAATAGTGACCCTGCTTATTATTGAGAGGCTTACCGATCATCCGGTTCTCTTCAATCTGCGGTAATAACGATACTGATGCGGTATCGGCTAACATCACCACTAAATGCATATCGGCCAGCGTCGTCATTGCTTTAAGGGCGGGGCCTGGGCCTGGCGGGAAATCAGCCACGATCACCAGACCGGGATAATTGAGCACCGTATCCAGACCGCGCTTAATAAAGTGGGGATCTTTCATCAGGTTCTCTTCGAACCGTTCGCGCTGCGGCTCCGTGACGTCGCCATAGGGCAGCACAAAGATATTGCCGCCAGTGGTAAGAATCGACTGGCTCCAGTCCGCCTGCTCTTCTGAGCGCGCCACAAATCCGCGGCCATCATGAAGCGGCACGCCAAAGTGAAGACGCAGTGCATTCTGCACATCAAAATCAATCGCCAGAACTTTGCTACCGGAACGCGCCAGACTCCAGGCCAGATTCGCCGCCAGCGTGGTTTTCCCCACGCCCCCCTTCGGCGAGCACACACAAACTAATGGCATAGCGCAATCTTCTCCAGTAACGGTTTGAGTAAGGTTTCTTTCGGCAGATTAATCTCGCGCGAGCGGAACAGCGCACCAAATCGCCCTGGCTCAGAATGGGTGGCGGTGGGTGCGACGACGGGCTGAAGCTCCGCCACGGTGGCAGGCCGGACCGGCTCAGCACGCAGCATGGTCGCAGGCTCAGCCACGGCCACTTTTTGCAGTGGCGGCGGTGGCGGAAAGAGTGATGAAGGGCCACGTTCAGTCGTGCTGGTTGCTGGCAGGTTACTGCCTGACAGGCTATCGAGAATCGAGGTGCGAGCTGCCATTGCCGGTTGCGCAGTGAGTGCGGCATGTCGTGCCGGTGCCCCAGGCGGTGGAGCCGTAAACTCATCACCACGCAGCGGCTGAGGTTGCGGCAGGTCAATACGCTCGCCGCCGCCAAACGGTGTCTGATGTTCTTCTTTCGCCAGCTGGCGAATCAATGCCCATTTACTGTGTTCCGCCGCTTCCTGCGTCTGGCCAGACATATCTTTAAAGTCGATGTCGAGCGTTTGCGTTTTCTCTTTAAAACGCTGCAAATCATCGTAATTATTCTTCATTGGCCATGGCCTGCAACAAGGTGGGAATTTTCCTGGAATATAACACATCCCTTTAATATCAGTCAGAAAAACCTGATTACAAAAAAAGCAATTTCAATCAAATTGTTTAATCATAAAGATTCAATAGTGGCGGAAGAAAGCCTTTTCTGAGTCATTGCCGCTGATAATTAATAAGTAATACTTAAGTTAAATTCATTAGCACTGTTTTAATAATTTCTCTGAAAATACCGCTCTTACAACCTCTGGCACTGCCAGGCTGACTCCTGTAAACAGCCTTTCAAAGAGCGTTCAGGCTGCCGCAGGCGCAAAAAAATCGCATTTCTGCCATAAGTGATTGATGCTATTTATCTTTTTTCACTGCAAATATCGCCAGAAGGAAAACAGGTTAAGACTGATAACGGAAAAAGAGGAGGAATAACCAGAAAGTGCTCGCTGACCTGCCAGCAGTGCGGCTTGCAGCTGAGTTGAGATAAAAAAAGGCTCCAGAAAGGAGCCTTCGGCTGGGGAGTTAAGATCGCGAACAGGCTCAGCGCGGACGATTACGCACCTCATTCCTGAGGTGCGCCCGTAGCCGGGCCAACGCTTTGCGTTGTTCAAAAACGCTCCCGGCGTTTTTGTCCGGGGGCGCAATGTTTTGCTACAGGCCTGTGCTCCCATCGCTTTCAATTTTGTGCGGTCTGTAAACACCAGAATGCGCTGCCAATCCTCAGTTGACCTTTTCTGCCACGCCGACCGGTTGGTTCTCATCCTGATCAACCGCGAAGCAGGCAATCTCCTGTCCGCCGTAGTTTTTCAGCTTCGGTTGCAGCTGCACGCAGGTGCCAAAACGTCGGTGGCAGCGCGCATTAAAGGCGCAGCCCGGCGGCGGATTAAGCGGGCTGGGCAGTTCGCCGGTCAGCTTAATGCGCTCACGACGGTCGTCAGGATTCAGACGCGGCGTCGCTGACAGCAAAGCCTGAGTATAAGGATGGCGCGGGTTGGCAAAAATTGCCTCTTTGCTGCCCTTCTCAACGCACCGGCCGAGATACATCACCATCACCTCATCGGCAATGTGTTCCACCACCGACAAATCGTGCGAGATAAAGACATACGAAAGCCCCATATCCTGCTGCAGATCCATCATCAGGTTAAGCACCTGGGCACGCACCGACACGTCGAGCGCCGAAACCGGCTCATCGGCAATCAGGACGTCCGGATCGAGCATCAGCCCACGCGCGATGGCGATACGCTGACGCTGCCCGCCTGAGAACATGTGCGGGTAGCGGTCGTAGTGCTCGGTTTTCAGGCCGACTTTTGCCATCATCTCCAGCGTCTTCTCGCGGCGTTCCGCGCGGGTCAGCTGGGTATTAATCACCAGCGGCTCTTCCAGAATCTGGCTTACTTTTTTGCGCGGATTGAGTGAGCCGTACGGGTTCTGGAACACGATCTGGATTTTCTGGCGACGCAGCTTCTGCGCCTGGGGATCATGTTTCAGCAGATCCTGACCGTGCCAGTAAAGCTGCCCTTCGGTCGGGGTTTCAATCATCGTCAGCAGGCGGCCCAGCGTGGATTTACCACAGCCTGACTCGCCTACCACCGCCAGCGTTTTGCCGCGTTCCAGATTAAAAGAGACGCCATCCAGCGCTTTGACCAGACGCTCCTGACCAAACAGCCCCTTCTTCACCGGGTAGTGCTTCTTCAGATCAATCGCCTGCAGCAGGAACTGATCTTTCGTGGTTTCATGACTCATAAGTTGGTCTCCCGGCATCGTCCAGCGGATAGTGACACTTGGACTGGCGTCCTGGAATGGTGCGCAGTTCAGGTTCTTCCTGACGACAAAGGTCAGTCGCATAGGGACAGCGTGGATTAAGCAGACAGCCAATCGGGCGGTCATACTTGCCCGGTACCACGCCAGGCAGCGAGGCCAGGCGTGCTTTATCGGCCGCGAACTCCGGTAGCGCACGCAGCAGCGCCTGCGTATAAGGATGGCGCGGCGCCTTAAAGATATCGGTCGCTTTACCGCTTTCCACCACCTGACCGGCATACATCACGATAATGTGGTGCGCCGCTTCTGCCACTAACGCCAGGTCGTGAGTAATCAGGATCAGCGCCATGTTCTCCTGCCGCTGCAACTCCAGCAGCAGTTCGATGATCTGCGCCTGAATGGTCACGTCGAGCGCCGTGGTCGGCTCATCGGCGATTAACAGCTTAGGCCGACAGGCGATCGCCATGGCAATCATCACACGCTGGCTCATGCCGCCCGACAGCTGGTGCGGATAGACATCTAGCCGTGACGCGGGATCGGGAATACCAACCTGATTCAGCAGGTCGATCGCCCGCTGACGCCGGGTGCGTTTATTGCCGCCCTGATGCACCTTGATCGCTTCCATGATCTGGAAACCTACGGTGTAGCAGGGATTCAGGCTGGTCATCGGGTCCTGAAAAATCATCGCCACTTCGGCGCCCACCAGCTGGCGGCGCTCACGTTCGGAGATGTTCTGCAGGTCGCGCTGGTTGAACTCCAGCTTCTCAGCCATCACCTTGCCGGGGAAATCGATCAGCCCCATGATCGCCAGGGAACTCACCGATTTACCAGAGCCGGACTCGCCCACGATACCCACGACCTGGCCCTGCTCAACCTGATAACTGATGCGGTCAACCGCGCGGAACGGTGCTTTATCGTCGCCGAAATGCACCGATAGTTTGTCTACATTTAATAACGCCATCTCGGTGCCTCTTTACTGCTTGAGTTTCGGGTCGAGTGCATCACGCAAACCATCGCCCATCAGGTTAAATGCCAGCACGGTAAGCAGAATGACCAATCCAGGGAAGGTCACTACCCACCAGGCACTTTGCGCATACTGCAGGACGTCGGAGAGCATCGTGCCCCACTCCGGCGTTGGCGGTTGCGCACCCATACCGAGAAAGCCCAACGCCGCCATATCGAGAATGGCGTTGGAGAAACCTAATGAAGCCTGCACGATCAGCGGTGCAAGGCAGTTAGGCAGAATATTCACAAACATCTGGCGCAGCATACCGGCACCGGCCACGCCGGAGGCGGTCACATAGTCGCGGTTCACTTCCACCAGCACCGCCGCGCGGGTCAGACGGATATAGTGCGGCAGCGCCACAAAGGTCAGCGCGATGGAGGCGTTAACGATCGAAGGGCCAAAGATGGCGACCAGCACCAGCGCCAGCAGCAGACTGGGCAGCGCCAGCATGATATCGACCACACGCATGATGATGGCATCGACCACGCCGCCGAGATAACCGGCCAGCAGGCCAAATATCACGCCAAAAATCAGTGACAGCACCACCACCAGACAGCCCACCAGCAGCGACAGGCGCGCACCGTACATCAGACGCGACAGCACATCGCGGCCTACATCGTCGGTGCCCAGAATGTAGCTCCAGCTGCCGCCTTCCTGCCAGACCGGCGGATGCAGCAGCGCATCGCGGAACTGCTCAGCAGGGGCATGCGGGGCCAGCACATCGGCAAAAATGGCGCACAGCAACACAATGATGATGTAAACCAGGCCCACGACGGCGCCCTTGTTACGTTTAAAGTAGTGCCAGAATTCCTGAAACGGGGTCATCGGCTTGGGTGCAACGGTAACGCTGCCGGGATCAACAACAGACATGATGCCCCCTTATTTCTTATGACGTATGCGCGGGTTAACCACGCCATACAGCAGATCAACCAGCAGGTTGACCACAATAATCAGTACTGCTGTCAGCAGCACCCCGCCCTGCACCACCGGATAGTCACGGCGCTGCAACGCTTCAATCAGCCAGCGACCCAGGCCCGGCCACGAGAAGATGGTTTCGGTCAGAATCGCCCCGGCCAGCAAGGTGCCGACCTGCAGGCCGATCACCGTCACCACCGGCAGCATGGCGTTTCGCAGCGCATGCACTACGATCACGCGCATCCGCGTCAGGCCTTTGGCACGCGCAGTACGGATGTAATCTTCACCCAGCACTTCGAGCATCGCCGATCGCGTCATTCGCACAATCACCGCCAGCGGAATGGTGCCGAGCACGATGGCAGGCAGAATCATGTGCATCACCGCATCGTGGAAGTCGCCCGGCTCACCCCAGAAGAAGGTATCGATCAGCATAAAGCCGGTCAGCGGCATGGTGTCATCCAGGAAGACGGTGTCGCCGACCCGCCCGGAAACCGGTGTCAGGTTGAGCTGTACCGAGACCAGCATGATCAGCATGATGCCCCACCAGAAGATCGGCATGGAGTAGCCGGTCAGTGAGATCCCCACGGCGGTGTGATCGAAAATCGACCCCCGCTTCACGGCGGCCATGACCCCAACCGGGATACCAATGGCCACGGCAAATATCATGGCGCAGAAGCCGAGTTCCAGCGTCGCTTTGAAGCGCGGAACAAACTCATCCCAGACCGGGATGCGGCTCTTGAGTGAAATGCCCAGGTCGCCATGTAATACGCCGTTAATGTAGTTCAGGTACTGTTTCCACAGCGGCTGATCCAGACCTAACAGCGCCATTAACTGTGCATGGCGTTCAGGAGAAATACCGCGTTCGCCCGCCATGATCAGTACCGGATCGCCGGGGATCATGTGAACAAATGCGAAGGTGAGTAATGTAATACCGATAAACGTTGGGATGACAAGGCCCAGACGTCGGAGTATGAACTGCAGCATAATCCGGGTTCTCTCTTGTCCGCGCGACCGTCGCCGCGAGGGTAGTTATTGCTTACATCTGACGATCGGGTAGGCCCGACCGCGACGCAGACAGGCTGCGCCTCTACCGTTTCCAGTAAAACAGGGAGATAAAGCCGGGGCGACGCGCAGCCGCCCCGGAAAAGGCGACAATTATTCTTTAATGTCTACCTGAGCAAAGTAGTGTCCGCCCAGCGGATCGACTTTGTACCCGGAGACTTTCTTGCTGACCGGTTCGTATACCGTTGAGTGCGCGATCATCAGCGCCGGTACCTGGTCATGCATCACAACCTGTGCCTGCTTGTAGTACTCGATGCGCTTCGCCTGATCGGCGGTGGCGCGAGCTGGCTGAATCTGATCCTCAAAGGATTTATCACACCAGCGCGAGTAGTTAGAGCCATCTTTTGCCGCTGAACAGCTGAACAGGGTGGCCAGGAAGTTATCCGGATCCCCATTGTCGCCGGTCCAGCCCATCATGACGGTCTGGTGCTCGCCTGCTTTGGCGCGCTTCAGATATTCGCCCCACTCGTAGGTGACGATTTTGGCTTTGACGCCAATCTTCGCCCAGTCGCTCTGGATCATCTCAGCCATGCGGCGCGCATTCGGGTTGTAAGGACGCTGAACCGGCATCGCCCACAGGTCGATTGAGAAACCATCTGCCATGCCCGCTTCTTTCAGCAGCGCTTTGGCTTTCTCAGGATCGTAGGCGTAGTCTTTCACGTCGTCGTTATAGCCCCACATCGTTGGTGGGATCAGGTTTTTAGCAGGCTGACCTGCACCCTGATAAACGGCTTCGATAATCGCCTTTTTGTTGACCGCCATGGTCAGTGCCTGACGCACTTTCAGGTTATCCAGCGGTTTTTTCTCAACGTTGTACGACAGATAGCCGACGTTCAGGCCAGCCTGCTCATACAGGTTGATGTTTTTGTCCTGCTTCATACGCGCGATGTCAGCCGGGTTTGGATAGGGCATGACCTGACATTCGCCCTTCTGCAGCTTGGCGTAACGCACTGAAGCATCCGGGGTAATGGAGAAGACTAAGCGATCGATTTTCGGCTTGGTGCCCCAGTAATCCGGGTTAGCTTTGTAAAGGATGCGCGAATCTTTCTGGTACTGCAGCAGCTGGAACGGACCGGTACCGACCGGATTCAGGTCGACATTTTGCGGGGTGCCCGCTTTCAGCATGTTGTCAGCGTACTCTTTCGACAGAATCGAGGCGAAGTCCATGCCAAGGTCAGCAAGGAACGGCGATTCAGGACGCGTCAGCACAAAGCGCACGGTGTTCTCGTCCACTTTTTCAATTTTGCTGATCAGCTTCGGCATGTCCATGCCTTCGAAATATTCGTAGCTGCCGCCGGAGACGCCGTGATAGGCGTTGTTTTTATCCAGCTGGCGCTCAAAGGTGAACACCACATCATCCGCATTGAAGTCGCGCGTCGGTTTGAAATCTTTGGTGGTCTGCCACTTCACGCCTTTGCGCAGGTGGAAGGTGTAAGTTTTACCGTCTTCACTGACATCCCACTTCTCTGCCAGCGCAGCGTGCAGTTCGGTGGTGCCGATAGTGAACTCAACCAGTCGGTTGTAGATCTGACGTGAGCTGGCATCGTAGGTGGTGCCCGAGGTGAACAACTGCGGGTTAAAGCCTTCCGGAGAACCTTCAGAACAGTAAACCAGGGTTTTTGCCTGAACACCGGCGGCGACAGTCATAGCAATCAGGCTCAGACCGACCTTCAGCATCCCGGATTTAGCCAGGGAGTTGATCATGCTTTTGCTCCATTGTGATGTGATGTTGTGTGTATTGCCCGACCTCTGATTTTTTTATGCGGTTCAGGCGTACCACCGAACAGGTGGTTAAAGCACGCTACGTTTTTTTTGTTTTTTCTAATGCAGATGGTGCATTCAGAAAATTCCGTAACTGCGCGTTTATTGACGCATCAATTTGTCAACAGTTGCAAAGAACGTCAATACAACGGTTACTTATTTACACAGAGTGTGAGGGATAGCATGCAACGGTAATAAAAACCCTTTCGGCCTAAAAGCCATACAATGCACAGCGCTGCTGGTCTGATTTCCGTGCATTGTGCTGGATGGTTGTTCTATCGCTAGTGATTCTCACCGCTAAAAAACTTAAAACTTTTACCGGCAAATGTTGAATAACTGAACGATTCACCGTGCGTTATGACGTTCATCCAGCGGAATATGCTGGTAAAGAAGCATAAGAAATCAGCATGTTGCCGCTTTCGGTCATAAGAAGAATGTGTCGCGAATTATGATCGCATCTCTTATATGGCAAGGCCTGCCAGCGGGTAAGTGATGATAACAACGGCTGGTAAACAGAATGCGCGGTGGATGGGGTTTACTGGAACTTTCTGGAAGATAGCGAAGATGGCAAGCGGGAGTGGCGTTAAGATCGAGATTGCTTTGGGAACACGGTCAGATCGGAAAGGCGCTTAAACCATCCATGGACGCTCAGCGGTAAGAATGTGAATGCTTAGCGGTCAGATCGAGACTGCTCAGGAAAAACCGCCCCTGCCGTTGGTTTTCTAAAGACGAAAAAAAACCTGTCTTTTCAGACAGGTTTCTTAAATATGGTCGGCGAGAGAGGATTCGAACCTCCGACCCACTGGTCCCAAACCAGTTGCGCTACCAAGCTGCGCTACTCGCCGATGGGGGCGCATGTTACTGCTACCCCCGATCAGCGTCAACCGCTTTTTATGCTTTTGCCGCCAATCGCCTGGAAAGCACGCGGTTACCGGGAATCAGCCGCCTGCTTTACCCTTTTCGACCACTATTACAGCGGTTTAGCCTGACCATTACCCGGTGCCTGACACCAGTTGTTGGCCGGGTTAATGCCGCCATCTGGCGAGGTGTAACCCAGACAGCCCAGGATGGTATCAAACAACTCAACGTGGCGATGGGTCCGGCCCACGCGCTGCTGCGCCTGCAGACGCTCAAAGTTGCTGCGGTTCTGACTGTCTTCCAGATACTTATCTGACGCCCAGACCATCATCGGCACCCGGAACTGCTCAGGCGGAGCCATCTCACGCGGCGTGCCGTGCAGATGCATATTCTCGCTAATCGACTCACCATGGTCGGCGGCATAGAAGACGATCGCCTTCTTATCACGCAGCTGATCCAGCACGCTATCCAGCATGCTATCGACATACAGCACCGAGTTGTCATAAGCGTTGATCAACTGCGCTTTGCTGCAGGTCTCATCCACGCCCATACACTCCGGCTGATATTTCGCGAAGCTGCGCGGATAACGCTGTGAATAGAGGTAGTGCGAACCTTTGGTGTGCAACACAATCAGATGCTTACCTTTCGGGAAACGATCCAGTGACGCTTTCATCTCCGGCACCAGCAGCATGTCATCCACCGCTTTGCCCTGATTACGCTTCTCTGAACCGATCTGCTCACGGAAGGCAAAATTGTTGGCATTGATGTTGTCGTAGAACCAGACTTCGCTCTGCATCGCAAACAGCTCAGAGGTGAAGCCCAGCTCTTTCATCACCGCAAACACATTCTGCTCTTTCAGCGTGCGGCCCGGATTATCCATAGTGCCGCCTTCGCGCACGAACATGCAGCGCAGTGACAGCTTGGTCGCGGTATCACAGGACTCGCCCCGGAATGCCACCAGGTTCTTCTCTTTCGACAGCTTCGGCGTAGTGTCACGCTCATAGCCCAGCATCCCCATGTGATCCCAGCGCGTGGTTTCGCCAATCACAAACACCACATAGGTATCATCAAGCCCGGCAGGCGCGACGTAGGTAAACTTCTTCGCCGGATCCAGCAGTTCCTGGCTGTTCAGCGACTCATCCACACGGGTCCAGGCAAACAGGCCCACAGCCGCCAGCCAGTTCGAAGGAAGATAAGAGTGCGCCACCACACCGCCGTAACTCGGCAGATCGATGTTAGTGATCTCTTCGTTATGCTTCTGCAGCTTGTCGAAAAACCGAATCGGCAGCCAGACCAGCGCCACGCAGAGCAGCATGATCAGGGTGGGTTTCAGGCGCTGTCCCGGCGTACGCAGCTGTTCGTTCAGCGTCATGCTCAGCTTATTGCGCCAGATCATCAGCAGTGGCAGCGCGCTGACCAGCACCATCCACAGGATGAAATGGTAACCAATCACCTCTTTAGAGAGATCGGTGTCAGTCGTCATCACCGAAGCCACAATGCCGTAGCCGATCACCACGTTAAAAAACGCCATGTAATAGGCGGCGGCAACCGAAATCAGCACAATCAGCGTGGCCAGCACGCGATAAAACCACTTTCCGCCCAGCGACAGCAGACGCATCAGGAAGAAAGTCAGCACCACAATGGCCACTACCTCGGTGACGGCAGTCAGCCAGTTCGTAACCGTAGAGTGCCTGAGAAAACCGTCAAAACGACGATAGAAAATCGGCAAATTCAATAAGATACCGAGATAGAGCGCCAGCAAGAGCGATAACTTCTGCTGAGTCAGGGTTTTAATGTAATTCATGAAAAAAGGTGTTTCTCCGGTGTGAAGCGCTTGACCAAATCTTTTATGTGACTGCCGAAACGCGGCAGAGTTCGCTGAATAAGCGGACCGGACAAGATGAAGGAAAATTCTGAACGGATTTACAGGCTATAACGCGAGGTGGCTCAGTAAAACATGGTCGCGTTTGATAGACCAGAAAATAATCGTTGTCGACCTGATGAGCACATTTTTTGTACACAGCGGACAGGAACGGCCAGGTGGGCTGTCGCAGACAGCAGCAGGAGAGAGAAAATGACAGAGTAAGAAAAGTGCGGGCCTGATAGTTTCAGGCCCGCAGCACGCTTAGCGAATAATGTTCAGCGTGACATCGATGTTGTTGCGGGTGGCGTTTGAGTAAGGACAAACGATGTGTGCCGCATCAACCAGCTTCTGCGCTTCTGCTTCATCCATCTCTGGCAGATGAATGTTCAGGGTCGCTTCAATACCAAAACCATCAGGGATAGGGCCGATACCCACTTCACCTTCGATCCAGGCGTCTTTTGGCATGGTGATTTTGTCACGGCCTGCCACAAACTTCATCGCGCCCAGGAAGCAGGCAGAATAGCCCGCAGCAAACAGCTGCTCCGGGTTAGTCACTTCGCCGCCTGCACCGCCCATCTCTTTTGGCACACCCAGTTTCACGTCCAGTACACCGTCAGAAGAGGTTGCACGACCATCACGACCACCGGTTGCTTTGGCTTTGGCGCGGTAAACCACTTGTTCTAAAGACATGACATTTCTCCATTACGCTATTTAATCGCCCACTACTTATACAGCCGTAATCAGGCGGTGAGGTTTAACGGGTGCCGCGCACCCGTCAGCAATATTTATCGTGACTTATTCAGGTTATCTCGCAACCCATCCAGCTGTAATTTCAGCGCCAGCAAAGCGTCATCATCACAGGCTGTGGCACACTTGACCGCTTCAGGAATGGCTTCAGCCCTGGCCCGTAACGCCTGCCCGGCTTCGGTCAGCGTCACCGCAACCTGGCGTTCATCCTGACGGGTTCGCTGCCGGTTAATCAGGCCTGCACTTTCCAGTCGCTTCAGAAGTGGCGTTAATGTTGCCGAGTCTAAAAAAAGCTGCTCGCCAATCTCTGACACCGTGACATCATCTTTCTGCCACAACACCAGCATGACCAGATATTGAGGATAGGTGATGTCGAGCTGGCTCAGCAACTGACGATAGACTTTATTCATCGCCAGGTTGGCAGAATAAAGCGCAAAGCAGAGGTGCTGATCGACCAACAGTGGCATCGTTTTCACTTTTTTGTCATCTTGATCACAGTTCATGGTTAATAATATAGATAGCGCGCTAGATAATTGCAAGCAAACTTTTTGTCAGGGGGAAAGGCATGCAGGATTCACTGGAAGAACAGGCGCGTCGCTTCGCCACCGAGGCACATGCTAGTGCCGGTCAGCGCCGCAAATATACCGATGAGCCTTATATTGTTCATCCGGCAGCGGTGGTGGAACTGGTGCGCAGCGTCAGCCATGACGACGCGTTGTTAGCGGCAGCCTGGCTGCACGATACCGTAGAAGATACCGCAACCACACAGAGCGATATCGAAACCCACTTTGGTACGCGCGTGGCAAGCCTGGTAGAGATGCTGACCAACAGCGCACCCGCTGGGGCAAAAAATCGCACGGCCCGTAAACTGGCGCACTTCCGCCATACAGCCAGCGCCAGTCCTGAGGCACAAACCATCAAACTGGCTGACATCATCGATAACACCCGCGCGATTGTGCGTTTTGATCCCGACTTTGCGCGGGTCTACCTGGTTGAAAAGCAGATACAGATTGAGTTGCTGAAGCAGGGAGATGCGCAGTTATGGCAGCAGGCTTCAATGATTATTGAAAGCGGACTCGCACAGTTGCGGGAGCCGCCCTATAGCGTGCCGGAGAGCTGGTTTGCCAGACAGGCGGCTAAATACAGCGAATTACGCTAATAAAAAACCCGCCAGCGGCGGGTTCTTTTCGTGATATCAGTTTATTCAAGCAACTGCCGTCCCAGATAGGGATTGGCATGTAATAACTTCATCAATTTCTGCGCCGTCGCGGAAGGACGGGTACGCCGGGCTTCCCAGCTTTTCACGGAAGAAACGCTCACGCCCATTACTTTTGCAAACTCATCAACCTGCATGCCGGTCATTTCACGCAGACGCTGCGGCTCTGGCTGGGCGGGTTGCTGACGCTGAATAAGTAACTCGGCGGCGCGATCATCACGTGTCAAAACAATCTGCTCAAGGCTGCTGAGCAATTCAAACATCGGGTCTTTTAATTCCATAGAGAACTCCTTAAAAACTCGCTATGAAGCACGTGAAAGTAGAGAGGTACGAGCCTGAAGTCAGGACTCTGAAACCGGGCCTGTTTCAGGCTGGATCCCGCAAGGGTTTATTTTTGTTATGAGAGAAACCATTACGGGACACAGCCTGCGGTGCACTGCTTTAAAGATGTCAGGTCAATGCAACAAATGCCGGGAGACTAAGTATGGATAGAGACCTGACTATTTGCCGCGCAATTTATAATTATTTTTTTAACTATGGTTTGCCGGAAAAGTTCCAGCGCCTCTAACCCGCTGAGGCAGTTGAGTTTTGTGCCTTCGGTGTGGGCAAAAAAATCAAATGGTGTTTGCTATTTATGTGGATGCCATCAAGCTTTTTGCTGGCATATTCTCATTTCTGTGAGGCAATACACCTCTTCAGGTAGTGAGTGCAAAATATACGCCAATGGTTTACTTCCTGAACACATATATTCACTGATCTTATTAAATTAAGAATAGTCCTGGTTGGGGCCTGAGGCCTGGCGCGCGGCGGCTCACAGTGCAGAGCGGGTAGATCTTTTATTCTTAACGGCGCTCTGTCGCCAGATTAATCAACAGTCATCTTAACGAAACGGCTGGCGCCTCATGCCGGTGCAGTTACCCGGCAACTATCGACCTGATGCGCGGTAAAAGTGCAGCCCCGTGATAACGCACTGACGACGGGCAAAACCCATACCTGACCTCTGTAAGGAAAAGCGATGCGAGAAACAGATTTTAACGTCGGATACCCTTCTCATCGTGTACCGATGATGGGTCGTAATGCCGTCGCAACCTCTCAACCGCTGGCGGCGCAGGCGGGTTTACGGATGCTGCAACAGGGTGGAAACGCCGTGGATGCGGCTATCGCCACCGCCATCGCCTTAACCGTGCTGGAGCCAACCGGAAACGGCATCGGCAGCGATGCGTTTGCCATTGTCTGGGATGGCAGCGAGCTGCATGGGTTAAACGCCTCAGGCCGATCGCCAGCCGCGTGGCATCCCGAACGCTTTGCCGATTTTAGTGCGATGCCTGAAACCGGCTGGGAATCCGTCACTGTGCCAGGGGCCGTCTCGGCATGGGTCACACTGGCACAGCGCTTTGGCACCTTACCGCTGACCACCCTGGCACAACCGGCAATTGACTATGCGCGCCATGGTTTTCCGGTTTCACCGCTGATTGGTCAGCTGTGGCAGCGCGGCTATGACAAGCTGCGGGATCAACCTGGCTTTAGCGACTGCTTTGCGCCGCAGGGTCGTCCGCCTCGTGCTGGCGAGCTATTCCGCAATCCGGCTCAGGCCCGCACCTTGCAGGAAATCGCTGAGACTCAGGGCGAAAGCTTTTACCGCGGCGCACTGGCGCAAAAGATGACAGCCTTCGCCCGTGAGCATGGCGCAGCCCTGACGCTGGAGGATTTGAAAAACCATCGTGCCGACTGGGTTACCCTGCTGTCGCGTCCGTTTGCCGGAGGATCGGTGCAGGAGCTGCCGCCGAATGGTCAGGGCATTGCGACCTTAATTGCACTTGGCATTCTGGAAGAGTGGGAAATCAACCGCTATGCACCGGATTCGCCGCAGTGGCTGCATCTCTCCATCGAGGCGATGAAACTGGCGCTGGTTGATCTGGACCGTTATGTCACCGATGAAGATCATCTCGAATTTCCGGCGGAACACCTGCTCAGCAACGACTATATTCGCCAGCGGGCAGCGTTAATTGATCCTGACAAGGCGGGAGATTTCCGCTTTGGATCACCGCAGCAGAGCGGCACAGTGTATGTCGCCGCCGGTGATGCCAGCGGCATGATGGTCTCATTCATTCAGTCTAACTACATGGGATTTGGCTCCGGCGTGGTGGTACCCGATACCGGCATCAGCCTGCAGAACCGGGGCGCGGGCTTTTCACTCGATCCAGACCATCCCAACGTCGTGGCAGGCGGTAAGCGGCCGTTTCATACCATCATTCCAGCCTTTGCGCGGGATCAGCAGGGCCAGCCGCTGATGGCGTTTGGCGTGATGGGCGGCCCGATGCAGGCGCAGGGACACCTCCAGCTGGCGCTGCGCATTATGCTGCACCAGCAGAATCCGCAGGCCGCGATTGATGCGCCGCGCTGGCGCGTGGTGCAGGGACGCGAGGTGGTATTTGAATCAACCCTCGATCGCAATACCCTGAGCACACTGCGCCGCATGGGTCACAACGTGGTACTGGAAGATCCCCTGAGTAATTACAATTTTGGTGGCGCGCAGGCGATAGTGCGCGATCCGCAGGGCTTCTACATTGCGGCCAGTGAGAGTCGCAAAGATGGTCAGGCGGTGGTGTTTTAAGGTCGCGGCAGTGAGCGTCAGACTGCTCAGCCCCTCCTTCATCTCTGCGCGCTGAAGCCTGCGATGGCAGGGAATGCAGCACGCCGTGAGGCGCAGGCGGTCCCATTCTGTAACCGGCGTTTCAGAAAGCATCTGTTTCACAGGTGGTTTCACGTTGTGCCGTGGCTTGGGTTTGTTCTATTCTTTAGGCCATTCCTACCTGGACATCTGACAGTATCACCGACAGGAGTTGACCCTATGGCTTCAGGACTTACACGCCTTATGGCACGTGGCGGCATTATGCTCGCTGGCGCGCTGATCGTGCTGCAACTCACCGCATGCGGTGATAAAGAAGGCGAGCAGCGCAAAGCATTTATCGATTTTCTCCAGAACACTGTGATGCGCAGCGGCGAGCATCTGCCCAGCCTCAGCGAAAACCAGAAGCAGAGCTTTGGCAACTTCGCCAGCGATTACGCCATTATGTATGGCTTCTCGCAGCAGGCGAACAAAGCGGTTGAACAGGGTATGCGTCCGGTGGTGGATGAGCTTTCTGCTATTCGCGTTCCGCAGGATTATCTCAGCCGTCGTGATTCCCTGCGTCAGGCGACCAGCGCACTGGTGATCGTCACCCAGCAGATTGAAAGCGCCAAAATGCAGGCGGACAGCAGCAAGGCGACCCTGAAGCAGCCGGATGACCTGAAAAAAGTCTACGACACCGCCTATAACAAAGTGGTGACGGTGCCCGCTAATCAGCTGATTCCTCTGCTGCCAAAACTCCAGGCGCTGAGCCAGGGTGCAGTGCAGACCGGCGATTTCCTGCAAACGCAGGGAACCCGTGTCAGCTTCAATGATGGCGGCGTGCAGTTCCCGACTCAGGATCAGGCTTCGCAATATAACGCGCTGATGAGCACTTTATCCGCCAATTCGCAGGCGCTTCCTCAGGCACAGGCTGCCGTCCAGGGTGGTCTGCAGTAAACCCGCTTTACGGGCAGGCGCTAATCGTCTGCCCGTCCCACTCTCTTTTCTCCTCCCACCCAATCACCCGCTGAATGAAGTGTGATCTGGCGCATTTTCGACCAAAAATAGTTTGTGATCTAAGTCACATATATATAACAAATCAACGTCAAACAAGTGTGATTCACCTCACAGATAACCGGCCACCCCGTCTAAAAATCAGCCAAATGAGCCTGAGCTACGCTTTAAAGTGTGATCAAAATCACGCTAATCACCCCTGCCACCACCCTTAATCAGTGATGTAGATCACACTTACCCCGCACGCTACGCAGCGTCAAATTCGCGTGATAGAGTCCGCGTGCATACAGTAATACCACCGGCTTTGGGTCGGGGTGGCTAAACAAAAACAAGCGCGCTCTCCTATTGCAGCGCGTCTCAATAAGGGGTGGGTTTATGTCCTCATCAGTGAAGGTCAAAGTACAAAGCTTTGGTCGCTTTCTGAGTAATATGGTGATGCCAAACATCGGGGCGTTTATCGCCTGGGGTATCATCACCGCACTGTTTATTCCAACTGGCTGGATCCCTAACGAAACGCTGGCCAAACTGGTTGGCCCGATGATCACCTACCTGCTGCCACTGCTGATCGGTTTCACCGGTGGGCGTCTGGTGGGCGGCGATCGCGGCGGCGTGGTCGGTGCCATTACCACCATGGGTGTGATTGTCGGTGCGGATATGCCGATGTTCCTCGGTGCGATGATTGCCGGTCCGCTGGGCGGCTGGGCAATCAAGTCGTTTGACCGGGCGATTGACGGCAAAATCAAAAGCGGCTTCGAGATGCTGGTCAACAACTTCTCGGCCGGTATTATCGGGATGATACTGGCACTGCTGGCGTTCCTGGCGATCGGTCCGCTGGTAGAAGGTCTGTCACACATTCTCGCCGCGGGCGTGAATCTGATGGTGCAGAACAACCTGCTGCCACTGACCTCGATCTTCGTCGAACCCGCGAAAATCCTGTTCCTGAACAACGCCATTAACCACGGTATCTTCTCGCCGCTCGGTATCCAGCAGGCTAGTGAAGCCGGCAAATCCATTTTCTTCCTGATCGAAGCCAACCCGGGTCCGGGTATGGGCGTGCTGATGGCCTATATGTTCTTTGGTCGTGGCAGTGCTAAACAGTCTGCGGGCGGTGCGGCAATCATCCACTTCCTTGGCGGCATCCATGAGATCTACTTCCCGTATGTGCTGATGGCTCCTCGCCTGCTGCTGGCGGTTATCCTTGGCGGTATGACCGGCGTCTTCACGCTGACGGTGCTGAACGGTGGCCTGGTCTCTCCTGCCTCACCGGGTTCAATCCTGGCGGTGCTGGCAATGACGCCAAAAGGGGCCTACTTCGCGAACATCGCCGCTATCGCTGCGGCCTTCGCCGTCTCCTTCGTGGTGTCCGCTATCCTGCTGAAAACCAGCAAAGTCAAAGAAGATGACGATATCGAAGCCGCGACCCAGCGCATGCATGAGATGAAAGCGCAGTCTAAAGGCCAGAGCAGCGCGGGCGCGCCAGTCGCCAGCGATGCCATGAGCGTTGAACTGCATCACGTGCGTAAAATCATCGTCGCCTGTGATGCCGGTATGGGTTCCAGCGCGATGGGTGCAGGCGTACTGCGTAAGAAAGTGCAGGATGCCGGGCTGAGCAATGTATCGGTGACCAATACCGCGATCAACGCCCTGCCGGGTGATGTCGATCTGGTGATTACCCACCGTGACCTGACTGAACGCGCCATCCGCCAGGCTCCGCATGCGCAGCATATCTCGCTGAACAACTTCCTCGACAGCGCGCTCTACAGCACCCTGACCGAGCGTCTGGTGGCGGCTAACCGCAGCGACGTGCATCGTCAAACGGTGAATACCGCACTCTCTGACAGCTACGATGAAGGCAACGCACACCTGTTTAAACTGGGTGCGGATAACGTCTTCCTCGGCCTGACCGCCAGTAACAAAGAGCAGGCGATCCGCTTTGCTGGCGAACAGCTGGTGAAAGGCGGTTACGTTGAGCCTGAATACGTTGAGGCGATGCTGGCGCGTGAAAAACTGACGCCGACCTATCTCGGTGAGTCGATTGCCGTGCCGCACGGTACGGTCGAAGCAAAAGATCGCGTGCTGAAAACCGGCGTGGTGTTCTGTCAGTATCCGGCAGGCGTCCTGTTCGGTGAAGAGCCGGAGGATGTGGCGCGCCTGGTGATTGGTATTGCTGCCCGTAACAACGAGCACATCCAGGTGATCACCAGCCTGACCAATGCGCTGGATGATGACAGCGTGATTGAGAAGCTGGCGAACACCACCAGCGTGCAGGAAGTGCTGGATCTGCTGTCAGGTAAGCCTGCAATCGCGTAATTTATAGCAATTATTTTCCCTGGGGCGGTCATGCCCGTCCCGATTTCCTGGGGCGGGTTTGCCCGCCCCATCGTCATTTGATATGGGTCAAAAATTATGAAAGCGTTACATTTCGGAGCAGGAAACATTGGTCGCGGCTTTATCGGCAAGTTACTGGCTGATGCAGGTATCGAACTGGTTTTTGCTGATGTGAATCAGACGGTGCTGGATGCACTGAACGCGCGTCATGAGTATCCCGTTCATGTGGTTGGCGAGCAGGCCAAAACAGAAACCGTTAAAGGCGTCAGCGCGGTAAACAGCACCAGCGATGAGATCATCACCCTGGTTTCTGAAGTCGATCTCGTTACCACCGCCGTGGGCCCGCAGATTCTGGAGCGTATTGCTGGCAGTGTGGCTAAAGGGCTGGCAAAACGCAGCGACAACGGCAATACCCGCCCGCTAAATATTATCGCCTGTGAGAATATGGTGCGCGGCACCAGCCAGCTGAAACAGCATGTGCTGAAGGCGCTGCCGGAGCAGTATCACGCCTGGCTGGAGCAGCATGTCGGCTTTGTGGATTCCGCTGTCGATCGCATCGTGCCACCGTCTGAAGCGGGCAGCACCGATCCGCTGGAAGTGACCGTTGAAACCTTCAGCGAATGGATCGTCGATAAAACTCAGTTTAAAGGCGACCTGCCTGCGATTCCGGGTATGGAACTGACCGATAACCTGATGGCATTTGTTGAGCGTAAACTCTTTACCCTGAACACCGGTCACGCGATTACTGCCTATCTTGGCCAGCTGGCCGGCCACCAGACCATTCGTGACGCCATCCTCGATGAAAAAATCCGGGCCGTGGTGAAAGGGGCGATGGAAGAGAGCGGTGCGGTGCTGATTAAGCGCTACGGTTTTGAGGCGGATAAACATGCGGCCTACATCCAGAAAATACTGGGCCGTTTTGAAAACCCCTATCTGAAAGATGATGTTGAGCGTGTGGGTCGTCAGCCGCTGCGTAAACTCAGCCCGGGCGATCGCCTGATCAAGCCGACGCTGGGCACGCTGGAGTATGGTTTACCGCACGCCAGCCTGGTGCAGGGCATTGCCGCCGCGATGCACTATCGCAGCGACCAGGACCCACAGGCGCAGGAGCTGGCCACGCTGCTGGCAGAAAAAGGCCCACAGGCGACGCTGGCTGAGGTTTCAGGTCTGGATGCTGACAGCGAAGTGGTGGCTTCGGTGGTGAGCGCCTGGCACGCTATGGCATAATGCGCGCGTGTTAGTGACGCAAGCCGGGCGCAGTTCGCCTGCGCCCAACGGCGGTATTGAACCCATGCAGGCAATAATGGAAGAGAAGCAGGCTTTTGAAAACCGGGTGCTTGAGCGCCTGAACGCCGGTCGTTCGGTGAGAAGCTTTCTGATCGCCGCCGTTGAGCTATTGGCTGAAGCCGTCAATCTGCTGGTGCTGCAGGTGTTCCGTAAAGATGACTACGCGGTGAAATATGCCGTAGAACCGCTGCTGCTGGGCGATGGTCCTTTGGGTGAACTCTCGGTTCGCCTGAAGCTGATTTACGGTCTTGGCGTTATCAGCCGGCACGAATATGAAGATGGTGAACTGCTGCTGGCGCTGCGCGAAGAGCTGAATCACGACAGCGGTGATTATCGTTTTACCGACGATGAGATCCTTGGCCCGTTTGGTGAACTGCACTGCGTCACCGCCTGGCCGCCCGCGCCGGTGTTTCACACCGAAGATGCAGAGCTGCGCAGCATGCAGCAGCAGCGCTATCTGCAGATGGTGCGATCCACCATGGTCCTGTCGCTAACCGAGCTGATCGCCCGCATCAGTATGAAGCAGGCGTTTAAAAAGTCCGGCAGCTAATCCTGTCAGGCGCCATCACGGCGCCTTTTTCGTCTTAACCTGAGCGGGAATATGCGCCAGATTTGGTGTATCCTTGGCCTGTTTTCCTCAACGAGTTGTTGTCATGAAAGAGCAAGAAAAGAACGAAATCAAACTTCTCAGCGATAAGCTGGACGCATTGAACCGCAAAGAGCCGCAGTTACTGGAATCGGGTGATGTCGAGAAACTGGGCGCGTTGCTGAAAGAGAAAGAAGCGCTGGTCATTGAGATTGAGCGTCTGCGCGGTCAGCGGGTTGAAAAACTCAGTGCCGAGGCGCAGAAGCTGCAAAAAATGGGCTTCAGCCGCGAAATTACCAAGAAAGAGCAGGCAAATCTGGGCGCGCTGAAGAAAAGCGTACGCGGCCTGGTCGTGGTGCATCCAATGACCGCGCTGGGACGTGAGATGGGGCTGACAGCAATGACCGGCTTCGCCAAAACCGCATTCTGACGGGTCGATCAGGCAGCGGCCTGATCGACATCGGCTTTGCGTTCGCCGGCGGCGGCATAGACCTGCTCCGCCAGCGCATCCAGCAGTTCATAGCGGCGACGATATTCAGCCCGCTTCTTACTGGCAATCTCCTCCAGCGTTTTGCGCGGCAGGCTCAGCGGCAGGATAAACATCCCATCCCTGCGCGCCTCGCCACTCAGCGACAGCCAGAATTCACTGTAGCTGGCAAAGAACTTATCCCCCTTGCTGTGGCGATAACGCAGGCTGCGGAAGACATGAGTCTCATCGCCTACCGCCAGAATATTCTCCACACCGCACTGCTTCGCCACAATAAATACCGCTTCCATTAACAGGCGTTTCGGAAAGAGACCCTGCGCCGCTTTGGTCGCCTCGCGGATCACCTCATTATTGATGTGTTTTCGCGGACCCTGTAATCCGCCAATTAATAATGTGCGCTGGTTATTTTCATTGAGAATTGAAAATGAAAGTGAAGCAATAATTTCGTCGTTATAACGTAATACCAGCGTCACTTCCCCTTCCCGATCGAAATAACCGGAGCTGCAGGAAAGTAAAAAGGATTCGCCATTTTTACCGGTCAGCGTGGCCAGCGGATTATCCGTGGCGCTTTGCAGCAGCTGACGCAGCGCAGGGTTTTCCAGATTATTCATCAGGCTGTAATGATCAAGTATCGCCTGCGCGCGCGCAGCAATGCTCAACCCTGAGCGCAGATAGGGCCGGTGCAGCTTGGCTGGCAGCAATCCCTGAGTACTCATCAACAGAGGGAGTTGCGGTAAATGCGACAGCTCATCCAGATAACGCAGCGTAGTCAGCGGTGATATTAAGGTTCTTAACACAAATTTCAGCCGGAAACGTTTACTTATCCAGAGTTTATTCGGAACGTATTTTCCGCTAATTAACTGAAAAAAAAGCGATGCAGAAGAATCGGTCGTAGTTTCGTGAGTAGTTATAATTGACATAGTCATCGACACACAGTGAGCAGGAATGTCACTGAGCATAAGACAACGAGTATCAACGGCGTGTTAATGTGGCAGAAGGTTAAAAGCGCGGCGGTTAAAAAGCGAGATCCGTTTATTTTTGGTTTAATCTGAGACGACAGAATTTAAAGATAAAAAAAACCGGCGAAATAAATTCCACCGGTTTATCGTTATCACGTTAACACTGGGTTAACTTACTGGGCAGCTGCGAAACGGGCTGCTGCTTCGTCCCAGTTGACCACGTTCCAGAATGCTTTGATGTAGTCAGGACGTTTGTTCTGATACTTCAGGTAGTAGGCGTGTTCCCACACGTCCAGACCGATGATTGGGAAGCCAGAAACGCCCGCAACCGCTTCACCCATCAGCGGGTTGTCCTGGTTTGCGGTAGATACCACAGCCAGTTTGTCGCCTTTTTTAACCAGCCACGCCCAGCCTGAGCCGAAACGGGTCGCAGCCGCTTTCTCGAACTCTTCCTGGAATTTTTCCACGCTACCGAAATCTTTCTCGATAGCCGCTTTCAGGTCGCCCTGCAGCGTGGTGCCGGTTTTCAGGCCTTTCCAGAACAGGCTGTGGTTAGCGTGGCCGCCTGCGTTGTTACGCAGTGGGCCTTTTTTGTCTGCTGGCAGCTGATCCAGTTTGGTGATCAGCTCTTCTACCGGCAGATTGGCAAATTCAGTGCCTTCCAGCGCCGCGTTAGCGTTGTTCACGTAGGTCTGGTGATGTTTGGTGTGATGGATTTCCATCGTCTGCTTGTCGAAATGCGGTTCCAGTGCGTCGTATGCGTAAGGCAGGGATGGCAGTGAATAACTCATGTTCTTCCTCTCCATTTAGTTTGAGCAGCACGACGAATTCGGGACGTGCCGCGTAAGCAGTCGAATCATTATAGTTAAATTCATGTAGCGTAAAAGGGTAATCAATGCCCTATTAACCATAAGGATTTGAGAAATCTGGCAAAAGCAACCCGTTGTTTTTACAGCATGCTGCTGCTGACTCCGCCTTTTCAGCTTTATCAGACAGGGAGAGCGAAGCACTCTGCCAGCACCACCAGCAGGCACTCATCCCGCCCGAACGCCGCATCTGCCCTGCCCTGCGCGTTACCTGCCCAGTTCGCGCAGCCCGCTGTCGAGCGCGCCGACCAGCCAGTCGATATCCCCTTCCTGGAACGCCAGTGGCGGACGCAGTTTCAGCACATTCCCATACGGGCCGGCGACCGAGGTCAGCACGCGATGTTCACGCAGCTTCTCGATTAAATCCAGCGCCAGCGTTTTGTCCGGCGTTTTGCTGTGACGATCGGTGACCAGCTCAAAACCGATAAACAGTCCGGCACCGCGCACATCCCCCACGCACTCATAGCGATCCATCAGGGTTCGCAGCTCCGCCAGCAGCTTCGCGCCGACCACGCGGCTGTGTTCCTGTAACCCCTCTTCGGTGATCACTTTCAATACCGCCTGCGCCGCCGCCATCGCGACCGGATTACCACCAAAGGTATTGAAGTAGGGAATTGAGTCGCTGAAGGCGGCCAGCACTTCACTTTTTGCCAGCAGGCCGGAAACCGGAATGCCGTTGCCCATTGGCTTGCCGGTGGTAATGATGTCAGGCACCACATCGTGGCGGCCAAAGCCCCAGAACGCGTCGCCGGTACGGCCAAAACCAGGCTGCACTTCATCGGCAATAAAGATGCCGCCGTTGGCATGCACCACCTCGACCGCTTTTTTCAGGAAGCCGCGCGGATCGGGCAACACGCCGTCCGAGGAGAAGATTGAGTCCGCCAGGAAGCCGGCAAATTTAATGCCGTGCGCCGCCATATCATCAATCTGCTGCTGAATCTGGCCAGCGAACCAGTCGCCCAGGTCAGGCGCGTCCACACGATACGCATCCGGTGGCATCACCAGCCGCGTGGTGGGCGCCAGCGGCTGTCCACTGCCCAGCGCCGGAGAAGCGCCGGATGTCAGCTCACTGGTGCCGTGATAGGCCTCTTTACTGACAATAATCCCGCTGCCGCCGCTAAAGGCGCGCGCCACGCGAATCGCCAGGTCGTTAGCTTCCGATCCGGTGCACATATACATCGCGCGATCGATCGCCTCAGGCGTGGTCGCCAGCAGCGCTTCGCTGTAATCCAGAATATTTTCATGCAGGTAACGGGTGTGGGTATTCAGCATTTTCATCTGCTGCGTCACCGCCTCAGTCACTGCCGGATGGCAGTGCCCGATGCTCGCCACGTTGTTGTAGACGTCGAGATATTTATCGCCCGCCGCATCCCACAGATATTGCCCTTCACCCCGCACCAGATGCACCGGTTTGCGATAGAACAGGCGATAAGATTCGCCAAGCACTTTGCTGCGTTTATCGGTCAGTTTGCGCGTCTCGCTGTCGAGTGCATCGGCATGTTCGGCACGGAAACTGTTGGTATCCATAATGGTGGAACGCGTGGCCATAATGACTCCCGTTACAAGGATGAAGAAGGAAGAGCTGACGCCTTTATCATGCCTGCCTGAATCTAAAATGCAACCAAATACACAAATGCAATAAAATACACATGACGCAGGCAGATCGCCACGCTAAGCTTGCTCCCTGATTCAGACGGAATCTTTCGCTTCACTGGCGTATCATCCGTGATCTTCGCGCTTTAAAAGGAAACCTCTATGCTGCAGGAAACGCGCCTTCATCGCATCCGTGCCTTACTGACCCGGCTTAACCAGGTGAGTACCGAGCGCATTATCAGGGAGCTGGGGGTCTCACGCGAAACCGCGCGCCGCGATATCATTGAGCTGGAAGCGCTGGGTCTGGCGCGCCGCGTTCACGGCGGGCTGGTGGCGATTGAAACGCGGGCTGAACCGCCGCTGACGGAACGCCGCAGTACCCAGACCCGGGAGAAGCGCGCCATCGCCCGCGCCGCTGCGCAGTTGCTGCAGCCCGGACAGACGCTGTTTCTGGATGCGGGCAGCACCACCACGCTGCTGGCAGAGGAGTTGCACGCCCTTTCCGGCCTGACGATTGTGACCAACAGCCTGCAGGCCGCGCTGGCGCTGAGCGCCGGAGAAGAAGATCAGCCGCTGAATAATCAGATTATTTTGCTGGGCGGGACGATGTCGGCGGGCGCACAACAGACGCGCGGCGAAATTACCGTGGGTGAGATTATCCGCTATCGCGCCGATGTGGCGCTGCTGTCGCCGGTTGGCATTGAGGCGGGTTGTGGTGCCAGCAGTTTTCATCCGCACGAAGCGGCCATCGCCAGGGCGATGGTGCAGCAATCCACTTCCTGCTATCTGCTGGCCGATCACACCAAACTGGGGGTAGTCAGCCGCACGGTTTACGCGCCGTCACCGGCGATCAACCTGCTGATTACGGATAGTGGCGGCGACAACAGTGCCGCCCTTGAGGCGTTGCAGCAGACGCTGCCAGAGGTGATGGTGGTTTAACGCAGTCGCTGAGGATGGCTGTAAACCGTAGCGCGTCCAGGTTTACTGAATCCGACCAGCGTCAGATTGCAGCGCTCAGCCACCTCAACCGCCAGGCGGGTCGCTGCCGAGACTGCGAACAGGATCTCAACCCCGCACATGGCAGACTTCTGCACCATTTCATAGCTGGCACGGCTGGAGACCAGCACCGCGCCTGGCCCCCACTCAGCCTGGCTGCGATAGCCCAGCAGCTTATCCAGTGCCACATGGCGACCCACATCTTCGCAGCCACCGGCCAACTGACCATCGGGCTGGATCCACGCGGCAGCATGGGTGCAGCCGGTTTTCTGTCCGACCGGCTGATACGCTTTCAGCTGGCCCAGCGCCCGATCCAGCTGATCCAGCGCAAAGGTCTGGGTAAACGGCAGCGGAGAGAGCGGCTTGCCAATCTGGTCCAGCTGTTCAACACCGCATACGCCGCAACCAGTACGGCCTGCCAGCGCACGACGCTGCTCTTTCAGCGCCATAAAACGGCGGCTGGAAAGCTCAATCTGAACCTCAATGCCGTGACAGCCCGGCACGATGTCCATGCCGAAAATGTCGCCTGGCGCGTCGATAATGCCCTCTGACAGCGAAAAACCCAGCGCAAACGCCTCCAGATCTTTGGGCGTGGTCATCATCACCACGTGAGAGATGCCGTTGTAAACCAGCGCCACCGGCACCTCGTCCGCCAGCCAGTCAGACTCTGCTGCGGTCAAATCGGCACGCTGCCATACCTGCGTTCTGCTGACGCCGGCCTGAATTGTTAAATCTTCGCCTGAGTCAGGCTGAATAGCTTTCAAAAAGTACGACCTGTTGTTAATAAATAATGAAATGCGACAGTCAGTGCGGCTGCACAACGGCTATCAGACGCAGACTAATTTTGCCTTCTGGCCCGGTGCGGCGCAAATAAACAGCGGGGCAATTCATGCGGTTTTCTCACCGGGAAAGGCGCAGCCACGCCTGCTGGCGGGCAGAATGAGAATGGGTATCTTTCAGGCTTTAACATCGGTAAGCATAAAACAACAGTAATTATCTGCCGCTACGGGAAATCTGCTTGCGCCGGGGATCCGTTGCCGAGGATTTTTAACAAAATTTAGAAAAAGAATTACTAATGACTAACCTGTTGACCCTGGTCAACTTACAGGCAGATAGGGCTGCTATTTTGCAAGGCTTCGCAATGGAGCCAATAAAGTAGAACGATAAAATGCAAATTAACAGACGGAGTTTTTTCAAAATCTGTGCTGGCGGGTTGGCGGGCACCAGCGCGGCGTTACTCGGTTTTGCCCCCACCACAGCCTTAGCCAGCGTCAGAGAGTTCAAACTCATTCGCGCCAGAGAGACACGTAATAACTGCACCTACTGCTCAGTCGGCTGCGGCATGCTGATTTACAGCCTGGGTGATGGCGCTAAAAATGCCCGCGCCTCGATTTACCATATTGAAGGCGATCCTGACCATCCTGTCAGTCGTGGATCGCTCTGCCCCAAAGGCGCGGGCGTGCTCGACTTTATTCACAGTGAACAGCGCCTGAAATACCCGGAATACCGCGCGCCAGGCTCGGATAAATGGCAGCGCATCAGCTGGGATGAGGCATTTGACCGCATAGCCCGCCTGATGAAGCAGGATCGCGATGCCAATTTCCAGGCCACCAACGCCGCTGGCGTGACGGTAAACCGCTGGCCGACCACCGCCATGCTCTGCTCTTCCGCCGCCAGTAATGAAACCGGCCTGCTCGATCAGAAATTTGCCCGCTCGCTGGGTATTCTGGCGCTGGAAAACCAGGCGCGCCTGTGTCACGGCCCGACCGTGGCCGCGCTGGCCCCCAGCTTTGGTCGCGGTGCGATGACCAATAACTGGAACGACATCAAAAATGCCAATGTGGTGATGATCATGGGCGGCAACCCCGCCGAGGCGCATCCGGTTGGCTTTAAATGGGTGATTGAAGCCAAAACCCATAACAATGCGCAGGTCATCGTGGTCGATCCACGCTTTAACCGCTCTGCGGCGGTCGCCGATCTCTACGCGCCACTGCGTGCCGGCAGCGATGTGGTTTTCCTGATGGGAGTGATCAACTATCTGCTGCAACACAATCAGATTCAGCAGGAGTATGTTCGCGCCTTCACCAATGCCGCACTGATTGTCAGCGAAGGTTTCAGCTTCAGCGACGGGTTGTTCAGCGGTTACGATGCTGAAACACGTCAGTACGATCGAACCAGCTGGCACTATGAGCTGGATGAAAACGGCCATGCGAAACGCGATGAGAGCTTCACTCACCCGCGTTGCGTGCTGAACCTGCTGAAAACCCATGCCAGCCGTTACACCCCGGAAATGGTGACGCGCCTGTGCGGGACCTCGCAGGAATCCTTTATTGCGGTGTGCAGGCAGTTGGCCTCCACCTGTGTGCCGAATCGCACCGCGACTATTCTCTATGCGCTGGGCTGGACTCACCACACCAACGGTTCGCAGATTATCCGCACGGCGGCGATGATTCAGCTGCTGCTGGGTAATATCGGGATGCCAGGCGGCGGTATTAACGCGCTGCGCGGCCACTCCAACGTGCAGGGCTATACCGATCTCGGCCTGCTGGCGCAGAGTCTGCCGGGCTATCTGCCACTGCCCTCAGAGAAGATGACCACGCTGGCAACCTACCTGCAGCAGGCCACGCCGGTTGCGACACTGCCGGATCAGGTCAACTACTGGCAGAACACCGACAAATTTTTCGTCAGCCTGATGAAGAGTTTCTACGGCGATAAGGCCACAGCGGAAAACCAGTGGGGCTACGACTGGCTGCCGAAGTGGGATAAGAGCTACGACTGCATGGCGCAGGCGGAGATGATGGAACAGGGCGCGCTCAATGGTTGCCTGATTCAGGGCTTCAACCTGCTGGCCGCCTTCCCGGACAAAAATAAAGCGGTCCGGGCACTGTCCCGTCTCAAATATATGGTGGTGATCGATCCGCTTCGCACCGAAACCGCCAGCTTCTGGCAGCATCACGACGAGTTCAACGATGTCGATCCCTCGAAAATCCAGACCGAAGTGTTCCGTCTGCCCTCTTCCTGCTTCGCTGAAGAGTCAGGATCGGTGGCCAACTCGTCACGCTGGCTGCAGTGGCACTGGGCGGCTGCGGAGCCGCCCGCTGAAGCGCTGCACGACGGTAAAATCCTCGGCAATCTGTTCATGCGTCTGCGCGCGCTCTATCGCCTGGAAGGCGGAGCAAACCCTGAACCGCTGATGGCAATGCGCTGGGACTACCGCGATCCGTCTAATCCTGAGCCGGAAGAGGTGGCGCAGGAGAACAACGGTCAGGCGCTGGCCGACATTTACGACGCCAGCGGCAAGCTGTTGCTGAAAAAAGGCCAGCAGCTCAACGGCTTCTCAGAGCTGCGTAACGACGGCACCACCGCCAGCGCCTGCTGGATCTACAGCGGCAGCTGGACGCCGGAAGGCAACCAGATGGCACGACGCGACAACGCCGACCCATCGGGGCTGGGCGCGGTCTCCGGCTGGGCCTGGGCGTGGCCGGCTAACCGCCGCATTCTCTACAACCGCGCCTCCGCGGATGCGCAGGGTAAAGCCTGGGATCCGAATCGCCGCCTGATTGAGTGGGATGGCACTCGCTGGCACGGCATTGACGTGCCGGATTATCCGGTAACGCTGTCGCCGCAGCAGCAGGCCGGTCCGTTTATCATGCAGCCCGATGGTCTTGGCCACCTGTTTGCGCTCGATAAGATGGCCGACGGCCCCTTCCCGGAACATTACGAACCAATGGAAAGCCCGCTCGCCGACAATCCTATGAATCCGCAGCAGCGTCATAGTCCGGTCGTCCGACTGTTCAGCAGCGACGCCGCGCAACTGGGCGAGGCCGCTGACTATCCCTGCGTCGCCACCACCTATTCCATCACCGAACTGTTCCGCCACTGGACCAAACATGCCCTGCTGAACGCGATTGCGCAGCCGGAGCAGTTTGTTGAAATCGGCACCGAACTGGCAGAGGAGAAAGGCATCAAGGCCGGAGACAGCGTCAAAGTCTCGTCGCGCCGTGGCTATATCAAAGCCAAAGCGGTGGTAACACGTCGTCTGCAGCGTCTGATGATTGACGGCAAGCCGGTTGATACCGTGGGTATTCCCTGTCACTGGGGCTTTGAAGGCACCACGCGTAAAGGCTTCCTCGCCAATACGCTGACGCCGTCGGTTGGCGATGCCAACTCGCAGACCCCGGAGTACAAGGGATTTTTAGTGAAAGTGGAAAAAGCGTAACGGTAGATGACAATGGCTTATCAATCACAAGATATTATCCGTCGCTCAGCGACCAACGGCTTTACCCCACCGCCACAGGCGCGCGATCACCAGCGTGAAGTCGCGAAGCTCATTGACGTCACCACCTGTATTGGCTGCAAAGGCTGTCAGGTCGCCTGCTCCGAATGGAACGACATCCGCGATGAAGTCGGTCATAACATCGGGGTCTATGACAACCCCACCGATTTGACCGCCAAATCCTGGACGGTGATGCGCTTCTCGGAAGTTGAAGAGAACGGCAAGCTGGCCTGGCTGATTCGCAAAGATGGTTGCATGCACTGCGCCGATCCCGGCTGCCTGAAAGCCTGTCCGTCGGCAGGTGCCATTATTCAGTACGCCAACGGCATCGTCGATTTCCAGTCTGAGCAGTGTATCGGCTGCGGCTACTGCATTGCGGGTTGCCCGTTCAACGTGCCGCGGCTCAACAAAGAGGATAACCGCGCCTACAAATGCACCCTGTGCGTGGATCGCGTCAGCGTCGGCCAGGAGCCTGCCTGTGTGAAGACCTGTCCGACCGGCGCCATTCATTTCGGCAGCAAAAGCGACATGCTGACGCTGGCGGAGGAACGCGTGGCGGAGCTGAAGTCGCGCGGGTTTGCGCAGGCTGGCCTCTACAACCCGGAAGGCGTGGGCGGCACCCACGTGATGTATGTGCTGCATCATGCCGACAAGCCTCAGCTCTATCACGGACTGCCTGCTAACCCGGGCATCAGCCCGACGGTGACCTTCTGGAAGGGGATCTGGAAACCGCTGGCGGCGGTGGGTTTTGCCGCTACGTTCGCCGCCTCTATTTTTCACTATGTTGGCGTTGGCCCGAATCGCGTCACTGAAGAGCACGACGACAACGACGATCACCCTGAGGAGCGCAAATAATGAAAAAGCCCGATCATCTGGTGCGTTACCGCGCACCCGAACGCATCAATCACTGGATTGTCGCGATTTGCTTTGTCATGGCCGCGTTAAGCGGATTAGGGTTTTTCTTTCCGTCGTTCAACTGGCTGATGCAGATATTTGGCACACCACAGCTGGCGCGTATTCTGCATCCTTTTGTCGGCGTGGTGATGTTCGTTGCTTTTATGCTGATGTTTTTGCGTTACTGGAAACACAACCTGATTAATCGCGATGACCTTTACTGGGCCAGAAACATTCACCGGATTGCGCTGAATGAAGAGGTGGGTGATACCGGTAAATATAACTTTGGTCAGAAGTGTGTGTTCTGGGCTGCTATTATCAGCTTAGTGTTGCTGCTTGCCAGTGGCATCGTGATCTGGCGACCTTACTTTGCCGATGCCTTCGCCATTCCGCTGATTCGTCTGGCGTTGGTGGTGCATTCGGTGTCAGCGGTGGCGCTGATCATCGTCATTATGGTGCACATTTATGCTGCGTTGTGGGTCAAAGGCACACTGACCGCGATGGTGGAAGGCTGGGTCAGCGCCGAATGGGCCAGGCAGCACCATCCTCGCTGGTATCGCGAGCAGCGTAATCCGCCAATAAAACAGGAAAAACGCCCCTGATGAGTATTCGCATAATCCCGCAAGATCAGCTGGAGAAAGGCGAAAAGACAACGGCGGAGATGATTCCGCCGTTACTTTTTCCACGGCTGAAAAATTTATACAGCCGTCGTGCTGCGCGACTGCGTGACCTGGCGGCGAAAAACCCACTCGGCGACTACCTGCGCTTTGCGGCGGTGATCGCTGAAGCGCAGGAGATTGTGCTGTATGACCATCCGCTGCACATCGACCTGCATGCCCGCCTGACGCAGAGCGCCAGCGAGGGCAAGCCGCCGCTGAATATTCATACCCTGCCGCGCGATCCCCACTGGCAGCGACTGCTGCATTCACTGATTGCCGAGCTGAAGCCAGAGATGAGCGGTCAGGCACTGGCGGTGCTGGAGAATCTGGAGAAGGCGTCCGCCACCGAGCTGGAAACGCTGGCCAGCGCGCTCTTTACCGGCGAGTATGCGCTGGTCAGCAGCGACAAAGCACCCTTTATCTGGGCGGCGCTTTCGCTCTACTGGGCGCAGATGGCGGCCATGATCCCAGGCAAAGCACGCGCTGAGATGGGCGATCAGCGTCAGTTCTGTCCGGTCTGCGCCAGTATGCCGGTCGCCAGCGTGGTGCATATGGGCAGTCATGAAGGCGCGCGCTATCTGCACTGTAATCTGTGCGAAAGTGAATGGCATGTGGTGCGCAGCAAATGTACCCAGTGCGAACAGTCCCGTGATCTGCATTACTGGTCGATCGACAGCGAACGGGCGGCGGTGAAAGCAGAGAGCTGTGGCGACTGCGGCACTTACCTGAAGATGCTCTATCAGGAGAAAGATCCGGCCATTGAACCGGTGGCAGATGACCTGGCATCGCTGATACTGGATGCCAGAATGGAGCAGGAAGGCTTCGCACGCAGCAGTCTCAATCCCTTTATGTTTCCTGGCGAATAGTCACTGACTCTGGAGAACCCGATGAAACTGATTGGCAGCTATACCAGCCCGTTTGTGCGTAAGATTTCGATTATCATGCTGGAAAAAGGCATTACTTTTGAATTCGTTAACGCATCGCCTTACAGCGATGACAGCCATGTGCCGCACTACAATCCGCTGGGCAAAGTTCCGGCGCTGGTCGCTGACGATAAGCAAATCTGGTTCGATTCCAGCATCATTGCGGAGTTTCTGGAACTGCGTGGCGTGGAGCCTGCTCTGCTGCCTGCCGATCCGCTTGAATCGCTTAACATCCGTCAGCTGGAGAAGCTGGCGGATGGCGTCAGCGATGCCGCGCTGGTGATCGTGCGCGAGCAGATGCGTCCGGGAAATTTACAGTCGGAAGAGGTGCTGCTGCGCAATCGTGAAAAGATTCAGCGCAGCCTCGACATGCTGGAAGCGAAGGCGGCAGAGGGGAAATGGCTTAACAACGGCCAGCTCAATCTGGCGGATATCGCCACCGGTTGCATGATCGGCTACCTCAATTTCCGTCGCGTAGTGCCGAACTGGTGTGTCGAACGGCCGGCGCTGGTGAAACTGGCGGAAACACTGTTTCAGCGCGAGAGCTTTGCAAGGACGACGCCGCCTGCGGCGTGATGGGTGCTGAGCCAGAACCATTAAGAAGGACAATGGTGTCTGGCTCCATATCAAGGTAATGACTTCATTAAGAGCAGCAGAAATCTGGAGCCAGGCTATAGATCAGTAAAAGCCCACGAATATTAATTTTACTGGATTATCTTCATTCCTGCCTCTGGACTTTCCGCTCGGAAATTTTAACTATCACTCAGTTAACCCGGATTTATAAAAATAATAATTAATGCGTATAGTTGTTTTAAAACTAATCATAAGTGAACTTATAATTTATAATGTAAGACCCTATTTTATTAGTATGAGCCGTCACCCATACTTTAGTCATACCTTGCTTCCTGTCATTGTATAAATTCGTACGATTTGTACAAAGTTGAAGCCATCTTTTTGTGTGAGCATCTTTAATCCACAAGCCAGCTTCACAATGGCTATATTTCCCAACTGCCGGACCTGGAAACGTAACCTCATATTCAGACTCATACTGAACAATGTTACCAGGAGCGATATAAACATAGACACTGTAACAATTTAGAATGCATATAAGACCAATAGAAAAGCCACATCCAAAAGCTTTCAGTACATAGATAGCTGATTCACCAACTGGTCTAAAATAAACAACTCGCCCCGAAAAAACAAGACCTACTATTGATGCAACAGTAATGTATGTTGTCCACTCGGGAACACTCTTCATTAATACAACACGACTTGCGACGCCAGTTGACCACATCAGATACCATAGCCATGCTGCGAATATGATGAAAAAAACGGAGAGTAATAAATAGCGTTTAACATTGCCTTTTTCATAGCCAGAAACAAAACGGCTTCCATGCATTTTAATCTTTCCTTATATAACACTAAAACTTATTTTAACTTCTGGTTGTTAGTGAGCTATCTTCTCATAAATATACTTTCAAACAATTTAATTTGCTAATGGAATTAGCGAAAACTCACTTTCACTTTGCTAGTTGACTATAGGTTTTAGAGCGTATTTTTATTATACTTCGTCACTGATACCGTCCGGTACGCCTGTCAGCGCCGAGTTGCAAGAAGCATAAGAGGTTACCGTACCCAGCAACGCGCCCCTATCGCCTGTACTTCCGAATAGTCTTCCGTCAGCTTATTTATCTGCGTTGCCAAGCAAACTGCATCCGTATCGCTTACCACCTGCGCCAGGTTCTTACCCGTCAGCCCCTTCACCGACACCGTCTGGCGGAAACACTGTTTCAGCGTGAAAGCTTTGCAAGGACGACGCCGCCTGCGGCGTGATGGTGTGCTGTAGATGGCAGGTGAAAAATTAAAAGGTGCGGTTTGGGGGCTAATTGTCTAATTCAGCTCTGAAGCGTGCCGTTCTGTCTGACGACGTCCTTATGCCTGACAATCTGATGCTGGATGAACAGGCTAACTATCTTTGATAGCGGCCTGATATTTTCCGGGATGTATGAAGTACCCGCAGGATGCGAACGCCATCTGTTTCGGCAACATAGACGATGATGAACGGAAAGCGTGGCACCACCAGTTTATATTGTTTTTCTGTGCCGACTTTTGTTCCGGCCCGCGGGTTTTCGCTAATCAGACTGGCCATACGGGTAATCTTATCGTCTGTTGCACTGGCTACCAGCAGGCCAGCCTCACGATACAGATAACGAAATATCGTCTCCCTGTCTGCATGCGCCTGTTTTTCCCATTGAACGGCTGATATCACAACTTTCCCCGCGCGGCCTGCGCTTTCAGTTCTTCCATGCGGGCATTCATTTCATCGTTACTGATGAACTCGCTATCACCGGCTTCATAACGACTGAATGCCGCCGTGATTTGCTCTTCCAGCCATGCATCATGTTGGCCATCCTGATATTGCCGCTCTTCAGCAGCCAGCTCTTCCGCTCGCTGACGCATAACCTCTGTCAGCGTCATCTTCTGGCGCTCTGCTGCCCGCATCGCCAGCCGTTTAACCTCCTCATCAATCCTGAAGTGGATAGTACTCATAACCTGACTCTCGCGTGGTGTCATTTGTGGTGTCATCATGCCTGTCATCCTTTTCCCTGTCATCATCATTTCACTCTTATGCGATGCCGGAAATCGACACACCCATATGAACAAATCGCCGGCTGCAGATGCTGAAGAGGGTATTGGGAAGAGGATGTAAACGAAATAGTAAATGGAAAAAACAATCCGTTTTTCAGAGACGACTCGCAGTTTATTACTTAGCTTTCAGCGAGTTTACAAAGCGGGCAGTGTATATTTGAACAGGAGAAAACAGAAAAGGAAGAACGCAACGAGAGATTTTTAGCGCTACTGAAACGGGTTGGCCCCCGTTTCAGTCGCTGACCACAAGCAACTATCAAGGAGTTGATTATGGCTGAGACACATCATAAGCCAGGCACCACCACACCCACAACTAAATCAAGGCGTTATACCGTGGGGTATATCCGGGATCATATTAAGCACCAGCCGTCACCGTCGATTACGCTGCGGGGCCACTGGATGGGGGATCTGGGGTTGGAAACGGGGAAGAAGGTTGAGGTGATTTGTGAGCAGGGAGAGCTGCTTATCCGGCTGGCTAAGGAGTGATCGGCGGGTAAGAAGATCCCGGCTCGATTGGCCGGGATTTCTTCATGCTGATATATTTTTCTTTGCCTGCTCAACCAAAAGATTAAATTCGTTAAAATCAAAATCCCAACCGTTGGCATGCTGACAATTAAATATTTCTATACGCATTCCTGTATTTGGTTCATTAGATACCTCAGCGACTTGATCTGTACCTAAATAGATTTCATAAACTACATTTTCTCTATCCGGCAAGCTCGCTATTTGAGCATGAAGTTTGTTTGTCATTTTGGTGGTTCCAAAAAGCCTATAAGTTTTCCTTGAGCGTCATATCGCAGCCCCTGACCATTGGACGAGAAAATATCGGTTACTTTCCCATAACGTCCTGTATTACTTTGAATAATAGTCTTATTCGGATCGTTCAAAATATTGTCTACTATTTGCTGACCCTGCTCATTTATTGAAGATGGATTGCCTTTAGCTGAAGGGAAAGAACTTCCCGGACGACTTCCATGTTTTTGTAAAGCTCTTCCTGCAAGAGTCAAATCTCCTTTTTTCGATGCTGGGTCAACATGTTTCGCCCCATCTGATAATTCATCAAGAGACCATTCACCGATCTTATCAGTACTTTTAGATGAAGCGTTATTCCGCGCATTCTCTTCATCCTGCGGTTCCCAGCCGCCCGGCGCTCCCGATCCGGATCCACCCAGTTCAGCCTTCTCTGCATCGGTCAGATCCTTTCCAATATTAGGCTGATTTGCGCTGCTGTCGCCAGTATCTTCAGAACAGGCCCGTCCGAATGAACACTGTGTGGCTTTATCAATGGCTTCACCAATATCTTTCAGCGCACCGTCCAGGCCGGAAGCTATCTGCTTATCCGCATCCTTTTTGACCTGACCGCCGGGGCCAACGGGTACGCCCGGTACAGGCACTGGTGCAGGCAGAATAAGATTGTTATTTTCCAGCGACGTTTTTCCCGCCTGCGCGCCCGCCACCGCATCCGCCGCGCTGTCACCAACCACGCCGCCCGCCAGACCCGCCGCCAGCGTCCCCAGCGCACTTATCGTCTGCCGCTGCTCCTCAGACAGGTCTTCACGTTTAACCCCCGGATACATCTGCTGCGCGATGTACTCGCCCATCACCGCGCCCGAGGCGCCGGCCAGCGCAGCATTGCCCGCCGCGTACGAGGTTACCGCACCCAGCACCGCGTGCGCCATCAGGTTCGCCTGGACATTAACCTTACCGTTCGCGTCCGTGGTCAGCTCGTGTATCTTTTCCGCCAGGTACGGTGCCGACGCGCCGCTTATCGCCTGCGCCACGTTCCCGCCCGACAGGCCCTGCACCGCCGCCGTCACCGCGCTGATGCCCTGCTGCAGCGACGAACCCGTGCCGAACGGCTTCATCGCATTGTCATACGCCCGCTGCGATATATCGGCTTCCGTATAAGGCTTACCGCTTGCCGCCAGCTGCTCACGCGCCGCCTGAAGAGCCGCCGGGTCGTCCTTCGCCTTCAGGCCCGCTATCTGGCCCTGCGTCCGCGCGATATCTCCCGCCTGAGCCCCGATTTCCCCGATAAGCTGCGCCGCCTTCAGCCGGTTCTGCTCCTTCTCCTTGTCGAAGATGACGTCCAGCCCCGGATTCGCGTTCGCTACGTCGCGGCTGAGGCCCGCCACGTCCTGCTTCTGCTTTTCCTTATCGCGGATAACGATGGTGCCCTCACTCACCGCCGCCTTCGTGGTGGAGTCCGCGCTGCCGCTGCCGTTCAGCCCCGCCAGCATGCCGTTCGCCATGTTCCCGGCGAACTGACCGCCCACGCTGCCGCCCGTGCTCATGCCCGCACTCTGATGCTCCACCTCATATTCCGCGTGGTTCTCAATATTGCCGAAGCCCAGCGTGCCGGTGTCGAGCCGGTTTTTATCCGCCGTCGCCGTTGAGCTGATGACCGCGCCGTTCAGCTGCGTATGCTCACCTACCGTGACGTCAAAGCCGCCCTTCCCGGCAAAAATCCCGGTCTGCTCGGCCACGCTCTGCCAGGTGCTGTGCATCTTATCCCGGCTCACGTTCACATTCGCCGACCCGGTCATTGAGCCGAAGGTAAAGCTGCCGCCCGCGCTGGCGCTCTGCTGCTTCGAGTCATAGCGGTCGCTGTCCTGCTCTGAGGTCAGCGTCAGGTTGCGGCCCGCGTCCACCTTCACGCTCTCACCGCTGGCCTGCGCGCCCGTGAGCGTGATGTCGCGCCCGCTGGTCAGGCTGAGCCGGTTGCCCGCGTCCAGCGTGGTCTCGCTGTGCGTCAGCCCCTTGCCTTTTTCGCTGCCCTTCGCCGCGTTGACGCTCGCCGACACGCTGATGCCGTAGCCGCCTGATTTCGCCTGCAACGCAACAGCACCCTGTCCGCTGCGCAGCGTGCTACCGGTGACGATCAGTTTCAGGACCTGCTCGCGTACCAGACGCTGCTCATAAAAACCGTCGCCCAGGCGTTTATGCACCTGTGACGAGCCGTGGCTGAGGAGCGATTGGTGGGTAAAAAGATCCTGGCTTGGTGGCCGAGATCCTCTTTGCTGAGGTTAAAAACCTTTTACTTTAAAAAAGTGAAGTAATGCAAGGCCAATACCTCCGATCCCTCCACCATAAAGTCCAATTTTTGCTCCATGTAAAATATCTTGCCAGGTGGAATTAAACCCATCCCCAAGCAGCCACAGTAGTAACGAGAAAAAAAGTTTTCCACAAACAGATAGAGCGATCATAAACAAAACAGTGGCAGCTAAAATAAATAAGGATTGAAAAATTCTGAGAAGATCATTTTTCATTTCCATCTCCTATTTTTTTGAGCACTTGCTCTGCTGCTTTCCCGCTTCCCTCTGACATTATTGAAGCTCCGATATTACCTATGCTGCTGGGGACTTTGCTCGGAAGCATTTCCTTCGATATCCCCAGTTGTCCTTTGACTTCGGTATATTTCAGCAGGTCAGGATTGAACTTTGGATCCCAGCCACCAGTGATCCATTTACCAGCGGCATTTGTCCCTGAAGAGATCAATTTACCGGCTCCATAACCTAATGCCGATCCTGCACCATTAGTTATCGCACCAGTTAGCGGATCATCGCCATTGATTTGATTCGTTAAGGCTCCTCCAACAGCGTTCCAGATCACTGTACCGGTCAGGCCATTTCCGATGGTGATAACGTTTGTCCAGCCAGCGACAACAGAGTTAACCGGGTTCACCGTGCCATCTTCAGCGTACTGAGCGCCTGCATTAACCCCTGCACCCAGTGCCCACATTGCCTGCGCTGGAGCTGTTAAAGATGCCACGCCGCCAGTTGCCAGCGCTCCCGCAATCGCTTTATTTACCGCCTCGCCGCGCTGGCAGCTAACTGAAGAAGGATCGTCTGCACAGGACATCACGTCTTTACCCTGCTTCTGCACGAACTTTTTCTGTCCCGCTTCGGTTCCACCAAATAAGTTGTTATTAACCGCGTTCTGTCCCGCCTGCGCCCCCGCCACCGCACCCGCGGCGCTGTCACCTACAACGCCGCCCGCAAGACCCGCCGCCAGCGTCCCCAGCGCGCTGATGGTCTGCTTCTCCGTTTCTGTCAGGCCGCTGACCGCTTTACCCGGATACAGCTGATTCATCACCAGCTTCGCCATCACCTCACCGCTGACCGCTCCGGCTGCACCAGCCAGCGCTGAGTTGCCGGATGCGTAAGACGCTACCGCCCCAACAACCGCGTGGGCCATCGCCTGCGCTTCCGGGTTGCCTTCCGTCAGCTTATGTATCTGCTCAGCAAGATACGGACTTGCCGCGCCGCTCAACGCCTGAGCCACGTTCCCACCCGACAGGCCCTGCACCGCAGCTGTCACCGCGCTGATGGCCTGCTGCACCTTACCGCCGGTGCCGAACCCGCTCTCCGCGAACGCCTGATTATAGTAGTTGCTGTAAACCTGTTTATTGACGTCGCTTGCGCTGTACTGCTTCGTCGGATCCTTTGCTTTCAGCTCAGCCAGCGCTCTGTCGCGGTCGGTCTGCGTGGCGCCGGACATTTTCTCGTTTGCGGCCCGCGTCGCAATGATATCGCCCTGCGTCCGTGCGATATCCCCCGCCTGAGCCCCGATTTCCCCGATAAGCTGCGCCGCCTTCAGCCGGTTCTGCTCCTTCTCCTTGTCAAAGATGACGTCCAGCCCCGGGTTCGCGTTCGCTACGTCGCGGCTCAGCCCTGCCACGTCCTGCTTCTGCTTCGACGGGTCGCGGATGATTATCGTGCCTTCGCTCACCGCCGCCTTCGTGGTGGAGTCCGCGCTGCCGCTGTCGTTCAGCCCCGCCAGCATGCCGTTCGCCATGTTCCCGGCGAACTGACCGCCCACGCTGCCGCCCGTGCTTATCCCGGCGCTCTGGTGCTCCACCTCATATTCCGCGTGGTTATCAATATTGCCGAAGCCCAGCGTGCCGGTGTCGAGCCGGTTCTTATCGGCGGTGGCCGTTGAGCTGATGACCGCGCCGTTCAGCTGCGTGTGCTCATCCACCGTGACGTCAAAGCCGCCCTTCCCGGCAAAAATCCCGGTCTGCTCCGCCACGCTCTGCCAGCTGCTGTGCATCTTATCCCGGCTCACGTTCACGTTCGCCGACCCGGTCATTGAGCCGAAGGTGAAGCTGCCGCCCGCGCTGGCGCTCTGCTGCTTACTGTCGTAGCGGTCGCTGTCCTGCTCCGAGGTCAGCGTCAGGTTGCGGCCCGCATCCACCTTCACGCTCTCACCGCTGGCCTGCGCGCCCGTGAGCGTGATGTCGCGCCCGCTGGTCAGGCTGAGCCGGTTGCCCGCGTCCAGCGTGGTTTCGCCGTGCGTCAGCCCGTTGCCTTTTTCGCTGCCCTTCGCCGCGTTGACGCTCGCCGATACCGTGATGCCGTACCCGCCCGACCCCACGCCGATGCCGATACCGACGCTGCCGCCCTTGCTGCTGTTTGTGCTTTCAGTGCTCTGCGTGTTCTGCGCCGACTGCAGCAGGATGTCCCGCGACGCATCCAGGCTCAGGTCGCCGCCCGCCTTCAGCTGGCTGCCGGTGATGCTGATGTCGCCGCTCTGCACCGTACCGTTTTTGCCGGTTGCCGTGACGGTCAGATTCCGGCCCGCCGTCAGCGTGCTGCCCTTCGACTGACTGCTCTCAGTACGCGCTTCGCTTTTCGACGACTGACTGCCGTACGAGGCGCTGACGCCGATGGTGTTGGTCGAGCCCGCCTGATAGCCGTCCTGCCCCGGCTTCAGGTCGCCGGCGGCATTGTGTGCGTCCGCGGCGGCGGTGTTAAGCCCGTCCATCTGAGCTGCCTGCGCCGCCTGCACCCCGTTCAGCGCCGCCTGGGTGTTCTGCAGTGCGCTGACACGCCCGCCACCCGACTTCCTCGCCTGCTGCGCGCTGCTCACTGCCGTGTTGAGCGCGCTGCCTGCCGTGCCTGACAGGGCGATGCGCAGACCGCTCTGTTTCTGCTCGAAGGTTTCCTTACGGCTGCGTGAATCAAAGCCCGGGTCGATAGTTACGCTGTCGCCCGTCAGGTTCAGGTCCTGACCTGCCACCAGGTCTGCGCCGCCGACGTGCAGCCGGTTGCCCGCCGTGATGTCCACGCTGCCCTGGCTGCTGCCGATGGTGCTGACGCTCTGGCTCTGGGTAGTGCCTTTCTCATCAATTTCGTGCCGCGTGGACTGCTTGCCGATGGTGAAGCCGATGCCGCCGCTGCTCATCAGCCCGCTTTTTTTCTTTTCTTTCAGCTGGTAGTGGCTGTCGGTCTCGGTTGCCGCGCCGATCTCCACGTCGCGTCCGGCCCGCAGACTGACATCCTGGTCGGCAGCCACCGCCGAGCCGGTCACCGTCAGGTCGCGTCCGGCGATGACCGTGACGCTTTCGCCGCTCAGCAGGCTGCCTTTCTCACGGCTGGTAACGTCCCGCGTCACGCTGTGACTGCTACTTTTGTTCAGCAGACCTTTATTCTCTGAGCGTTCTTCACTATAGAGTGACTCACGTTCGGTGGCGGTGTTGAGCACCACGTCCTGTTTCGCCTGAAGCCCGACCGCGCCCTGTTCGCTGTGAAGCGTACTGCCGGTCACGGTGACGTCGCCCTCGCGCCCAATCACTGTTACGCCCTGCTGCCCGCTGAAGGTGCTACCGGTGCTGCTCTCGCGCACGCTTTCTTCTTCACGATGGGTGCGGGTATTACCCTGGCGCTTGTTTTCGCTGTCCTGATCGAGCAGGCTGGCGCGCGCATCTTTAATGGTGACGTTCTGCGCGCTGACGCCGATGCGGCCCTGAGTACTGTCAACCTGCGCGCCTTCGGCCAGCAGGTTATTACCCGCCACCAGCGTCACACCCTGGTCACCGCTCAGGGTGCTGAGCACCAGGCGATCTTCCTGACGGCTGTTGCTGACCGATGAAGTCCGGCTGCCAGCTTCAAGATGGGTGGTATTGGTGGTGGTTTCAGCGCCGATGTGAATGTCGCCGCCAGCCTGAACCCGGGCAGAGCCGGAGGCGCTGGCCTGGCTACCGGTCAGCGTCAGATCACGCCCGGCCGAGAGCAGAAGATTGCCACCGGCGTTAAGCTCGCTGCCCTGCGCCTGCTGCCACTCGCCGCTGACCTGCGCCATGCGCCTGCCCGCTTCTTCTATGCCGCTGCTGGTGCGGTTACCCATCGCCCCGGAGATAACGTTCAGGCTGCCGCTGTGACTGCTTTTCGCGGCACCGATCGCAAGGTTGTTGCGCGCGCTCAGGCTGAGGTTATTGGTGGCATTGAGTTTCGCGCCCTGCAGCCGGATATCGTTGCCGCTGAGGCTGATATCCTCAGCACTCATCGTCGCCTGACGCAGGGCATTCTGCAGATCGGTACTGATCTTCAGCGTCTCCGCCTTCACATCAATGCTGCCCGCCTTAATGTCGCCGCCCAGGTGCTGAAACTGCCCGCTGTCGATGGAGAGCGCCTGGTCCGCAAAGAGGTTACCGGCATTGGTCACGCTGTCCGCTGAGAGCTGCAGGTTACCGCCGCCAATCACCGCGCCCGCGCCAGTCAGGCGCAGCGTGGTCTGAGCCAGATAAACCTTCGGCACCCACACCGTCTGAGGGCCGTCTGCCGTATCAACCGTTTCGCTGACCAGCCAGACGATATCCTGTTGTAGCGCCGCAATCTGCTGCGGCGTCAACGCCACGCCCGGCACCAGATGGAAATCCTGCGCCACTTTAGAGCCGTTGTTCATTAGCTCCTGATACTGCGCCATCGCATCCCAGCCGTTAACGGAAGGCCTGCCGGTCAGTTTCAGGACCTGCTCGCGAACCAGACGCTGCTCATAAAAACCGTCGCCCAGGCGTTTATGCACCTGTGACGGGTCGTAACCCACCCGTTCAAGCAGATAGTCGCTGCTGATAAATTTGCTCTTGCTGGTAAAACGCTCGTCAGTCACGATCAGATACGGGCTGCCCGCCGCGGTATGCTGGCTGAACAGACCATTATTGGGGATGGTTGTGGCGACTTTCTCCAGCTGTTGTAGCGCCGTCAGGGCCAGTTCAGCCGGTAACAGTGGGCGACCCGTTGTGTTATTACCCGTCGTAAGTTCTGTGTCGCCGTCATGGCGGGCGACCCCGTCCACGGTAAAGGCCAGTGGGTTACGTTCATACTCAGCGCGCTCAGCGTCCACTGCCTGCAGCGCCGCTTCAAGCTGGCTTATCTGTGCCTGATTAACGGTGGTATTGCTGATGCTGGCCCCGTTAATGCTGACGTTGCCGTTGCCGGTAATGATGCCGTCAACGGTTGCCAGGGCGGTGGTCTCATCGGAATTGAAGGTCGGATACCAGTGGCGCGTGCTTCTGTCGTAATGATCGACAATAACTTCCTGCCGCCGCTCATTGATCGAATAGCCCCGGTTGTCGATGCTTCCGCCGCCATCCAGTGTCAGATTGCCGTTAGCCGTGATCACGCTGGCATCATTAAGTAACGCTCCGGTGATGCGCAGGAGCATGTCGCCACCCGCCAGAATACGTGCACCGATACCTTCATTGACCAGTCTGTCACGCGTCAGGGTGCCGGTTACGCTACGCTCACGCAAGGCGCTGTAGTCGCTGATAAAGAGGGCGTTATTGATATCGATATGTTGTTCAGGGTCCCATTGTTCGATACGACCACGGTCATGTTCACGCCATACGGTGTTCTGGTAAGGAGTCGGCACATTTTTCTGCTTAAATCCGCGCGTTTCATAGAACGTCATGGCATACGTGCCATCGGCGCTGGGGTTCAGTGCCAGATAGTTAACCCACAGATCGGTCAGCACGCCCTGATTGTTCATGACCCGTACCTGAGCGCGTTTGCCCACCGCGTCAATCGCCAGAAGGGTGCCGTAAGGATTGCTCTGCGCCGCGGCCTCATCCTGGAAAGTCAGTTGCTGAGTGGACGGTGCCATACTGCTTTTATCGGGCATTATCGTCGTACCAAACGAGCGCCAGTAGTAGTTATAACGATGCCACTTGTAGTCGCTGGTCTCAGCGTTGCGCTCTATCACCAGCCCTTCGCGCAAGTTGTCGAGCCGCCGCGCCTCCAGCGTCATATCACCATCCGCTTCAACAAAGCTCGCCCGGTTCTCGATCAGGTCATCGCTATGCAATGACAGGCGATTGCCGCTATAGAGCAGCGCGCCATCTGTGTTGCTCAGCCGCTCGCGGGCCTGCAGGGTCAGGTTTTGAGTTGCCGCGATAACCGCAGGCTGTCCATGGTTGTCGATTACCCGACCACGCACGGTGACTTCATCACCCATCAACGCGGCACGGTTATCCAGCGAGTCGACACTCAGCGTCAGGTCGTCGGCTTCAAGACGCCCGCTGTTCAGCAGCGCACCGGTCGTGAGCTGAACTGTTTTGCCCACCAGCATCGCCGGGTTGGTTATGCCTGCCGCATTCAGCACCAGATTACCCGGCAGCAGCCAGTCCACCAGGTTAGTAAACGCCCCGCTCAGAGAGACAGTCACCGTGCCGTTACTGCTGATGGTTTCGCTCGCCTGGCGGGTGTAGTCCTGTTGCGCGGTCAGCGTCAGAGCTTGCAGGCCCAGCAGCGTGCCGCCCTGATTATCGAAAGAGTGTGCATGGATGTTTAATGCGCCAGCACTCTCCAGCCGTCCGCTCTGATTGAGCAGCACCAGCGGTGAATCAGTCGGTGAGAGATCACCGTTGAGAATGAGATCGCCATTCGCCAGCACCCTTCCCTGCCGGTTGTCCAGCTGTGCAACACCGCGCAGCATGAGCGTTCCGGCGCTCTGCAGCCGCCCGGCGCTGTTATCGATATCACGTGCAGTAATGTCGCTGTAGGTGGTGCCGAGTAACAGACCGCCGTCGCGGTTGATAAGGCGATCGGCCTGCAGTGAGAGCCCCGCCTGACTGCTGATCACACCCTGGGTACTGTTATCGATCGCCGTGGCGTTCAGCACAAGATCCTGGGTGGCGACAAGCTGGCCGCCCTGATTGTTCAGTTGTGCGGCTTCAAGGGTCAGCGCCGCGCCGCTGTGGACTTTGCCCTGCTGGTTGTTGAGCGTGCCGACGTGATAACTTCCCGCGCCCTGGCTAATCAGTGTGCCGCTGGCATTCTCCAGCTGCCCGGTGGTCAGATTAATCGCTTCACGGCTGCTGAACACGCCCTGACGGTTGTTGATCGCTGCGGCATTGATCTGCTGCCCGCCATTACTGCGTACCGCGCCGCCCTTGTTATCAAACTGCCCTGACAGCTGAAGTGTCAGCTGTTGCTGGCTGTCGATATTGCCGCCTGTGTTGTTCAGCGTCTGCGCATCCAGCTGGAACGCTTCGCCGCTCTGGATCTTACCGGCCTGGTTATGCACATCCCCGGCCAGATTCAGCTTCAACTGCCGCTGACTGTAGAGCAGACCGCCCTGGGTGTTATCGAGTCGCGCAGCGGTAATAGTCAGCCCCTCACCAGCCAGCCACTGGCCATCCGCATTGTTAATGTTACCGGTGCGGCTGCCTTCGGTCTGACCCTGAACGGTAAGCTGCTGCTGAGCAGAGACTTTACCGGCCAGGTTGTTGATATCCCGCGCAATGCGTAACGCCATGCCAGCAGCCGATTGCAACACGCCGCTGGCGTTACTAAGCCAGTTCGCCGAGAGTTCAGCCTGCTGCTGACTTTGTACGCTGCCCGCCGTGTTATCGAAACCGGCAGTCGTGGCAGTCCAGCTTCCCTGGCTGCCCATCCAGCCCTGCGCATTGCCCATCTCCTGCGCCTGAAGCGTCTGGCTTAACCGGCTGAAGATGCGGCCATTGCTGTTATCCAGACGACCAGCAACCTGCATATCCAGCGTATCCAGCGCATTGATCGCGCCCTGAGCATTCAACAGAGTTGCGGCGCTGGCCTGCGTGCGGCCATTACCGGTCAGGGTGCCACCCTGATTGTCCCAGTCGCCCGCCAGATTCAGCGTCAGTGCCTGCTGGCTGAGAATCTGCCCTGACTGGCGATTGTTCAGTGCGCCGCCCTGCAGCAGCAGATCGCCGCCGCTTTGCAGCGATCCGCCATCGTTATCAAATAGCGTCGCTGCGGTGCCATGGACCGCGAGGGCATTTTTCGCCGTGAGTTTGCCGCTCTGGTTGAGGATATCGCCACGGCTGGTCAGGTCCAGATCACCGCCAGACTGCAACCGGCCGCTGGCGTTATTGAGCTGATCTGCCGCCGCCGTGACCCGCTCACCGCCCTGTGCCGTTCCGTCGCGGTTCTGCCAGAGTCCGCCGCTGTTGAGTGAGAGATGATGACCCGCTTCGATCCAGCCACCGCTGTTGTCCAGGCCCTGTAGTGCCGTCAGATCGAGATCGCCCTGGCTGACGATTTCACCCTGCGCATTATTCAGATGCTGTGCGGTCAGCGACAGCTGACCACCGTTCAGCGTGCCAGCGTGATTATCGAGATCACCGCCCGCGCTGAGCGTCAGCGCATCACCGGCCAGCAGCTTACCCTGACTGTTGTTTACAGCCGTGCTGGCATTAATAGCCAGCGATGCCTTGGTTTTGACGGTGCCGCCCTGGTTAGTCAGGCTGCCTGCCTCAAGCGTCAGATCGCCGTTGTTACCCAGCTCACCCGCGGTATTGTCGAGCAGACCGTCAATCCGCCATTTTTGGGCGGCGTTGTCGAGTGCGACCATGCGTCCACGCTGGTTATTCAGCGCGGCGGCCCGGAAGCTGAGTTGCCTGCTCTCAATCGCTCCGTCGCTGTTATCCAGCCCACCACTCAACGTGAAGCGGCTTTCGCCACTTCCGGTCTGCGACCATCCGGCCTGCTGGCTGAACAGGCTGCGTCCATCGACCTGCCAGCGCCCGGCACTAATCTGCGCCTGCTGCGCCTCGATATCACCTGCCGTGTTAATCACCAGCTCCGTGCCATTAATCACCGCCTGCCGCACGGCAACACCGCCCTCCTGAGCCGTCAGCGTTGCGCGGCTGGCCGCGACCTGAGCGCCACTGAGATCGACCCGGCGTCCGCGTGCGCTGACCTCTTTTTTGCTCAGCAGGCTGCCACTGGCGCGAATGGTATCCTGGCTCTCCAGCTGCAGATTAGCTTCCTGCACAACCTGGCTACTGGCATCGCTGCCTGCCAGCAGGTGTCCGCTGCTCTGGATGCTGCGGGCCGCCGTCAGCCGCACATCACCTGCCGCCGCCAGGGTGCCGGACTGAGTGATTCCGCCTTCGCGGCTCCGGACCGTCAGCTGACCGCCACTGTGGAGCTTGCCCTGATAATCGATATCCTCTCTGGCCGCAAGACTGATGTCGCCTCCGGCCTGCGTCACGCCATCCTGCGCCGCCGACTGCCAGACAAGCTTACCTTCGCTGCTCACCACCAGCGTTTTGCCCGCCTGCACCTGAGCGTTCTGATTTCGCACGCCGACGCCCGCTTCAGTGCCTATCATGCGGATCTGGCCGCTGTACATGCCGCCCATCTGCCCCATGTCGATCGCCAGTTCAGGTCTGGCGCTGCCGTCATCAGCCAGCGGTGTGACCGTCTGTGCGTCTGCGCTTACGCGATTGCGACCGGCCACCACCGCCAGCTCTTTTTTGGCCCAGACGCCCGCATTGATCTCCACCGCGCGGGCCAGTATGTCAACATACTCAGTATCATGACGGTGATCGCCGTTGAGTCCGCCGCCTTCAATGCGCACCACGCCGCGTTCGACCTGATAACCCGCCAGACTGCCGTCAGCGTTGAGCTGTGGTTTGCCGGTGGTCAGCGTCATCCGTCCGGCGTTGATGGTGCCGCATCCGTTACAGACAATCCCGGCCGGGTTGGCAACGATCACCTGCGCCCGTCCGCCCGCCACTTCCATATAACCGCGCAGCTGGCTGGGATTATTGCTGTTTACTTCGTTGATGATCACCCGCGCCGCTGGGGTGTCTGGGTTGAGATTCGGGTTGCCCTGAATCATTCCGGCCAGTTGTGTTGAGGTCATCACTGCGGAGTTATTCAGGATGGCGCCGTTCTGCGCGACATCGAATTGCTGATACTGGTTATGCGAGATACCCGCCTGATTGGGGGCGGTGATATTAACCTGCGGAAGCCCATTCTGGGTGGCGATGACGTCCGGCCGCTGTCCTGGCGTAGCATTGCTATCCGCCACAATGCCGTTCGCCATTGCAGGCCCGGCAAACAGGGCCATTCCCAGCAGCCACGCCGCGCGGCGTAAAGTGACCCAGAGACGCGGCGTGCCGTTGCCACGGCTCTGACCGGGCTCCGTGCTGCAACTGCGGGCAAGTTCTGACACCACCCGGAGTTCCCCATGGGTGCGGCTGAAGATAATGCGATAGCAATGTTTATTCATGGGTCACATCCATGTGAAAGTCACTCAGTTCAGATAGCGGGATCGCCCGCTTTAGTGGTCAGATTTCCAGGTTAACGCTGAAACCCGCCGTCGCGCCTGATGTATGAAATCCCGCGGGTTTATAGAGCGGAATGCCCGCAAACAGGTCGTAGCTGAAGCGCCCCCAGAGCGCGCCGCGTACGCCTATTGCACTGCCTGCCAGTTGATGTCCGACCAGGTCGCGAGTCGCAGGTCCGCTTACCCGGCCATAATCGGCAGCCAGATAGAGCTCATGTCCGCGCGAGAAAAGATTCCAGCCAATTTCGTTGCGCCACAGCAGTCCTTTTTCCCCCGACAACATCTGTTCACCGTCGAAGCCGCGTACCGTATAACGGCCGGCAATCGCCATGCGCTCCTGTGGCGTCAGGGCATTCGGACTCCATTGGCCCCGCACACTGCTGTAGACCCGCCAGGGCTGCTCGCCCACAGCGAAAGGATGGTTGATGCCGAGGTCGCCCAGCAATATGCCGGTACGCGCGCTGCCCTGATGACGCGACTCTTCTGGTGCAGGAAGCGCATTAAACGCACCAGTACCGCGCCGCCAGGCGATACTGGCGTCCAGCGTGCTGCTGCCCAGATAGCTATGCTGATTCAGGCCCAGTTCCCAGCCCGCGGTGCGCCGCTTTTGCTGCACAATGTCGATATCGTTGACGGCGTTGGTGGAATGTTTGCGGTAGCCACGCAGATTAAGCGTGGTTTTGTTCGACTGATCGCGGTAGAGCACCCGGGAGACCGTGAGCTGGAAATTATCGCTCTTGCCGCTGTAGCGCAGCACCTCATTGGCATTGGGGATGTTCTGGTGATAGGTGTAGTCGTTGTAGTTGGCGGAAACGGCCCAGTAGCCTATCGGGAAAAAGTAATTCAGGGTGTGCGAGCGGTTACCGAACGGCCCATGCTCAAACAGATTTTTGCCAATATTGGCGTAAAAAAGATCGTTCTGCGCAAAGGGCGCATCCACTGCGAGGGTGGCGGAACCGAGGTAGCGCCCGGTACTTCTGGAGCCGCTGTCATCCAGTCCCAGACTGAGCCGCACCGGTCTGCCTTCGCGCCAGTTGACCTGCAGATCGCTGGTGGCTTCCTGCTCGCCCGGCACGATTTTAATGTCGGCACTGGCACTGGGCACCCGCTTGAAGTTTTCCAGCCCCTGCTCAATATCCCGCAGATTTAATATCTCGCCCGATGACGCCGGAATCGCATTCCACAGCCGTCCACGCCAGGAAACCGGTTCATCAAAACGGATCCTGCTGATACGGCCCGGCTGTAACGTCAGCGTTAATACGCCTTTAGTCAGATCCTGCTCCTGTGCCATGACGCGGGTGGTGACATAGCCTTTGGCGAGAATTGCATTCTGCACTTTGTTAATGACCAGCACGATGCCCTGTCCGCCCAGGCAGCGGCCGGTGGCGTCCGCGGCGGCGTCGAGCGCCCACTGAAAACGGCTGGCTTCGTCGCCAGTCAGGGCGATCTGATTGATGGTAAAGCAGGGCTGCTCACTGACAGGATAACCGGGCAGACGACTATCAGGACGGGGAAGATGTTCATTCGCCTGCGGCGCATTCTGCTGTTGCAGCACGCGCTCGCGCGTCTGCTGACGCAGTTGCTCGCGGGCATCAATTGCCTGGCCTTCTTCGCGGGGATTATCGGCTGGTGGGGCTGCCATCAGCGGGAAAGCAGAGCAGAGCAGCGCGCCTGCCACCATGGTGAGCAGACGCACTGGCGGATGCCAGAGCGATAAACAAATCCTTTTCATGAAAATTCCATCTCACTAAATGTAACCGGGTGTAAATTCTGGCGAATTATCCATCAGGTGAGGGGAAAAACAAGAGGGCTGGCTATTTTTAGGGCGGTTTCTTAACCACCGGATTGATGAAAAAATTTAGAGTATGACAGGAGAAAAATTAACAAGTAACCATTTGATATATATGAAACATTTATAATCTGGTGCATCACAACAGCCGATTCCTGATGACCGGCAATGGCTGTTTAAGCACTTTAGCGTATTCATTTGCACCCTAAAAAATGGCCGCTATAGCGGTCACACTCAGGTATAAGTTGAAGACATCAGGCCAAAAAATCCCATAAAAAAAGGGACGATTGCTCGTCCCTTTTTCGCACAACAAATAGCATTACTGCAGCAGCGAGATATCCGCGACCTGCAGGAACAGCTCACGCAGTTTTGACAGCAGCGTCAGGCGATTAACCCGCACCGCCTGATCGTCGGCGTTAACCATCACTTTATCGAAGAAGTTGTCTACCGCAGTACGCAGCTGTGCCAGTTCGACCAGCGCATCCTGATAGCGGCCTTCAGCGAAGTAAGGCTGCAGCTTGCTGCTCAGCGCAGTGACAAAGGTCGCCAGCTGGATCTCTTCATTCTCTTTCAGCAGCGACGCCTGCACGCTCTCATTCGGCGTTTCAGTCGATTTTGCCAGAATGTTAGAGACGCGCTTGTTCGCCGCCGCCAGTGCTGCGGCTGCTTCCAGCGTACGGAAGTGCGACACCGCTTTCATGCGTGCATCAAAGTCAGCCGGACGGGTCGGACGACGCGCCAGAACCGCCTGCAGCGTGTCGATGCTGTGACCCTCTTCCTGATACCAGGCGCGGAAGCGACCCAGCATAAAGTCGATCACATCATCCACCACGCGGGCGTTGCTCAGCTTGCTGCCATACAGGCGCACCGCTTCTTCGGTCAGAGTCTGCAGGTCAAGCGGCAGGTTCTTCTCAACGATGATACGCAGCACGCCCAGCGCCGCACGACGCAGTGCGAACGGGTCTTTGTCGCCTTTTGGATGCTGACCAATGCCGAAAATACCGGCCAGCGTATCCATTTTATCGGCAATCGCCAGTGCACAGGCGACAGGGCTGGACGGCAGATCGTCACCGGCAAAGCGCGGCTGATACTGCTCATTCAGCGCCACCGCCACATCTTCGGCTTCGCCGTCGTGACGCGCATAGTGCATGCCCATCACGCCCTGGGTGTCGGTGAACTCGAAGACCATGTTGGTCATCAGGTCACACTTCGACAGCAGGCCCGCGCGGGTGGCGTGATTCACATCTGCGCCAATTTCACCGGCAATCCAGCCCGCGAGGGCCTGAATGCGATCGGTTTTATCGCGCAGCGTGCCCAGCTCTTTCTGGAACAGCACCGTCTCCAGACGCGGCAGGTGATCTTCCAGACGCTTTTTGCGGTCGGTATTAAAGAAGAACTCCGCATCGGCCAGGCGTGGACGTACCACCTTCTCGTTGCCGGAGATAATCTGACGCGGATCGCTGGATTCGATGTTGGTGACGAAAATGAAGTTCGGCATCAGGTTGCCGTCATTGTCATACACCGGGAAATACTTCTGATCGCCTTTCATGGTGTAGACCAGCGCTTCCGCAGGCACCTTGAGGAATTTCTCTTCAAAGGTCGCGGTCAGGACCACCGGCCACTCCACCAGCGATGTTACCTCTTCCAGCAGGCTGTCGCTGATATCAGCGTTGCCGCCTAAACGGCGTGCTGCTGCTTCAGCATCGGCTTTAATCATCGCTTTGCGGACCTGATAGTCGGCAATGACCTGGCCGCGTTTTTCCAGCACATCAGGGTACTGATCGGCGTTGTCGAGCGTGATTTCGCTTTCACCCATAAAGCGGTGACCACGAATAACCCGATCTGACTTAATGCCCAGAATGGTGCCTGGGATCAGCTCATCGCCCAGCAGCATCGTCACGGTGTGAACCGGACGAACGAACTGCACATCGCTGTTGCCCCAGCGCATCAGTTTTGGCACCGGCAGCTTGCTGAGCGCGGTAGCGATCATTGCGGGCAGCAGCGCCTGGGCTGCTTCGCCTTTGACCTGAGCGCGATAAACCAGCCATTCGCCTTTATCGGTGGCGAGACGTTCAGCCTGATCGACGGTAATGCCGTTGCCACGCGCCCAGCCTTCAGCGGCTTTGGTCGCATTGCCGTCAGCGTCAAACGCAGCAGAGATCGCCGGTCCACGCTTCTCTACTTCCCGATCGGGTTGTGAGGCGCTCAGGTTTGCGACTTTCAGCGCCAGACGACGCGGCGCAGCAAACCAGCTGACCTCGCCGTGGCTCAGGTTAGCGGCATCCAGTTCAGCCGTTACCTGCGCGGCAAAGGCTTCTGCCAGGCTGCGCAGGGCTTTTGGTGGCAGCTCTTCGGTGCCGATCTCCACCAGGAAGGTTTGTTCAGTCATGGCTGCCTCTTACTTTTTGTTATTGCACATCGGGAAGCCCATTGCCTCGCGAGAGGCGTAGTAAGCTTCAGCCACGGCTTTGGTCAGGGTACGAATGCGCAGAATATAGCGCTGACGCTCTGTTACCGAGATCGCTTTGCGGGCATCCAGCAGGTTGAAGCTGTGTGCCGCTTTAAGAATGCGTTCGTAGGCGGGCAGTGGCAGCGGTTTTTCCAGCGCCAGCAGATGCTGCGCCTCTTTCTCATACTGCTCGAAGCAGGTAAAGAGGAAATCAACGTCGGCGTATTCGAAGTTATAGGTGGATTGCTCCACTTCGTTCTGATGGAACACGTCGCCGTAGGTGGTTTTGCCCAGCGGACCGTCGCTCCACACCAGATCGTAAACGCTGTCGACGCCCTGGATGTACATCGCCAGACGCTCCAGACCGTAGGTGATCTCGCCGGTCACCGGCTTACACTCCATGCCGCCAACCTGCTGGAAGTAGGTGAACTGCGTCACTTCCATGCCGTTGAGCCACACTTCCCAGCCGAGTCCCCAGGCACCCAGCGTCGGGTTTTCCCAGTTATCTTCCACGAAGCGAATGTCATGCACCGTCGGGTCCATACCCAGCTCTTTCAGCGAGCCAAGATAGAGCTCCTGAATGTTGTCCGGTGAGGGTTTGATGATCACCTGGAACTGGTAATAGTGTTGCAGGCGGTTCGGGTTTTCACCGTAGCGGCCATCGGTAGGACGGCGTGATGGCTGCACGTAAGCGGCGGCGATCGGCTCCGGGCCGAGTGCGCGCAGGCAGGTCATCGGGTGTGAAGTGCCAGCGCCCACTTCCATGTCCAGCGGTTGGACAATGGTGCAGCCCTGACGCGCCCAGTAATCCTGCAAGGTCAGGATCAGCCCCTGAAAGGTTTTGGTATCAAACTTTTGCATGTTGAGTGTGCACGCGCTTCGGTTAGATTAAAAAAAGAGGCCGACAGTATACCCTTTGACCGCGCGATGTGCAGCCGTAAATCCCAGGCGCTACCGGCGCGTTTTCGCGGTGATTCAGGGCGCTGGCATACAGATGGCTCCGAATCCTGCTGGCAGCAGTTGTTGCTCTGGTCGCATTTGGCTACCCTTTTGCGCACGGACGCGATGCGCAAGAGGATGCCATGCCGCAGAAGATTTACTGGATCGATAATTTACGCGCGGTTGCCTGTCTGATGGTGATCGTGATTCATACCACCACCTGGTATATCACCGGGCCGATGGCGGTGACTGGCATCACCTGGGATGCGGCTAATCTGCTGAACTCAGCATCACGCGTCTGTGTTCCGCTGTTCTTTATGATCTCCGGCTATCTGTTTTTCGGCGAACGCAGCGCCCAGCCGCGCCATATGCTCCGGCTGGTGCTCTGTCTGCTGTTCTACAGCGCGGTATCGCTGGCCTATATCACCTGGCTGACCCCCATCAGCGAAGGGCGATCAATCCTGAAGATGCTGCAGAAGCCGGTGTTTTATCACCTGTGGTTCTTCTTTGCGCTGATCGGCATCTATCTGCTGTCACCCCTGATCCAGGTAAAAACCGTGCAGGCGCGCTACGTGGCGCTGCTGGTGCTGGTGCTGGCGGTGCTCGCCAACCCCAATACGGTCAGCCAGTCGCTGGGGCCGTTTCACTTTCTGCCGGTTAATCTCTATGTCAGCGGTGACAGTATCTACTACCTGCTCTATGCGCTGCTGGGACGGGCTATCGGCACGATGGAAACGACCCGGCGCGGCCTGACGCCGCTGGCTGCCGGGCTGTTTATCGCCTGTGTGATTGGCATTACGTTAGGGACGAAACAGGCGCTGATCGTCAACGGGGCGTTTAATGACACCTGGTATCTCTACTGCGGACCGCTGGTGTTTATCGCCGCGATCAGCCTGCTCATCGTGTTTAAAAACAGCCTGAACCAGCGCACGCTGCCGGGTTTAACGGTGATTGCACGCTATTCACTGCCGATCTACGGCTTTCATGCGCTGTTCATTCACTACCTGCGAACGCATCATTACGATGATATGTCGCGTCCGTGGCTCGACCTGCCCTGGGTGTTCGGGCTGACGCTGGGCGGCAGCCTGTTGCTGGGGATGGCGCTGAAACGCGTCGATACCCGTCACTTTGTCAGCTGATCGGCTTCGCGCTGGCGGGCGCGCCGTAGCTGGCGCGCCGATGAAAACCCCGCCGCCAGCGCCGCTTTTTCGGCAGATTCACCCTGCTGCTGACGCTGGCGTGCCACGCCAACCCGCAGCTGCTCATGGTATTCACGCACGCTAATCCCCAGATGCTGGCGAAACAGCCGCGCCAGATGGCGGCTGCTGACATGCGTGCGTCCAGCCAGCTCGGTCAGGGTCCAGCCGTGCTCAGGATGGGCAATCATCAGATCCTGCGCCCGATGAATGGCCGGATGCATGTGGTTGCGGTAACGCAGCCACGGCGAAAGTTGCGGATCGTCACCGGCCCGGCGGAACCAGACCACCATCTCCCGCGCTACCGCCAGCGCGGTTTGCGTATCACAGAGCTGATTAATCAGATGCAGCGCCAGATCGATTCCCGCCGTGATGCCTGCGCTGGTCCAGATATTCTCATGCCCGACAAACACCCGGTTCTCCTGCACCCGTGCGCGCGGGGCCGCGGCTTTCAGACGGGCAATCACATCATGATGAGTGGTGCAGACCACGTCATCCAGCATGCCTGCCTGCGCCGCCAGCAGCGCACCCGAGCAGACGCAGACCAGCATAAAGGTCTGCGCGCGCAGCGCGCCGTGCTGGCGCATCAGCCAGTCGCGTGCCTCTCCGGCCTGCGGCGTGGCGTAACAGACCTGCGAGTCATAGACGCCTGGCACCACCAGCAGACTCCCGGCGGGCAACTGTTCAGGTAACGGTTCGATGCCGCCAATGGTCATGCCGGTGGAGCAGACCACCTCCGGCTGCGGGCCGATGTAGCGCAGCGTAAAGTGTTCGCCCGCCAGCTTCAGCGTCTCGGCCGGGCCGGTGAGATCCAGCGCCATCACGCCGGGCAGGGTTAAAAACCAGACGGTGTGTGTCATGCTGGCCGCACTACACCAGATCCCAGCCACGGGCGCGCCACAGCGCAGGCAGTTGCGCCATATCGTCGAAGCGCGTCACCAGCGGGTGATCCAGTTCAGGGTTGTGTGGGTCAGCGCAGTAGTAGTAGACCGGAATGCCAGCGGCGATACCGGCGCGGGCGCCCGCTTCGGAGTCATCCACCAGAATGCAGCGCTCAATCGGCACCTGCATCTGTTCCGCAGCGTGGTACATCAGTTCCGGATCAGGCTTCCAGTGCAGAATGTCATAGCCGCTGTAGAGGTGCTCCGCAAATAGCGGCAGCATGCCGGTTAAGCCCAGCGAGTGCTGCATCTTTTTTACCGTCCCGTTTGAAACCACGCACATCGGTACCTTGATCTGCTCAACCAGCGCTTTCGCGCCCGGGATGGGCTGCAGTTGCTGATCAAACAGCCGCGCGACCTCTGCGCGATAGGCGGTCTCCACCTCTTCCATCGGCAGCGTCACCTGATGCGCGTCGCCGACGTCACGAATAATGTCGTAGAGTTTGACGCCCTTATACTTTTCAAACATCTGCTGCAGCGACAGTTCCAGGCCGTAACGGGCAAAGGTGTTGACGTAGGCCTGGGTACAGAGCAACTCACTGTCCACCAGCGTGCCATCGCAATCAAAAAAGACGCATTCTACTGACATCAGACTCTATCCTTCGATTCAGGGGTGTGCTCCACACTCTACCGCACTCAGCGCAGATTGCGAGACTGGCAATCGGTTGCGAAAAATCATTGTATTGCCCCGGTAAAATCGCCAGGATACGCGCCGATGATTTTTTCTTCTGGATGGATGGCATGAGCAAGCAAGGCGTTTTGCAGCGCATCTTCAGGCTGCAGGAACATGGCACCACGGTGCGCACCGAAGTGATCGCGGGTATCACCACCTTTCTGACGATGGTCTACATCGTCTTCGTCAATCCGCAGATCCTCGGCGTCGCCGGCATGGATACCCAGGCGGTGTTTGTGACCACCTGTCTGATTGCCGCCTTTGGCAGCATTCTGATGGGACTGTTTGCCAATCTGCCGGTGGCGCTGGCGCCCGCAATGGGGCTGAACGCCTTTTTCGCCTTTGTGGTGGTCGGCGCGATGGGCTATTCGTGGCAGGTGGGTATGGGCGCGATCTTCTGGGGTGCGGTCGGCCTGCTGATCCTGACGCTACTGCGGGTTCGCTACTGGATGATTGCCAATATCCCGCTGAGCCTGCGTGTCGGCATTACCGCCGGTATCGGCCTGTTTATCGCCATGATGGGGCTGAAGAATGCCGGTATTATCGTGCCGAATCCCGATACCCTGGTGGCCGTGGGGAACCTGACCTCGCACAGCGTACTGCTGGGCGCGCTGGGCTTCTTTATCATCGCTATTCTGGCATCACGCAATATCCACGCGGCAGTGCTGATCTCGATGGTGGTTACCACCGCTATCGGCTGGATGCTGGGCGACGTGAAGTTTGTCGGCCTGTTTTCTGCGCCGCCTTCCATTACTTCTGTGGTTGGCCAGGTGGATATCAAAGGCGCCTTCAACATCGGCATGGCAGGCGTAATCTTCTCCTTTATGCTGGTCAATCTGTTCGACTCCTCCGGCACGCTGATCGGCGTCACCGACAAAGCGGGACTGACCGATGAAACCGGCACTTTCCCGCGCATGCAGCAGGCGCTCTATGTCGACAGCATCAGTTCAGTGAGTGGCGCGCTGGCAGGCACCTCATCCGTGACCGCCTATATCGAAAGCACCTCGGGCGTGGCGATTGGTGGCCGTACCGGCCTGATGGCCGTGGTCACCGGCCTGCTGTTCCTGCTGGTGACCTTCCTGTCACCGCTGGCCGCGATGGTGCCATCCTACGCCGCTGCGGGCGCGCTGATTTACGTTGGGGTGTTAATGACCGCCAGCCTGTCGCGCGTACGCTGGGATGATCTGACCGAAGCCGTTCCGGCGTTTGTGACCGCCGCCATGATGCCCTTCAGCTTTTCCATCACCGAAGGTATTGCGCTGGGATTCATCGCTTACTGCGTCATGAAGCTGGGTACTGGCCGCTGGCGTGAAATCAGCCCCTGCGTAGTGATTGTTGCTCTGCTGTTTGTGCTGAAGATTGTCTTTGTAGACGCGCACTAAGCGCATTCAGGGCCGCAACCGCCGGGTTGCGGCTTTTTACATTTCAGGATGCAGGCTGCGCTCGCTGGGCAGGCTGGTCAGCCGCAGAGCATGAGGCCCGATGTTGGGCTTACCCATCTCTATTTCGCGTAATGCGTGCCACTGAAAGGCGTTATCCATCTCCCACAGATGCAGACGCTGAGTCGCAGACGACAGCGCACACGACCAGACCAGCATGGGCTCCGCATCACACACCACCTGAATATCGGGATAGAGTGAAGATCGCAGCCGACCCGCACCGGGCAACAGGCGCAGCGAATCCAGTCCCCGATCGCCCTCTCCCGTCAGCTTGAGAATGCTCTGGCGTAATGTCCAGATCTGCGTCACCGCCTCCATGGCATCCTGCTGGGCATTGATCCAGGCGATCTCGCCCGAGGTTAATCCCTGAATCAGCTGCTCCTGAGTCTGACGGCTTCTGGCATGCACAATCTCCATATCCAGACCGGCACGTCCACCCTCTTCGGCCAGCAGCACACCCACCGTATTACCCGCATAGGCGATGCTGAAATCGGGCAGATCGCTGTCAGCAAAAACGGGGCGTCCGTTGCTCTGGATAAGCAGGCGCGGCAGTTCACCAATGCCATAAACCCGTAGCATCAGTTGTGCCAGCAGGGTACGGGCGGCAAGAAATCGCCCACGGCGTTTGTCAGCAAACTGCTGTGCCGTGTCGGTGATAGCCTGGGGAATGCGTAAATCATTAGCCGGGAAGCCGGGATCGCCCGTCCAGCGTACAAAATGACCAGCCATCTGTCGCTCCGTGAAAATGGTCAGATAATCATCAGAAGCATTGTAGGAATTTTCTTACCTTAATGCACCTGGCAACGCACAGATTGGGGTAAATTCGGAATAGGATGAGCAGAGTCGCGAGGATCGACCAGAGATAAGCGTCGCGATTCGAATCGCGACGCGGGCAGCATCAGGCGAAACGGCTCGCCTGCTCAAAGCTCAGTCGCGGCAGGCGCGGATGCAGTTTTGACGCGTCACCATAGCCGAGGTTAATCAGCAGGTTAACCTGATACTGACCGTCGGGGAAAAAGGCGTCATTGACTTTGGCCGGATCAAACCCGGACATCGGACCGGCATCCAGACCCAGCGAACGCGCCGCCAGAATCAGGTAGCCCGCCTGCAGGCTGCTGTTACGGAAAGCGGTCTCTTTTGCCGCTTCCGGGCTGCCGGTAAACCAGCTGCGCGCATCAGCATGCGGGAACAGGGCGGGCAGCTGCTCATAGAACTCGCGGTCCCAGGCCACAATCACCGTGACCGGCGCGCTCATGGTTTTTTCCAGATTGCCGGAAGAGAGTGCCGGTTTCAGCTTCTCTTTGCCTTCCGCCGAGGTCACGAAAACAAATCGCGCAGGCGAGCAGTTCGCCGAGGTCGGGCCCAGTGCCGTTAAAGCATAGAGCTGCTCCAGCAGGGCGTTATCGACGGGCTTAGCCTGCCAGTAACTGTGGGTGCGGGCGTCATTAAACAGCGTGTCCAGTGCGGCAGTGTCGAGCGGTGTACTCATGCAACTCTCCTGTTTCAGGCGAAAAAGTTCGCCCAACGGTGTTCACGTAGTGGGTTTGCGTCCGGTCCGGCGCGGCGGGATGAGGCGGGGATCACTCACCGCAATCCGTCGCCGCACGTCAGATCGGCGCTTCAACCGTTATACGGCAATGCCGTGCCGCCGCAAAATAACATATCAGCAAGAATCAACGCAGAGGCGGGAATAACAGGGGAGCAGCGTGGCAGGAAATCTGGCCTGACAGCAGGACGCTATCAGGCCAGCAAGGTTATTTACCGATACAGAAGCTGGAGAAGATGCGACCCAGCAAATCGTCAGAAGTGAACTCGCCGGTGATCTCGCTTAATGCCTGCTGGGCAAGACGCAACTCTTCCGCCAGTAACTCACCGGCCCAGGCACCGAGCAGCTGCGCTTTACCCTGCTGTAAGTGCGTTGCCGCCAGCTCCAGCGCCTGCAGATGACGGCGACGCGCCAGGAAGCCGCCTTCCATATTGCCGGCGAAGCCCATGCTCTGCTTCAGGTGATCGCGCAGCTCGTCCACGCCCGCGCTGGTGCGTGCCGACAGGCGAATCAGTGAGTGACCATTTACGTCTGTCAGACCGAGAGACTCCCCGGTAACATCCGCCTTGTTGCGGACCACGGTAATCGGCAGTTCGGGCGGCAGACGGGAGACGAAATCGGGCCAGATAGCCGCCGCTTCGGTGGCATCGGTCGTTGTGCCGTCCACCATAAACAGCACGCGGTCAGCCTGTTCGATCTCCTGCCAGGCGCGCTCAATCCCGATACGTTCCACTTCGTCGCTGGCCTCACGCAGACCGGCGGTGTCGATGATATGCAGCGGCATGCCATCAATATGAATATGCTCACGCAGCACGTCACGGGTGGTGCCTGCGATATCCGTGACGATGGCGGCGTCACGGCCTGCCAGCGCATTCAGCAGGCTCGATTTGCCCGCATTAGGCCGGCCCGCAATCACCACTTTCATCCCTTCACGCAGCAGGCTGCCCTGACGCGCTTCGGCACGGACGGCATCCAGGTCGCCGATCACCGTATTCAGCTGCGCTTCGATTCTGCCGTCAGAGAGGAAATCGATCTCCTCATCCGGGAAGTCGATAGCGGCTTCGACATAGATCCGCAGGTGAGTGAGTGCTTCCACAAGATGATTGATACGGGTGGAGAAAACGCCCTGCAGGGAGTTCACGGCCGAACGCGCCGCCTGCTCCGAACTGGCATCAATCAGGTCAGCAATCGCTTCGGCCTGCGCCAGATCGAGCTTGTCATTCAGAAACGCACGCTCTGAAAACTCACCCGGCTGAGCGATACGCACGCCAGGCAGCGCCACGATGCGCTTCAGCAGCAGGTCGAGGATCACCGGGCCGCCGTGGCCCTGCAGCTCCAGCACATCTTCACCGGTAAAGGAGTTAGGACCAGGAAACCACAGTGCAATGCCCTGATCCAGCACGCGGCCATCGCTATCGGTGAACGGCAGATAATCGGCGTAACGCGGCTTAGGCAGTTTGCCCAGCAGCTGGCGGGCGACCTCTGCCGCCTGGGCGCCAGAGACGCGCAGAATGCCTACGCCGCCGCGTCCGGGTGGCGTCGCCTGGGCAACAATGGTATCGCTGTGGCTCATAAATTTTCTCTCGCTACAAAAAACACAGGCGGTCGCTTTGACCGCCTGAGAATAGACTATTTTAGGGCGGGGTTGCTCCCGCTCTGGATCGCTTACGCTTTCTTCTTGTCGCGGCTATGCAGACCACGTTTTTCCAGGCCGCGATAAATCAGCTGCTGCTGGAGAATGGTGACCAGGTTGCTGACGATGTAGTACAGCACCAGACCTGACGGGAACCACAGGAAGAACACGGTGAAAATCACCGGCATATACGTCATGATCTTCTGCTGCATCGGATCGGTCACGGTGGTCGGTGACATCTTCTGAATGAAGAACATGGTGATGCCCATCAGAATCGGCAGGATGTAGTACGGGTCCTGCGCTGACAGGTCATGGATCCACAGAATAAATGGCGCATGACGCAGTTCAACCGAGCCTGACAGCATGTAGTAGAGCGCCAGGAAGATTGGCATCTGAATCACCAGCGGCAGACAGCCACCCAGCGGATTCACTTTCTCTGCTTTATACAGCGCCATCATTTCCTGGCTCTGCTTCTGCTTGTCATCACCCAGACGCTCACGCATCGCCTGAATTTTCGGCTGCAGCATGCGCATCTTCGCCATCGAGGTGTACTGCGCTTTGGTCAGCGGGTACATGATGCCGCGCACGATGAAGGTGATCACGATAATGGAGAAGCCCCAGTTACCGATGAAGCTGTGGATAAATTTCAGCAGTTTGAACAGCGGCTGAGAGATAAACCACAACCAGCCGTAATCCACGGTCAGATCAAGGTGCGGCGCAATCGCTGCCATCTTGTCCTGAATTTCCGGGCCGACCCACAGCGTTGCACCCAGATTCTGCTGTGCGCCCGCGGCAATGGTGACCGGTGCAGATTTATAGCCAATCGCCGCCACGCCATTACCCAGGTTGCTGGTGTAAAGGGTGTTGGTGCCTTCAGTACGCGGAACCCATGCTGTTGCAAAGTACTGCTGCAGCATCGCAACCCAGCCATTGCTGGTGGTGGCGTTCAGGTTCTCGTTATCCGCGATGGTGTCGAATTTATACTTCTCATATTTCGACTCGCTGGTGGAGTAGGCCGCGCCACGGAAGGTGTGCAGAGCAAAGTTGTTGCTGCCGGTATCACGATGCTTAGGCAGATCGATGGTCTGCTTCAGCTGGCCAAACAGCGACACTTCCAGCGGCTGCTGGGTGGTGTTGTTGACATGATAATCGACATTAACGGCATATTCGCCACGCTTGAAGATGAAGGTTTTGGTGTAAACCACGCCATTTTCAGCGGTGTAGGTCATCGGCACACGCAGTTCGGACTGGCCATCAGCCATCTCGAAGTGATCCTGCGCAGCGTTGAACAGCGGACGCGCGCCGTTGTTCGGGTTATCCGGGCCATTACGACCGGTCAAACCACTCTGAGCCTGATAAAGGAACGCTGGCGTTGTTTCAAGCAGCTGGAACGGCTGGTTAGAACCCAGTTTGTCCGGGAAAGTCAGCAGCTGTGCTTGTTCAACATCACCGCCTCGGGTGTTGATATTCAATGACAGGACATCAGTCTTAACGGTGATCGTCTGGCCCTGACCGCTGGCCGGTACACCCTGACTGGCGGTATCACCCGCTACGCTGTTTGTGCCTTGTGTGGTCTGCGTCTGCTGTGGCTGCGGAGCGTGGTCCGTCTGCCAGGCTTGCCAGATCATAAAGGTCACGAACAGAAAAGCGATGAGAAAGAGATTGCGTTGCGAATCCATCGTTAATGTTCTCTGGTATCAAAGGTTTTTGGCGGCACAGGATCGTCACCACCCGGGTTCAAGGGGTGGCATTTTAATACGCGTTTTAATGTCAACCAACTGCCTTTTATCAGGCCGAACCTGCGTAATGCCTCAATTCCGTAATGAGAGCAGGTCGGGTGAAACCGACAGTGTGGTCCCAGTAATGGACTGATGCCGCGTTGATAGACGCGTATCAGGACGATCAGGAGCCGCGCGCCAGGCGACAGTGACGACGCCATAATTTCTCCAACGCTTCCGCCAGCATACGGTTATCCAGATCGGCAACCCCCTTCTTCGCGACCACCACGAAGTCCATCGACGGCAGTTCATGTTGACGCAGACGAAAGCTTTCGCGGGTCAATCGCTTGATCCGGTTGCGTTCATGAGCGCGTTTCACATGTTTTTTAGCGACGGTGAGACCGATGCGGGGATGCCCCAGCGCGTTAAGGCGGCCGAGAATAGTAATTTGCGGCGTGCCAGCCCGTTGTGGCTGCTGGAAGACGAAAGTGAAATGAGTGGGAGTTAACAAACGTAACTCCCTGGGAAATGCGAGCTTACCCATCAGGGCTTGCTTTATTACTTAGAAACGGTCAGACGAGAACGGCCTTTAGCACGACGACGTGCCAGAACCTGACGACCATTTTTTGTTGCCATACGAGCACGGAAACCGTGTGAACGGTTGCGCTTCAGTACGGACGGTTGAAAAGTGCGTTTCATGGCGGTTTCTACCTAAACTTGAAAATTTTCACTGGGTGACGCGTTTCGGGCCAGAAAATCGACCTACGCCTCAATGTGTCTTTAATAAAGAGGCGGGATTGTAATAATTGTACAGTCCCGAGTCAATTTACTTCGCGTGTCATAGTGCCTGAAAACCCGCATACAGCCCGCAGAGTCCCGACTTTGCGCCTGATGGCTCAATGTCGGGTGGAGAATTATACGGGCTCCGCACTAAAGCGCAAGGATCGCACGGGATCTTATTGCGATCGGCTTGCCGGATCCTGGGGATAAAATGAGATGTCGCCCGAAATTTTAATGGATTGCGCCAGATCTCTGCTGGTTTTTCCCGCAACTGGCGTAAACTTCTTTGCGCGCCTCTGGCCTGTGGATAAAAAGGATCAAAACTGTGTAGAAAGGGAAGATCTCTGCCTCGCTTTGCGCTATGATCCGCCCTTCCGCTGACGATCCTCCGGTGATTGCAGGACGGAAAACCGCTGATAGCGGTCGCAGGCGCTTTCTTAGCGTCTGTGTCAAAAATGAACGTTTCTTAGAGTAACGCCTACTATTCTTTTCGAATTTGTACGAGTGGAGTCCGCCGTGTCACTTACGCTTTGGCAACAGTGTCTTGCCCGTTTGCAGGATGAGCTTCCTGCCACCGAATTCAGCATGTGGATCCGTCCACTGCAGGCTGAGTTAAA
>Ga0268259_10000026_pt1 | contig 175963 bp, 157 predicted proteins | sample AgamicAsMarz_FD_200246 | JGI IMG/M metagenome (GOLD analysis project Ga0268259, IMG submission 200246) | Agave microbial communities from Guanajuato, Mexico - As.Ma.rz (v2) (version 3) | ecosystem: Host-associated > Plants > Phyllosphere > Phylloplane/Leaf | place: Guanajuato, Mexico... | reverse complement strand
GTGCACGCAGACGCATATCATCATCGACGACCAGAATTTTGTAGTTCTCTTGCATTTTCAACTCCCAAAGGCGCTATTGCCTGAGCCAACATTGTTAAAAAAAGATGCCTTATAGTGACAGTCATTATTGGTTTATATTCTAGCCAAAATTGTTACAAAGCATATTAAACAGGAGCTTATATTTGAATTAAGGCGATTTTGGGGTCGTTTTAACCCGTTTACCCTTGCCTGCCTTCTGATACGGCAAATCTGAAAAAATGGCCCTGTTTCTCTGTATCGCTGGCGTCACAAGCAAGCCAGTTTTTAATCGATGAATCAATTCAGTGAGTTAGCAGATAATTTGACTTAATGATCAGCCATCATTGTAGATAAGCTCCAGATAATCTACCTCAACAGCGATGCGGCAGCATAATATTCCAGTAAACCTGCCTGACGCCTCATGCTCCTCTCGGATTAGTTTCAGCAGCACGCTCAGCAAGGCCACTTTAAATTAAAGTCCTTTAAATCAATCAGTAAAGCCAACTTTTCGCCCCTCTCGTTTTGAACCAGACTGCTCTGGCAACATTCGATGTCTCAACGGGGAATACACACAATGAAAAAAACAATTTTACTGCTGAGCGCGCTGGCATTAAGCAGCGTCAGCCCAGGTTATGCTGCCACAGCAACCGGTGAAGCCGCCGGCGCAGCAGCGACAACCACTGCAAAAGGTAACTCTGACGCCATCGGTGTGGGTGCAGTCGCAGCCCTGCTGGGCGTTGCGCTGGCCACTATGGGCGGCGGCGGCGGTGACGGTCACAGCACCGGCACCTCGACCACTACGGCAACTCACGCCGGAAAATAAGTTTAAGCACCCTTCTGGCTTCAGATTACTGGTTTCATTTTGCATCACAGCATCAACCCTTTCGCCGCCGGGGAAATCAACGTGGGTTTTTAACCTTTAAAAACCCTTTCCCCGACTCTTTTTTGCCGCGCCCTCTTTGCCTTACACTGTCGCTCCTGAGATCTCTGTGGCCGGTATAGCATGAAAACCCGACTTATTACCCGCGAAGGCTTCGATAAGCTGAAAGCGGAACTCGACTATTTATGGCGTGAAGAGCGACCGGAAGTGACGAAAAAAGTCACCTGGGCTGCCAGCCTTGGCGATCGCAGTGAAAATGCCGATTATCAGTACAACAAAAAACGGCTGCGTGAAATTGACCGCCGCGTTCGCTATCTGACCAAAAGTCTTGAACAGCTGCGTATCGTTGACTATTCACCCCAGCAGGATGGCAAAGTCTTCTTTGGTGCCTGGGTGGAAATTGAGAACGATGAGGGCGACCTCAAACGCTTCCGCATTGTGGGCTATGATGAGATTTTTGGCCGCAAAGATTACATCTCTATCGACTCGCCGATGGCGCGGGCGCTGCTGAAAAAAGAGGTCGGCGATGCCGCCACCGTTGAGACGCCAGCGGGTCCGGCACTGTGGTATGTCAACGCGATTGACTACCCGCAATAACGATTCAGATTATCGCTGAAAGCCACCCGCGTCTCTGGCAATTTTGATTATCAATCCGTATAACTGTCGGCTATTTCTCAACCCGGAAAGCAAGACAGTCCTGATGATGAAAGTTCTGAGCCAGATAATTGCCAGTGAGCTACAGGCGCGACCAGAGCAGGTTGACGCCGCCGTTCGCCTGTTAGATGAAGGGAATACCGTGCCGTTTATCGCACGCTATCGTAAAGAGGTCACCGGCGGCCTGGATGATACCCAACTCCGCCAGCTGGAAACCCGCCTTAGCTATCTGCGTGAACTTGAAGAGCGACGCCAGTCGATTCTGAAGTCGATTGACGATCAGGGAAAACTGACTGACGACCTCGCCCACGCCATCAATACCACCCTCAGCAAAACCGAGCTTGAAGACCTCTACCTGCCCTACAAACAGAAACGCCGCACGCGTGGACAGATCGCGATTGAAGCGGGTCTGGAACCACTGGCGGAAACACTGTGGCAGGATCCTTCGCACATCCCCGAGCAGCTGGCTGAGCAGTATGTCGATGCTGATAAAGGCGTCGCCGACGTCCGTGCCGCGCTGGATGGTGCCCGCTACATTCTGATGGAGCGTTTTGCCGAGGATGCCGCGCTGCTGGCCAAAGTCCGTAACTACCTGTGGAAAAATGCCCACCTGGTCTCACGCGTAGTGGAAGGTAAAGAGGAAGCGGGCGCGAAGTTCCGTGACTACTTTGATCATCACGAAGCGCTGAGCACCGTGCCGTCGCATCGTGCGCTGGCGATGCTGCGTGGCCGCAACGAAGGCGTGCTGCAACTCTCGCTGAATGCCGATCCGCAGTTTGATGAAGCACCGCGTGAAAGCCACGGCGAAACTCTGATTGCTGAACACCTGAATCTGCGCCTGAATAACGCCCCTGCCGACAGCTGGCGTAAAGCCGTCGTGAGCTGGACGTGGCGCATCAAGGTGATGCTGCATCTGGAAACCGAACTGATGGGTACGGTGCGCGAACGCGCAGAAGATGAAGCGATCAACGTTTTTGCCCGCAACCTGCACGACCTGCTGATGGCAGCCCCGGCAGGCATGCGTGCCACTATGGGACTGGATCCCGGCCTGCGTACCGGCGTTAAGGTCGCTGTGGTCGATGCCACCGGCAAAGTCGTGGCGACCGATACCGTCTATCCGCACACCGGCCAGACCGCCAAAGCCGCCGCCGCCGTTGCCGCGCTCTGCATTAAGCACCAGGTCGAGCTGGTGGCGATCGGCAACGGCACCGCTTCCCGTGAAACCGAGCGCTTCTTCCTGGATCTGCAGCAGCAGTTCCCGCAGGTCACAGCGCAGAAAGTGATTGTCAGTGAAGCCGGCGCATCGGTCTACTCCGCCTCTGAACTGGCGGCGCTGGAGTTCCCGGATCTCGATGTTTCGCTGCGTGGTGCGGTGTCGATTGCCCGCCGTCTGCAGGATCCGCTGGCCGAGCTGGTGAAAATCGACCCGAAATCGATTGGTGTCGGTCAGTATCAGCATGACGTCAGCCAGAGCCAGCTGGCGAAGAAACTCGACGCCGTGGTGGAGGATTGCGTGAACGCCGTCGGCGTTGACCTCAACACCGCTTCGGTGCCGCTGCTGACCCGCGTCGCTGGCCTGACGCGCATGATGGCGCAGAACATTGTCGGCTGGCGTGATGAGCATGGCCGCTTCCAGAATCGCCAGCAGTTGCTGAAAGTGAGCCGTCTTGGGCCAAAAGCCTTTGAGCAGTGTGCGGGCTTCCTGCGCATCAACCACGGCGATAATCCGCTGGATGCCTCAACCGTTCACCCGGAAGCCTACCCGGTAGTAGAACGTATTCTTGCCGCCACCGAGCAGGCACTGAGCGATCTGATGGGCAACGCGGGCAGCCTGCGTAACCTCAGTGCCCGTGATTTCATTGATGAGCGCTTTGGTCTGCCGACCGTTACCGACATCATGAAAGAGCTGGAGAAGCCGGGCCGCGATCCGCGTCCTGAGTTCAAAACCGCGCAGTTTGCAGAAGGCGTGGAAACACTGAACGATCTGACCCCGGGCATGATCCTCGAAGGCGCCGTCACCAACGTCACCAACTTCGGTGCATTTGTGGATATTGGCGTGCATCAGGATGGCCTGGTCCATATCTCGTCGCTTTCAGACCGCTTTGTGGAAGATCCACATCAGGTGGTGAAAGCGGGCGATATCGTCAAAGTGAAAGTGATGGAAGTCGATCTCCAGCGCAAACGTATTGCCCTGACCATGCGTCTTGATGAGCAGCCAGGCGAAGGCAATGCACGTGGCGGCGCGAGAAACGCCGCCCCGCGCGAAGAGAAACGTCCGGCCGCCGGTAAAGGCCGTCCACGTCCGGTCAGCACGTCTGCGGGTAACAGCGCGATGGGTGATGCGCTGGCCGCGGCATTCGGTAAAAAACGCTAAGCTTTTCAGGGGGCCACATCTGGCCCCCTCTTCCCGCCCTCTCCCCCGGTTGAAAATCCCCGCCATCGCGCTACGCTAAAAAGACGCCTGTCATAAAAACAACACCTGCTGTGGCACCCAATTCACGATGGATACGATCACCGATCTGATTGAGAAGATTTATGCTGGCACATTCCCGGAGGCGACCTTTGCGCGCCTGCAGGCTGACATCGCCACTGCCCGCGAAGCGATTAAGCTGCCGCGCAAGGCACACTGGGATGAACAGGATGTGGTACTGATTACCTACGCCGATCAGTTTCGCGAAGCCGGTAAACCCACGCTCAGCACCTTTTCCCGCTTCTATCAGCAGCATCTGCAATCCACGTTTCCGCTGGTTCACCTGCTGCCCTTTTTCCCCTGGTCGTCCGATGACGGCTTTTCGGTGATTGATTACCATCAGGTCGATCCGCAGTGCGGCGACTGGCAGGATATTGCGCGCCTGCATCAGGAAACCCGGCTGATGTTTGACTTCGTCTGCAACCACATGTCGTCGCAGAGCGCCTGGTTCAGCCACTTTCTGGCGCAGGATCCTGGCTGGGATGATTTCTTCATCAGCATGCCGCCCGCCACCGATCTCAGCGCCGTCACGCGACCGCGCACCTCGCCGCTGCTGACGCCGTTTAAGATGGCCGATGGCGACACACGCTTTATCTGGACCACCTTCAGCGCCGACCAGATCGACCTTAACTTTGCCAGTCCTGAGGTGCTGCTGCGCATGGTCAACGTGCTGCTCGACTACCTGATCCGTGGCGCTGACTATGTACGTCTCGATGCGGTCGGCTATATGTGGAAAACGCCCGGCACGCGCTGTATTCATCTGGAAAAAACCCATCAGCTGGTGAAGCTGTTTCGCGCCATTGCCGACCATGTCGCGCCCGGCACGGTGATTATCACCGAGACCAACGTGCCGCATCAGGACAACATCAGTTATCTGGGCAACGGGCACGATGAGGCGCAGATGGTCTATCAGTTTTCACTGCCGCCGCTGGTTCTGCATGCCATTCATACCGGATCGGCGCGCGCGCTGCGGCAGTGGGCCAGTTCGCTGGATCTCAGCAGCAACGACACCACCTTCTTCAACTTTCTGGCGTCCCACGATGGCATCGGGCTTAATCCGGCCCGCGGCATTTTATCTGAAGTGGAGATTGTGGCGCTGGTGCGCGATCTGGCACTGGAAGGCGCGCTCGTCTCCTATAAAAACAACCCCGACGGCACCACCAGCCCCTATGAAATCAACGTCACCTATCTGGATGCGTTAAATAGCGAGACTGACGATGACACCACGCGACTGAAACGCTTTTTGCTTGCCCATGCGATTCTGCTGGTCTTTCCTGGCGTGCCGGCCATCTATATCCAGAGCATTCTGGGCGGTCGTAACCATTATGATGGCGTGCGGGCCGCCGGACACAACCGGGCGATTAACCGTCAGAAGTATGATTTGCAGCAGATTGAGGCGGCGCTGGCGGGCGGTGACTGGCTGCGTCAGCAGATTTATACCCGGCTTGGCCAGTTGATACAGCTGCGTCGTCGCCAGCCTGCATTCCATCCTGATAATCCGATGACACTGTATGACAGCGAAAATGCCGTGCTGGTGCTCAGCCGTCATCAGGCGGAAAGCGGCGAGGGATTGCTGTGCGTATTTAATCTCAGTGGACGATCAGTGATGACACAGCTGCCGGTGGCGCATACGTTGCAGGATGTGGTGAGCGGAGAGAAAATTGATGGCACCCAGCCGGTTAAGCTGGATGCCTGGCAGTTCATGTGGCTACGTTAATTACTTGTAGACTTCAGCGGTAGCGCTGAATTTACCGTGTTCGCGACCGGCGATCACCAGGTAATATTTACCGCCTTTTTCGTCAGCGAGCTTAGACAGCACTTTTTTAGCATCCATTGGCGAGGTGGTTTCCGCCGTGGTGTTAACGGTGCCAATCTTCTGCAGGTTCATTGTCTTAACTTCTTCTCTGGTGACTTCTTTCGCTGCCATCGCAGAAAATGAAATCGCGCCCATCATCATTGAAGCCACAACCCATTTAAAAACCTTCATTATGTTTACCCTCATTCATGATCCATTGTGAGATGTAAGCAGCCGCTAAACGCGTAAGGCAGTATGGAACGGCATAGTCATTTCCATGACTAATCACATAAAATTGCAACGGCCTCGCTCACAGAGAGAAGTATTGCTGCTGTCTGCGATTTTGCCAGTTCAAAGCGTCATTATCACGGCAGATTACTGATAAAATTAACAATATGCTGGCAAAAGCGCTCAGGATGGGAAATAAAAGGCGCATGTGCGGCTTTTTCGATAACCACTGAGGGCGATGCTGGCAACATTTCATCTATCTCCGCCGCAATCCGGCGCGGCACCAGTCCATCTAACGCGCCATAGAGTCGCAGGAACGGCAGCGTAATTTGCGGTAACGCGTCGCGCAGATCGACCTGGCGCAGAATCTCCAGCCCGCCATCCAGCACCGCCACCTCCGGCATCGGCTGCGACAGCACCACCTCTTTCAGCTGCCGCGCATCGGCGCGAGCCGTTTCGGTACCCAGCGTCTGCAGCGCCAGAAAGCGCTCCACCGTGCGCTGGAAATCGTTGCTGAGCATCTGCTGAAAGTTCTGCAGCGTCTCCGGTTTAATGCCGGGCCAGCTCTCTGTGGCGGTGAAACAGGGCGACGAGGCAACGGTGATCAATGCAGCCAGTTTTTCTGGCGCACTCAGCGCCAGCTGCGTCGCCACCAGTCCGCCCAGCGACCAGCCCACCACAATCGACTGCGGTGGCAGCGCAGGCAGCAATTGCGCTGCCATCTGCTCCAGCGTCAGCGCACCGAAATGCTGGCTGCGGCCATAGCCGGGCAGATCGACCAGATGCAGGCGATAGTGCGCGCTGAGTCGCGGAATGATGCTTTGCCAGACTTCGGCATTCAGTCCCCATCCGTGCAGCAGCACAAGATCGCGTTTTCCTTCTCCGCAGGTGTGCCAGTAGAGCGACGTCATCAGTTACTATCCCGAAAATGATAAGGAGGTCGCTATGCTAGCAATGCCCGCCCTGTGTTGGCTATGCCGGATGCCGTTGCGGATAGCCCGGCACGGCATCTGCAGCTTATGTCTGCGCGGATTACCGCCGTTACCGCTGCTCTGTCCACGCTGCGGATTGCCGGCAGGTTCAGCAAAGGTCGCCTGCGGCCGCTGCCAGCTTAAACCGCCCGCCTGGCAGGCGCTGGTCTGCGTCAATGACTATTGTCCGCCGTTCAGCCAGTGGGTTAACCAGCTTAAATTTTCTCACATAACCGCACTCAGGGTGATGCTGGCGCGGCTGCTTTTGCTAAGCTGGCTTAATGTTTACCGGCGTGGCAGTGTGCCGCGTCCCGATCTGCTGCTGCCGGTTCCGCTGCATCGGCGACGACGCTGGCAGCGCGGCTTTAATCAGACGGTACTGCTGGCCGCACCGCTGGCGCACTGGCTGGGATGTGAATGGCGCGAAGGTCTTTCCCGCAAGCGCGGGGGCGCATTACAGCATCAGCTCAGCGCCCGCCAGCGCCGCACCAACTTACGGGGTGCTTTCTGCCTTGAAATGGTGGTGCAGGGACGCCATATCGCTCTGCTGGATGACGTCATTACCACCGGCAGTACGGTAGATGAAATCAGCCGCCTGTTAATGGCCCAGGGTGCTGCCAGCGTGCAGGTCTGGTGCCTGTGCCGTACCTTGTAGAGCGTCTTTGATGGGCGTATTATAACCAACTAAATTAGTCAACTATTGAGCAATCGACATGATCCGAATTACTGACTCTGCCCAGGAACATTTTTCTAAACTGCTATCCAAACAAGAAGATGGCACCCAGATTCGCGTATTCGTGATTAACCCGGGTACGCCAACAGCCGAGTGTGGCGTCTCTTACTGTCCGCCCGATGCCGTTGAAGCCACCGACACTGAACTGAAGTTTGAAAAGCTCTCCGCCTACGTTGATGAGCTGAGCAAGCCGTATCTGGAAGATGCGGAAATCGACTTCGTTACCGATAATCTCGGTTCTCAGCTGACGCTGAAAGCACCGAATGCCAAGATGCGTAAAGTCTCTGATGATGCGCCCATGGTTGAGCGCGTTGAGTACCTGCTGCAGGCGCAGATCAACCCACAGCTGGCTGGTCATGGCGGTCGCGTGTCGCTGATGGAGATCACCGATGAAGGTTACGCCATTCTGCAGTTTGGCGGCGGCTGTAACGGCTGTTCGATGATCGATGTGACCCTGAAAGATGGTATCGAGAAAGAGCTGCTGGCTGCCTTCCCTGAACTGAAAGGCGTGCGCGATATTACCGAGCATCAGCGCGGCGAACACTCGTTCTACTGATCATAAAGCGCGGCAGCCTGACTGCCGCGCTATTTTTACAGCTCTTTCTTACTTCTCTTTCTTTCCTGACTGACGCTGCTCGCTGACTACCTTCAGCAATGCATTCACTTCCTTGTCCGCAAAGATCGCCTCCAGCGTTTTGCTCAGCTTGCGTCGCCAGTTCGGATACTGATCCACGGTGCCCGGCACGTTGACCGGCGTGGTCATGCCAAGCCAGTCCTCAGGTTGCAGGCCCAGCAGCGCACTGTCGGTATCCGCCAGGAAACGATGGATCGCCCGGTTCAGCGCAGGCGTCATAGCCAGCTTCTCCGCCTTCTTCTGGCTGCGAGCCGGTAAGGCACCTGCCTGATGCAGCGCATCCAGCAGCGCCTGCTTCTGTGCGGCACGCTGCTCATGCAGCGCTTTCACCGCATCGCCCGGATAAAGACCCAGCTTCTCGCCCAGTTCCAGGTCGCCCTGCTCCCAGAAGCCGGTCAGCGTAGGCAGATCATGCGTACTGGCGCTGGCGATAGACTGACGCGGGTAGTCCTCAGGCGCGCGATAGCGCTGATCTTTCTCCTGCTCAAACCAGAGCACCTTCCATGAAAAAACGCCGCTTTTACGCAGCAGGCTGACGATCTCCTGAGGCACGGTGCCAAGATCTTCGCCAATCACCATACAGCGCAGCCTGTGGCTCTCCAGCGCCAGGATAGCCAGCAGATCGTTGACCGGATAGGCTACATAAGCACCTTTATCCGCCGTCTCTCCGGCTGGCACCCACCACAGACGCAGCAGCGACATGACATGGTCGATACGCAGCGCGCCGCAGTCACGCATGTTGGCACGCAGCATGTCGATAAAGGGCTGATAAGCGCGCGCCTGCATCACATGCGGATCCATCGGCGGTAAGCCCCAGTTTTGTCCCAGCGGTCCCAGACGGTCAGGCGGTGCGCCCACCGAGGCCTTGAGGCGATAAAGCTCCGGGTCGTGCCAGGTCTCCGCACTGCCTTCCGCCACGCCCACCGCCAGGTCACGGTAGAGACCGACGCTCATGCCCAGCGCCTGACTGTGCGCCCAGCAGCCTGAGAACTGCTGCTGCGCCAGCCATTGCAGCCACTGCCAGAAGGCGATCTCCTCTTCATGCTGTTCACACCACTGCTGCACTTCCGGCGACTGACTGTTGCGCCACGCCTCTGGCCAGGCAGGCCAGCCGCCCTGCTGCGACTTGTCTGCCTGCCGCTCCAGCTGTATGCCATCGTAGGCAGCCTGATAACGCAGGCTGTCGCCGCCGTCTCGCACAAAGGCTGCAAAGGAGAGAGGCTCTTCGCTCTGGCTGTCACGCGCCTGAAAGTGTGCCCAGGCGTGGCGCAGCGCCGCCAGCTTCAGCGCCATCACGGCTTCGTAGTCGACCCGCTCCGCCTCACGCGCTTTGGTCAGCGCCTTCTGAGTTTTAGCGCTTTTCCACCACTTCTGCGCCGCCGCGCTTTGCTGAAAATCGGCCACCTGACTGACGTTGATATAAATCACATTCAGCCAGCGGCGTGATGACGGACTGTACGGACTGGCAAAACCAGCGCTGGCAGGATAGAGCGCATGCAGCGGATTCAGCCCGACGAAATCGCCGCCGCGCCCGGCCAGCTGCACCAGCAATTGATCGAGGTCGCCGAAGTCGCCGATGCCCCAGTTCTGTTCAGAGCGCACGGTATAAAGCTGAACCAGTGCCCCCCAGCGTTTTTCCCCGGCTTCCAGCGCCGGAGGCAGATAGCAGCGCCGTGGCGCGACAATAATCTGCGTCTGCCAGCTTTTCTTTCCTTTAGTGAGCGTCAGCTGGTGATAACCCTGGGTCAGCGGTCCCGGCAGTGTAAAAGGCTCACCGGCGGTTAACTCGCCGCTGTGCTCTTTGCCCTTTTCGGTCTGCAACTGCCAGCGGTAAGTGCCACTGCCCTGAGGCGTCAGCTGTCGCTTGCTGCTGCCGCTGAACACCGCAACCGGCGGCAGCGGGGATTTACTGGCCTTCTGCGGTTCTGCCATCACCGCCAGCAGTGCACGTTTGGTCTCATCGCTGACGGCCTCTTTCCTGCCGTTAACATCGATGTAATCCAGTGAAATGCCTGCGGCACGGGCGGCCTGATCGAGTGAATTTTGCTTCATTGCTGCTCCTTAGCGCGGTGCCTGCCAGATACGTTGCTGATAGTCACGAATGGAACGATCCGAACTGAACATGCCGGTTCGGGCCGTATTGAGGATGGCGGCGCGGGTCCAGCCTTCGGGGTCACGCCATAGCGCTTCCACCCGTTGCTGCGCCTCGATATAGGCCTGGAAATCGGCCAGCACCAGCCAGGGATCGCCGTGTTTCGTCAGGCTCTCCAGCATCAGGTCAAAGGCGTGCTTATCCCCGTCGCTGAATTTGCCCTTCTCCAGCGATTTCAGTAAATTGTCCAGCGGCTTGTTCTGCTTACGTACCTTTTTCGGGTTGTAGCCTTTCGCCTTGAGCGCCTTCACCTCATCCACGGTGTGACCGAAGATAAAGATGTTCTCCTCGCCCACCTGTTCGGCAATCTCGACGTTGGCACCATCCAGCGTGCCAATCGTCAGCGCACCGTTCAGCGCCAGCTTCATGTTGCCAGTGCCGGAGGCTTCATAACCGGCGGTGGAGATCTGCTCAGAGAGATCGGCCGCCGGGATCATCTGCTCGGCCACGGTGATACGGTAATCGGGGATAAACACCACTTTGAGTCGGTCGCCAACCCGCGGATCGTTGTTCACCACCTCCGCCACTTTGTTAATGGCGTAGATGATGTTTTTGGCGAGGTAGTAACCCGGTGCGGCCTTGGCCCCGAACAGGAATACCCGTGGCGTAAAGGTGACGTCTTCCGGGTTATTACAGAGCGTCTGATAGCAGTAGAGGATATGCAGCAGGCTGAGATGCTGGCGCTTGTACTCATGCAGACGCTTGATCTGCACATCGAACAGCGCAGCCGGATTCACGATGATGCCGGTATGCCGCGCGATATACTCTGTAAGCTGCGCTTTGTTCTGCTGTTTGATGCTGCGATAGCGCTGACGAAACGCCTGATCGTCCGCATAGGCCTCCAGCCCGGTCAACGCATCCAGGTTATTGGCCCACTCGGTTTTCAGTGTCTCATCGATCAGCCCGGCCAGCGCCGGATTGCACTGCTTCAGCCAGCGACGCGGTGTAATGCCGTTGGTGACGTTATGGAATTTTTGCGGCCAGAGCTGGTGATACTCCGGGAAGAGATCGCTGACCACCAGACGGGAGTGCAGCGCCGCCACGCCGTTGACCGCAAAGCCGCTGACGACGCAGAGATTGGCCATCCGCACCTGACCGTCAGCCACCACCGCCAGCTTGTGCCACATCGCTTTGTCATCCGGCCAGCGCTGCTTCACCTGTTTCTTCAGCCGCTGATTAATCTCTTTGATAATCAGCATATGGCGCGGCAGCAGACTGCGCATCAGCTTCTCATCCCAGCGCTCCAGCGCCTCCGGCATCAGCGTGTGGTTGGTGTAAGCAAACAACCGGCTGGTGATCTGCCATGCTTCATCCCAGCTCAGCTGATGCTCATCCAGCAATACACGCAGCATCTCCGGGATGGCAATGGTCGGATGGGTATCATTGAGCTGGATCACTTCAAAGTCCGGCAGGCTATGAATGCTGCGCCCCGCCAGATGGTGACGTCGCAGGATATCCGCCACCGCACAGGCGCACTGGAAATATTGCTGCATCAGGCGCAGCCGCTTGCCGGCCTGGTGGTTGTCATTGGGATAAAGCACTTTGGTGAGCTTTGCCGCTTCGATGCCGGGCTGTTCCGCCTGCAGGAAGTGGCCGTCGTTAAAGGCGGTGAGATCAAACGGATGCGCGCTTACTGCCTGCCACAGGCGCAGCGGCAGCGTCACGCCGTTGCGATAGCCGGTAACCGGCAAATCCCAGGCCTCGCCGCGCAGCGTAAAATCGGGATGCCAGCGTACACCGCCGTTTTCCAGCTTTTCTACCCGGCCGCCCATCGCGACGTCAACATCCAGCGCCGCGTTGTGACGGAACCAGGGATAGCGCTCGCGCTGCCATTCATCGGGCGCTTCAATCTGCTTACCCTCGTCAAAAGACTGGCGGAACAGGCCATACTGGTAATTAAGCCCGTGACCGGTGGCGGACTGCCCTACCGTTGCCATTGAATCCATGTAGCAGGCGGCCAGCCGCCCCAGCCCGCCGTTGCCGAGCGCCGGATCGACCTCCTGCTCCAGCAGTTCAGTTAAATCGAGCTGCTGCTCAGCCAGCGCCGCCTTAACCTCATCATACCAGCCGAGATTCAGCAGATTGTTGCCGGTCAGACGACCAATCAGAAACTCCATCGACAGATAATTAACGTGGCGCTGCTGCATAGCCGGACGCGGTGCCGGTTGCGCGGCCAGCAGTTCTGCCAGCGCCGCACTCACCGCCTGCCACGCCTGGTGCGGGGTCATCTGTTGTGCGGAGAGGAGACTTAACTGCTGCCACTGGCGGGTCAATGCGGCGTTAAAACGGGCTTTATTAAATTTTTGCTGCGGCATATCACTCCCTTCTGTTACGCAATGAGGTGAAGCAAAAATAGAAAGCGCACGGGCTGGCAACCGGGTACCAGCAACCGTTAAGTAAAGACGGGAGTGAGGAAAAAAGCGACAGCAATCAAAGAAAAACGCCAGCCGGGAGGCTGGCGTGGCAGGAATCAGCAGAGTTCGAGGTGAACCTCATGCTGCTCAATCACTTTCATGACGCTGGCGGGCGGCATTTTGTCGGTGTAGAGATAGTCCAGCAGACTCATGTTGCCAAGGTTAACCATGGCGTTACGGCCAAACTTCGAGTGATCCACCACCAGCATCACACAGCGTGAATTTTCAATGATGGCGCGCTTGGTGCGGACTTCGTGATAGTCGAACTCCAGCAGCGACCCATCCATGTCGATGCCGCTGATCCCCAGAATGCCGTAATCGAGCCGGAACTGAGAAATAAAGTCGAGCGTCGCTTCCCCCATCACCGCACCATCGCGGGTCCGTACTTCACCGCCTGCGATAATTACCCGGAAATCGGGCTTGCCCATCAACAGCATCGCGACGTTGAGGTTGTTGGTCACCACGCGTAAGTCGCTGTGGTTGAGCAGTGCATGCGCCACCGCTTCCGGCGTGGTGCCGATGTCAATAAACAGCGTGGCCCCATCCGGGATCTGGCTGGCTACGCGCTGCGCAATCCGCGCTTTTTCCGCTGACCACATCATTTTACGATCGTGCCAGGCGGTATTCTCTGAGCTGGAAGGAAGCGCCGCGCCGCCGTGGTGACGCTGAATTTTATTCTGATCGGCCAGATCGTTGAGATCGCGACGAATGGTTTGCGGGCTGACCTCAAAGTGATCCACCAGCTCCTCAGTACTGACATATCCCTGACGACGGACTAAATCGATAATCGCATCATGACGTTGCGTCTGCTTCACGTTCCTCTCCTGTTAACCCGCTTATATCCTGTCTAACGACGCGTGACGTTACGCGTATCCACCAGCGCCATTGCCAGCCCGACGACCAGACCGGCGACGTGCGCCGCGTTAGCAATCGCCAGACCAAAGACGCCGAACCAGCCAATCACCAGCCAGACCAGCGCAAAACCGATCAATCCCCTTTCAAGATAGACGCCGCTGTCAGGATCGCGCTCGCCGCGCAGCCAGCAGTAACCCATCAACGCATACACCACGCCCGAAAGGCCGCCAAACCAGATGCCGCTGAACTTCGCCTGCAGCCAGCCGCTAAGCAGCGCCGAAATGAGCATAATCACGAACAGTTTGCCGCTGCCAAGGCGCTTTTCGACCGCGCCGCCGAGATACCACCACCACATCAGATTAAACAGGATGTGCAGCAGTGAAAAGTGCAGCAGCGCATGGCTGAACCAGCGCCAGACCTGCAGATGCTGGTCGGCATCGGGCCAGGAGAGCCATGCCATCACGGTCTGATCGCCCATCACCTGCATCAGAATAAACACGGCGATACAGAGCACCATCAGGGACATGGTCAGCGGACCGGCCCGCTCGCGGATGTTCGCCCAGATATTGCTGCGCTCATAGCGCAGGCCGCTGTCGGTCTTGCCGCTGTGCCAGCTGGCGGCCTGATAGCGCGGATGGTTTGGGTCGTGCAAAAACTGCTGAAGTTCGTTTTCGACCACTGAGATCTTGCTCTCGTCATCCAGCATGATGACGTAGTGATTTTCATGCTCAATGCGCAGCGTAATGCCCTGCGTCGCCATATAGTCCACAAACGCCTGCGCCATGCGCGGCTGATTAAACTGGGTAATGCGCATCAGTAACTCTCCATGTGACGGGCGGCAACTTATTCACTGCCGAGGGCAACCTGCTGAGGGAAGGCGGCACGCCAGGCATCAAAGCCGCCATCAATGCTGTAGGCCGCGCTGAAACCCTGTCCCAGCAGATATTGCGCCGCGCTTTTGCTGCTGTTGCCGTGATAGCACATTACCAGCACCGGCAGGTTGTGGTCTGCGCCACTGACAAAGTCGCTAAGGTTGGTGTTAGTCAGATGCAGCGCGCCTGCCGCATGACCCAGGGCATAACTTTGCGGATCGCGGATATCCACCAGCAGTGCACCCTCAGCCAGATGCGCCTGCGCCTGCTGCACGTTAATACATTCGAACATTTCCATGGAATCTCTCATAACAGCATCGTCGTAATGGTGCGTAGTGTAACCCGAGAATCCACGCCGATAACCTGACAATCGTTACGGCTATCTGTTTTTTTGGTGGGCAGAATGTTAGCTATATCACGCAAAAATGTTTTTACCCGGTTAAAAGCTGGCGTCAATGTTGGTTTGCGATTATGATTATGCTCGAAAACGAACATTAATGAACTATTCCGAACATCGGAGGAGATGACGTGGAAACCAAAGACCTGATCGTGATCGGCGGCGGCATCAACGGTGCCGGCATTGCAGCAGACGCTGCAGGACGCGGACTGTCGGTGTTAATGCTGGAGGCGCGGGATCTGGCTTGCGCGACCTCCTCTGCCAGTTCAAAACTGATTCACGGCGGCCTGCGCTACCTTGAACATTACGAATTCCGTCTGGTCAGTGAAGCACTGGCCGAGCGTGAAGTTCTGCTGAAAATGGCGCCGCATCTGGCGTTCCCGATGCGCTTCCGTCTGCCGCACCGTCCGCACCTGCGTCCGGCGTGGATGATCCGCACCGGTCTGTTTATGTATGACCATCTTGGCAAGCGTACCAGCCTGCCAGGCAGTAAAAGCCTGCGGTTTGGCGCGGATTCGGCCCTGAAGCCAGAGATTACGCGCGGATTCGAATATTCTGACTGCTGGGTCGATGATGCCCGCATGGTGGTACTGAACGCGCAGGAAGTGGTGAAGCGTGGCGGTGAAGTCCGTACCCGCACCCGCGTGACCCGTGCATGGCGTGAAGGTGGCCTGTGGAAGGTTGAGGCGGAAGATGTCGACAGCGGCAAAACCTTTACCTGGCAGGCCAAAGGCCTGGTCAACGCCGCTGGCCCATGGGTTAAGCAGCTGTTTGATGACAGCCTGAAGCTGAAATCGCCTTACGGTATCCGCCTGATCAAAGGCAGTCACATTGTGGTGCCGCGCGTTCATACCGAGAAGCAGGCTTACATCCTGCAGAACGAAGATAACCGTATCGTGTTTGTTATCCCGTGGATGGATGAGTTCTCTATTATCGGTACTACCGATGTGGAGTACAAAGGCGATCCGAAAAACGTCCATATCGATGACAGCGAGACCGACTACCTGCTGAAAGTGTTCAACGGACATTTTAAAAAGCAGCTGACCGCTGACGATATCGTCTGGTCCTATTCCGGTGTCCGTCCGCTGTGTGATGATGAATCTGATTCACCGCAGGCGATCACCCGTGATTACACGCTGGACGTGCGCGACGATAATGGTCAGACACCGCTGCTTTCCGTATTTGGCGGCAAGCTGACCACCTATCGTAAGCTGGCGGAACATGCGCTGGAAAAACTGGTGAAGTACTACCCGAACGCCGGTCCGGCATGGACCAAAAACTGCGTCTTGCCGGGCGGTAATATCTCCGGCACCCGTGAGGATTATGCAGCCAGTCTGCGTCGTCGTTATCCGTTCATCAGCGAAAATATGGCGCGCCACTTCTCGCGTACTTACGGCAGCAGTACGGAAACCCTGCTGGCTGGCGCGAAAAGTCTGGATGACCTGGGTGAGAACTTCGGACACGAATTCTACGAAGCGGAACTGCGTTACCTGGTGCAGCATGAGTGGGTGCGTGAACTGGATGATGCTATCTGGCGTCGTACCAAACAGGGTATGTGGCTGACCAAAGAGCAGCAGGCTCGCGTTGCCGAGTGGCTGGCAGCGAAAGCAAAACCCGTCCTGTCACTGGCCTCCTGAGCAGAGCGTTAAAATACAGAAAGCAGGCTTCGGCCTGCTTTTTTTATGGCGGTTCATCGGAAAACTATTCGGATCTCTTTCAATATTCACGCCCCGAGTTAGCGCTAGATGAAAATTGAATATTGATCACACTTATTTTTTGATAATCAGTTGCGACCAGCAATATTCACTGCTGTAACTTTTCCTTCATGTATCACAGCCTAAACTCAACCCTTCGCTTATCTCTTCCCACCTTTTTCTATCGTTACCTTAAATCTAACGTTCAGCTTTTTTGCTTAATTGAACGATGCATTAAGAAAGCTCAGACTTCCCTCAGCATAAACGAAGCAACAGCGATTCTAATCAGGAGGTTGAAATGAACACAGGCCAAACGCCTGCCCGGGAGTGGAACACACGCCGCAGTGAAAAAGCGCGTCGTATGGCTTCCTTTCCCCTCGATGGCAAAGTCATTCCTTCAGAAAGAGCTACAGAAGCCCTGGAAACACTCATTGCACCAGGCGACCGCGTGGTGCTTGAAGGCAATAACCAGAAACAGGCTGACTTCTTATCCCGCACGCTGGCAGCGGTGAATCCGGCAAAGATTCACGACCTGCATATGATTATGCCGAGCGTCGGCCGCAGTGAGCATCTCGATATTTTTGAAAAAGGCATCGCCCGCAAACTCGACTTCTCTTTTTCCGGTCCGCAAAGTCTGCGCATGTCTCAGCTGTTACAGGATGGCCAGCTGGAAATCGGCGCTATCCATACCTATATCGAACTCTATTCCCGCCTCTATGTTGATCTCAGCCCGAATGTGGCGCTGATTGCTGGCTACAAAGCCGACCGCAAGGGCAACCTTTATACCGGCCCAAGCACCGAAGATACCCCGGCACTGGTGGAAGCCGCCGCGTTTCGTGACGGTATCGTGATAGCCCAGGTCAACGAACTGGTCGATGACGAAACCGACCTGCCGCGCGTCGATATCCCCGGCTCCTGGATCGACTACGTTGTAGTGGCTGACAAACCGTTCTTTATCGAACCGCTGTTTACCCGCGATCCACGCCTGATTAAACAGGAACATATCCTGATGGCGATGATGGCGATTAAAGGCATCTACGCCGAACACCAGGTGCAGTCGCTGAACCACGGTATCGGTTTTAACACCGCCGCGATTGAACTGCTGCTGCCAACCTACGGCGAGCAGCTCGGTCTGAAAGGTAAAATCTGTAAACACTGGACGCTGAACCCGCATCCGACGCTGATCCCGGCGATTGAGAGCGGCTGGGTTGAGAGTGTGCACTGCTTCGGCGGTGAGCTGGGAATGGAAGAGTATATTCGCGCCCGTCCCGACATCTTCTTTACCGGCAGCGACGGCTCAATGCGCTCTAACCGCGCCTTCTGTCAGCTGGCCGGCCAGTACGCGGTCGATATGTTTATCGGTGCCACCCTGCAGGTTGATGGGCTGGCAAACTCCTCTACCGTGACGCGTGGTCGTCTTTCCGGCTTCGGCGGCGCTCCGAACATGGGCCACGATCCCCATGGCCGTCGTCACGCCACGCCCGCCTGGCTGAACATGATCACCGAGCCAGACCCGATGCAGCGCGGTAAAAAACTGGTAGTGCAGATGGTCGAGACCTTCCAGGCAGGCGCGAAACCGACCTTCGTTGAAACCCTGGATGCGGTTGAGGTCGCCAAAACCTCCGGTATGCCGCTGGCACCGGTCATGATTTACGGTGATGACGTGACCCATGTGCTGACTGAGGAAGGTATCGCCTATCTCTATCGCGCAGAAAGTCTTGAAGAGCGTCGCGCTATGGTTGCTGCTGTTGCGGGCATTACCGACATCGGTCTGGGTGTGGATGCGGCACGCGTCGCAGCCCTGCGTAAAAGCGGCAAAGTGGTCTACCCGGAAGATATGGGTATCCGCCGCTCTGACGCCACGCGTTCACTGCTGGCAGCGGGCAGCGTCGCTGACCTGGTTGAATGGTCAGATGGCCTGTACAACCCACCTGCTAAATTCCGGAGCTGGTAAATGAAACTCCTGTCACAGACTCAAGCCGAGGCGCAGTCCAGCCAGCTGGCGACGATGGCGCGCGATTGTCTGATCGATGAAGCACGCCTGAGCCCTAAGCCGGGTCTGGTCGACAGTCGGGGAAACGGCGCGCATCAGGATCTGACGCTGGCGCTGATGGAGCGTTCCGCTCACAGCCTGATGCCAGCCTTTCTGGCGCTGGCCCGTCACAGCTGGCTGCGTCCCGCTGATATCGCCCTGCGCGAAACGGTAGGCCGCCTGGGCCGCGACGGTGAGCAGCAGATGATGGCGGCAACCGGCGGCGTTAACACCCATCGTGGCGCGATCTGGGCGCTGGGATTGCTGGTGAGTGCCGCGGCCATGCACGGCGGCACTGCCAGTGCTGACCAGCTGACCCGCACCGCCGCTGCACTGGCCAGCCTGCCCGACCGGGCAGCACCAAAGCTGTTCAGCAAAGGGTTAAAAGCGACGCACCGCTATCAGGTGCCCGGCGCACGCGAAGAGGCGCAACAGGCGTTTCCTCATGTGATGAAGCTGGCGCTGCCGCAACTGCTGACCAGCCGGGCTATGGGTGCCAGTGAGAGCGAAGCCCGCCTGGATGCGCTGATGGCAATCATGACCTCGCTCAGTGATACCTGCGTGCTGTCACGTGCAGGTATGACCGGACTGGACGCCATGCAGCAGGGCGCACGCGTCGTACTGCTGGCGGGAGGCTGCCGCACAGCCGCAGGTCAGGTGGCGCTGTCGCAGCTCGACCGGCGCATGCTGGCGCTCAATGCTTCGCCTGGCGGGGCCGCCGATTTGCTGGCCGCGACGCTGTTTATTGATCGGGTCTGCTCGCCTGAACATTCTTATTTTTAGAGGCCATTATGGAACACATCACATTATCTTTACCTGCTAACCGCCTGCTCAATGGCAGAGCGCTGGCTGGGGTCGTTGGTTCCGGTGATATGGAAGTGCTGTACACCGCAACTGAAGGCCAGACACTGAACATCGATATCACCACCTCACTGGATAACAGCGACGCTCGCTGGAAGGCGCTGTTTGATCGCCTGAACTTAATCAACGGCCTGCCCGCCGGAGAGCTGATTATTCACGATTTCGGCGCGACACCCGGCGTAGCGCGTATCCGTATTGAACAGGTTTTTGAAGAGGTGAGCCATGCGTAACGATGCCAGTTTTATTGAATTACGGGCCCGTGAACGCGCCCATGCGCTGCTGGATGCGGGCAGCTACCGCGAACTGCTTGATCCGTTTGAAGGCATTATGTCGCCATGGCTGGCCCCGCAGGGCGTGGTGCCTCAGTCAGACGACGGCATGGTGGTCGCGCGCGGCACCCTGAACGGTCAGCCTGCCGTGGTGGTGGCCATTGAAGGCACCTTCCAGGGCGGCAGCATGGGCGAAGTCTCCGGGGCGAAGATGGCGGCAGCGCTGGAGCTGGCGGCGGAAGACAACCGCAACGGCATTCCGACTCAGGCGGTGCTCTGCCTGGAAACCGGTGGCGTACGCCTGCAGGAAGCGAATCTTGGCCTGGCGGCGATTGCGGATATTCACGCAGCGATTGTCGATCTGCGTCGCTACACCCCGGTTATCGGCATCGTCAGCGGCACCGTTGGCTGCTTCGGCGGGATGTCTATCGCTGCCGCGCTGTGCAGCTACCTGATTGTCACACGCGAAGCCCGTCTGGGGCTGAACGGTCCGCAGGTGATTGAGCAGGAAGCAGGCATTGAAGAGTATGACTCGCGCGATCGCCCGTTCATCTGGAGCATGACCGGCGGCGAAATCCGCTACGCCAGCGGCCTGGTCGATGCCCTGGTGAGTGACGGCATCAACGCGGTGAAAACCGCCATGAATGAGTTCATTGCCAAAGGTGTTCCGGCTCAGAACCGCAGCGATAACTATGCCGATTTCCTGTCACGTCTGTCACAGTTCGATACCCGCCAGCAGGCGGATACCGCGCAGATTAAACAGCTTTTCGCCCGGGAGGAGAAATAATGACTCAGACAAGCAGCCGCGGTGCAACCTGGCTGGAAAAACTCGCACCCAATGCACAGCGTCTTAGCGGCCTGTGTGCCTCTGTTCAGGTGGCTGACGGCCAGCTCAATGGCGAAAACGTCCGCTTTATTGCCGTCGTGCCCGATCCACAAAACCACTATCCGCGCGCCGCGCAGGGTGAAGTCGGTCTGCTGGAGGGCTGGACGCTGGCGAAAGTGGTGAATGAAACGCGCGAAGCAGACAAAAACAGTGCCGTAAAACGTCCGATTGTGGCGGTGATTGATGTGCCAAGTCAGGCCTATGGCCGCCGCGAAGAGGCATTTGGTATTCATCAGGCGCTGGCGGGTGCGGCGGGGGCTTATGCCAACGCACGCCTTGACGGTCATCCGGTGATTGGCCTGATTGTCGGCAAAGCGATGTCCGGTGCGTTCCTGGCACACGGCTATCAGGCTAACCGACTGATTGCGCTCAACGATCAGGGTGTGCTGGTGCATGCCATGGGCAAAGCATCGGCGGCGCGTATTACGCTGCGTTCCGTGGAAGCGCTGGAAAAACTGGCTGCAACCATTCCACCGATGGCTTACGACGTAAATAACTTCGCCACGCTGGGCCTGCTCTCCGATCTGCTGAACGTGGGCAATCCTGATGCGCCGTCTGACGCCGATGTGGCGATGGTTGAGATTGCGCTGCACAAGGCGATCAGCGACGCTCGCCAGGATCCGAGCCTGAAAAGCCGCCTCGGTGCCTCCAATCGTCACAGCTCCTCCCTGGTTCGCGAACGTATGCGCGCGGCCTGGTAATTAACTAAAAAAATAAACCTGCCGAAACCGGTCTGACGGGGCGCATCGCTAATTGCGCCCCGGAGCAGTGGCCGTGTTCAGAATTATAAACATTGCTGTTTTTTAAAGAATTCTTCTTAAATACAGGTGATTTATGATTTATATAATTGTTCATGCCCTTGCTCCGATCTTTGTCATTATGCTGCTGGGTTTCTGGGCCGGTAAGGCCGGAATGGTCAACAACAAAGATGTCTCTCTGCTTAATATCTTCGTGATGGATTTTGCACTGCCCGCCGCGCTGTTCAGCGCCACGGTTCAGACACCGTGGCCAGGCATTGTGGCGCAGTGGCCGCTGATTGTGGTGATCACCGGTGCAATGTGGATTACTTATGGCACCGTCTATTTCCTTGCGACTAAAGTGTTTAAAAAGTCACCGCAGGATGCGGCTGTTCTGACGCTGACCGTGGCGCTGCCTAACTACGCCGCGCTGGGACTGCCGATTCTGGCCAGCGTGCTGGGTGAAAATGCGGCCACCTCCCTCTCTGTCGCGGTGTCGATTGCCTGTGGTTCGGTGCTGCTCACCCCGCTGTGCCTGCTGATCCTGGAACGTGAAAAGGCGTTTGCCGCAGGTACCGAACACGGTTCAACGCTGAAAATGCTGCCGATCCTGATGTGGCGTTCAGTAAAAAAACCTATCGTGATGGGACCGTTGATTGGTGTGGTGCTGTCAGCGCTGGGCGTTAAAATGCCGGATCTGGTGCTGGCCGCGATCAAACCGCTGGGCCTGGCGGCCACCGCGGCTGCGCTGTTCCTGACGGGTGTCATCCTCTCTGCGCGTCAGCTGAAACTCAACGCCGTCGTCGGCGTCGGTACTGTGGCTAAGCTGCTGATTCAGCCCTTTATCGCCTGGGGTCTGGTTCTGGCGCTGGGGCTTAACGGTTCAGTGGCCATCACCGCTATCCTGATGATTGCGCTGTCGGCCGGTTTCTTCGGCGTGGTGTTCGGCAACCGCTTTGGCGTGCAGTCACCCGATGCTGAAGCCGTGCTGCTGTTAAGCTCAATTCTGTGTATTTTATCGTTACCGCTGTTCATCACGCTGACATCAGGAATGTAATATGAGTGCGCCGCGCCCCCACGATCTGCTCTGGCTGCGTCACAGTGACGCGTTAGCCGCGGTTAAAGAGAGCTGGGTCAGCCAGTTCTGGCATCCCGATCTGCCGGTGGTGGTACGGCGCGACCACCGTGAATCCGGTCTGATTCCGGTGGGTGTGCGCGGTGAGCGACGTGAGCAGCGCGCCGCCGGCTGGATTAATTCAGCCGATATTGTCCGGATGGTGTCGCCAGAGAGAGTGGCAGAACGGGCATGGCTGCTGGATTCACCCTTTACCGCTTATGCGCCGGTTCGCGCGGCGATTGTGCTCAGCGAGACTCTCTGGCCCTGGCATTGGGGCATTACCGGCAGCACCGGTTATGCGCTGGCGACGCAACGACCCACGCTGCACGCTGCCAGCGATCTTGATTTAGTGATCCGCGCCCCGCAGCCGCTGCCACGCGATGCGCTGCAACAGTGGCAGACGCAGACTGACTCGCTGGACTGCCGGGTGGATACCCAGGTGGAAACGCCGTCTGGCGCGTTTGCGCTGAACGAGTGGCTACGTGAGGGTCGCGTGCTGTTAAAAACCGATACCGGACCGATACTGACCGCTTCACCCTGGAGCAGGGAGAATTTATGAAAATACTCTTTACCTTTCCCGGCCAGGGCACCCAGCGTGCCGGGATGCTGCAGCATCTGCCCGACGGTGACGCGGTGTTAAACAGCGTGCGAGTGGTACTGGGAGACGAGACCGACCGGCTCGACAGCACTGATGCGTTGCGCCACACCCGCGCCGTGCAGCTTTGTCTGCTGATTGCCGGTGTCGCCTGGGCGCGCGAGCTGATCCGCCGTGGGGTGAAACCGGATATCGTCAGTGGTCTGTCGATTGGTGCATTTCCCGCTGCGGTGATCGCCGGTGCGCTCGATTTCAGCGACGCCCTGCGACTGGTTGCGCTGCGCGGCGATTTGATGGAGCAGGCTTATCCGCAGGGATATGGCCTGACCGCTATCACCGGTTTAACGCTGAATCGTCTGGAGAAGCTACTGGCTGGCAGTAATACCTACATTGCCAACCTGAATGCGGAAACACAGATTGTGATTGCCGGTCGTGATGAGGATATGGCTGTCGTGGCGCAGAAAGCGCTGGATGCCGGTGCCAGCAAAGCGATCAAACTCGCGGTGAGCGTGCCGTCGCACTGCGCGCTGCTGGACAAGCCCGCCGCCGAACTGGCGCGCGCGTTTGCGTCCGTCAGCCTTTCGCGGCCCGATTGTGCTTATCTCAGCGGCTCAACCGGAAGGGTGATTTGGGAACCGGAGAAGATTGCTGACGACCTCGCCTTTAATATGGCGCGCACGGTGCAGTGGAATGATGCGATGGTTTCCGCTAATCAGCGCGATGCCCGACTGGCGATCGAGATGCCGCCGGGCAATGTGCTGACCGGCCTGACATTGCAGGCGGGCTGGCAGGGCGAAGCGATCTGCATGGAGCGCAACAGCGTCGAGGTGGCGCTGCATCTGGCTAAACGGCTCAGTCAGTAAGGCTGCGGGCGTACATCCGCCCTTCTGCCGCCAGGGCCAGCAGGTCATTATCGCGTTCGCGGCGATGTGAGTAGACAATCGAGATCTGCTGACGCATCTGATAAGGCTCAGCGAGCGGCAGCAACTGAATGTTGTTTTCATACACCTTCTTCATTCGTCCCGGAATCAGCGCCAGGCCAATGCCCGCCTGCACCAGGCTTATCATTGAGAAGATGTCATTTACCTGGGTGACTATGCGCGGTTCAAATCCGGCTATCTGAAATGCCTCCTGCGAACCGGTATAGGTGGCAAATCCCTCAGCCAGTGAGACAAAATCACGGTCAGCAAAATCACGCAGATCCACCGGGCCGGTTCCTTCCTGCGTCTCTCCGGCTGGCGCAGCCAGAAAAATACGGTCTTCAAACAGCGGAATCACATCAAAATGCGCATCGCTGAGTTCACCCTCATCGGTGGCGATCAGAATCGCATCCAGCGCGTCATCTTCCAGCATATTCATGAGCATCTGATTGGAGCCCATGGTCAGATCAAGCTCCAGCGTGGGCCGACGCAGTTTCATGCCCATGATCAGCCGGGGAATGGTTTCAAGCGTCAGCGAGTAGAGTGTGCCGAGCCGCAGACGACCTACGCCGATACCCGCCACCTTGCGCGCCTCTTCAATACCTTTGCCCATCAGGGTAGTCACGTCGCGACAGTAGTCCAGCAGCGTCCAGGCGGCAGGCAGCGGCACAAGATTACGGCCTTTGTGAATAAACAGCGGACAGTCAATGCCTTCTTCCAGCGTGTGTAGCGCGCGATGCACGCTGACGCTGCTCAGTTCAAGCGCTTCCGCCGTGCGGGCGATATTCCCTTTGCTCATAAACATCATAAAGACGCTGAGCTTGCGGAAGGTAATTTCCTGATTGATGTTGTCACTCATGGGCTGCGGTTGCCTGTCGGGTCATTTTGCTTTTCCGCATAGTAGCGATTCTCAGCAAGAGTGTAATGATCTGGTTCGCTCTGTGGGCAGATACAGGCACAGGGGTCATAAGACGCTGAACCTTCTGAAAAGCGACGGGATGGCGGGAGTGCCAGGAGGAAAGATGACAATGCGGCCGGTTACCCGGCCGCAAAGAACGTCAGAAAGGCGTACTGCCCGATCCTACAGCCTTATTGGTGTAATGTTCCAGATCTCATCGGCGTACTCCTGGATGGTACGGTCCGACGAGAAGTAGCCCATGCCCGCGATATTTTTCGCCGCGCGGCGCTGCCACTCATCCGGTTTACGGTAGAGCGCATCCACCTTATCCTGGGTATCCACATAGCTGCGATAATCCGCCAGTAACTGGTAGTGATCGCCGAAGTTAACCAGAGAGTCGAACAGATTGCGGTAGCGGCCCGGATCCTGCGGACTAAACACGCCAGAGGCAATCTGAGTCAACACCTGATGCAGCTCTTCATCCCCTTCGTAATAGTCACGCGGGTTATAGCCGCCCTTACGCAGCGCTTCGACCTGCGGCGTGGTATTACCAAAGATAAAGATGTTCTCTTCCCCGACGTGATCCAGCATCTCAACGTTAGCGCCATCCAGCGTGCCAATCGTCAGTGCGCCGTTCAGCGCAAACTTCATGTTACTGGTGCCGGACGCTTCCGTCCCTGCGGTCGAGATCTGCTCAGAGAGATCGGCCGCCGGGATAATGATCTGCGCCAGGCTCACGCTGTAGTTCGGGATGAAGACCACCTTCAGTTTATTCTTCACCTGGGGATCGTTGTTGATCACATTCGCGACATCGTTGATCAGATGAATAATATGCTTAGCGACGTAATAGGCCGACGCTGCTTTACCGGCAAAGATATTCACTCGCGGCACCCAATCCGCCTGCGGATCGGCCTTGATACGGTTGTAACGGGTGATCACATGCAGCACGTTGAGTAACTGTCGTTTGTACTCGTGAATACGCTTGATCTGGACATCAAACAGCGCGTTCGGGTCGAGCACCACATCCAGATTCTTCGCCACCCAGTCTGCCAGCCGACGCTTGTTCTGATGCTTGGCAACTGCGACTTTTTCAATAAACGCCGGATAGTCGATCTGTGCTTTAAGCTCATCCAGCTGGCTGAGATCGGTACGCCAGTTGCGACCGATCTCCTCATCCAGCACTTCTGACAGTGCCGGGTTCGCCAGCGCCAGCCAGCGACGTGGGGTGACGCCGTTGGTTTTGTTGCAGAAGCGGCCCGGGAACAGACGGGAGAAATCAGCAAACAGCGACTGGACCATCAGGTTAGAGTGCAGTTCTGACACGCCATTCACTTTATGACTGACGACGACCGCCAGCCAGCCCATGCGTACCCGGCGTCCATCGTTCTCGTCAATGATCGAAATGCGTGACAGCAGATCCAGGTCATCAGGATAGTGATCCTGAATCGTCTTGAGGAAGAAGTCGTTAATCTCGAAAATGATGCTGAGGTGGCGCGGCAGGATCTTACCGATCATGTCGACCGGCCAGGTCTCGAGCGCTTCGGTCATCAGCGTATGGTTGGTATACGAGAAGACCTGGCAGCAGACGTCAAAAGCGCTGTCCCAGCTGAATTTATGTTCGTCAATCAGCAGACGCATCAGTTCGGGGATCGCCAGCACCGGATGGGTATCATTCAGGTGAATGGCGATCTTGTCCGCCAGGTTGTCCCAGGTCTGGTGCATCCGCCAGTGGCGATTCAGGATGTCCTGCACGGTCGCGGAGACCAGGAAATATTCCTGGCGCAGACGCAGTTCACGGCCTGAATAGGTGGAGTCATCCGGGTAGAGCACGCGCGACACGTTTTCAGAGTGGTTTTTATCTTCCACTGCCGCGAAATAGTCGCCCTGGTTGAACTTGCCGAGGTTAATCTCGTTGCTGGCCTGGGCACCCCACAGCCGCAGGGTGTTGGTAGCGTCGGTGTCGAAGCCCGGAATGATCTGGTCATAGGCCATCGCCAGGATCTCTTCGGTCTCCAGCCAGCGCACCTTCGTGCCTTCGTGCTGGACGCGACCGCCAAAGCGGACTTTGTAACGGGTATTGAAACGCTGGAATTCCCACGGATTACCATACTCAAGCCAGTAATCCGGTGACTCTTTCTGCTCACCTTCCACAATGTTCTGTTTGAACATGCCGTAATCATAGCGGATGCCATAACCGCGGCCCGGCATGCCCAGCGTCGCCAGTGAATCGAGGAAACAGGCCGCCAGGCGACCCAGACCACCGTTGCCAAGCCCCGGATCGTTCTCCTCTTCCATCAGCTCGGCCAGATCCAGACCCATCTCATCCAGCGCCTGGTTGAGATCGTCATAGATCCCCATCGCCAGCAGCGCATTCCCTAACGTGCGGCCCATCAGGAACTCCATCGACAGGTAATAGACCTGGCGGACATCCTGAGAGAGCTGGGCACGGCTGGAACGCAGCCAGCGCTCCACCATCCGGTCACGCACCGCCAGCAGCGAGGCGTTGAGCCACTCGTGCTTATTGGCGATAGAAGGATCTTTGCCGATGGTAAACATCAGTTTGTAGGCAATCGAATGCTTTAAGGCATCAACCGTCAACGTTGGTGAGGCGTAAGTGAAAGGTGCATTCATATCCAGTTTTCCCAATCCGTTACATCAAACGTTGGTAGAGATCACGGTAGGCTTGTGCGGCCACCTGCCAGCTAAAGTCCATCGCCATCGCCTGGCGCTGAACGTAACGCCACAGTGAAGGACGGGACCACAACACAAACGCGCGCCGGATGGCCCGCAACAGCGACCAGGCGTTGGCATCTTCAAAACTGAAGCCGCTGGCAATACCGTCGGCCAGGTTCTCCAGAGAGCTGTCATTGACGGTATCTGCCAGCCCGCCGGTGCGGCGCACTAACGGCAACGTACCATACTTCAGACCATAAAGTTGAGTCAGGCCGCAGGGCTCAAAGCGACTCGGCACCACGATCACATCCGCGCCACCGACAATGCGGTGGGAGAACGCTTCGTGATAGCCAATCTGTACGCCGACACTGCCCGGATGCTCCGCCGCCGCCGCCAGGAATCCCTGTTGCAGTTCGGCATCACCCTGTCCCAGCAGCACCAGCTGTCCGCCTTGCGCCAGCAGGCCAGGCAACGCTTCCAGCACCAGGTCCAGGCCCTTCTGTTTGGTCAGACGGCTAATCACGCAGAATACCGGCGCTTTATCATCCACCTTCAGCCCCATCGCTACCTGCAGCTGCCGTTTGTTTTCCGCTTTCGCTTCCAGCGTGTCGCGGTTATAGCGCGCGCTCAGCAGCAGATCGTGCGCCGGGTCCCAGATAGAGGGATCGACGCCATTAAGGATCCCGCTAAGACGGCCTTCCAGCATCCGCTGCGCCAGCAGGCTTTCCATGCCATAAGCATATTCGGCAGAGGTAATTTCATGCGCGTAAGTCGGGCTCACCGCCGTGATGTGGTCAGCGTAAAAGAGTCCCGCTTTCAGGAAGGAGATCTGTCCGAAGAACTCCAGCCCATGCATGTTAAAGAACGACCACGGCAGGCCAATCTCATCCATGTGATGCGCCATGAACAACCCCTGGTATGCCAGGTTGTGCACGGTGAAGACGGATTTAGCCGGACGACCACGCGCTTCCAGATAGGCGCAGGTCAGGCCAGCATGCCAGTCATGCGCATGCACAATCTCAGGACGCCACATAGAGTCCATGCCGCACGCCAGTTCACAGCCGACCCAGCCCAGCAGCGCAAAGCGCAGATAGTTGTCGACATACGCAAACTGCGACTCGTCATGGTAGGGACTGCCGGGACGATCGTAGAGGCCAGGCGCATCAATTAAGTAGATGCCCACACCATTAAATTCACCAAATAGCAGACGTATATGACCGGCAAATGTCTCACGCTCCGTCACTACCTGGAGATCAGGTATGCCTTTGCGCAATGCGGGAAAAGCGGGCAACAGTACCCGTGTATCCGTGCCGCCCGCAATCTGCGCCTGAGGTAATGCCCCAACTACATCAGCCAGTCCGCCCGTTTTCAGCAGCGGGAAAAGTTCTGAACAGACATGTAAAACCTGCATCCTCGACCTCATTAAGTTATCCGGCACGCTCCGCGTGCCGATTGCGTAAGTTCCGCTTATCGCTTACAGCTCCGCTTTGGCCAGCCTGGCCAGCATGGCGCGGGTGACCAGTACGATCCCTTCATCCGAACGGTGAAAACGGCGACTGTCTTCATCGGGGTTTTCGCCAATAACCATGCCTTCCGGCAGTTCGCAGGCGCGATCAATCACGCAGCGACGCAGGCGACACGATCGGCCCACTACCACATCGGGCAACAGTACAGTTGAATCAATATTGCAAAACGAGTTAACGCGAACGCGTGGGAACAGCACTGAATTGACCACCACCGAACCGGAGATGATGCAGCCGCCCGATACCAGCGAGTTCATAGTCATTCCGTGACTACCGGAACGGTCCTGAACAAATTTCGCCGGCGGCAGCGGCTCCATGTGAGTACGAATCGGCCAGGTGACGTCATACATATCAAGCTCAGGCATCACCGAGGCCAGATCGAGATTGGCGCGCCAGTAGGCTTCCAGCGTTCCGACGTCGCGCCAGTAAGGCGGCGCATTGTCATCGTTCTGGACGCAGGAGAGCGCAAAAGAGTGCGCATAGCCTTCGCCGCTTGCCACGATTTTCGGCAGGATATCTTTGCCGAAATCATGATTAGAGCCTGGCGTCTGCAGATCCTCTTCCAGCAGCGCATAGAGATAATCCGCGTTAAACACGTAGATCCCCATACTGGCGAGCGACTGCGTGTCATCACCCGGCATGGTGGGCGGTTTCGCGGGTTTCTCCACGAAGTCGATCACCATGTTATCTTCGTCCACCGCCATCACGCCAAACGCCGTGGCCTCATGCACCGGCACGGGTAAACAGGCGATGGTACATTTCGCCTCGTTCACCACGTGATCCAGCAGCATGCGTGAATAATCCATCTTATAAATGTGGTCCCCGGCAAGGATCACGATGTACTGCGCCTGATAGCGGCGAATCACATCAAGGTTTTGCGTCACGGCATCGGCCGTTCCGCGATACCACTGTTCGGTCGAAAAGCGCTGCTGCGCTGGCAGCAAATCGACAAACTCATTCATCTCTTCATTGAAGATCGACCAGCCTCGCTGGATATGCTGAGTCAGGGTATGGGACTGATACTGCGTAATGACGCCAATCCGTCGAATACCGGAGTTGACGCAATTGGAGAGGGCAAAGTCGATAATGCGGAACTTGCCGCCGAAATGCACCGCCGGTTTGGCACGCTTGGCCGTTAAATCGACCAGGCGCGTACCGCGACCGCCGGCAAGGATCAGAGCAACCGTCTGTGTAGGGAGCTGGCGGGCCAGCATCAGGTGATCTGTTCTATCTAACTTAACCATGTCTGACTCCTTATGATTGCTTTTGGAACACGCACACACCGTGTGCGGGACCATGCCAGACAGTTAGCAGGATGGGGTTGTCGTCCCCGGCGAAAGGAGGAAGGGCGCGCCATTCTCCGTCTGGTAACACGATGTCATTCACCGTATCCGTGGCGTTTATTGTTATTAACCAGCGGCCGGACAGCAGGATCTGCAATCTGTGCATCCCCTGTGCCCATTCATCGTGTTGCAGTGGCTGGCCACCGGCATTGAGCCACTGCACATTGCCGTCACCGTCCTGCCACCAGCGATCTGCGGTCAGCGCCGGAATGCGCTGGCGCAGAGCAATCAGTGCGGCGGTGAATCCGACTAATCCCTTCTCATCTGCCTGCCAGTCAAGCCAGCTCAGAGCGTTATCCTGACAGTAGGCGTTGTTGTTGCCGCGCTGCGTATGGCCGCGCTCATCGCCGGCCAGCAGCATCGGCGTGCCCTGTGACAGCAGCAGCGTCGTCAGCAGTGCCCGTACGCTGCGACGGCGGCGTTCGATCACGTCAAAGCTGACGTTCAGTCCCTCTTTGCCGTGGTTATGGCTGTAGTTATCACCGTGGCCATCACGGTTATCTTCCCCGTTCGCTTCGTTGTGTTTACGTTCGAAGCTCACCACATCCCACAGCGTAAAGCCGTCATGGGCGGTGATCAGGTTAACCGTGGCGTGTGGCGGCCGGTCATCATGCTGGTAGAGATCGCTGGAGGCGGCAAAGCGGCGGACAAAGTCGCCGTTGCTGACGTCGCCATGCAGCCAGTAACGACGTGCGGTGTCGCGAAACTTATCGTTCCACTCGGCAAACGGCGGCGGAAAACGGCCAACCTGATAGCCGTCAGGGCCGATATCCCAGGGTTCCGCAATCAGCTTGACCTGAGAGAGCAGCGGACAGGCGCGTATCGCCTCGAAAAAGGGTGCATCACGCTGGTAATCGGGTGTACGGCCCAGTACCGGTGCGAGGTCAAAGCGGAAGCCGTCGACGTGGCAGACACGCACCCAGTAGCGCAGCGCCTCTAAGGTCCACGCCATCACCTGCGGATGGTGAATATTCAGCGTGTTGCCACAGCCGGTCCAGTTCTGATAATCGCCCTGCTCATTGAGCCAGTAGTAGCTGGCATTGTCGATGCCGCGCATGGAGATCGTCGGGCCAATCTCATCCAGTTCGGCGGTGTGGTTGAACACCACATCCAGCACCACTTCGATACCCGCAGCATGCAGGCTTTTGACCGCCTGCTGAAACTCCTGCAACGGCGTTACGCCCGGCTGACCGGAGGCGTAACGGGGATCCACTGCCCAGAGCGCAAAGGGATTGTAGCCCCAGTAGTTGCTGAGGCCGAGCTGCAACAGTCGCGGTTCGCTGGCGAAATGGGCCACCGGCAGCAGCTCAAGGGTGGTAATCCCCAGCTTGCGCAGGTAATCCACCATAACAGGATGACCCAGCGCCGCGTAAGTCCCGCGCAGCGTTTCCGGAATTTCCGGATGCTGCTGCGTCAGGCCGCGCACATGGGCTTCATAAATTACCGTGTTGCCCCACGGTACGCGCGGTGCGACATCGCCCTGCCAGTCAAAATCTTCGGCTACTACCACACCTTTAGGCGCAATCGCGGCGTTGTCATGCGGATCGGGCTGCGCTTCGCCGCTCTGAAACAGCGGGTCATCCGGAACATCGCCTTCCACTGCGCGGGCGCAGGGATCAACCAGCAGCTTTGCCGGGTTAAAGCGATGTCCCCGCTGCGGCGACCAGGGGCCATAGACCCGATAGCCGTAGCGCTGTCCCGGTTTTAACGCCGGAACATAACCGTGCCAGATATCCCCACTGCGGCCAGGCAGCTCAAGACGCTGTTCTGCGCCCTGTTCATCAAACAGGCAGAGCTCTACGCGCTCCGCATGCTGTGAGAACAGAGTGAAGTTAACGCCTTTGCCATCGTAACTGGCACCCAGCGGTTCGGGATCGCCGGCAGTCATGGTCATTCAGCCTCCCGCACCAGCCAGACTGTTGCCAGCGGTGGCAGATCAAGACTCAGCGACTGCGGGCGTCCGTGGCTCTCCTGCTCGTCGGTATGCACCCGATGAATGCGAACGTCGCTGCCGTGATACTCATGCTGATCTGTGTTCAGTACTTCGCGCCAGTAGCCAGGCTGATTAACGCCAAAGCGATAGCCCGGACGCGGCACCGGGGTGAAGTTACTGATGACGATGACTTCGTTGCCTTCACGGTCGCGGCGGACGAAGGCGAAGACGGAGTGTTCCGCATCGTTCACCACCAGCCACTCAAATCCGGCCGGATCAAAGTCGAGCTGATGCAGCGGCGTGTAGTGCTGATAGGTGTGGTTGAGGTCGCGCACCAGACGCTGAACGCCGTGATGCCAGTTGTCATCCCCTTCCAGCAGATGCCAGTCCAGGCTGACGTCGTGGTTCCACTCGCGGCCCTGAGCAAATTCGTTGCCCATGAACAGCAGTTTCTTACCCGGGAAGCCCCACATCCAGCCGTAGTAGGCACGCAGGTTGGCGAACTTCTGCCAGGCGTCGCCCGGCATACGATCGAGAATTGAGCGCTTACCGTGCACCACTTCATCATGCGACAACGGCAGCACAAAGTTTTCGGTGTAGTTGTACATCATGCCGAAGCTCATCAGGTTGTGATGGTGCTTGCGGTAGATGGGATCGACCTGCATGTAGTCGAGCGTGTCGTGCATCCAGCCCAGGTTCCATTTGAACCAGAAGCCCAGCCCGCCGCCTTCGGTCGGACGCGTCACGCCAGGATAGTCGGTTGACTCTTCAGCCATGGTGACCGACCCGGACGCCACGGTGCCGAGCGTGCGGTTGGTGTAACGCAGGAATTCGATCGCTTCGAGGTTCTCGCGGCCACCGAACTGATTCGGCACCCACTCTCCTTCGTTGCGGCTGTAATCGCGGTAGATCATCGACGCCACCGCATCCACGCGCAGGCCATCGATGCCAAAGCGTTCGGTCCAGTAGAGCGCATTACCCGACAGGTAGTTGCTCACTTCCCGGCGACCAAAGTTGTAGATCAGGGTATTCCAGTCCTGGTGAAAGCCTTCACGCGGGTCACTGTGCTCATAGAGCTGCGTTCCGTCGAAGCGCGCCAGACCGAAATCATCGCTGGGGAAATGACCCGGCACCCAGTCGAGCAGCACGTTGAGGCCCGCATCATGGGCGGCGTCAATAAAGGCGCGGAACTCATCACGGGTTCCAAAACGGCGGGTCGGCGCATACATGCCCAGCGGCTGATAGCCCCAGCTGCCATCAAACGGATGTTCGTTGATTGGCAGCAGTTCGATATGGGTAAAGCCCATCTCTTTGACGTAAGGCACCAGCTGTTCAGCCAGCTCTTTGTAGCTCAGCCAGAAGTTGTTATCGGTGTGACGACGCCAGGAGCCCAGATGCACTTCATAGATGGAAATAGGCGCGTCAAAACCGTTGGCGGCTTTACGCTCCTCTTTCATCTCAACCGGCTCTGGCAGACCACAGATCATCGACGCAGTTTGCGGGCGCATCTGCGCTTCAAAGGCGTAAGGATCCGCTTTGATGCGCAGTTCACCATTGGCGTCGATAATTTCATATTTGTAGAGCTGGCCGTTGACCGCGCCCGGCACAAACAGCTCCCAGATGCCCAGTTCCTGGCGCAGACGCATCGGATGACGGCGGCCATCCCAGAAGTTGAAGTCACCAACTACTGAGACGCGACGCGCATTGGGTGCCCAGACGCAGAAGCGGGTGCCGAAGACGCCATCGATGACGTCGCCATGCGCGCCCAGCGTCTCGTAAGGACGCAGGTGGGTTCCTTCCGCCAGCAGCCACAGATCCATCTCCTGCAGCAGCGGGCCAAAGCGGTAGGCATCATCGACCAGGTTTTGCTGGCCGTGCCAGTTTACCGCCAGCTGGTAGCGGAAATGATTTTTACGGCGCGGAATCACGCCACTGAAGAAGCCGCGTGCATCCTCGCACACCAGCTGAGCCAGTTTGCGTCCGGTGGAGGTTTCAATGACCCACACTTCGAGCGCTTCGGGGAGCAATGCCCTGACTTCCAGGCCTTGCTGAGTTCGGTGCATCCCTAGTAACGAAAAAGGGTCGGCATAATTACCCGCAAACAGGGCATTGATCGCATCGCGATCGGGAAGCTCTGACATGACTTTCTTCCTGTGATAATTGGCAGCCGAAATGAACGCAACATAGCCTGTCGCGCTTCACCTGCGCTACTCTTCATTGAGCCATACGTACAACGACAAAGAAGTCAGGCCATTCCGTGGGAAAATTTTTTTGCCGTGTACCACAACCATTTAGTCCGGAAAGCACAAGAGTGACCTGTGGCACATCATGGTTAAATCATAGCTTGGTCGCGGCAGTTGCCATGGACTTAAGCAAAATATTCTTTAGCGATCGGCAAAAAAGGGAAGCTGATCACTTAGTAAGCGAAACGGCAGATTGTTTCGTGTACGACAGAGATGAAAAAACCCGGGTAAATGAATGATTATTTTCATTTAAGCTGCCCGGAATGCCCCGACTGATGAAGCATCATTTTTACTGGATCGAAACGGTAGCTCTGCGCCGACCCTGGTCAGCCTCCGGGAGCGTAGAGTGCAGACAGCAGTTAAGAAAAGCTACCTGATAACGCGTTGTAAAGCGATGGTTAACGACATGTTTATAATCGGCTTAGCGATAAGAGCAGGTAATGGCCAGGATGCAGGGCACCTGTGCTTCACTTTTCTCAGCATCTTTCGTGCTGCCTGCTCTGTATCACAGGCAGAGTAACATTGTCGTTATAGCCCTACGTCCCGACTGCACAGGCACTCTCCAGGGATGTAAAAAGAATGAGTTATCGAAAAACAGCTTAATCACGCCATACCGATAGTCATCAGTGGCCATACAGGCCATAAATTACAGCGCGTTATGTTGCTAAAAACGCAATAACATCCTCCCAGGCCAATCAGCAAAAAAGCCCGTAACCATCAATGATGATTACGGGCTTTCATATAGCCATCCGATCCTTTTTGTCTTATCCGATCGGCATGACTCAGGCGATATTTGCTGGTTAGTTGGTTAACAACCGCAGCATGCGACGCAGCGGTTCGGCAGCGCCCCATAACAGCTGGTCACCTACTGTGAAGGCGGAGAGATATTCCGGCCCCATGTTCAGTTTGCGCAGACGGCCAACCGGCGTAGTCAGCGTGCCGGTGACGGCAGCCGGTGTCAGTTCACGCATTGTCAGCTCGCGATCATTTGGCACCACTTTGACCCACTCATTGTGCGAGGCCAGCAGCTGTTCAATTTCAGCCAGTGGCAGGTCGCGTTTCAGCTTCAGCGTAAACGCCTGGCTATGGCAGCGCAACGCACCGACGCGCACGCATAATCCATCAACCGGGATGACCTTAGAGGTGGCGAGGATCTTGTTGGTCTCCGCCTGGCCTTTCCACTCTTCGCGGCTCTGACCGTTTTCCAGCTGCTTGTCGATCCAAGGAATCAGGCTGCCCGCCAGCGGTACGCCGAAGTTATCGGTCGGTAAGGTGCCGGAACGGGTGAAATCGGTCACGCTACGCTCGATGTCGAGGATAGCGGAAGCCGGGTTCTGCAGCGCAGGCGCAACGTGATCGTGCAGCATACCCATCTGGGTCAGCAGTTCGCGCATGTGGCGCGCGCCGCCGCCAGAGGCAGCCTGATAGGTGGCAACGGAGGCCCACTCAACCAGATCCTGCGCAAACAGGCCACCCAGCGACATCAGCATCAGGCTGACGGTACAGTTTCCGCCGACAAAGGTTTTGATGCCGCGGTCAATGCCCTGGCGAATCACTGCATGGTTGACCGGATCGAGAATGATGATGGCATCATCCTTCATGCGCAGCGTGGAGGCCGCATCAATCCAGTATCCCTGCCAGCCGCTGGCGCGCAGCTTTGGATAGACGTCACTGGTGTAGTCGCCGCCCTGGCAGGTGATAATGATATCCAGCGCGCGCAGCGCTTCAATATCAAACGCATCCTGCAGGGTGCCCTGCTGTTTGCCCGCAAACGCGGGTGCCGCCTGACCATGCTGCGACGTCGAGAAGAAGACCGGATTGATTGCATCAAAATCACGCTCTTCACTCATGCGGGACATCAGCACTGAGCCGACCATGCCGCGCCAACCAACAAAACCTACATTCTTCATGTCGTGTCCGTCTAAGGCAGTTACACCTGCTTTTCATTTCAGAGGAGAGAGCTGCGTGCTATTTTCACGCCGCTCTGCGTAATAATAGGATTTACCTGTGTCCCCTCACTCTACAAAATGCAGGCCGGGTAGCAAGTGAATTAATTCGATTACGCTAACTTTTTCAGCAGCGTAACTAATAACTCCGCTTTTTCGCGAACAACATGGCGCAAAACCGATGACTGAAATGATTTCGGCAACAATATTATTGTTGTTAATTATGGATCCGCTGGGCAATCTGCCGATTTTTATGTCGGTTTTAAAGCATCTGGAGCCGAAACGGCGGCGGGTGGTGCTAATCCGCGAAATGCTCATTGCCCTGATCATCATGCTGCTGTTCCTGTTTACCGGTGAACGTATCCTGGCGTTTTTGAATCTGCGCACCGAAACCGTGTCGATCTCCGGCGGGATCATCCTGTTTCTGATCGCCATCAAGATGATTTTCCCGTCAGCTGAAAGCAGCAGTTCTGGCTTACCGGCGGGCGAAGAACCGTTCCTGGTGCCGCTGGCGATTCCACTGGTGGCCGGGCCATCGCTGCTGGCCACATTGATGCTGCTGTCGCATCAGTATCCGCATCAGATGTCGCATCTGGTGGGTGCGCTGCTGATCGCCTGGGGTGTAACGGTCGCTATTCTGTTGATGTCAGGTCTGTTCCTGCGTCTGCTGGGCGATAAGGGTGTGAATGCGCTGGAACGTCTGATGGGATTGATACTGATTATGCTGGCAACCCAGATGTTCCTGGATGGCATCCGGGCCTATCTGAAGTTATAAGCGCACCTTTGTCCTTTTGAACTGACAAGCATGCAGCTGCATCAATTCAGTCTGTTTATCACAAAGTTACGACATTGAAATGAATAATAATATTAATATAATGTTGTAAAAAAGGAGATTTCTATGGCGGGTAGTATCGAAAATTATGCCGGGACAGGCGTCTTTATTATCGTTGAGCGGCTTTACAGCAGGGATGCACCGAACTGGCACGGTGTTGGCGCCTCCATGATGCAGATTCACAAAATGGTTTACCAACTTTATCATAAACAAGATGTTTATCTGGAAGGCACAAAGATCGAACCCGACAGCGCGACGGTCTGGCAGCGTTTAAAAATCCTGTTTGGCGCGGATTTGGTACAGAAAAATGCAGCCGATAGCAGTACCTGCTTTTCCCTCGATTATGCAGGTTCCCGCTTTGTCACTACGCCTTTCTCAGGCGTCGACTCAAAAAAATCCCGGATTTTTTGACCAGAGAATATACCCTGCCTGGCCGAAACGTGCTGGCCTTTGGCAGCGATCCCTTCCCGCATGTCGGCCTTTATGGCCGTGCAGATGCACGCTTTGTGATGGCGGAGGGCGGTAAAGGTGACCCGACCGCTGCCGCGAAATACGATGCAAAAAGTAAACAGCTGGTGATGGTTGACCCCGGAAAAGAGCTGCCGCAGCTGATGCAGCGGCTGAAAACCCGGAGGGAAATGCAATGAGGTTGTTATTACCCTTTTTCTTCGGCGCGCTCTATCTGATAACAGGTTACTTCTCCCTTCAGGAAGTCCTGGAGTATGCAAGCAGCGGCCATTCAGGGGTGATCACAGATATGCGCAGTTATCTGGTTGCACCGCTACTCTGCGCGTTACTCTGGCTACTGGTTTATCTGGTAGCCTGGTGGGGTTTCAGAAAAATTGCCGCCCTGTCCGTGGCTAAAGAAACAGCCTTTCAGTCGCTATTTTTCCTGGCAAATATACTCTGTTTAGCTGGCCTGACCGTATTATTCGTCCCGGGCCAGAAAGCGGCGTTAAATGACGTGCAACTGATGCAAGTTGACGTCACTGATTTTGCCTGGGTTTACTTGCTTGCCGCCGCCATCACGCTGGTTTTTTTTGCTCTGATAAGAAGAAAATGGGCATGAACAGTCTGTCGCAGATTATCAAAAGCTGTCTGCTGCGCACGTTTAACTATGAAGGGCGTGAAGAAAGGACGAGCTATTTTATTTTCCTGCTGTTTCAGCTGGTCTGGTTCTGCAGTTATCTGTAATGGTTTACCGGGCCAGAGCATGAAATAGGCTTAATCGCGCTGTTACTGTTTATTTTGCCTCTATTTTCCTGCGGGGTGAGAAGAATAAATGACGCTGGCTATTCACGCGGCGTCATTGTCCTTTTGGTAGTAGCACCTTATCTGCTGTTCCCTTTTTTAATCTTCCCCCGCTCGCGGTAAAAAACCTGACGGGCAGATAGCCCGTCAGACTGGTCAGGAAAGCAATTCGAAAGCAATCATCCCTACCACCGCGCCCACGGTGCCGAGAATGGTCTCCATCAGCGTCCAGGTTTTCAGCGTTTCCGCTTCGCTGGCTCCGGTGAAGCGGCCAAACAGCCAGAACCCGGCATCGTTCACATGGCTGATGATGATGGAGCCACCGCCAATGCAGATGGACAGCGCCGCCAGCTGAGCGCCGCTGTAATGCAGCGGTTCAATCACCGGCATGATTAGCCCGACGGTGGTCAGACAGGCGACCGTCGCCGACCCCTGAATCACCCGCACCGCGCCCGACAGGATAAAGCAGGCCAGCGCAATCGGCAGACCTGCTCCGGTCAGCGCATTGCCCAGCACCGGCCCCACACCAGAATCCACCAGTACCTGCTTAAACACGCCGCCCGCACCAATCACCAGCAGGATAATACCGGCCGGTTGCAGCGCGCTGCCGCACACCTGCATTACCCGCTCTTTATCCATACCCTGACGGTAAGCCAGACCATAAATCGCTACCAGCAGCGCCAGCAGAATGGCAGTGAAAGGATGGCCGATAAATTCCAGCCACTCATACAGCGTGGTGCCTTCGGTTGTGAAACGTGCGCCGATGGTTTTCAGGCCGACCAGCACCAGCGGGAACAGGATCAGTGAGAGGCTGAAGCCAAACGACGGCAGCTTGCTCTCATCGACATCCGGCTGATGATCTTCCGGTGGTGCGCTGAACGTCACGTGATTGCCGATGAAATTGCCAAAGAGCGGACCGGCGATCAACATGCCGGGGATCGCCGCACAAAGACCCAGCAGAATCATCCAGCCAAAGTCCGCGTGCATCTGCGAGGCCAGCAGCATCGGGGCCGGTCCGGGCAGCAGGAACGCCGCCGACGCGGCCACACCGGCAAACAGCGGAATGACCAGCTTCACCAGATTGCCACCGGTACGCCGCGCCACCGCAAACGCGATGCTGATCAACAGCACCACTGCCACCTCAAAGAAAAGCGGCAGCGCGCAGATTAGACCTGCAATGCCCATCGCATAATGGGCGCGGCTCTGACCAAAGGTTTTCAGCATCCGGATAGCGATCTGATCCACGGCACCGGTTTCATGCAGGATTTTGCCGAACATCGCGCCCAGCGCGACCACAATAGCGAGGAAGCCGAGCGTGCCGCCCATCCCCTTCTGCATGGTTTCCGCGATTTTGTTCAGTGGCATGCCGGAGAACAGTCCGGCACCGATGGAGACTAACATCAGCGCGACAAAGGCGTGCATCCGTGCCTTCATCACCAGAAAAAGCAGCAGCAGGACGGAGCCTGCTGCGGTCAAAACGAGTGTTGCGGTATTCATCTCTAACCCTGGCTGATAGCGTCCTGAATAGTTGCAACCGTAGCCGCTACCACCTCGTCCAGTGAATGGGCGATATCCACAACAAGGACATCGGGCTCATCACTGCCCGGCTCTTCCAGCGTGGCAAACTGGGTGACCAGCATCTGCGGCTTGAAGAAGTGGCCTTTACGCGCTTTCAGGCGGGCTTCGATAGTGTCGAAATCGCCTTTCAGGTAAACGAAACGCAGGTTGTCATTGCCCTGACGCAGAATGTCGCGATAACTTTTTTTCAGAGCTGAGCAGACAATAATGGAGATGGCCTGGGTCCGCTGCATGGCAAACGCGGCATCATTCAGCGCCTGTAACCAGGGCTGACGATCGCTGTCATCCAGCGGATGACCATCGGCCATCTTCAGGATGTTGGCGCGCGGGTGGAGAAAATCACCGTCAAGAAAAGCGGTATTCAGCTGGTGAGAGACCTGGTTGGCGACAGCAGACTTTCCGCTGCCTGAAACGCCCATCAGGATAAAAACGTGATGCGACGGGGATTGCGTTGTCATTTTTCTGCTCCGGCAGGTGAGAATTTGCCAATGTTACCGATAACAATGTCGTTTCTCATTTTCCTGGCCGCTTAACAGCCTGGCAACCTTTTTACCAGGAAAAGCATGAAAGTGTGAGCTGACTCATAAAAACATCACAATCAGATGCTGCCACCTTCACTGATCTCAAAACCGATATCCCGCAGCGGATCATCACTGCTCTCACCGGCAATACGCGCCAGCAACATCGCCGCCGCTTCACGCCCCATGCGGTCGCGCGGCGTCAGCACTGTCGCCAGCTGTGGTGTGACGACCTGACTGATATCATGGCCGTGAAAACCCGCAATCGCCATCTGAGTGGGTACCTGCAATCCCTGCCGCTGACACTCAAACATTGCGCCGACCGCCAGGTCATCATTGGTACAGAACAGGCTATCCGTTTCCGGGTAGAGACGTTGCGCCTCACGCAGCAAATCGCCACCGGCGCTGAATGATGAGGCATCCTCCATCATCACACTGTGCGGGATCAGACCCGCTTCGTGCATGGCGATTTCATAACCACGCTGCTTTTGCAGCGTACGTTCATCAAGACGTGCACCGAGGTAGACGGTGTGACGATGGCCTTTACTGAGGATCGCCTGCGTCATCTGCCGGGCCGCTTCGACGTTATCAAAGCCGACCGCCATGTCCAGGCAGGGTGTAACGCTGTCCATCACCTCAATCACCGGAATACCGGCCACTTCCAGCATACGCAGCGTGCCTGGCGTATGGGTGCGTTCGGTGAGGATAACGCCATCAATGTTCCAGCCCAGCAGCGAGCGCAGTTGCAGCTCCTCTTTTTGCGGGTTGTAACCAAAGTGGGCGACCAGCGTCTGATAGTTGGCTTCGTCAGTGACGGCTTCAATGCCGCGCAATACGTCAGCAAAAACCTGGTTGGTGAGTGATGGCAGCAGTACGCCGATGGCGCGGCTGGTGGCGTTAGAAAGCATATCGGGGGCGCGATTGGGGATATAACCCAGCTCATCCAGTGCCACTGCAATCTTGTCCCGCAGGGCAACAGAGACCTGCTCAGGATTGCGCAGGTAACGGCTGACGGTCATTTTTGTAATGCCGACGCGATCGGCAACGTCCTGTAATACCGGTCTTTTCTTCTTCATCGTAGCGCCTGGGATCGCCCTGAAAGCTAAAGTACGATGAGTCTATCACTTTTCTGTCACAAAATTCCTAACCGGGCGCGACGAGGCGCGCCCGTTATCTGCTTAGACAGGTGGCAGATCAAACAGCAGGACTTCGGCAGCCGAGCTGGCTTCAATCGTCAGCGCGCTTTCGTCCCAGATCGCCAGGGCGTCGCTGGTGGTCACCGCGTTGCCGTTAACGGTGACATCACCTTTCACCACCTGAATCCAGATACGACGTCCCGCATCAATCGCGACGTTATCCTGCTCACCGGCTGCCAGTACCCAGCGCGATAAGGTCATGTCCTGATAGACTTTCAGCGACCCTTCACGGGCATCCGGGCTTAACACCAGCTGACGTCCCTGCACATCCGGGAAGCGGCGCTGATCGTAGCGTGGCTCAATGCCGGTACGCTCAGGAATAATCCAGATCTGATAAAGGTGCAGCGGCTCGCTGTCGCTGGCGTTGTACTCAGAGTGACGGACGCCGGTACCGGCGCTCATGATCTGGAACTCACCAGCCGGGATCTGCTCTTTGTTACCCATGCTGTCCTGATGCTCAACCGTACCGGAAAGCACGTAGGTCAGGATTTCCATATCTTTATGCGGATGGGTGCCAAATCCCTGACCGCCATCGATGACATCTTCATTGATGACCCGCAGCGCGGAGAAACCCATGAAGTTCGCATCGTGATAGCTGGCGAAAGAGAAGGTATGCCAGCTATCCAGCCAGCCATGGTTTGCGTGACCGCGTTCTTCAGCTTTGCGTACATAGATCATGTTCAAATCTCCTCAATGTTTTTTATAGTGTGTCCCTGAGGCGGTTTGATTGATAGCTGAAAAACTTCACTCCTCTGTTCAAATTCATTGAACGAGCGTCAATCAGTGGCTGAAAAGCATTGAAGAAGAGCAGGCAAAAAAAAGCCAGCATCTAAGCTGGCGAAATAATACTGGAAGCAATGTGAGCAATGTCGTGCTTTTCCGGGCTGTCGGGCGACCTCCCGGAAACGCATGGCAATAATAATCATTATCATTCGCGTCTGTAAAGTCATTTTCGCTTTTTTTAGCTTGATTAATGATCTGAATACCTTGATGTTTAAAAGGTTTTTATGGGCTAAAGGAGCGATCATGAGTGAAATAGTTGTCCGCCACGTCATGCCAGAAGATGCTGCTGCGCTGCACAGGATTTACAGTCAGCCAGATACCCAGGCCAGTACGCTGCATCTGCCTCACTCATCGCTACAGATGTGGCAGACCCGCCTCGCTTCGCCCCAGCCCCATTCGCATCTGCTGGTGGCCTGTATCGACGAAGAGGTTGTTGGCCAGTGCGCGCTGGAGGCAGTAGCGCGCCCCAGACGCCGTCACGTCGCCTCGCTGGGGATGGGCGTGGATCAACGTTACCGGCAGCGAGGTGTCGGCACTGCACTCATGCGTGAAATGGTCTCGTTGTGCGACAACTGGCTACAGGTGAGCCGGATGGAGCTGACGGTGTTCGTGGATAATGGGCCGGCTATCGCCCTGTATCAGCGTTTCGGCTTTGAGATTGAGGGAACGGCCAGAGGTTTCGCCATACGGCACGGTGAACTCATCGACGCGCATTATATGGCGCGGATTAAAGCCTGACCTGTGATGATGAAAAAGGTCACCTGCTGGTGCCCTTTATGCTGAAAACCCTGGCACGGTTCGCTGTCAGTCATCGCCTGCACAGGAAACGGGGTCAGATCGGAAAGACGTAAAAGCCGTCATCCATGACACGCTCGGCCCGCGCGATTACGCACCTCATCCATGAGGTGCGCCCGTATCCGGGCCAACGCGTTGCGTTGTTCAAAAACGCTCCCGGCGTTTTTGTCCCAGTCGCGGGACGCTTTCCTCTTCTGACCCCGTTCCCTGCGCGTTAAGCTTATTTATTGCTGTCAGATTCACCCGGGTCAGGTTTGTATCAGTATCCCGCACTCAAATCATCAATACTGCGCGGATCGGAAGCACCATACAGCATGCCATCCGGCCCAATCATAATGCTCTGCGTACTGCCCATCGCAGGCAGCACCTTCACATGCTGGCCTTTAGCTTCCAGCAGACGCAATGTATCAGGGCTGAAGCCCTTCTCCACCCGCAGCTGATCCGGCAGCCACTGATGATGGAAGCGTGGCGCATTGGTGGCTTCCGCCACGTTCATCCCGAAATCGATGCTGTTTACCACCATCTGCAACACCGTGGTGATAATGCGGCTGCCGCCCGGGCTGCCGGTGACCAGCCAGGTTTTGCCGCCTTTGGCAACAATGGTCGGCGACATGGAGGACAACGGACGTTTCGCCGGCTGCACCGCGTTCGCTTCCCCGCCCACCAGCCCGTAGACATTGGGTGTGCCCGGCTTGGCGGAGAAGTCATCCATTTCATTATTCATCAGGATGCCACTCTTGCCCGCCACAATTCCGCTGCCGAAATAGGTGTTCAGCGTGTAGGTCACCGCAACCGCATTGCCCTGCTTATCCACCACCGAGAAATGCGTGGTCTGATTACTTTCGTAAGGTTCGAGCTTACCGGGCTTGATCTCGCTGGAAGGGCGCGCCTTTGCCACGTCGATTTGCTGCGCCAGCGTTTTAGCATAGGCTTTACTGGTAAGCGCCTGCCACGGCACCTTCACGAAATCGGGATCGCCGAGATATTCCGAGCGGTCCGCGTAGGCATATTTTTCCGCTTCCGCCATCACCTGCATGGCATCAGCGCTGCCAAAGCCCATCTTCGCCAGATCGAAGTTCTCCAGGATATTCAGGATCTGCACGATGTGGATACCACCCGATGACGGCGGCGGCATTGAGAAGACTTCATAACCACGGTAGGTGCCACTGATGGGCTGACGCTCGACCGCACGATAGGCCGCCAGGTCAGCTTTGCTAATCAGCCCGCCATGCTGCGCCATCTCGCCAGCGATCTCATCCGCGATTTCACCTTTGTAAAAGGCATCCGGTCCCTGACGGGCGATTAGCTGCAGGCTATGCGCGAGGTTCTTCTGCACCAGCCGATCGCCCTTCTGCCATGGCGTGCCGTCCGGTTTGTAGAAAATCGCTTTGCTGTTGGGATGGGTAATCAGCACCTCTTTGCCGTAGGTCTTCAGGTCATCCGCCAGCGCATCGTTGACCGGAATACCGTCACGCGCCAGTCTGATGGCCGGTGCCAGCAGCGTGCTCAGCGGCAGGGTGCCATATTTCTGCGCAGCCAGCGCCAGCCCGGCAACGGTGCCCGGCGTGCCGGAAGCAAGGTGTGACGTCAGCGACAGCTTACTGTCGGCGTTGCCCTGCTTATCCAGAAACATGTCGCGCGACGCGTGACCCGGTGCCATCTCACGAAAATCGATAGCGGTAGCGCGGCCAGATGCGGTGCGCAGCAGCATAAAGCCGCCGCCGCCCAGGTTGCCCGCCTGCGGATGGGTTACGGCCAGCGCAAAGCCCACGGCGACCGCAGCATCCACCGCATTACCGCCCTGACGCAGAATTTCCACGCCCACCTGGGTTGCCAGCGCATCCACCGACGCCACCATGCCGTGCTGCGCTTTTACCGGGTGAAAAGTATCACTGTCCACACCGTAGGAGACCGGCGGAGCCTGAGTGGGCGCGGCATTAGAGCCTGCCACCACGGTAAAGCTCATCACCAGCGACCAGCTAAGCTGACGCACTGTCTGCTGCATTTTCATCCTGCCACCATCCCATGTTGTTATTTACATTTTTTTATCATTTCTGCAAGTGCCTACAAATACAGCAAAATAACCGGGGTTAAGTCAAATCAGGAATACATCTGAAAGTAAGGTCTGTGATATCGCGTAAACTTATGGGTGCGACTCTGATATCGGTGTGCGCCGTTGTGCACCCAAAAAACCTGTCGCGATAAAGGAAGGAGGAAAGATGAAAAAGTGGATGATTGTTTTAGCCGCCCTGCTGCCTTTCGCCAGTCAGGCGAACACGCTGAACAGCACCAACGATCCGAATAAACCGGGCTATAACCCGAGTCAGCAGCGGATGCAGTCGCAGATGCAGAGCCAGCAACAGCAGCAACAGCTGAAGCTGCGCCAGGATCAGCAGCGGCAGACACAGGACATGCAGCGTAAAATGCAGGAGCAGCGCAACAGCGCCCAGCAGCGGGTGATTACCACGCAGCCGGGCCAGCAGAACCAGAATCCGAATCAGAACTAATGAAAATCGGGGCCAATGATGTCGATGCTGTCGGTACAGATGGCATCGACGCCCCACATCAGCAATTCCCGCGCCCGGTCCGGGCTGTTCACGGTATACACCAGAATCTTCAGTCCCGCAGCTTTCAGTTCGGCGACCCGCTCAGCGGTCAGGACCTTGTGATTGAGATGAATGGAGACGCACGCCAGCGCGCTCGTTTTCTCCTGCCATTGTGGATCCCAGCTGTGCGAGAGCAAACCACGCGGTAACTGTGGTTCCACCTGCATCGCCGCTTCCAGCGCCTCAAAAGAGAACGAAGAGAGTAGCGGCGGGGTCTGATCCTGCCACAGAATCGCGGCAGCCTGCGCAATGGCGCGTCCGGTTTCAGCGTCGCTGCCGGTGGTCGGTTTGATCTCGATGTTCGCCATCATCTGATGCTGACGACAGCGTGCCGCTACCTCGTCCAGCCGCGCCAGCTTTTCGCCGGTAAACGCGTTGCCAAACCAGCTGCCCGCATCAAGCTGCGACAGCTTCTCCCACGGCAGCTGACCTGCCACGCCCCAGCCGTTGCTGGTGCGATCCAGCGTGTCGTCATGCAGCAGGAAGATCTGCGCATCCGCGGATAATTTGGCATCAAACTCAATCATCTGATGACCATACTTTGCGCCGACATCAATTGCCGCCAGGGTGTTTTCCGGTGCCAGTTTACCGCCGCCGCGATGGGCAACGATGCGGGGATAAGGCCATTGTTGTGTGCTCATTCCAGACGCTTTCCATGGGTTGAATCGAAGAAGTGTAACGCATCTGACGGCAGATGCAGCCACAGCGTACTGCCTGGCTGCGGCCGTTCGCTGTGGGCTAAGCGTACCACCAGTGGCGTGTCTCCGATGCGACCGTGTGCCAGATTATCGGCGCCCAGCATCTCCAGCGTATCGACGCGTAGCGGTACGCCGCCCTGCTCACGGCTGCTGAGCTGGATATGCTCTGGCCGGATACCCAGCACCACCGGCTGGTTAGCCCATTTCGGTTGACTGTCACTGAGCGGCAGTGCATGCGAGGCATCAAGATTAAAGCGCGAACCATCGCTGCTGATCTGCCCTTTAAGCAGATTCATCGCGGGCGCGCCGATAAACGAGGCGACAAACTGGCTGGCGGGACGTTCATACACGTCGACCGGCGTGCCGATCTGCTCGACCACGCCTTTATTCATTACCATCACCCGCTGCGCCAGCGTCATCGCCTCAACCTGATCGTGCGTCACATAGAGGCTGGTGGTCTGCAAGCGGCGATGCAGCTGCTGCAGCTCCAGACGCATCTGCACTCGCAGGCGGGCGTCAAGATTAGACAGCGGCTCATCGAACAGAAACACGGCTGGTTCACGCACGATGGCGCGCCCCATCGCCACACGCTGGCGCTGTCCGCCCGAGAGTGCGCGAGGTCGGCGCATCAGCAGGTGATCCAGCTCCAGACTGCGCGCTGCGTCGAGCACACGCTGGCGGATCTGCTCTTTGCCCATCCCGCGGATTTTCAGACCATAGGCCATGTTCTCCTCCACCGACATGTGCGGATAGAGCGCGTAGTTCTGGAACACCATCGCAATGCCGCGATCTTTCGGCTCTTCCTGAGTGACACGCCGGTTGTCGATATAGATATCGCCGGAGGTGACGCGCTCCAGTCCGGCCACCATGCGCAGCAGGGTCGATTTACCGCAGCCGGATGGCCCGACCATCACCATAAATTCGCCTTCATTGATGGTGACGTTCAGCGGCTGAATGATCTGATTTTTACCATCGTAAGACTTGGTTACTGCCTGAAGGGTTACGCCTGCCATCTTATTTCTCACTCTCAACCAGACCGCGCACAAAGGCACGCTGCATGACTAACACCACCGCCAGCGGTGGGATCAGGGTTAATAACATTGCCGCCATCACTTCGTTCCACTGGGTTGGCGATCCGCTGGAGGAGATCATGCTTTTGATCCCCGCGACCGCCGTGCCGAGGCTGGCGTCATTGATGATCAGCAGCGGCCAGAGATACTGGTTCCAGCCGTAGATAAAGGTGATCACGAACAGCGCCGCCAGATTGGTTTTCGACAGCGGCAGAACAATGTCGACAAAGAAGCGCATCGCGCTGGCTCCGTCAATGCGCGCCGCTTCCACCAGCTCATCCGGCAGTGACATAAAGAACTGACGGAACAGAAAGGTGGCGGTCGCTGAGGCCATCAGCGGCAGGGTTAATCCGCTGTAGCTGTCGAGCAGATTAAGGTCGGCAATCACCTGCACCGTGGGGAAGATACGCACCTCAACCGGCAGCATCAGCGTGATGAAAATCAGCCAGAAAAAGAGCGTGCGCAGCGGAAAGCGAAACCAGACCAGCGCAAACGCCGACAGCATCGACACCGTGATTTTGCCGAAGGTGATGCCCAGCGCCATAATCATGCTGTTGAGCAGCATCAGGCCAAACGCCGGTCCGCTACCGTTGACGCCGTGCGTCCAGATGCGCGAGATGTTCTCCCACAGATGCGTGCCCGGCACCAGCGTCATCGGCACCTGATAGACCGCCTCGTTATCCAGCGTCGCCGCCACAAAGGCAACATAGAGCGGAAACAGGATGGTGAGCACGCCCAGCACCAGCACGATGTGGCTGAAGATATCCAGCCCGCGTCGATTCTCAATCATTGGTATTGCACCTTACTTTCAATAAAGCGGAACTGGAGCACCGTCAGCCCGATCACCAGCAGCATCAGCACCACTGACTGCGCCGCGGACGAGGAGAGATCCAGACCGGTAAAACCTTCGCGATAGATTTTGTAAATCAGCGTGGTGGTTGCCTGCACCGGCCCGCCGCCGGTCGCGGCATCGATCACCGGGAAGGTATCGAAGAAGGCGTAGATGAGGTTCACCACCAGCAGAAAGAAGCTGACTGGCGTGATCAGTGGCAGTGAGAGGTTGAAGAAGCGACGCACGGGTCCGGCACCGTCAATTGCGGCGGCTTCCACCAGCGATTTGGGGATAGACTGGAGTGCGGCGAAGAAGAACAGGAAGTTGTAGCTCATCTGCTGCCAGATCGATGCCAGCACAATCAGGAACATCGCCTGACCGCTGTTCTGCGCATAGTTCCAGTTGTACCCGATGTGGTTCAGCAGATAGCTGAACAGGCCCAGACCGGGGTTAAACAGAAACATCCAGAGCACCGCGGCTACTACGGGGGCCACGGCGTAGGGCAGCAGCAGCAGGGTCTGATAGAGGCGGCGCAGTCGCACCACATAATCCACCAGCGCCGCCAGCAGCAGCGAAAATACCATGCCGAACACCGTGACCATGCCACTGAATTTGATGGTGGTCCAGAACGAATCCAGATAGTAGGGATCGGCAAACAGGCGTCTGAAGTTTTCCAGCCCGACAAAGCTGCTGGAGATGCCAAAAGGATCGAGACTTTGTAGCGAGTACCACAGCGCTTCACCGGCAGGCCAGAGAAAGAAGATGGCGGTAATCAGCAGTTGCGGCAGCACCAGGAGATAAGGCAACAGGCTGGTGCGAAAAACCGGACGGGATGAAGACATGGCGTACCTGACGTCAGAAAAGAGAGGCCAGCCTGGGCTGGCCAGGGGAGAGATTACTTCATTTGCTGCTGGAAGCGGCGCAGCAGTTCATTGCCGCGTTTCACTGCGTTATCCAGCGCATTTTGCGGCGACTGTTTACCGGTCCAGACGCTTTCCAGCTCTTCGTCGATCACGGTACGAATCTGTGGCATCTTGCCCAGACGCATCCCTTTGGTGAACGGCAGTGGCGGCTTGTTCATCATCTGGCGGGTCGCGATATCTGCCCCCGGATTCTTGTCGTAGAAGCCCTGCTGTTTCGTCAGTTCGTAGGCGGCAGTGGTAATCGGCAGATAGCCGGTTTTCTGATGCCATTCCGCAGCGATTTCCGGTTTAGCGAGGAACTGCATGAACTCGGCCACGCCTTTGTAGGTTGCCGCATCTTTGCCTTTCATCACCCACAGGCTGGCGCCGCCAATCAGGGCGTTCTGTGGCGCATTCGGTACGGTGTCGTCATACGGCATCATGCCGACGCCAAAGTTGAATTTAGCGTAATGACGGATATCGGCCAGCGAACCGGATGAGGCGGTGGTGATGCCGCAGTCGCCGTTGTAGAACTTGGCGGTGGACTCATCTTTACGGCCAAAGTAGGTGAAGTCCCCTTTCTTATTCATCGCTTCCAGCAGGTCGATATGACGAACCAGTACCGGCTTGTTGAACTCCAGCACCGCATCAAGCCCGTCAAATCCGTTGTTTTCCGTCGCCACCGGCAATGCATGCCAGGCACTGAAGTTTTCAATCTGGATCCAGCCCTGCCAGCCGCTGGCGTAACCACAGCTCAGGCCTGCTTTGCGCAGTGCCGCGGCATCGGTCGCCAGCTCCTGCCAGGTTTTCGGTGGCTGGTCCGGGTTCAGACCCGCTTTTTTGAAGGCGTCTTTGTTGTAATAGAGCACCGGCGTCGAGCTGTTAAACGGCTGAGAGATCAGCTGACCTTTGCTGTCGCTGTAGTAGCCCGCCACCGTAGGTACGAACTGCTTTTCATCAAAGGGGATGCCAGCATCTTTGAAAACCTGATGCACCGGCACAATCGCACGCGATGCCATCATAGTCGCCGTACCGACTTCATAAACCTGCAGCACCGCAGGCGCTTTACCGCTGCGCACAGCCGCGATGCCTGCTGCCAGGCTCTGCTCGTAGTTACCTTTGTAGGTCGGAACAATTTTGTAATCGGGATGCGTCTCGTTAAAACGCTGTGCCAGCGAATCCACTTCTTTGCCTAACTCGCCTTCCATGGAGTGCCAGAAAGGGATCTCAGTAGCGGCCATGGCATGGCTGCTGAGCGTCAGACCGAGCAGCACGCTCATCAGGCTACGACGAAAGGTAACGACGGACATAGAATTTTCCTGTGCAGGTAAATACGCGTGAAATCACGGATTTCTGTTTCGCGAAGTAACATGACACGGGGAAATGACGGATTAATAACAGGCAGATGACAGGCGGATGACAGGCTTTACTGAGGAAAAGAGGACGCTGGCAGCGCAGCGGCAAGACGCCCACGCTGCCAGTTTTTAGTTACATAAATTGCAGAGCGACTGGAAGCTGAAAATACCTGACTGCGGTTGTCACTTCACTGAAGTCGAAGGCCGTCGGCGGCCCCACTCAAACCAACACTCAAGGCCGTCGGCGGCGCAGGCAGTTCGGCACCGGCCAGCGCACAGCATCCGGAGCGTACTGAAGTACGTGAGGAATGCGAGCACTGCCCGGTGTCAAAATGGCAAGTAAGCCAGGCCGTGCCCCATCAGGCACCCAGATAAGCGCTGCGGACGGCTTCGTTGGATAGGAGCGCTGCACCGGTATCTTCGAGCACGACATGCCCGTTCTCCAGCACATAGCCCCGATCAGCCAGCTTCAGCGCCTGGTTCGCATTCTGCTCCACCAGGAAAATCGTCATCCCTTCGCTGCGTAGTTGCTCAATGGTGTCGAAGATCTGCTGAATAATGATCGGGGCCAGTCCCAGCGACGGCTCATCCAGCAGCAGCAGGCGCGGCTGGCTCATCAGCGCACGGCCAATCGCCAGCATCTGCTGTTCGCCGCCTGACATCGTCCCGGCACGCTGGATTTTACGCTCCTCCAGCCGCGGGAAGAGTTCATACACGCGCTTAATCCGCGTCAGATACTCCGGCCGGCTGGCAAAAAAGCCGCCCATCGCCAGGTTCTCTTCCACTGTCATACGCGAAAACACCCGCCGTCCCTCTGGCACGATGGCGATCGCTTCACGCATGATGCGCGCCGTTTGCCAGTCGGTAATGGCTTTGCCATCAAAGGTAATGGTGCCCTGGGTCGCACGCGGCTCGCCGCAGAGCGTGCCCAGCAGCGTGGTTTTTCCGGCTCCGTTAGCGCCAATCAGGGTGACAATTTCGCCCTGATTGATATAGAGGCTGACGTTGTGCAGCGCCTGAATTTTGCCGTAATGGGCGCTGACGTTCTCAATGGTTAACATCGCATTTGCCATCTCAGGCCTCTCCTAAATAGGCACGAATGACATCCGGATTATTACGAATCTCCTCCGGCGTTCCGTTAGCCAGCGGCGTTCCCTGATTAACTACGTAAATACGGTCAGAAATACCCATCACCAGCTTCATATCATGTTCAATCAGCAGCACCGACACCTTGTGTTCACCACGCAGTTCCGCAATCAGCGCGTCCAGCTCGTGGGTCTCTTTGGGGTTAAGGCCTGCCGCCGGTTCATCCAGCATCAGGATCTCCGGGCGCGTCACCATGCAACGCGCAATCTCCAGACGACGCTGCTGACCATAGGCCAGATTGCCCGCCTGACGGTTCGCCAGATCCAGCAGACCTACCCGCTCCAGCCAGGTCGCCGCGCGATCCAGTGCCTCGCTCTCACTGCGGCGAAACGCCGGAGTCTTCAGCAGGCCGGAAAACACGCCGCTTTTCAGATGCTGATGCTGCGCGACCAGCAGGTTCTCAATCACCGTCATCTCACGGAACAGGCGCACATGCTGGAAAGTGCGCACGATGCCCATCCGCGCAATCTTCTGGCCCGGCAATCCTTCCAGATGCTGCTCACGCAATTTGATCGTGCCGCCGGTAGGCTTGTAAAAGCCGGTCAGGCAGTTGAAGACGGTGGTTTTACCGGCACCGTTGGGACCAATCAGTGAAACGATCTCCTGCGGCCGCAGCTCCAGCGCCACATTGTTCACGGCTAACAGACCGCCGAAGCGCATCATCAGGCCTTCAACGGCTAATAAAGGCTGAATCATGCCTGCTCTCCTTTTTTAGCGGCTCTGAGCTTCAGATGCGGACGCTTCATCGGTAATAATCCCTGTGGACGCCAGATCATCATTAGCACCATCAGGCCACCCAGCACCAGCATGCTGTACTCATTAAGGTCGCGCATCAGCTCCCGTGACACCACCAGCAGAATGGCGGCCAGAATCACCGCAAACTGCGAGCCCATCCCGCCCAGTACCACAATCGCCAGCACAAAGGCGGATTCGACAAAGGTAAAGGATTCCGGACTGACAAAGCCCTGACGCGCCGCGAACAGACTGCCGGCAAAGCCCGCAAACGCGGCACTGATGGTAAAGGCGGTCAGCTTGATACGGGTCGGACTCAGGCCCAGTGAACGGCAGGCAATCTCATCTTCGCGCAGCGCTTCCCAGGCCCGGCCCAGCGGCATGCGCAGCAGCCGGTTGATCACGAACAGCGTCAGTACCACCAGCAGCAGTGCTACCAGGTAGAGGAAGATGATGCGGTCGCTGGGGTCATATTTCAGCCCAAAGAAGTTGTGGAAGGTATCCCAGCCGCCCTCACGTGGCGTACGGCCAAACTCCAGACCAAACAGCGTCGGTTTCGGGATCTGGCTGATGCCATTCGGCCCGCCGGTCAGGGCGGTATTGTTCAGCAGCAGAATACGCACGATCTCACCAAAGCCCAGCGTCACAATCGCCAGATAGTCGCCGCGCAGTCGCAGCACCGGGAAGCCCAGCAGCAGGCCAAACAGCGCCGCAACCATGCCGGAGAGCGGCAGGCACTGCCAGAAGCCAAGACCGTAATAGTGGTTCAGCAGCGCAAAGGTGTAAGCGCCGATGGCGTAGAAGCCGCCATAACCCAGCACCAGCAGGCCAGAGAGTCCGACCACCACATTCAGGCCCAGACCGAGCATCACGTAGATTAGCGTCATGGTGGCGATATCGACCGTGCCGCGTGACACCAGGAAAGGCCAGACAACCGCGGCGATAATCAGCACCGCCATCACCAGCTTCTGCTTCGGCGTCGAGCCATCCAGACCCGGCAACACCAGCGCCGGACCGGAGATTTTCTTCAGGCCGCTTTGCCACACCGGACGCAACAGCTGGAACAGAAACACCACCGCACAGCCTGCGGCGATCCAGTTCCAGCGCACGCTACCCGCGTTCTGTACTACCAGATTCGTGCCGTCCAGATTCAGGCGCAGTCCCATAAAGAAGGTGGCCAGCACCAGCAGCATCAGGGAAGAGATCAGGGCACTGATAAAAGAGGTCTTCATACTTTTTCGACCTCCGGACGACCCAGAATGCCGGTCGGCATCACCAGCAGCACCACAATCAGCAGGGCAAACGAGACCACATCTTTATATTCCGTGCTGAGATACGCAGACGTCAGCGCTTCAGCGATGCCCAGTACCAGGCCGCCAATCATCGCGCCCGGAATACTGCCAATTCCGCCCAGCACCGCGGCGGTAAAGGCTTTCATGCCCGCCATAAAGCCGATGAAGGGGTTGATCGACCCATAGAACTGGCCCAGCAGCACGCCTGCGACTGCCGCCATCGCGGCACCGATCACAAAGGTCAGCGAGATCACGCGGTCGGTGTTAATCCCCAACAGGCTGGCCATTTTCAGGTCTTCAGCGCAGGCGCGACAGGCGCGGCCCATGCGGGAGTAACGGATAAAGGTGGTCAGCGCCAGCATCGCCAGGAAGGTCACCACCCAGATCACAATCTGCATGGTAGAGATGGTCGCGGCAAAACCGTTGCTCTCGCCTACTGTCCACTGTCCGGTGATCAGGCTCGGCAGCGCCAGGTCGCGTGAACCCTGGGTCAGGCTGACGTAGTTTTGCAGGAATATCGACATTCCGATGGCGGAGATCAGCGCAATCAGGCGCTTGGATGAACGCACAGGCCGGTAGGCGACGCGCTCAATGCTCCAGCCGTAGGCGCTGGAGATAATGACTGCCATCACAAATCCAGCTGCAATCATCAGCCAGGTGGTGTCGATGCCCATCATCATCAGGGCGGCAATCACGATAAAGGAGACATAGCTACCGATCATGTAAACCTCGCCGTGGGCGAAGTTGATCATGCCGATAATGCCGTAAACCATGGTGTAACCGATGGCGATCAGCGCGTAGGTGCTACCCAGGGTCACACCATTAAACATCTGCTGAATAAAATAGAGGAACTGCTCGGACATACCTTGACCCTTACTTAACCGATCGCAGGCGATCGGGGTACAAAAAACGCCTGGCAGACGAGCACCAGGCGTTCGTGTCGCTGGTCAGGGGAAACCGGTATCCGGCTTCCCGCTCACCACAAAACAGCCTGGTTTACTTCACAGCGGTCGAGGTGCCATCGGCATGCCATTTGAAGACGCCGAATTCAAAGCCCTTGAGATCGCCTTTCTCATCCCAGTTCAGGTTGCCCATCACAGTTGGGACCGCAGCGCCTTCCTTGAGGTTTTTCACGATAGCGTCCGGCTCAGCGCTCTTGCTGCGCTCCATGCCGGTTGCCAGCGACTGCAGTGCTGCATAGGTGGTCCAGACGAACGGGCCGGTCGGATCCAGTTTCTTCGCTTTCAGCGCGTCCACGATCGGTTTGTTGGTTTCAACCTGGTCGTAGCGTTTCGGCAGGGTCACCAGCATGCCTTCAGAGGCTGCACCGGCGATGTTCGACAGCGAGGCGTTACCCACGCCTTCTGGTCCCATAAACTGGGTTTTCAGGCCAGCAGCACGTGCCTGACGCACGATCTGGCCCATTTCCGGGTAGTAACCGCCGAAATAGACGAAATCGACGTTCTCTTTCTTAAAGCGAGCCACCAGCGTAGAGAAATCTTTGTCGCCTGCGGTGATACCTTCAAACATCACGATATTGGCGCCCTGCTTTTTCAGGCTCTCCTGCACGGAGCGCGCCAGGCCTTCGCCATACTGCTGTTTGTCATGCACCACAGCGATACGCTGCGGTTTCAGCTCTGTCATTACGTATTTCGCGGCAGTCGGCCCCTGATCGGAGTCGAGACCGGTGGTGCGCATAATCAGTTTATAGCCACGGGAAGTCAGGTCAGGTGCGGTCGCGGCCGGGGTGATCATCAGCACGCCTTCATCTTCATAAATGTCAGACGCCGGCTGGGTGGAGGAAGAGCAGAGGTGGCCGATGACATAGCGGATGCCGTCGTTAATCACCTTGTTCGCGACCGCAACCGCCTGTTTCGGGTCACAGGCGTCATCATATTTCACCGCCACCAGCTTGTTGCCGTTAACGCCGCCTTTGGCATTGATATCTTCAATCGCCTGCGTTGCCCCGGCGAACTGCATGTCGCCATACTGCGCCACCGGACCCGACATTGCGCCGACAATGGCCACTTTGATATCTTCAGCCAGCGCCGCATGGCTCATCGCCAGTGCTACACATCCCGCCAGTAATGCGCGCCCTTTCATTTTCATCCTGACTACCCCATTTGTTTTGTCGTGTATGTTGTGAGTGCTTGCGTTGCCAGATAAAGTCGAAAACTGATTAATGATGAATGAGTTAGCGTACTTTTCTGACATTTATTAGTAATAAGGCTTTATTTTTCAGGTTATTAAACAGGAAGTTTCTTCTGTAAATCAACTGACACATTCAGAATTGACCGGGTGAAACAGCATAATACACTGGATGCAACGGCCGGTTTATGACCATATTTCCAGCGCGTTATGCTGGATTGATCGTCCGCTATCCCGGTTTACTCCTGTTATCCTGGCACCCAGGCCATCTTTTGACCTGTTTTATTGATGAAAATGTGGTGGCCCTCTGGTTGTATACTTTCGCTACACTTTCCCCTTTTTTAGAGGTTTTTGTTATGAAGCTCACTATCCAGCGCCTGACCGCGCTGACACCGCAGGACCGCATTGATCTTGGCAAAGTCTGGCCGGATCTGGAGATGGAAAAACTGGAACAGGGTCTGAGTGAGTCTCATCGTCTTTACGCGGCGCGTTTTAACGACCGCCTGCTGGCAGGGTTGCAGCTGGAAATTTCCGGCATCCATGGCAAGGTTCATCGACTGGCGGTGCGCGATGTCACCCGGCGACGCGGGGTGGGACAGTATTTGCTGGAGGAGACGATCAGGCAGAATGGTTCAATCGCGGACTGGTGGATTGCTGATGATGGCAGTGACGATCAGCAGGTACGCGCGGCGTTTATGCAGGCGTGTGGCTTCAGGGCGCAGAGTGACGGCTGGATACGGGCGGCAGACTAGCCGGACGCAGAAAACAAAAAGGGCGACATCATCTGTCGCCCCTTAAGGTGTTGAAGTGCATTACGCTTCAATCGCCATACGCAGTTTCTTCATGGCGTTCTTTTCCAGCTGACGAACACGTTCGGCGGATACGCCGTATTGATCGGCCAACTCCTGCAGCGTGGTTTTATTGTCTTCGTCCAGCCAGCGGGCGCGAATGATGTGCTGACTGCGCTCATCCAGACCTTCCATCGCATAACTCAGCTTGTCAGCCGCATGCGCATCCCAGTTATCCTCTTCGATGCCGTCGGCAAAATCAGAGGTTTTATCCTGCAGATACAGCACCGGTGCCATAGAACGGCCTTCGCTGCTCTCATCGTCGGCAGACATATCAAAGGTCATATCCTGCGCGGCCATACGCGATTCCATTTCGCGCACGTCTTTGCTGCTTACGCCCAGCTCGCGCGCAACCATCTCGACTTCGTCCTGATTGAACCAGCCCAGACGCTGCTTGGTTTTACGCAGGTTAAAGAACAGCTTACGCTGTGCTTTGGTGGTCGCGACTTTCACGATACGCCAGTTACGCAGCACGTATTCGTGAATCTCCGCTTTAATCCAGTGCACGGCAAACGAAACCAGACGCACGCCCACTTCTGGGTTGAAGCGACGTACCGCTTTCATCAGGCCGATATTGCCTTCCTGGACCAGGTCAGCCTGTGGCAGACCGTAGCCGGAGTAATTACGAGCGATATGAACTACAAAGCGTAGGTGAGACAGGATCAGCGTCTTTGCCGCATCCAGATCGCCCTGGTAATGCAGCCGTTCAGCCAACGCTTTTTCCTCTTCTGCCGAGAGCATCGGCCAGGTATTCGCAGCCCGGACGTAAGACTCCAGGTTGCCAAGAGGAGCAATAGCTAAAGTTTGCATTTCTTTGGTCATTCAAACCCTCACAAATTCAGTGGAATTGCCGCACATTTCCCTGCGCAGACGATACATTACGTCAACGTCACGCGAGATCCGAAAGCAATCTGTGCTACTTGGAGTGATAAAGTTATCCACAAGTTCAATTATAGCAGTGAATATTTTACACACAGATGACAGGAAGGGAAGAGGGGAAAATCCTCTGCACCCACCATCGGTAGCAGAGGACCATTATAACAAAAAAATGTTGCAGGCGTTTACTGCGGCGTAAAACGACGTAAATGTTGTACCGTTGCCAGCCACGCTGCCACCCAGCCGATGATGGCCGCAATCAGCAACAGCAGCAGCGCTTCATCCCAGGAGAAGCCTTCCAGCGAGAAGGTGGTACCAAATACGGTTGCCACACTGGCGACGACCGACTGCAGACGCAGCACCAGCACTTCTGACAGCAGCAGCGACAGTACCGCGCCGCTGAATCCCAGCAGCGCTCCGCCATACAGGAATGGACGCAGGATAAAGCCGTCAGTGGCACCAATCAGTTTCTGCACGTTAATGGTGTCGCGCCGGGCAAAGATGCTAAGACGGACGCTGTTACCGATCACCAGGAAGACCGCCACTATCATCAGCACGCCAATCATTGAGGCGATTTGCCCCACCAGCCCGGTCAGCGCCGCCAGCCGCGCAAACCAGCTGTCATCCATTCGCACTTCATCCACGCCCTGCACTTTGCTCACCCGATCGCGCAGGCTCTGCATGGTGTCTGAGTTCTGGAAGTTGAGCTTAGGCGTGATGATGGCCACCGCAGGCAGCGGATTCTGCTCCAGCATATCCATTGCGCCACCAAAGCCTGACCAGTTACGGAATTCGTTCAGCGCCTCTTCCCGCGTCAGGTAGTTGACGTTATCCACGCCTTCAACCTGCCTGAGCTGTGCCACCACATTTTCTGCCGCCGTATCATCCAGCGTTTTGGAGAGATAAACGGTCAACTGCGGCGCCGGGTACCACTGCGTGGCCGCCTGACTGACGTTTTTCCACACCATGTAGCAGACGCTGGGCAGCGTCAGCGAAATGGCGATGACCATCACCGTCAGCAGCGTCGCCAGCGGCTGACGCCACATGTCCGAAAGTGTACCGCGCAGCGCATAGCGCCACTGCTCCTGCCAGCCGCCCTTCAGCGCTTTACTCTTCGACTTCGACGGCTGCTTCGCTTTCGGTGCAGCCGGACGTTTAATACGTTTATTGACCATCGTGGCCTCCGTGCAGACGTCCCTGATTCAGCGTCATCATCCGGTAGTTGCGTCGGGCGATCAGGCCGCTGTCATGCGTCGCCATCAGGACGGTGACGCCGACGCGGTTAAACTCTTCGAACAGGCGCAGAATGTCTTCTGACAGCGCGTCGTCCAGGTTACCGGTCGGTTCATCGGCCAGCAGCACGGCCGGCTTGTTCACCACCGCACGGGCGATGCCCACACGCTGCTGTTCACCGCCCGAAAGCTGAATCGGATAACTTTTCGCTTTGTCGAGCAGGCCCACTTTATCCAGCGCCGCCGAAACGCGACGACGGATATCCTCGCCGCTGGCACCGGAAATAATCAGCGGGATCGCCACATTGTCATAAACCGACCGATCCATCAGCAGGTGGTGATCCTGGAAGATCATGCCAATCTGACGACGCAGGAAAGGCACCTCACTGTTACGCAGGCGGGAAATGTCATGGCCGCTGAACCAGATTTTTCCGGCACTCGGGCGCTCAATGCCACAAATCAGCTTCAGCAAGGTACTTTTACCGGCACCGGAGTGGCCGGTCAGAAACGCCATTTCGCCGGGACGCAGATGGAAATCTACCCCCTGCAGCGCCTGACGTCCGCCGAGATATGCCTTACTGACCTCTTCAAAGCGAATCATCCTAATTAGTCCTCTCGGGCAAACAGTGCCTCAATAAAATCTTCCGCCTTAAACGGCCGTAAATCTTCAATGCCTTCACCGACGCCGATGTAGCGAATCGGAATACCGAACTGATCGGCCACCGAGAAGATCACGCCGCCTTTGGCGGTGCCATCCAGCTTGGTGAGCGCAATCCCGGTCACGCCAACGGCTTCGTTAAACAGTCGAGCCTGGCTGACCGCATTCTGTCCGGTGCTGGCATCCAGCGTCAGCATCACTTCGTGTGGCGCTGAATCATCCAGTTTCTTCATCACGCGGGTGATTTTTTTCAGCTCTTCCATCAGGTGCGATTTGTTCTGCAGACGACCCGCGGTATCGGCAATCAGCACGTCAACGCCACGCGATTTAGCCGCCTGAATAGCATCGAAGATCACCGAAGCGGAATCTGCACCGGTGTGCTGAGCAATCACCGGAATGTTATTGCGCTGGCCCCACACCTGCAGCTGTTCAACAGCCGCGGCGCGGAAGGTATCACCAGCCGCTAACATCACGGATTTGCCTTCAGCCTGATACTGGCGCGCCAGTTTACCGATGGTGGTGGTTTTACCTACACCATTGACGCCAACCATCAGGATCACAAACGGCGTTTTGCCTGAGACGTCCAGTGGCGCATCCACTTTCGCCAGAATCGAGGCCATCTCCGCTTTCAGCAGGCCGAAGAGCGCTTCCGCGTCACGCAGCTGCTTGCGGTTTGCCTGCTGGGTCAGATGCGTGATGATGCGGCGAGTGGTATCCACCCCCACATCCGCAATCAGCAGCTGCTCTTCCAGCTCGTCAAACAGCTCATCATCAATCTTTTTACCACGGAACAGGCTGATAAAACCGGAACCGAGGTTCTGACGGGTTTTCACCAGGCTGCGCTTCAGGCGGGCAAAGAAGCCCTCTTTGCTGGGACGCTCCTGCTCCTGCACGATGAGTGGCGCAGCGGCCAGCGGGAGATCGCTGACGGTATCGGATAATGTCTCTGCCGGTTCCGCGTCGGTGACTTCGGCTTCGCCCAGTGCCAGTGCGGTCAGCTCTTCTTCGGTGAGCGGTGCTTCCGCTTCACTGTCCGGGGTTTCAACGATCGCAGCCTCGTCCGGCGTCAGCGCTTCATCGCTTAACGGCGCTTCGGCTTCGCTGTGCGGGGTTTCAACGATCCCGGCGTCATCCAGCGCCAGCGCGGTCAGCTCTTCTTCGCTTAATGGCGCGTCCGCTTCGCTGTCCGGGGTTTCAACGATCGGGGCGTCGCCCAGCGCCAGCGCGGTCAGCTCTTCTTCGCTTAACGGCGCATCCGCGGGTTCAGCATCAACGACTGGCTTTACCACGTCGTCGGCGTCGATAACCGGCGTCGCGTCATGTTCAGGTGCAGTGATTTCCAGTAGCGCTTCAGGATCGGCCTCAATCGGCGCAGCCTCATCCAGCACCATGGGTGCTGACTCGTGCGGCGCTGCCGCGGTGACTTCCGCCTCACGCTGCTGCCCGGCCACCGTTTCGGTGATAACGACAGTCTCTTCCGCTTGCGCTTCAGCCTGGCTTAATGCCGGGGCGTCCTGTTCTGCCTGCTGCTCTGCGGGTTCTGCGACCTCTTGTGTCTGCTCCTCCGCTACAGGTTGTTTCTCTTCCTCTTTGCCAAATCCCAGCCAGGAAAAAAAGCCACGTTTTTTCTCTTTTGCCATTGTGTGACGACACTCCTCGATGGCTTTGTCCCGGTCGCGCGTGGTTTCCAGGGGTAAATCAATGAAAGTTGGTCAGCGCCAGACCGGCGTAAACCACAGAATAATGCATGACTTCAGCAACTCAGTAGTCTAACACTTTCCAGCCAGCTCACCACAGCACCCTTTTTTAACGTTTCTTCTCACCGATTCGCCCGTTAAACTACGCAACAAATTATGACGAGTTGTGAGCAAGATGAATAAAAACCCCCGCAGTACAGGCGGTGCCGGGCAGATTCGCATCATTGGCGGCCAGTGGCGCGGACGCAAACTGCCGGTGCCGGACAGCGCCGGACTGCGCCCGACCACCGATCGGGTACGTGAGACGCTGTTTAACTGGCTGGCCCCGGTGCTGCCAGAGGCGCGCTGCCTCGACTGCTTTGCCGGTAGCGGCGCATTAGGACTGGAAGCCCTGTCGCGTTACGCGGGATCGGCAACGCTGCTGGAGCTGGAACGTCCGGTGGCGCAGCAGCTGACAAAAAATCTGCAGACGTTGCGCGCCAGTAATGGCACCGTGATTCAGACCAATGCGTTAAACTGGCTGGCACAGCAAGGTGAACCGTTCGATGTGGTGTTTATCGATCCGCCGTTTCGTCAGGGATTGCTGGAACAGACGTTACAGCTGCTGGAGCAGAATCACTGGCTGGCCGATCAGGCGCTGATTTACGTCGAAAGTGAAGTGGAAAATGGCGCACCGCCGGTGCCGCCAGAGTGGGATCTTTATCGCGAGAAAATAGCCGGACAAGTGGCTTATCGTTTGTATCAACGTCAACAGGAGACGCAGGATGTTACTTAATTTGGGGCGTCTGTTGATGCTATGCGTGTGGGGATTTTTACTGGCTAATCTGGTCCATCCCTACCCGAAGCCACTGACTTATTTTATCAACGTTGCACTGATTTTCATGATCCTGATGCATGGTCTGCAACTGGTATTACTGCGCACGACGCAGACCAAAGATGCACCGCCGATTGACCGCGTTACCCAGGCGAAAGTGTTTCTGTTTGGCGTGTTTGAACTGGTCGCCTGGCAGAAGAAAAACTTCCCTCGTAAAAAGTAGTGTCGGGCGGGCGCAGTGCCCGCCTTACTGCACGGGCGTGAAGCTGATAAAGCGCGTGCCCTGCATCTTCAGCTCGCCTCTCGCGCCTTTATCCAGCTGGTGATATTCCCCCTGTTTAAGCTGCACTTTGATGTCGCTGTCACCGTTCAGCGGATGAAACAGCACCTCATAGCGCATCTCTTCCCCGGCGATGACTTCACGCTGCCGTGAACGACGATTGGGAGAAGGGAATTCACGCTTAGTTTTGACCTCAGCCTGCAGAGCACGCGTGGGAGAAGCATCATTCACCGCAGCCTCACGCCGTTGCTTAATAAACTGACGACTCGCCAGCACGGCAATAATCGCCAGAACGATGATAAAGATTAACGGTGGTTTGCTCATAGCGCTCTCGTGCCTGTTAAATCAGGCGGCAAAGCATACAACCAGAGTTGCCTGATTGTCACATCTCAGAGGCTTAACCTAAACTGGAAGTGATATTTTGGGATCTTTCACCATTTTGAGTAAAAAAGGGAGAAACAATGCTCTGGTCTTTCCTCGCTGTACTTTTCTCCGGCTGGCTTTATGTCGATGCCACCTATCGCGGCCCTCAGTGGCAACGCTGGCTGTTTAAGCCCGTCACGCTGCTGCTGCTGGTCGGGCTCGCCTGGCAGGCACCGGTGCTGCAAACCACAGACTATCTGATTCTGGCGGGTCTGGTCGCGACGCTGGTCGGTGATGCGTTAACGCTGCTGCCGCGTCAGCAGATGCTCTATGCCGTCGGGGCATTTTTCCTGTCGCACCTGCTCTATACGCTCTGCTTCGCCGCCAGTATGACCATGACCTTCTTCTGGCCGATTCCGCTGACGCTGCTGATCCTCGGTGCCGCCCTGATTGGCATCATCTGGAGCCGACTGGAAGATCTGCGCTGGCCTGTCTGCACCTTCATCGGCATGACGGTAGTGATGACCTGGATAGCGACCGAGCAGTACTTCTTCCGCCCGACCGATTACAGTTTCTCGATTATGGTCGGTGCCGGTCTGCTGCTGCTGGCAAACGCCGTCTGGTTTATCTCGCACTATCGTCGTCGCTTCAGCGCTGACAGCGCGATTGTAGCCGCCTGCTACTTTGCCGGTCACTTTATGATCGTGCGTTCACTGTGGGTTGTCTGATAAATTAGTCTTGACTCTGGAGTTCACTCCAGAGTGTAGGATAAGGGATGGGCAGCGTTGCTCATCCCGCTATTCTTACACTCCGGAGGTCATATGCATCAACATCACGCCTGTGGCTGCGGCAAACCGCGTGCCAGCCACGCCGCAGCAAAACCGCTGTGCCAGGTTCGCCAGGCCCGTCCACTCTCTCTTTCTGTTCACACTGCTACGCCCGTGACGGCGGATACGGCAGGCTGTTGCTGTGACTGCAACAGCAGCCCTGGCAATGAGGCCGACACCGCTGAGGAAAGCGATCGGCGAGGTTCCACTTATCCCTATAGCTGGCAGGTCAGCGGCATGGATTGCCCGAGTTGTGCCCGCACCATTGAAACCGCCGTCCGTCAGGTAAAAGGCGTGACTGACGCCCGCGTGCTGTTCAGCAGCGAGAAGCTGGTCGTCAACGCTGACAACGATGTGCAAAGCGCCGTTGAACAGGCGGTGAAAAAAGCCGGTTTCCAGCTCGTCACCCCATCATTCTCTTCAGCCGCCCCGTCCGCAAGTTCGCGCTGGCAGCAGAACCGGATACTGATTTTACTGGCGCTGCTGGTGCTCGCCAGCAGCGTTCTCAGCCAGTTCGCACCCGCCTGGGGCGATCGGCTATTTGTGCTGACCACCCTGGTCGGCCTTGTCCCGGTAGCGCGCGGTGCCTGGCAGCGTCTGCGCAGCGGATCGCCTTTTACCATTGAGACATTAATGACGCTGGCGTCGGCAGGCGCGTTGATCATTGGCGCACATGCTGAAGCCGCGATGGTGCTGGTGCTGTTTCAACTGGGCGAACAGCTGGAAAGCTATGCTGCCTCCAGGGCACGCAGCGGCGTCACCAGCCTGATGGCGTTGCGGCCTGAATCGGCGATTCGCCTGGAACAGGGCAAACGTCTTGAAGTACCGCTGGCGGCGCTGCAACCGGGTGATGTGATTGAGGTCGCGGCGGGCAGCCGCCTGCCGGTCGACGGCCGTTTAATCAGCCCGCTCGCCAGTTTCGATGAGAGCGCGCTGACGGGTGAGTCACTGCCGGTCACCCGCGCCAGCGGTGAAAAAATCCTGGCCGGGGCCACCAGCGTCGACCGGCTGGTGACACTGGAAGTGGTGTCGAAACCAGGTGAAAGCGCGATTGACCGTATCCTGCAACTGATTGAAGAAGCAGAAACGCACCGTGCGCCGGTGGAACGCTTTATCGATCAGTTCAGCCGCATTTACACGCCGCTGGTGATGCTGCTGTCGCTGCTGGTGATGGTGGTGCCGCCCCTGCTCTTCGCAGGCGACTGGCAGCCGTGGATCTACAAAGGGCTGACCCTGCTGCTGATTGGCTGCCCCTGTGCGCTGGTGATCTCTGTGCCCGCTGCCATTACCTCCGGGCTGGCAGCGGCGGCGCGTCAGGGTGCACTGATTAAAGGCGGTGCGGCGCTGGAACGTCTGAGTTCGCTGCGCAGGATGGCATTTGATAAAACCGGCACGCTGACGCTGGGCAAGCCCCAGCTGACGCAGGTCCTGCGGTTTAGCGATGCCAGCGAGTCAGAGATGCTGGCGCTGAGCGCCGCTGCGGAACAGGGTGCGACCCATCCGCTGGCCAGCGCTATCGTGTCAGCCGCACAGGCACGTAATCTGTTGATTCCTGACGCGCAGGATCAGCAGGTGCAGGCGGGACGCGGCATCCGTGCGCAGGTCTCAGGCCAGCAGATTCAGCTGCTGACGCCCGGTCATACGCCCGGTCTGACGCCGGATCAAAGCGCGCAGATTGCGCAGCAGGAAGCTGAAGGTGAAACGCTCGTGGTTTTGATGCGCGATGGCGAGGCGCTGGGTGCGCTGGCCCTGCGCGATCAGCTGCGCGATGATGCCGTGGAGGCGTTAAACGCGCTGAAAAAGCTGGGTATTGAGAGCCTGATGCTGACCGGCGATAACCCGCGTGCCGCAGCGACCATTGCCCGTCAGCTGGATATTGATTATCGCGCCAGCCTGCTGCCTGCCGATAAGGTGGCGGCCATCCGTGAACTGAGTCAGCAGCAGCCGCTGGCGATGGTCGGAGATGGCATTAACGACGCCCCGGCGATGAAAGCGGCGACGCTGGGCATTGCGATGGGCAGCGGCACCGATGTCGCGCTGGAAGCGGCCGATGCGGCCCTGACGCGTAATCAGCTCATCAATCTGGCGCCGATGATTGCACTGGCACGCCGGACGCGGCGCATCATCCGCCAGAATGTCGGTATTGCGCTGGGACTGAAGGCGATTTTCCTGGTCACTACCCTGCTGGGTCTGACCGGACTCTGGCTGGCAGTGCTGGCAGATTCCGGGGCGACCGCGCTGGTCACGGCCAACGCGCTGCGGTTACTGCGTCGTCACGCCTGAGTATGAGGCTTCTGATCGATGAGTGAGGTTAACGGCGGCCTGAACGGCTGCTGTTAACCGGCCATACCTTTGCGGATCAGAAACTGATAGGGCAGCGTGTCGGTCTGCTGCGCCAGCAGGCCATGTTCCATAAAGCGGCAGAAGCCGGGAATATCGCGGGTCGTCGCCGGATCATCGGCGATGATCAGCAACGTCTCGCCATCCTGCAGGCCGCGTACGGTCTTGCGCACCATCATCACCGGCTCCGGGCAACGCAGGCCACGGGCGTCCAGCTGATGGTCGGCAGAGGAAAAGGCATCGCTCATAATCAACTCGGTTCAGGAAAAGGGCGCTTATTCTAGCGCGTGCTGGCGGTGAAGCAAGGCGATAACGATTGCGTTAAAATTAACCATTGCATAAAAAGCACAACGCGGTAATATGCCGCCGCTTTTTGCTCATAAAACTGCCAGGCGCTGCCCGAACGGCGTCCCGCAATGGGTTCCCTCACCCCAACATTAAAAAGGTTGAATATGCTCGCATTTTCTTCACGTCAGCGCATGCATGCGCTTTTCTGGTTGTCGCTGTTTCACCTGCTGGTGATCACCTCCAGTAACTATCTGGTTCAGCTGCCTATCTCCGTCTTTGGCTTCCACACCACCTGGGGTGCGTTCAGCTTCCCGTTTATCTTCCTGGCGACCGATCTCACCGTGCGTATTTTTGGCGCACCGCTGGCCCGACGCATTATTCTGGCCGTGATGATCCCGGCGCTGTTTATCTCTTACGGCGTCTCGGCGCTGTTCTATCAGGGTGAATGGCAGGGCTGGCAGGCGCTGGAAGTGATGAACCTGTTTGTGGCCCGTATCGCCTGCGCCAGCTTTATGGCTTATGCACTGGGTCAGATCCTCGACGTTCATGTCTTCAACCGTCTGCGTCGTCTGCCCCAGTGGTGGATAGCACCCGGCTGCGCCATGTTCCTGGGGAATATCAGCGATACGCTGGCCTTCTTCTTTATTGCCTTCTATAAAAGTCCCGATGCGTTTATGGCGCAGCACTGGGTCGAGATTGCCCTGGTGGATTACAGCTTCAAAGTACTGATCTGCATGGTCTTCTTCCTGCCCGCCTATGGCGTACTGCTCAATGCCGCGCTGAAACGTCTGGCTGAACGCCAGACCGCCCGCCAGGTCAATTTCGGCTAAAAACTTATATAATTTCCGCCATTACCCGCTAAGATCTTCTGACAATCATCAGGTTGCGTTTGCAACCTGATTCCTGTTGTATTAATGCCTGACTGGAAACTTAAAAAAGGGATTCTGATGCGCAACCTGGTGAAATATGTAGGAATGGGTTTACTGGTAATTGGCCTGGCGGCCTGTGACCAGAAGAAAGATGAAGCGGCGAACGACAACGGCGTCAGTGCCAGTCAGTCGGCGCAGACCGTTACGCTGATGGATGGCAAACTGAGCTTCTCACTGCCACCAGGCATGTCAGATAAAAGCGGAAAACTGGGTTCGCAGACTACGAACATGCACGTTTATGCGGATGAAACCGGTGCCCGCGCCATTATTGTGATTGCCGGTGACCCGACCAATGATGGGCTGGATGTGCTGTCGAAGCGCATGGAACAGCAGCAGCGTAACCGCGACCCGCAGCTGCAGGTGGTGTCAAACAAATCGGTGACGCTGAAAGATCAGCCCGCTCAACAGCTGGATACCGTAATTTCTGCTAACAACCAGACCTCATGGTCTTCCGTGGTTCTGGCAAAAGTGGACGGCAAGCTGGTGACGCTGCAGATTACGCTGCCAGGCGATAATCAGCAGCAGGCGCAGAGCGATGCTGACAACATTGTGAAAAGCATTACGCTGAAGTAAAACACAAGGCTGGCTTCCCACAGGGAAGCCAGCCTTTATTCAGAGCACGTTATAACCCTGTATTTTCCCGGATATATTTCCGCGCTTTTACCGCATACTCAAACGGATTGGCCAGCGCCGGATCCTGCTCTGCTTCCACCACCATCCAGCCTTTGTAGCCGTAATCGTCCAGGATTTTAAACACCGGCTTAAAGTCGATCACGCCATCGCCCGGCACGGTAAAGGTGCCCTTTTTCACCCCTTCCAGGAACGAAAGATGATTCTCGCGTACTTCGGCGACCACCTCATCACGTACATCCTTGAGATGCACATGGAAGATGCGCGGCAGATATTTTTCCAGTACCGCCAGCATCTTCTGCTGGGAGCCTTCGGAGTAGTAGACGTGGCCAGTGTCATAGAGCAAACCGACCTGATCGTCGGTCATCGTCATAAACCGGTCGATTTCTTCAGTGGTCTGAATGCCGGTGCCCATGTGGTGATGCAGCGTCACGCGCATTCCCTTCTCTGCCGCGATGCGGGCCAGTTCGTTATAGCCCTCTGCGGTTAAGCGCCACTCTTCATCGCTGAAAATCGCTTTCTCTTCAAACACCGCCAGCGTGGTGCCCTGAATACTTTTACTCTGCTCAGAACAGCCAATCACCCGCGCGCCCATCGCATGCAGGAAGTTCATGTGCTCGATGAACTGCTCGATGGTTTTCTCTTTATCGCCGTTGGCAAAAAAGGTGCTGAACCAGGCGTTACAGATTTCGATGCCGCGAATATCGAGCATCGGTTTCAGAATCGCCGGATCGCGCGGGTATTTGCTGCCCACTTCGCTGCCGGTAAAGCCCGCCAGCGCCATCTCACTGACGGTCTGCTGGAAGGTATTTTCACTGCCGAGATCCGGCATGTCATCGTTGGTCCAGCCGATCGGCGCGATCGCCAGTTTTACGTTCTCTTTGTTCATCTTCTTATTCCCAGGCGGAGAGCGGCCAGGCCGCAGAGAGAGCTAAATCAGTTATAGAAAGCAGGACGCGGCGGCATCTCTACCGGCTCAATCGCACCACTGTTCTGCGCTTTAATACAGGCATCGGCGGCGACTGAGGCGGCGAAGCCATCCCAGGCAGAAGGACCGGTAAGCTGGCCTGCTTTGATGTCGTTGATAAACGCCTGCAGCTCAACGTCATACGCCTCGATAAAGCGATCTTTCCAGTCCACCAGAATGGTGTTCGACAGGCGGGCATCTTTGCGCAGCTGCACCGAAGAAGGCTCTGGCAGACGAGCAATACCCTCTTCACCGACCACTTCACACTGAATGTCATAGCCGTAAGCGCAGTTAACGAAGATCTCGACGTCGATGCGCACCCCTTTGTGGGTTTCGAACAGGACGATCTGCGGATCTTTCAGCTGACCGTGCGACTTTGACGTCACGCGCGGGAAGATCACCTGCACCGTTTTATAGTCGTCACTGGTCAGCCAGCGCAGCACATCCAGCTCATGGATCAGGGTATTGGTGATCGCCATTGGCGTGGTGTAGTTTTCTGGCACGGTCGGGTTACGGTGCGCGCAGTGCAGCATCAGCGGCTCACCGATATCGCCATCGGTGATCACTTTTTTCAGGGCGCGATAGCCCGCATCGTAAGGACGCATAAAACCAACCTGCACCAGGCGTTTACCCGCCTGAATCTCTGCATCCACCACCCGGCGGCAGCCCTCGGCGCTCATCGCCAGCGGTTTTTCACAGAAGACCGGTTTACCGGCGGCAATCGCCGCTAAGGTGAACTCTTCGTGGGTCGGATCCCATGAGGTGACCAGCACCGCATCGACGTTGGGTGACTGAATCACATCGTGACCATTTTCAAACACCTCCGCCTCAATATTCAGGCGTTGCAGTGCAGCACGCGCGCCGTCGACATTGATATCAGAGACGGCAACCACCTGAGCCCCCTGCAGCACATGGCTGCAGCGGCGAATATGTTCCTGACCAATTGCACCTGTACCAATGACGCCAAGTTTCAAAGTCATAATTACACCTGTGTAGGGTTCGTACGGAGAAGAGGAAAACGGGCCGCAGCACGGCCCGGAAATCAGTATTTACGCGCCTGATCCAGATGGCTGTTGAGCTTGTCCGCCACCGCCTGAGCGCGTTCGGTTTTCGACGCCTGCGCCACGCCGACGTGCCACCAGCTGAAATATTTGTGGATCATGGTTTTTGGCAGCACTTTGATGTCGATAAGGGTGGAGACGGTCTGGGTGCGGGCATCTTCCAGCGCCGCTTTAAGCTGTTCCAGGCTGGTGACGCGATAAGTTTTGCAGCCATAACCGGCAGCAATAGCCGCGAAGTCGACCGGGATAAAACCACCGTCCAGCCTGCCGCTTTCCGGGTTACGGAAACGGAACTCGGTGGTGAAGCTGTCCATACCGTGTTCCATCTGCAGGTTGTTGATACAGCCGTTAGTCATGTTATCCAGCAGCACGACGTTGATCTTCGCCCCTTCCTGAATCGAGGTGACCAGCTCAGAGTGCAGCATCATAAAGGAGCCATCGCCGACCAGCGCATAGACCTCGCGCTGCGGCTGCGCCAGCTTCGCACCCAGTGCAGCATTGACTTCATAGCCCATGCAGGAGTAGCCATATTCGACGTGGTAGGCATTGTAATCTTTGGTGCGCCAGACGCGCTGCAGGTCGCCCGGCAGGCTGCCTGCGGCGGCTACCACGACCGCATCTTTCGGCAATTGCTCGTTTAAGGTGCCGAGCACGCTGCTTTGCGTCAGCAGTGACTGAGTCAGGCGGTTAAATTCTGCGAACACCGCTTCACGGTCGAGATGGTCAGCAATCTCCGGCACAAAGTCGCCATCGTGATATTCCACCTGATAGACGCGCTGCGTCTCTTTCAGCAACTGACTCTGCGCCTGCTCAATCTGATCGCCCCAGTCATTGCTGTAATGTTGTGAGGCCAGTGCAGCAGTGAGCGCGGTCAGCCCTTCGCGGGCATCGGCCAGCAGCTGCACGCCATCGAGCTTGTAGCTGTCGAAGTTGCTGACGTTGATGTTCAGGAAGCTGACATCAGGATGCTGGAAAATCCATTTCGATGCGGTGGTGAAATCGGTGTAGCGGGTGCCGATGCCGATGACTAAATCGGCCTCTTTTGCCAGCAGGTTAGCGGCCAGACAGCCGGTTTCACCTACGCCGCCAACATTCAGCGGATGGTCAGAGACCAGCGTCCCTTTGCCCGCCTGCGTCTCGGCAAAGGGAATCTGATAGCGTTCAGCAAACTGGCGCAGCGCCTCGCCCGCTTCAGAGTATTTCACCCCGCCGCCGCAGATAATTATCGGCTTGCGCTTACGGTTAATCAGCGTCAGGGCATCCGCCAGCTGCGCCGCGACCGGCAGGCGGCGATCCAGACGGTGCACGCGTTTCTGGAAGAAGTAGTCCGGGTAATCCCAGGCCTCACCCTGCACATCCTGCGGCAGCGACAGCGTAACCGCACCGGTTTCGGCCGGATCGGTCAGCACGCGCATGGCGTTGATACAGGCGGACATCAGCTGTTCAGGGCGGCTGACGCGATCCCAGTATTTGCTGACGGCGCGGAAGGCGTCGTTGGTGCTGATGCTGAGATCGTAGCTCTGCTCAATCTGTTGTAGCACCGGATCGGGCTGGCGCGTGGCGAAGACGTCGCCGGGCAGCAGCAGCAGAGGAATGCGGTTAGCGGTCGCAGTGGCGGCGGCAGTAATCATGTTAGCCGCACCCGGTCCGACAGACGAACTGCAGGCGATAATCTGACGGCGCAGCGACTGACGGGCAAAGCCAGTGGCAGCATGGGCCATGCCCTGCTCATTACGACCCTGCCAGACCACCAGATCGCCACTGTCCTGTTCCAGCGCCTGGCCCAGCCCCAGCACGTTGCCATGGCCGAAAATCGCGAAGATGCCTTTGACGAATTTCGTCTCAACGCCATCAACATCAATGAATTGATTATCAAGAAATTTAACCAGCGCCTGTGCCGTGGTCAGTCTGATTGTGCCCATGTTTCTTCCTTACATGCTGGTGGACCCCGACTTCCGCGACAGCGCACCAGGCGTTGTCATTGGCGGAAAAGCGGCCGGAATAACTGAAACGTGAGGCGATTATAAACAAATATATTTTTCATAAAACACAATTACAGAAGAAACATTTCATTTTGCGAGTGAGATCAAATTTAACGATGGCAACAGGGCTGGCGGGCGATCACGACGGGGAAATCTGGAACGTTTAGCAGAGAGTGGTTCATGATGAAAAAATTCATTTCAATGCAGCAGCTTGCCTGACTGGCGTGCTGATTCCTGCGATCGCCTTCACAACCCTGACATACCGCACATCGTAGCAGCAGAGATCGTGCTGGTGGGCGGCAATCAGGAGTTTTACCTGGTTCACAAAATTGCGATGAATATTTCATTTCATATTGAATATGGAATTTTTATTCCTCATACTCCCCTCATAGCCAGCCAGATACCCACAGACCCGGAAGCAGAGCCTGCCTGGATCGGTTTTTTCGCCCGCCAGCTCTGCGAATCATAGAAGGAAACCACAGGTATGAGTACACAACAGAAGCCGCTTGATGTGATTTGTATCGGGCGCATCGCCGTTGATTTTTATGGCCAGCAAATCGGAGCGCGGCTGGAAGATGTCACCTCCTTTGCTAAATATCTGGGGGGATCGTCGGGCAACGTCGCTTATGGCACCGCGATTCAGGGGCTGAAATCGGCGATGCTGGCGCGGGTGGGAGATGAGCATAATGGTCGCTTTCTGCGTGAGGAATTGCAGCGCGTGGGCTGTAACACCGATGCCCTGATCACCGATGCAAAACGCCTGACCGGCATGGTGATTCTGGGGATTAAAGATGAAGAGACTTTTCCGCTGATTTTCTACCGTGATAACTGCGCTGATATGGGTCTGGTACCGGACGATATCGACGAAGGCTTTATTACCTCGTCCCGCGCGGTGGCGGTCACCGGTACGCACTTATCCCATCCGCAGACCCGTGAAGCGGTGCTGAAAGCGCTGGATATTGCCCGCCGTAACGGCCTGCGCACGGCGCTGGATATCGATTACCGCCCGGTGTTATGGGGACTGACCTCACTGGGCGACGGTGAAACACGTTTCATTGAGTCCTCTCAGGTCACGCAGCAATTGCAGGAAGTGGTGCACTATTTCGATTTGATCGTCGGCACCGAAGAGGAGTTTCACATTGCCGGTGGCAGTACCGATACCCTGACTGCGCTGAAGAACGTGCGTCAGGCGAGCCAGGCGACGCTGGTCTGCAAACGCGGTCCGCTGGGTTGTGTGGTGTTTGAAGGTGAAATTCCGGATAGCTGGGAACAGACTCAGCTGCACACCGGCGTGCGCGTCGACGTGCTCAACGTGCTGGGCGCGGGCGATGCCTTTATGTCTGGTTTGCTGCGCGGCTGGCTGAATGATGAAGGCTGGGAGCAGGCGTGCCGTTATGCCAACGCCTGTGGCGCGCTGGTCGTGTCACGCCACGGCTGTGCCCCTGCCATGCCAACCAAAGCGGAGCTGGATGATTTCCTGAGCCGCGACACAGAGGTGAAACGTCCCGATCTCGACAGTCGTCTGAACCATCTGCACCGTGTGACCACCCGTAAGCAGCAATGGCCGGAGCTGAACGTTTTCGCTTTTGACCATCGCAAACAGCTGGCGGATATGGCGCAGGAAGCGGGCGTTGATGAGAGCCGTATTCCACAGCTTAAACTGCTGCTACTGGAAGCCGCTCAGCAGGCGGCCAGTGAGGCGGGATTAGAGAACAAAAGCGGCATTCTGGCGGATACTACGTATGGTCAGAAAGCGCTGAATGCCATTACCGGTAAAAAGTGGTGGATTGGGCGCCCGATCGAGCTGCCCAGCTCACGTCCACTGCGTCTGGAGCACGGCAACATCGGCTCGCAGCTAATCGACTGGCCCGCCGAGCATGTCGTGAAATGTCTGGTTTTCTATCATCCCCATGACAGTGCTGAACTGCGCAAAGAGCAGGATGATCTGGTGCTCGATGTCTGGAAAGGCTGTAACAAAAGCGGCCATGAGCTGCTGCTGGAAGTGATCCTTCCCGAGAGCAACCCGGATAAGAATGAAGCCTATTACCTTGATATGCTGACTCATTTCTACAGTCTTGGCATCCAGCCTGACTGGTGGAAACTGCCTCCGCTATCCGCAGAGAGCTGGCAGGCGATCAGTCGTCTGATTGAGCAGCAGGATCCCCACTGTCGCGGCATTCTGTTGCTGGGTCTGGATGCGCCCGAAGAGAAGCTTAAAGCGGGCTTCGCGGCGGCGGCCAAAGCACCATGGGTGAAAGGCTTTGCGGTGGGTCGCACCATCTTTGGTCAGCCTTCGCGCCAATGGTTGCAGGGTGAACTGGACGATCAGGCGCTGATTGAGACCGTAAAAGGCAACTATCTGCGGCTGATTGCGTACTGGCGCGCTGCCCGCGCCTGAATTGCTGCTCTGCCCCCGGCTTTCTCAACCGCGATAGCGTTAAAGTCAATGACAACGCCTGTCACAGGCCGCTGTGAGACCGTGCGGACGCAGGGAACACGGTCAGATCGGAAAGACGCAAAAGCCGCCATCCATGGCATGCTCGGCCCGCGTCGTCCCTGACGCGGGACGCTTTCCTCCTCTGACCGTGTTCCCTGCTCATTTGGCTAATGCGTTGCTGTCAGACCCGATTTTTCAGCATTCTGCCGCCATCCCAGCCAGGATGGCGCTTTTACTCGCATCCCTCTTCCCCTCACTGACTTTCCACGTCGGTTTTCATCCTGTTATGACCTGTGCAGAGGCGCGCCTCGGGTGCTAAAGCCAATCTGTGAACCATTTCATAAAGCCATGAAATAAACCGCTTCGTTGACGCAAACAAATGAAATTTTCCATCCATCTGATACTATAGCGCTCATTATGCAGCCATTATTCTCATGATACGGGCAGAAGTGATGAACAATAATCCCACCCAACTTTCTCTCTTGCAGGACGATATTCGTCGCCGCTACGAAACGCTGAGCAAGCGTCTTAAACAGGTTGCGCGCTACATCCTTGATAACAGTAACAGTATTGCTTTCGATACCGTCGCCTCGATTGCTCAGCAGGCCGATGTGCCGCCATCGACGCTGATCCGTTTTGCGAATGCGTTTGGCTTCAGCGGCTTCAACGAAATGAAACAGGTTTTTCGTCAGCACCTGATGGAAGAGACGGTCAACTATACCGAGCGCGCGCGTCTGTTTCGTCAGACCTCCACGGACGACAGCGCCAGTGCGCCTGAGAGTCCGGCGGAGATCCTCAACGTCTTTACCATGGTGAACAGCCAGGCGCTGCAGCAGCTGGCGATGCAGGTAAACCCTGAGCAGCTGAATAAAGCAGTGAAGCTGCTGAATGAGGCTGAGAACATCTATGTAATTGGCCTGCGTCGCTCGTTCAGCGTCGCCTCCTATCTGGTCTATGCGCTGCGTCATCTGGAGCGTCGCGCTTTTCTGATTGATGGCCTGGGCGGGATGTTTACCGAGCAGCTCAGCCTGGTAAATCCGAAAGATGTGGTGATTGCGATCAGCTACTCGCCCTATGCGCGTGAAGCGGTCGAAGTGGTCGAAATGGGGGCAAAGCGTGGCGCGCATCAGATCGCCATTACCGACAGCCAGGTCAGCCCGCTGGCTGCCTTTAGCGATGTCTGCTTTGTGGTGCGTGAAGCGCAGGTCGATGGCTTCCGTTCGCAGGTCGCCTCACTCTGCCTGGCACAGACGCTGGCGGTGTCACTGGCGCTGAACAACGCTGATAGTTCCGCTCAGTAACCTGCGTTACGCACAGTAAAAAGGGCAGCCCGATTGGCTGCCCTTTTTTACAGGCATGCGCTGATAAAACCGCTGAGCCTTACTCTGATCGTGGATAGCTGTCGCTGTTCACCCATGCGTGATCTTTCTCCCAGCTGAATTTCCACAGCCGCACCGGCCCTGCCATCACGTTCAGATAGTAATTGTTGTAGCCGGCCAGCGTCGCCACCGGATGATAGCCGCGCGGCACCATCACGACGTCGCGATTATAAGGTGCCATACAGGCATCCAGTGAGCGGTCGTCAGTGTAGACGCGCTGCATCGCAAAGCCAGGTTCCGGATCGAAACGGTGATAATAGGTTTCTTCCAGGTAGGTTTCGTTTTCACTCTCCTCCTGATCATGCTTGTGGCTGGGATAGGAGCTGGTATCGCCTTCGTTGGTATAAACCTCCACCACCAGCAGGCTGTCAGCGGGTTCAGTATCAGGCAGGATATTATGCACCAGACGCTGGTTGCGCCCTTTTCCGCGATGCTCAACACCGACGTCGGCTGGCGCAATCAGTCTTGCAGGCAGATTGCCCTGACCCGGCGCGTTACAGACGGCCAGCTCAAGATCGCTGTCAGCATAGACTTCCACTTCATCGTTATGCGGCACATACACAGAATATGGCGGCACACGTTCGAAAGGCGACATGCGCTTACCGATTCCGGGAAACTCAGCATGGCGGGTTTTTACCGAGGCCAGCCCGGCCACCAGCACCAGACACAGCTCTTTATCACCGCTGGTCAGGCGCAGGGTTTCCCCTTTTTTCAGCAGATAAGCGTCAAAGCCAACATAACGCCAGCCAGCGCGCTCAGGCGTCACATGCTGGATACGACCCTGTGCGTCAGGGACTTGTGCTTTCGACAGTAAAGACATCCTGATCCTCCTCTCTGTCACGATTGACGCTGCGGTAGGCTCACGGGCGAGGTGCCAGCGAACAAAGCGACCGGCAGAGTCTCCTGCCGGTCGCGATCAGCGGTGAAATGAATTAGCCCAGGGTTGGCATACTGAATTCAGACACGGTCTGCTGACCGGACGGCCAGCGCACGGTGGCGGTTTTCATGCGGGTATAGAAGCGCACGCCATCCGGCCCGTGAACATTGAGCGCGCCAAACACCGAACGTTTCCAGCCACCAAAGCTGTGGAACGCCATCGGCACCGGGACCGGCACGTTAACACCGACCATGCCCGCTTCAACGTTCTGCACAAACTCACGCGCGGTGTGACCGTTGCTGGTGAAAATCGCGCTGCCGTTACCAAACTCATGGCTGTTGACCAGTTGCAGCGCGCTGTCGTAGTCCGGTGCGCGCATGATGCTCAGCACCGGCCCGAAAATCTCTTCACGCCAGATCACCATTTCAGAGGTGACGTTATCAAACAGCGTGCCGCCAACGTAGTAACCTTCGGCGTGACCCGCAACCTGCACGTTACGACCATCGACCACCAGCTTCGCGCCTTCCTGCTCGCCTTTGTCGATGTAACCCAGCACCTTCTTCTGGTGTGCGGCTGAGACAACCGGCCCCATCTCATTTTCTTCCGCACCCTGATTGATCCCAGGGCCGATCCGCAGCGCTTTCACCAGCGGCGTCAGACGGGCAATCAGTTTGTCGGCAGTATCATCGCCCACCGCGACCACAACCGGCAGCGCCATGCAGCGTTCCCCGGCCGAGCCAAATGCACCGCCCATAATCGCGTTGACGGTGGCATCCAGATCGGCGTCCGGCATAACGATAGCGTGGTTCTTCGCCGCGCCAAACGCCTGCACCCGCTTGCCGTGGGCGCTGGCGGTTTTATAGATATGCTCAGCCACGCCGGATGAACCGACGAAGCTCACCGCAGCAATGCGCGGATCTTTATAGAGCTGTTCAGCATCTTCGTTAGAGCTGTGCACCACGTTGAATACACCATCCGGCAGGCCCGCTTCGGTCAGCAGTTCAGCCATACGCACGGCTGCAGAGGGATCCAGCGCTGGTGGCTTCAGAACAAAGGTATTACCGCAGGCCAGCGCGATCGGGAACATCCACAGCGGCACCATCGCGGGGAAGTTAAACGGCGTAATACCCGCCACGACACCCACCGGCTGCATCAGCGAGAAGCTGTCAACGCCGCCGCCGACGTTCGGAGAATATTCGCCTTTGAGCAGATGAGGGATCCCGCAGGCAAACTCAATCACTTCAATGCCGCGCGTCAGTTCACCTAACGCATCAGACCAGACTTTGCCATGCTCAGAGACAATCAGCGCCGCCAGCTCATCACGATGCTGCTCCATCAGGGCTTTAAAGTTAAACAGAACGCGGGCGCGACGCAGCGGCGAGGTTTTTGACCAGGCAGCAAATGCGTCATGCGCGACACCAATTGCCTGGGCCACTTCATCAGCGGTACTTTGCGTCAGTTCACGTACCACTTTGCCGGTTGCCGGATCGTAAACAGGAATGGTTTCGTTGCTGGCGCTGAACGTCGTTTTGCCGCCAATAAAGTTACCTATGATTGTCATGATGTTGCCTCTTGAGATGGTTAAGTTCCCTGCAGACGGGCCCTGTGGCCTGCCACACTGCCTGACCAGGCAAACCTGAAAGCGTGCTATGAAGCTATTACAGTGGAATAAATTTTTCAAATAGTTATTTTTGAAAAATTTTCTTTTAGCGGCACGGATCGCATTTTTGCCGCCCTCAAGCCAATGACGATGTCCCGATGGCGGAAGGCGTTTATCAGCGTGCAGCCTTAGCCTGACAGGCGCACAGCAGAGGCGGATAGAGCGGGTATTCCTGCGAAGTTGATCCAGCGTTTATGCATCGGACTGAAACGGAATATGAAATTAATGCGAGACCGATCTAATAATCTGCATTTCATAATTCACTATTAATGAAATAAATGTTTTCTTTAGCCCATCCTTCTCCTGTCCCGGAGTCAGCGCATGGCCATCGATCCCACCCGTTTCTGTATCAACCGTAAAATTGCGCCCCGGCTCTCGCTGGAGGCCTTCTTTCAGCTGGTTCAGCGTCTGGGGCTGAGCAAGGTCGAACTGCGTAATGACATGCCGGGCGGCAGCGTCACCGATGACCTCAGCACCGATCGGCTGCGCACCCTGGCGGATATGTATCACATCGATATCGTTACGATTAATGCGCTCTATCCCTTTAACCGGATTGATGACGCGCTGCTGACACGGGCCGAGTCGCTGCTACAGACAGCACAACAGATCGGCGCAAAGGCACTGGTGATGTGTCCACTGAATGAGGGAATTACCGTGCCGCCTCAGCAGACGCAGGCGGCAATGCAGGAGCTGGCACCGCGCTTTGCCCATTACGGTATTCAGGGTCTGGTCGAGCCGCTGGGATTTCCGGTCAGCTCACTGCGTTCGCTCGTGCAGGCGCAGGAATTGATCGCAGAGGCTGGTGTGCCCTTTAAGCTGCTACTGGATACCTTTCATCATCATCTCTATAAGCAGGCTGAACAGGAATTTCCGGCAGGTATCGATATTGACCAGATTGGACTGGTGCACCTTTCAGGTGTGGAAGATCAACGTCCGACTGCCGGACTGACCGACGACGAACGGATCATGCTGAGTGACAACGATGTGCTGAAGAGCGTGGTGCAGGTTAAACGGCTGGAAATGCTCGGCTACAAGGGCGTCTACGCCTTTGAGCCGTTCTCCGGTCAGCTCAACAGCTGGACCCCGGCGGAGATTGAACGCCAGATTCGCCACAGTATTGAACTGCTGCAGGCCTGAAACCTGTTGCAGCCATAATTTATACGTTTATCTGTGTCTGAAAAGACGTTATGGCCCGCTGCTGGGCCATTTTTTTTATCCTGACGAATCCCCGGTTACGGGCTCTGAAGCCTGACGCCGCTGCAGGCGCAGCGTGCAGAAAAACGCGAAGCAGACCAGCAATCCCGTGAGCAGATAGACGCGTGAAACATCTGCATAATTCATGATGAATCCGGCCAGTGGCCCGGTTATTCCCAGCGACAGATCCATAAAAGCGGTGTAAGTCGCCAGGGCGCTGCCCTGATTCTGCTGCGGCACCACTTTTACCGCCACCACACCCAGCGCCGGGAACACCAGCGAGAATCCGGCGCCGGTCAGAAACGCACCCGCTTTTGCCATCCAGGGATCACCCGCTGCAGCGATCAGAAAGAGTCCGGCAGCCTCAACCGCCAGACAGACGCTGGCGACCCGCAGGCCACCGTGGCGGTTAATTGCATTCGGGAACAGCAGGCGCGCCCCGACGAAAGCACCGCTGAACAGGGAAAGCGCAAAGGCGGCTCCTTCCCAGCCTTTATCCTGATAGAACAGCGTGATAAAGGTGGCAATCACGCCAAAACCTGCCGATCCCATCGCCAGAATTGCGCCAAAGCCAGCGATTTTTCCCAGCACCGCCCGAAACGGCAGCGGTCTGGCGCGGCTGGCTTTTACCGCCGGACGCGGGACCGCGCAGACGATACCGACCACGCAGATGGCCACAATCACCAGCGATAGCCACAACAGCCCACCCGCCCGGAAGATCACTACGCCCAGCGGCGCGCCTATCGCCATCGCACCATAGGTGACGATACCGTTCCAGGAAATCACGCGGCCAATGTGCAGTGAACCGACCCGCGCTACACCCCACAACGAGGTGCCGGTGCCGGTAAAGCTCTGGCCCACACCCAGTATTAACCGGCCTACGCAGAGCAGTATCAGACTCCACAGCGGTGATGCGATCAGCGCCGCCAGCAGAATACACAACCCGCTAATCAGACAGCCCACCAGACCGGTCACCACCACTTTCTTTGGTCCCCAGAGATCGGCATAGCGCCCGGCGTGTGGCCGGCTCAGCAGCGTCGCCACATATTGCAGGCTGATCACCACGCCCGCCCAGAATGCGCTGAAGCCCAGCTGGTCATGCACCCAGCCAGGCAGGACCGCCAGCGGCAGACCAATGGTGAGATAGCTGGCAAAGTTGTAGGCGACGATAGAGAGGATCAGCAGCGAGATGTTCAGGCTTCCGGATGGAGCATTCTGTTCCGCTGCAGGCTGTTCAGGCATAGGTTCTCGCACGTAGTTGGCTGAATGATAAGGTTTATCCTTTAACTATACCCGCTTTCGCCACTGGCGCATCACACTGGCACGGTTATCAGGCAGCTGAATGCGGCGCAAAAACAGGAACAGCAGGAGGTCGCGGCTCTGCCGTCATAGCTGAGTGCGGTGGCGCTGATTACCTCGCTATTATGCCGCCGCGCTTTACCGTTTCTCTGATAAATCAGATTGTTAATTTTCTTTCAGCTACACTTCCAACAGCCAGATTACGTCACGGGAGAGGCAATGAGCGAGCTGCAACGGGAAAAGATCGGACAAAATATTCTGATAAAACTGGCGATGCTGGTCATCATTCTTGCCGGGGTTCGGGCCGCGTCCGATATTCTGGTTCCGCTTCTGCTGGCGGCGTTCTTTGCCATTGTGCTCAACCCGCTGGTGACGATGCTGATGCGTCGTGGCTTCCGCCGTGGACTGGCGATTGGGCTGGTCATTACCGTGATCTTCTGCGGTATTCTGCTACTGGGTGCCATCATCGCCAGCTCGATGAGCGAGTTTTCTGATCTCTACCCGCAACTGCGCGCCACCATGGAGCAGAAAATGACGGTGCTGCAACATCTGGCGGCGGGCTTTCATCTCAATATTTCTACCGACGCGCTGGTGCAGCGTTTCGACCCGAATACCATGATGAACCTGGCGAGCGTGGCGCTCAGCGGCTTTTCCGGCGCGATGACCAATACCGTGCTGCTGGTGCTGACCGTAGTCTTTATGCTGTTTGAGGTTCATCACCTGCCTTACAAAATGCGTAACGCACTGGTGAATCCCAAAATTCGCATCGCCGGGCTGCACAAGGCGCTGAAAGGTGTGACGCACTATCTGGCGCTGAAAACCCTGGTGAGTCTCATCACCGGCATCGCCGTCTGGCTGAGTCTCTATCTGCTGGATGTGAAGTTCGCGCTGCTGTGGGGCGTCGTGGCATTTATCCTCAACTATATCCCTAATATCGGCCCGATTATTGCCGGCATTCCACCCTTCCTGCAGGCGCTGTTACTGAACAGCCTGTTTGATGCTGCGATGGTGGCAGCGCTGTTTACTGCGATTCACATGGTGTTCGGCAACATACTGGAACCGCGTCTGATGGGTCGCGGCCTGGGCTTATCAACGCTGGTGGTGTTCCTGTCACTGGTCTTCTGGGGCTGGCTGCTCGGACCGGTCGGCATGCTGCTCTCGGTGCCGCTGACCAGCATTACCAAAATTCTGATGGAGACTACGCCGGGCGGCAGCCGTCTGGCGATTATGCTGGGCACCGGACGACCTAAACGCGTTCGGGGATTAACCAAGTAGCCGCTGCTGGACGTGCTGCAGATGGCTCTCCATCGCCTGGCGGGCCGCTGCTTCGTCGCCTGCCACAATCGCGTCGGCGATCTGCTGATGGTCAGCGTTCATCGCCTGCGCAAAGCTGTTATCGGCATAATGGCGTTCCAGCCGCTGCACGTGTGGGCTGTGACGCCGGTTCCAGAGCTGCTCCAGCAGGTCGCGTAACACGTCATTGCCGCTCATCTCACCGATCAGCAGATGAAAGCGTTTATCCTGCTCCAGAAATGCCGCGTCGTTTTCATTGTACTGCTGCAGTTCAGCGGTCAGCGCCAGCAGTGCCTCCCGCTGTCCGGCGGTGCCGTTACGGGCGGCAAATCCTGCCAGCATGCCTTCAAAGGCCTCACGCGCCTGCAAAAGATCCTGCAGGCTGCAGCTCTCCTGCGGTATTGCAGCCTGTGGCTGTGGCTGAGCGACGTAGACACCGTTGCCGGTGCGGATATCGACCCAGCCGGTCATCTCCAGCGCAATCAATGCTTCACGCACTGACGAACGGCTGACACCCAGCTGTTTTGCCAGCTCGCGCTCGGGAGGTAACAGGCCGCCCGCCATAAAATCACCGCGCGTGATGCTGGCCATAATGGCGTTGGCGATCTGACGGTACAGGCGCTCGGTTTTAATGACTGGCAGGTTCATTATCTTCTCCTTTTATTCCGCATAAACCGCTCACCTGCCGGATGCAGTTTGTCATGCTGCGATCCGGATCACGGCCCTGTTTTGCCCACTATCATACTCTTGGCCCAGCGGCCTGACCACTGGGCCACATCACAGTTGAGGAGTAAAAATGGAACATACATGGCGATGGTACGGCCCGAACGACCCGGTCTCCCTGGATGATGCCCGTCAGGCGGGCGCAACCGGTATTGTGACGGCGCTGCACCATATCCCTAACGGCGAAGTGTGGCCGGTTGAGGAGATTAAAGCGCGTCAGGCTCTGCTGGCGGAAAAAGGTCTGGTCTGGTCGGTGGTGGAGAGCATTCCGGTTCATGAGGCGATCAAAACCCAGCGCGGTGACTACCTTCGCTATATCGCCAGCTATCAGCAGTCGATACGCAATCTGGCCGCCTGCGGCATTGATACCGTCTGCTACAACTTTATGCCGGTGCTGGACTGGACGCGCACCGATCTCGCCTGGACGCTACCGAATGGCGCAAAAGCGCTACGCTTCGACGCCGACGCTTTCGCCGCCTTCGAACTTTATCTGCTACAGCGTCCGGGTGCGGAGCAGGATTACAGCACTGCTGAACAGCAGGCCGCCGCTCAGCGCTTTGCCGGCATGAGCGCTGAAGATAAAAGCACGCTGGTGCGCAATATTATCGCCGGTCTGCCTGGTGCCGAAGAGGGTTACACGCTGGAGCAGTTCCAGGCACAGCTGGCGCAGTATGACGGCATCGACAAAGCAACACTGCGCGAGCATATGGCGACCTTCCTGCGCGCTATCGTGCCGGTTGCCGAAGAGGTAGGTATTAAACTGGCGGTGCATCCGGACGATCCACCGCGCCCGATTCTGGGCCTGCCGCGCATTATCTCTACCCAGGAAGATATGCAGTGGCTGAAGGAAACCGTGGACAGTCTGCACAACGGTTTCTGTTTCTGTACCGGTTCCTATGGCGTGCGTGCCGACAATGCGCTGGTTGAGATGGCGGAAACCTATGCCGACCGCATTAACTTTGTCCACCTGCGCGCCACAAAACGCGAGGATAACCCCAACAGCTTCCATGAAGCCGCGCACCTGGCGGGCGACGTTGATATGGTCGGTGTCATCAGGGTCATTCTGGCGGAAGAGCAGCGCCGTCGCCAGGCAGGCAATCAGCGAGCGATTCCGATGCGCCCCGATCATGGCCATCAGATGCTGGATGACTTGCATAAGCATACCAATCCCGGCTATTCCGCCATTGGCCGGCTGAAAGGACTGGCTGAACTGCGCGGCGTTGAAGTGGCGCTGAAGCAGATCTATTTTGCTGATTGAGAAACACGTTACCCTGCGCCCGCGCTCAGGCGGGCCAGGGTCTCCCCGGGCTACCGCATTGATTCGCCCTTTTGCCGCGCCTGTCGTCCCTTCTCATCTGATTTTTTTGCTAAATACCAATGAAGGCAAAACAACCTGTCATTAAATGCAAAGTCTGGTCGATAATTGACCTGAGTCAGTTCAGTTGATGGCAAAAACGCTAATCTGCTCCGCCCGGAGAAATGCTATGCTGCGCCACTGATTAGTCCCTCCGTATAATACCAATAATATCCAGAGGATTTAGCGGTGCCGCTACTGAAACGAAAACGCGACTACGCCAGGCTGGTGATTATTATCTCCGGCGTGCTGCCTCTGATTATTGGCATTTTTTTCACCGCCCTTGATGCGCGCCACACCGTGCGGCAGCAGCAGGTGAGCGCGGCAAACACCCTGTTATCTCAGGCCGAGAGAATGAGCGACAGCGCGTGGAATATGATTACTGAGCTGCGCCAGTTTCAGCATCAGTCATGCCGCCAGATTGAAAACCAGTTGCAGCGCATCGGTTCGCTGAATCCCTATTTTCGCGCCGTCGGTAAGATGGAAGAAAACAGAATTGCCTGCTCTTCAGCCTATGGTACAAAACCTGGTTCTCTGAGCGATATGATCATGCGTGACGCGCCGGTCACCGGAAAAGCCTGGTGGAGCCTGTCGATTGCAGGAACCACAGGTGTACCGGATCGTCCGGCAGTGATTTTTATGCGCGATCTGCCCGATGGTGAGGGGTTCTGGGCAGTAATTGATGGCCAGTATCTCATCGATTTTATGCGCGCGATCAGCAGCACACATCTCTATCATTTCAGCATGGAGTTTAACGACGGCGCGCCGATCTCGTTTGGCGATCCGCAAATCGCCCTGTCCGGCTGGTTTGAACCGTTGATTTATCAGGCCAGCTCCAGCCGCTATCCGCTCTCTGTCACCCTTATTGCCTCACCCTCTGAACTGATCTCGGCCTGGCGTCAGGTGATGCTGATCATCATGCCGATGGCGATAATTTTCTCTATTCTGCTGATGATGCTGATGGCAAACTGGCTGCAACGGCGTATTTCCTGGCGCGATGAGATTCGACGGGCCATCGCCAGCGGTCAGTTCAGGGCGCACTATCAGCCCGTCTATGACAACCGGCAGCAGCGCTGTAGCGGCGCAGAAGCGCTGCTGCGCTGGACAACACCTGACGGTAACGGCATCCGGCCCGATATTTTTATCGGTGCCGCTGAAGCGGAAGGCATGATTGTGCCGCTGACCCGTCATCTGCTCGATTTAATAGCAGAGGATGTGCAGGCGTGGCAGGTTGAGCCTGGCTTCCATCTGGCGATTAACGTGGCGGCCGATCATCTGCAGCATCCGGACTTTGTCGACGATATGCTGCACTTCGCCGGGCGGGTCAAAGAGAAACAGTTCCTGATTACCCTGGAGCTGACCGAACGCAGCCTGATCAAAGACGGCGTTGAGGTGGCACGCAAACTGGAGCAGCTGCGCGGTTGCGGAATGAAAGTCGCGATTGATGATTTTGGTACCGGTCACTGTTCGCTGAGTTATTTGCAGACCTTCACGATGGATTATCTGAAGATCGATCGCGGCTTTATCAACGCAATTGAATCTCTGGAGGGCAGAACCCCGGTACTGGATGCAATCATTCAGCTCAGTCATGAGCTTGAGCTGGAAGTCCTGGGGGAAGGCGTCGAGAGCGCATTGCAGTTCAGCTATCTGCAACGGCGCGGCGTGGTCTTCATCCAGGGCTATTATTATGCCCGCCCGATGGACAACGCGGCGCTGACCGTCTGGCTCGCCAGACAGGGCGAACAGCCGGTTACACCGGATCACGGCCCTGAGACTCATCAGACAGTCAGCATCTGAACCGGCCCTGAACTTAACAGGCTCGCCGCGCAATATGGGCGTCCAGGCATCTTTCGTTAAGCCGCCTGGCTTACTGCCATCCTGTTCTGTATAGCGAATAACCACCTGCGGCGTCGGGATTGCCGATCATCACCTTTTACCCCCTCGATTTGCTGAAAAAAACGGCGGTTGTCACGCAGCGTGATAATTTTTTTGCGCAGCTAATCAGCCGTATCAGTGGTAAAAATAGCCTGTATGTAGCCCAAACATGACAGATATCACACAAAAACGGTATACTCTGTCGCTGTACGCAATAATAACAACAGTAATTATTGTGTCAGTGGGCGCGTAAACCGTGCTTATTTGAAGCTATGCTTAAATTTCTCAACGCAGCGGTCTGATGACTCACCACGGCTCGCGCCGTTGAGGACTTTCGTGTTCCATTACAGGGTAATTCTATGAAATTGCGTAGGAAGCGTGTAAAACCAATTGGGATCGATGATGTGACCATCATCGATGATGCCCGTTTACGTAAAGCCATCACCGCGGCCTCTCTGGGGAACGCGATGGAGTGGTTCGACTTCGGTGTTTATGGCTTTGTGGCCTATGCACTGGGTAAAGTCTTCTTCCCGGATGCATCACCAGGCGTGCAGATGATCGCCGCACTGGGTACCTTCTCTGTCCCCTTCCTGATTCGTCCGCTGGGTGGTCTGTTCTTCGGTATGCTGGGCGACAAATATGGTCGTCAGAAAATCCTCTCCATCACCATCATCATCATGTCGGTCAGTACCTTCTGTATCGGCCTGATACCCTCCTATGCCTCCATCGGCATCTGGGCGCCGATTCTGCTGCTGTTAGCCAAGATGGCGCAGGGCTTTTCGGTAGGCGGTGAATATACCGGTGCATCTATCTTTGTCGCCGAATATTCGCCTGACCGTAAACGCGGCTTTATGGGAAGCTGGCTCGACTTCGGTTCGATTGCGGGCTTCGTGCTCGGCGCGGGCCTGGTCGTGCTGATTTCCTCCATTATCGGGGAAGAGAGCTTCCTTGAGTGGGGCTGGCGTCTGCCGTTCTTCGTCGCGCTGCCGCTGGGCATCATCGGTCTTTACCTGCGTCATGCGCTGGAAGAGACCCCGGCATTCCAGCAGCACGTGGACAAACTGGAACAGGGCGACCGCGAAGGCCTGCAGGATGGTCCGCAGGTTTCGTTTAAAGAGATTGCGACCAAACACTGGCGCAGCCTGCTCTCCTGTATCGGTCTGGTTATCGCCACGAACGTCACCTATTACATGTTGCTGACGTACATGCCGAGCTACCTGTCGCACAACCTGCACTACAGCGAAGATCATGGCGTGATGATTATCATCGCCATCATGATCGGTATGCTGTTTGTTCAGCCGATGATCGGCATGATGAGTGACCGTTTCGGTCGCCGTCCGTTTGTCATCATCGGCAGTATCGCCCTGCTGGTCTTCGCGATTCCCGCCTTTATGATGATCAACAGTGGCGTGCTGGGCCTGATTTTTGGTGGTCTGCTGCTGATGGCCGTGATCCTCAACGCCTTTACCGGTGTGATGGCCTCGTCACTGCCTGCAATGTTCCCGACGCACATTCGCTACAGTGCGCTGGCGAGTGCGTTTAACATTTCGGTACTGGTTGCCGGTCTGACGCCAACGCTGGCCGCCTGGCTGGTAGAAACCACTGACAACCTCTACATGCCAGCCTACTATCTGATGGTGGTCGCGGTGATTGGTCTGATTACCGGTCTGTTCATGAAAGAGACGGCGAACAAGCCACTGAAAGGTGCCACGCCAGCCGCCTCAGACATGGAAGAAGCGCGTGAAATCCTTCAGGAGCATCACGATAACATCGAGCACAAAATCGAAGATATCGACGAAGAGATTGCCCGCCTGGAAGCGAAACGTAAAAACCTGGTGCAGCAGCATCCGGATATCAACGAGTAATCGTTCTGCTCTCCCGCCGCCCGGCGGGAGAGTTCTTTTCCCCTCCTCTTACCGCACACAAACCTTCATACCTCGCGGGCAAAGGGAGTAAACTGTTGTCACTTTTTTCACCTGCGTAAGAATGAAAATGTCTGATTATTCCCTTATCCAGCGCCCAAGAAGATTGCGCGCCAGCGCCTCAATGCGTGAAATGTTCCAGGAGTCTTCTCTGAGCCTGAATGATCTGGCTCTGCCTATCTTTGTTGAAGAAGAAGTCGACGATTACAAAGCGATTCAGGCGATGCCTGGCGTAATGCGTATTCCGGAAAAACGTCTCGCCTTTGAGATTGAGCGCATCGCCAAAGCGGGCATTCGCTCGGTGATGACCTTTGGTATTTCGCACCATACCGATGCGACCGGCAGCGATGCCTGGAACGAAAACGGTCTGGTGGCACGCATGTCCCGCATCTGCAAAGACACCGTGCCGGAAATGATCGTGATGTCTGACACCTGCTTCTGCGAATACACCAGCCACGGTCACTGTGGCGTGCTCTGCGATCATGGCGTCGATAACGATGCAACCCTGGCAAATCTGGGTAAACAGGCGGTGGTTGCCGCCGCAGCCGGTGCAGATTTTATCGCCCCGTCAGCAGCGATGGATGGTCAGGTTGAGGCGATTCGCCGGGCACTGGACGCGGCGGGCTTTACCCAGACCGCCATCATGTCTTACTCCACCAAATTCGCTTCATCGTTTTACGGCCCGTTCCGTGAAGCTGCCGGAACGGCGCTGAAAGGCGACCGTAAAACCTACCAGATGAACCCGATGAACCGTCGTGAAGCGATTCGTGAATCGCTGCTTGATGCGGCCCAGGGCGCGGATTCATTGATGGTGAAGCCCGCAGGTGCCTATCTGGATATCCTGCGCGACATTCGTGAACGCACCGAACTGCCGCTGGCGGCGTATCAGGTGAGTGGCGAATACGCGATGATCAAATTTGCCGCGCAGGCCGGTGCCATTGATGAGCGCAATGTGGTGCTGGAAAGCCTCGGTGCAATTAAACGCGCCGGTGCGGACCTGATTTTCAGCTATTTCGCCCTTGATCTCGCAGAACAAAAAGTGCTCTGATCCCCTCCTCATAAAGAGCGTGGTTGCTATGTCACGCTCTTCTTCTTCGCCGTAAGGCAAACACCAGAACCTGGCCTCCGCTAAAACAATAAAGGTCTCTGTGATGAAAGCACCTGAAATCCCTGCCGACGAGGCACAACGTTTATCGCAGTTGCGTGCGCTGAACATAATGAACACGCCAGCGGAAGAGCGGTTTGATCGTTTAACCCGCCTGGCGCGCCGCCTGTATGACGTTCCTATCGCGTTAGTCAGCCTGCTGGAAGCTGACCATCAGTGGTTTAAATCCGTTCAGGGCTATGAACCTAAAGGATCGCCCCGCAACATCTCATTTTGCGGCCATGCCATTCTTCAGGATGAGATCATGATCGTTGAAGATGCGCAAAAAGATGCGCGTTTTCATGATAATCCGCTGGTGACCGGCGAGCCGCACATTCGCTTTTATGCCGGCTGCCCACTGCGTGCGCCGGGCGGTGCCAAAATGGGTACGCTCTGTATTATTGGCCGTGAACCGCGCCAGTTTAATGAAGAGGATCAGGCCACGATGCGTGACCTGGCCGCAATGGCTGAAGCGGAACTGGTCGCCTTTCAGACCGCCACCTGTGATGAGCTGACCCAGATTACCAACCGCCGCGGTTTTATGACGCTGGGGCAGATGGTGCTGAATGAGTGCCTGATGAAAAACCGGCCTGCCTGCCTGACCTTTCTCGATCTCGACAAGTTTAAGCAGATTAACGACACGCTGGGCCATCGTGAAGGCGACCGCGCGCTGATGGACTTTGCCGATGCGATGAAAGTGGTGTTTAAGCACTCCGATCTGTTTGCCCGTCTGGGCGGCGACGAGTTTGTGGTGCTGTTTAATGGCCTGCAGCAGCAGCAGAGCGAAGCGTTACTCGCCCAGTTTGACCGTTATCTGCAACAGCAGTCAGTCAGCCTGAATCGTCGTTACCGCCTGCAATTCTCGTCCGGCGTGGTGGAGTTTGACGCGGCGCATCCGCAGTCGCTGGAGCAGTTGCTGCACGACAGCGATGAGCAGATGTACCTCAGGAAAAAGCAGAAACGCATCGCAGTGTAAAGTCAGGCGCCGCAGCGCCTGACGGATCAGGGCCCGGCCAGATCGTCGAGCAGCGTCTGATTAAATTTTGCCGGTTCTTCCATTTGCGGCGCGTGTCCCATACCGGGGAACTCAACTAAGCGCGCGCCCGGAATGCGTTTTGCGGTCTCTTTCCCCAGCACCGCATAATCCCCCAGCCGGGCTTTCACATCTGCAGAAGCGATATCACTGCCGATGGCCGTGGTGTCTGAGGTGCCGATCATCAGAGTGGTCGGGACTTTCAGATCGCCAAATTCATAAAATACCGGCTGCGTGAAGATCATGTCGTAGATAAGCGCGGAGTTCCACGCCACTTTCTGATGTCCCGGCCCGCTGTTGAGCCCGGCCAGCATATCGACCCACTTGTCATAGTCGGGTTTCCAGCGCCCGACATAGTAGGTCTGCTGCTCATACTTCTTAATGCCCTCCGCGCTGAGTTTCAGTTCGCGCTGATACCACTGATCCACCGAACGCCACGGTGCGCCTTTGGCTTTCCAGTCCTCCAGCCCAATCGGGTTGACCAGCACCAGCTTCTGCGTCTGTTCCGGGTACATCAGCGCATAACGTGTTGCCAGCATTCCGCCCGTGGAGTGACCGATGATCACCGCCTTATCCACACCCAGCCGGGCGAGCAGCTGATGAGTGTTTTCAGCCAGCTGCTGAAAGCTGTACTGATAGCTGGCGGGCTTGGTCGAGCTGCAGAAGCCAATCTGGTCGGGCGCGATAACGCGATAACCCTGCTGACTCAGCGCGCGAATGGTCTCTTCCCACGTTGCGCCACAGAAGTTTTTACCGTGCATCAGCACCACCGTTTTGCCGTTGGCCTGTTGCACCGGTTTCACATCCATATAGCCCATACTCAGCGTTTGCTGCTGGGACTGAAAATCGAAATGCTGCAGAGGATAGGGGTAATGAAATCCTTCCAGCTGTTCGCCATAAACAGGCGCGGCACTGGCGGGCGCATGCGCAAATAAAGCCAGCGAGGTGAGCAAAGCGGCAAGCGGTTTTTTAAACACGTATGTCGGGCTCATCCGGGGGTTCTCCAGGTTAAAGGTAAGTCGTAAGCCTGGCATGTCGCGGCAGAAAATCTATTGATGGTCCGTGCTATGGCGTTGATGTCACAGACGCTGACAGCGTTAGCCGTGAGGCCGAAAGGAAAATCATATGCTCGCGTTTATTGTTATTCGCCCAGGCTCGATTACCCCCCTTATAATTAACAACAAACTAATTACAATTCATGCTTTTTATTAATAACTGCTGTCCATATGAATCTCTTCAGAGATAACGATTCAAATACTGAAAGAACTTTACGCAAAGAATAAGCACATTAAGATAAATAATTCATAATTCCGCTGAATTAAACAGGGGAGAACAGCCATGAAAGAAAACAGATATAACGAAAGCGTGATCGTCTCTATCACTGAGTGGATTAATAATAATCTCGACCAGCGTTTAAGCGTGGATGATATTGCAGAAAAAGCCGGGTATTCGAAATGGTATTTACAGAAACTCTTTGCCCGTTATCATAATGAAACACTGGCGCGCTACATTCGTAAGAAAAAACTTAACGCCAGTGTGAATGATTTAAAAAATAGCCGCACGCCAATCATCAGCCTGGCGCTGAAATACCATTTTGAAAGCCAGCAATCTTTTACCCGTTCGTTTAAGCAGATTATGGGCTGCACGCCAAGCGCCTGCCGTAAACGTATGATAAGTGAAGAAGCGAAGCAGCAGATGGCCGACGTTGACGACCCCTGCGCGCTGTGCAGCTACGTCCGGCCAGGCAGCCTAAAGCAGAGCTGTGGCGTAACAGTCCGGCCTGTTACGCGCTCAGCGCGCGGCTATGCGCAGGCAGATGCTTTCTGCGATATCAGTTAATCAGGATTCATCCGGCTGATAATATTGCACACCAATCTTAATACGCTCACGTCCCTGGGTGACGCGATGACGATTGGTGTCGCGCAGTGAATAGACGCAGCCGCAATATTCCTGCTGATAAAAACTCTCGCGCTTGCTGATTTCAATCATGCGTGCCGATCCGCCACCTTTACGCCAGTTAAAATCCCAGTAGAGCAGATCCGGATACGCCGCCGCTGCGCGGACACCACAGCTATTAATCTGCTTCATATCTTTCCAGCGTGAAATACCCAGACAACTGGTCATTACCGGGAATCCGTTCTCATGGGCATAGAGTGCCGTGCGCTCAAAGCGCATATCAAAGCACATGGTGCAGCGTTCACCCCGTTCCGGCGACCACTCCAGCCCGCGCGCGCGCTCAAACCAGTTATCCCGGTCGTAATCCGCATCAACAAACGGCACGCCAAATTTCTCGGCAAAGCGAATATTCTCCTCTTTGCGCAGCTCATACTCTTTGAGCGGATGAATATTCGGGTTGTAGAAATAGATGGTGTATTCAATGCCGGAGGCCAGCATCGCTTCCATTACTTCTCCCGAACAGGGTGCGCAGCAGGAGTGCAGTAAAACTTTTTTATGACCACCCGGCAAGGGCAGCGGCTGACGCTGGAAAGGTTCAGACATAAGCACCTTCAATCAATAGCAGAAAAGCGGAAGTGTAATGCCGCAGGCGGTCAGTTGCAAAATCTGACCTGATGCAGGCTGCTTTGCGTATTCGTGCCTCGGCTGCGGTTTCCCGTTTCTGCATCAACCTGCTGATCTCTGATGCTTTCTTTTCACAGCCATGTTGTGCGACCCCGGCGATAGCCGGAAGTGTGATCGGACCCACATTGATATCAACTATGTTTACATAACATTAACAATATTGACACTGAATCACCGCAAGGAGACTCGCATGGCCGCGGCTAAAAAATCGGGAAGTCATCAGAACCGTTTTACCTGGTTCGTCTGTTTTATGGCGGCGCTGTCCGGCCTGCTGTTTGGTCTGGATATCGGCGTCATCGCAGGGGCCTTGCCGTTCCTGGCGAAAGATTTGCAGATTACCAACCATCAGCAGGAGTGGGTGGTGAGTTCGATGATGTTTGGTGCGGCGCTGGGTGCGCTGGCGGCGGGCTGGATGTCCTCAAAGCTGGGACGTAAGAAAAGTATGCTGGCGGGCGCGACGCTGTTCGTTATTGGTTCGCTCTGGTCCGCCTTTTCTCCCGATGTGGAGTCGCTGGTCTGTGCCCGAGTGATGCTGGGCCTGGCGGTAGGCATCGCCTCTTACACCGCGCCGCTCTATCTGGCGGAGATTGCGCCGGAACGTATTCGTGGCTCAATGATTTCGATGTATCAGCTGATGCTGACTACCGGCATCGTGGTCGCTTATCTCTCCGACACCGCGTTCAGCTACAGTGGCAACTGGCGCGGAATGCTCGGCGTGATCGCTATTCCGGCGGTGATCCTGTTTATCGGCGTGCTGTTTTTGCCCAACAGTCCGCGCTGGCTGGCGGCGCACGGACGCTTCAACGAGGCACAGCGCGTGCTGGATCGGCTGCGTAACAGCAGCGAACAGGCGCGGGAGGAGCTGGAAGAGATCCGTGAAAGTCTGCAGGTGAAACAGCGCGGCTGGTCGCTGTTCCGCTCTAATAGCAATTTCCGCCGCGCGGTCTGGCTGGGGATGCTGCTACAGGTAATGCAGCAGTTTACCGGGATGAATGTGGTGATGTATTACGCCCCAAAAATCTTCAATATTGCCGGTTTCTCCAGCACCAGTGAGCAGATGTGGGGCACGGTGATTGTCGGGCTGGTCAACATGCTTGCCACACTGATTGCCATCTTCTTTGTCGATCGCTGGGGTCGCAAGCCAATGCTGACTACCAGTTTTCTGGTGATGGCGGTGGGCATGGGCGTGCTGGGCACGTTGCTGCACATCGGCGTCGAAACGGATTTCCGCAAATACTTTGCGGTCGCAATGCTGCTGATGTTTATCGTTGGCTTTGCGATGGCGGCCGGACCGGTGATCTGGCTGCTCTGTTCAGAGATTCAGCCGCTGAAAGGGCGTGACTTCGGCATTACTGCTTCCACCACCACCAACTGGGTCGGCAACATGATTGTGGGCGCGACCTTCCTGACGATGCTGGATCAGCTGGGAAACGCCAACACTTTCTGGTTCTACGGTGCGCTCAATCTGGTGTTTATCGTGCTGACCATGATGCTGGTGCCTGAGACCAAACATGTGACGCTGGAGCACATTGAACGCAATCTGATGAAGGGTAAGGCACTGCGGGACATCGGGGCGTAACCGCCCCGTTTCAGCTTACCACTGCAGCTGCTGGCCGGCGTAATCGACGTAGTGATGACCCCCGCGTCCGCCCCACTGGGTTAACTGCCGAACGATACCGGCGGCGCTCTCTTCTGCCGTCAGCGGCGCACTCTCGCCGCCCATATCCGTTTTCACCCAGCCGGGATGCAGCGTCAGCAGCGTCCCGTTCTGTGCTTCAACGGCGGGGGTCAGCGTACGGCTCAGCATATTCAGTGCGGCTTTGCTGGCCGAGTAAATCGGCATCTGCGCGTCCGGATTTTCATTCAGGCTGCCAAGCCGGGATGAGGTCAGCGCCAGTACGCCCTCCGGCTTCAGCAGCGGCAGCAGAATCTCTGCGCTGCGAACCGGGGCTATCGCATTGGTCAGGAACAGCTGCGCCAGTTCCTGATCGTCACTCTGCGACACCTTCTGGTGCGAAGGCCCGGAAATCCCGGCATTGATCAGAATCGCATCGAACGCTTTGCCACTGAGCTGGCCGGCAAGCTGCTGAACCGCCGATGCGTCGGTCATATCCAGCGCCTGCCAGTCGATACCTGGCCTGTTGCCCTGCTCCGGAACGCCGCTGCGATGGGTGGCCGTGACCTGCCAGCCCTCACCGGCAAACGCCTGTACGACCGCCAGACCGATACCGCGTGAAGCACCAATAATCAGAACTTCTTTTTGCTGCGCCATATTCACTCCTCGTTAATTGTCTCGCTACAAGCTTAACGGTATTTCCGCCCGGACAGCGGCCCGCTGTGCTTTTTAACCTGACGACCGCACTGAGGGTAAAAGCTCATGGCGCAATGCCGTTGATGGTTTTCCATCATTAAATCGCTTTATCTTTTACTTTTAACCGGTTAGAAGAGATAAACAGTCTGACAGGCAGCAGCTAATCGCCATTTACGCGTGGAGTCTGAATGAAAAAGCTCACCTTAGAGGTGGTGGCAAAAATGGCGGGCGTCGGGATTGCGACGGTCGACCGGGTGCTGAATGAGCGCGGCGGCGTCTCGCTGGAGACCAGCCGCAAAGTCCTGAAGGCCGCGCGCGAAGCGGGACTCCGGCGTCTGCTGCCAGAGGAGTATCAGCATCCCTGGCAAATCGAAGTCTTCCTCAGCAACAACGGCTCATCCTTTTTTCAGCAGCTCACCACCTGTTTCAGCGAGATCGCCAGTCAGCTTGGCTATCGCCGCCTGAAGCTGCACAAAACGCTGGTGGCCGAAGCGCAGCCTGAGCAGCTGGCGCAAAGCATTATCGCCCGCAGCAGTAACCGTGACGGCATCATTGTGTTTGCGCACGACTCGCCGCCTGTCTATCGCGCACTGGCGCTGTGCCGCAGCCGCAATGTGCCGGTGATCACCATCGTCACCGATCTGCCCGATGCTGACCGCCTGTGTCATGTCGGCATCGACCAGTATCAGGCAGGCCGCACCGCAGGCCTGCTGATGAGTAAAACCCTGAACCAGCCCGGCGACATTCTGATGGTCAGCGGCCGCTTTGATTATCGCGCCCACCGTCAGCGTATCGCCGGCTTCCGTGAAGCCATGGAGCAGCGTGCACCACTGCGTTATCTGCGTGAGGTGCTGTCGGGTCAGGATCAGCGGGAAACCATCCGCAGCGAGCTGGCCCGCAATCTGCGTTCCTCACAGACGATTGCCGGGGTCTACAACACCGGCATGGGCAACACGGACGTCAGCGATACCCTGCGCGCCCATCAGCTGCTGGGTAAATGCACATACATCACCCATGAGCTGTATGATGTGACTCGTCAGCTACTGCTGAATGATGAAGTGGCTTTTACGCTGGATCAACATGCCCGGCAGCATGCCCGGTTAGCGATCGATCTGATGCTGAGTCATCTGGAAACCGGCTATCAGCCGGATATCTATCAGGCGGGTAAGGTTGCGTTCCGGCTGTTTACGGCGGAAAATATGGTGTGAAAGGTGCCTGGTTTTCCCTGATGGGGCTGTTTAATCAGGGAAAACCCGGTGAGCGTTTTTAATCCGACTCGTCACGGCTTTCATTGCTATCCGGACTGTCGTCATCATTACCCTGACTCTTCTCTACTTCCTGCGGATGTCCCATCGAAAGGGCCGTGGCGCTGGCCGGATCGAACAGTGACAGACTCTCAATCTGGTCCACCATAATCACTTTTCGGAACGACATCGCATCTTTGGGCTTCGAGTCGAGCGTGATCTCATGCTCGGCGTACCATTTGCTGTAGTTATGCTCTACCGCCAGCTTCAGCGTCTTGCTATCGCGATAGCCACTCAGCATCGGGATCAGCACAATGTTTTTGGTACTCTCATATTCAAAGGTCGAAGCATGAACCATGCCGATGTAAATACGGCGCGACTTCAGCGTAATCCATGCCAGTTCGCCTTCTTCCATGCACTGAAACAGCAGTTGTTCCACACCGTTGGAGCGTGACAGTCGCTGATAGAGGTCTTTACGACCTGATACATTCAGGCGTGCACTACCTGCCCAGTTTGAGCGATAGAGGCAGAGCAGAATGGCAAAGGCGAGCATAATGACAACCGGTGCCTGGATGCCCAGGAAGCTCCAGTTCATAAACTCGACCTGCCACTTCAGATGCTCGCCGGGGATCATCTGCAGGGCATTGGCGATGCCAGACATACAGAGCAGTAGTAACCAGACTATACCGGTGGCGAATACACCCTGCAGAACAAAAATACAGCCGTAGAGCGCGACCAGAAAATAGACATCCCAGCCCGACGAACGACGGATTTTAAAGCGGCTGTTTAAATCACGGCTGGTGTACCAATAACCACTGACCATCAGCACCATAAATATTGCGGTACCCACCTTACACTCCCTTTAACGTATTCACATGGCGGGCAAAATCTTCGTGGACTTCCTCACTCAGCGTGTTGACCGAGATATTGCCGTTCTCATCAATAATGATGCGCTCACCTTCAGCGATTGAATCGTTGATATCCTGACGGGTCATGATCTGCAGAAACTTCTCGGGACTGGCAAAGACCGACTTAACAAATTTAAACATAGCGATCCACTTGTTGGCCTGAAAATTGAAGTATGTGACCGAATCCACACTCTCGCCTGTTTAATTTCAGGTGAAATTTCTTAAAATCAATTAATTAGCGAAGCGGTAGCCACACGGTCTGCTCTGCATTTTGCAGAAATCTTCAACGGAACCAGCAGCCTGCCGTGAAAACCCGCCTGTTTATACCGGTCTGATATGCAGCAACGCCGGATCGCCTCTCCGCCGGAAAGCGCTAAGCTCAATGGTTAGCCCTTTTCTGTCACCCTGTCTGAAACGCATCGAGGAAGGTTTGCATGAAATTACGAACACTGGGCCGTACCGGTCAGCGCGTCTCTGAAATTGGATTTGGCGCATGGGCCATTGGCGGAACCTGGGGAGAAGTGAGCATGGAGGATGCCAAAGCCGTGCTGAACGCCGCGCTGGATGCCGGTATCACCTTTATTGATACCGCCGATGTTTATGGCGATGGCCGCTCCGAAAAGATTATCGCAGAGGTACTGAATCAGCGCGGCGGGGAACGCCCGTTTGTCGCCACCAAACTGGGACGCCGGCTTTCACCGCACGTGGCAGAAGGCTACAACGCCGAAAACCTCAACGCCTTTATTGATCGCTCACGTGAAAATCTGCAGACCGCGACGCTGGATCTGGTGCAGCTGCACTGCCCGCCGACCGAGGTCTACTACAATCCGGACGTCTTCGCGGTGATGGATGAGATGGTGGCCGCCGGAAAAATCCGTCACTACGGCGTTTCCGTTGAGAAAGTCGAAGAAGGCCTGAAGGCGCTGGAATTTCCCAACGTCTCGTCGATTCAGCTGATCTACAACATTTTCCGCCAGCGGCCGGCAGAATTGCTGCTGCGTGAGGCAAAACGCCGTGATGTGGCGATCATCGCCCGTGTGCCGCTGGCGTCAGGCCTGCTGACCGGCAAAATGCGTGCCGACAGCGTGTTTGCCGCTGACGACCATCGTACCTTTAACCGTAATGGCGAAGCGTTCGATAAGGGCGAGACTTTCTCCGGCGTGCCGTATGAGGTGGCGCTGGAAGCGGTGGAGGAGATTCGCCGCTTTGTGACGGGCGACACCACCATGGCGATGTTTGCGCTGCGCTGGATCCTGATGAACGAGGATGTCAGCGTGGTTATCCCTGGCGCGAAAAACCGTGAACAGGCTGAAGCCAATGCCCGCGCCAGCGATGTCGATGCGCTCTCTGAGGAGACGATGGCGGCGCTGAAGCAGATCTATCAGGAGAAGATCGCGCCTCACGTGCATCAGCGCTGGTAAACGCGCGTTACAACGCCTGGGCACAGGCCCAGGCAGAACTCCACGCCCACTGGAAGTTATAGCCACCCAGCCAGCCGGTGACATCAGCCACTTCACCAATAAAGTAGAGCCCTGGCACTGCACGCGCCTCCATAGTTTTCGAGGAGAGCTGCGTCGTATCCACGCCACCCAGCGTCACTTCCGCCGTACGATAGCCCTCTGTGCCATTTGGCTGGATGCGCCAGGCGTGCAGCGTCTGCGCCAGCTCCGTTTGCTGTTTGCTGTTGAGCTGCTTCAGAGTGATATCCGGCACCACCTTCAGCGCCTGCAGGACTTCCACCAGACGCTTCGGCAGAATTTTCGCCAGACTGTTTTTCAGGCTGAGATTCGGATGTGCTTCACGCTGTGCCGTCAGAAACGCCTCAAGCGGCGTGGCGGGCGACAGATCGATGGTGATGAATTCACCCGGCTCCCAGTAGCTGGAGATCTGCAATACCGCCGGACCGGACAGGCCGCGATGGGTAAAGAGCATCGCCTCTTTGAAGCGCGTGCCATCCTGCGCGTCAATCGTCGTTTCCAGCGCGACGCCTGACAGCGTCTGCAACTGCTCCAGCAGCGGCTTGTGCAGGGTAAAGGGCACCAGCGCCGCCCGCGTCGGAAAGACGCTCAGGCCGAACTGTTCTGCAATTTTGTAACCGAATGGTGAAGCGCCCAGGCCTGGCATCGACAGACCACCGCTGGCGATGACCAGCTTCTCCGCCTGAACCGTGCTGCCGTTGAGTTGCAGGGTGTAGCCGCTTTCATCGCGCACCACACTAAGCACTTCACTGCGCAGCCGCAGGGTGACATTGCCCTTGTCACATTCGGCCAGCAGCAGATCGACTATCTGCTGAGCCGAGTCATCACAGAAGAGCTGACCCAGGGTTTTCTCATGCCAGGCAATCCCGTGACGATTGACCAGATCGATAAAATCCCACTGGGTATAACGCGCCAGCGCCGATTTACAGAAATGGGGATTGTGCGACAGATAGGCCGCCGGTTCGGTATAGAGGTTGGTGAAGTTGCAGCGGCCACCGCCAGACATCAGAATCTTGCGTCCCGGCTTTTTGCCGTTATCCAGCAGTAACACGCGGCGACCCCGCTGTCCGGCCTGGGCGGCACAGAACAGACCGGCGGCGCCGGCACCAATGATGATAACGTCAAACTGTTCCACTGCGGTTCACTCACTTAACTGGAAAGGCGCAGATTGTAGTGATCTGCTCACTGAGACGCCAGCGTCAAAAAATTGCCGTAAATGTGTCATATTGTATCTGCCTAATATCTAACCCTTTTTAGCTGAGTTACCCTTCAGCCTTACGACGAAAGGTTAAATTAGCGCTATATTTTCCTTTCCCATACAGCACGTTGTCGCGGATAATGCGCCGCGTTCATGTCCTCCAAAAATGGCGTAACGTTTATGCTACATCTGTTTGCTGGTCTAGACCTCAGTACTAGCCTGTTATTGGTTCTTGCCCTGCTGTTTGTATTGTTTTACGAAGCGATCAACGGTTTCCACGACACGGCCAACGCAGTTGCGACGGTCATCTATACGCGTGCCATGCGTGCCCAGCTTGCTGTGGTCATGGCGGGTGTATTTAACTTCCTTGGCGTGCTGCTCGGTGGATTGAGTGTCGCTTACGCTATTGTTCATATGCTTCCCACCGATCTGTTGTTAAATGTTGGATCGGCTCACGGTCTCGCCATGGTGTTTTCTATGCTGCTGGCGGCGATTATCTGGAACCTCGGCACCTGGTATCTCGGTCTGCCGGCCTCCAGCTCCCATACGCTGATCGGCGCCATTATCGGTATCGGTCTGACCAACGCCCTGATGAGCGGAACCTCGGTGGTTGATGCACTCAACATCCCGAAAGTCCTGAACATCTTCCTTTCCCTGATCCTGTCGCCGATTGTTGGCCTGGTGATCGCAGGCGGCTTAATCTTCATTCTGCGTCGCTACTGGAGCAATACCAAAAAGCGTGCGCGTATTCATATGACGCCTGCTGACCGCGAGAAGATCGATGGCAAGAAAAAGCCGCCGTTCTGGACCCGTATCGCCCTGATTGTTTCGGCAATTGGCGTGAGCTATTCGCACGGCGCGAATGACGGTCAGAAAGGCATTGGCCTGATCATGCTGGTCCTGATTGGCGTGGCTCCGGCCGGTTTCGTGGTGAATATGAATGCCTCCGGTTATGACATCACGCGTACCCGCGATGCGGTCAATCACCTGGAGCAGTATTACCAGCAGCATAACGCCTCGCTGACGCACATCATCCAGATGGCACCACCTAAGCTGCCAACGCCGGAAGAAGTGCCCGCGACCAGCCCGCAGGAGTTCCACTGTGACAGCGCGCGCGCACTGCAGGCAGTTCAGCGTGCTCAGGTGTTGCTGAATAATCTGCAGAGCTACGATCAGCTGACGGTTGATCAGCGCGGTCAGATGCGTCGTCTGCTGCTATGTATCTCAGATACCGCCGATAAAGCGGCCCGTCTGGAAGAGACCTCGCCAGATGACAAGCGCTTCCTCAATAAGCTGAAAAGCGACCTGCTTGGCACCATCGAGTATGCGCCGATCTGGATTATTGTGGCCGTTGCGCTGGCACTGGGCATCGGCACCATGATTGGCTGGCGTCGTGTTGCCACCACCATTGGTGAGAAGATTGGTAAAAAAGGCATGACCTATGCTCAGGGCATGTCAGCGCAGGTGACCGCCGCGCTGTCGATTGGCGTCGCCAGCTATACCGGCATGCCCGTCTCCACTACGCATATCCTCTCTTCATCCGTAGCCGGTACTATGCTGGTTGACGGGGGCGGACTGCAGAGCCGGACCATTAAGAACATCGCCATGGCGTGGATCTTCACCCTGCCGGTCTGTATTCTGCTGTCAGGTTCGCTCTACTGGATTGCTTTAAAACTGGTGTGATGCCAGCAAAACAAAGGGCGACGTAAGTCGCCCTTTTTTAATGCCAGATCGCCAGCGCGACCAGACTGATGACCACCAGACCACACAGTGCACTGGTCAGAAGAAATTGCCCCCGCACCCGCTCGCAGCGCCGGATAAACTCATCGTCATGATGATCAAGATAGCGCTTTGCCCAGATATAGGTGACCAGCCGTACCTGCTTGCTCGGCTGACCGTGAGAGGTGAAGAATCCCGCTCCATCGACATACTGATACAGCAGCGGATCACAACCCCGTAATACCGCCAGCAGCGCACGCAGCGATGAAAAATAGCGCGCCATATTCACGATACACACCACACAAAGAGCCCAAAAAAGCGCAATAGTGCTGATCATATTCTCCCCCTCCCGGCTGGCATCGCAGCAACAGACCCAGCGTCAGACACTGTATCCGCCTGCAGAAAAAACCAGCCACTGAATCACCGGACTGCGAAAATTTTCGACCCCCTGAGCGGCTGCGAACCGGACCGCCTTTTTTCAGTGTAGGAGAATTCTTTACATTTTTTCCAACGATGATTTTCGTTCAGCGCGAGTAAATCTGGCATAGCCTTGATCTTATTCATAAGCCAGGCGGCAACGGCAGCATTTGCAGTGAGAGAAGGCTATACTCAGAGCATAACAACATCATCACCTGCAACGCAGGTAAACACTTTGGTGGCGCTCATCGCCCGCTCGCGCAAAGGATTTCGCTAAGCTGTGACGCGGCAGGAACACCGGATGCCATCCTTAATCTCGTGAAAGGAGTTTTATCATGGCTTATAAACACATCCTGATTGCAGTAGACCTTTCTCCCGAAAGTCAGTTGCTGGTGGATAAGGCCGTCTCACTGGCTCGCCCGTACGATGCCAGAATTTCCCTGATTCACGTTGATGTGAATTACTCCGACCTCTACACCGGCCTGATTGATGTCAACTTAGGGGATATGCAGAAGCGCATCTCTGAAGAGACGCATGCGGCGCTGAAAGGGTTATCAGATGCCGCGGGCTATCCGATCAGTGAGACGCTGAGCGGCAGTGGTGACCTCGGCCAGGTGCTGGTTGATGCGATTAAAAAATATGACGTTGACCTGGTGGTGTGTGGTCATCACCAGGATTTCTGGAGCAAGCTGATGTCCTCAGCCCGTCAGTTGATCAACACCGTGCACATCGACATGCTGATTGTGCCGCTGCGCGATGAAGACGAAGCGTAACCGCTGTTATTAAAGCCGGTGTAAGCCGGCTTTTTATCGGCCTGAATATATTTACGCTTTATTCTGGCCCGCGATTTAAGTTCCTGATTCCCGGGCAACGCCACCTGAAGTGCTTTCTATTTATAAACATATCCGCCAGCCTGTCTTTACACAAAACTAAATATATGCTGCTTTATCATTTCTGGCATCCGTCTATATTGCCTCCTTTTAGCACTGTAACTACAACCCTATACATAAATTCAAAGCCATCGTTACATTGCTCATTCATCCAGTCGGTAATGATAAAAACTTTATTAATAGCAAAGCGTAATTTATCAAAATCTTACTATAGGAAAAGGTTAATTCATCCGTTATCTTTCGCTGGCTTATCTGCTGCGCAGGCAATGGGTAAAGCAAAATAATAATTCCTATTATTTTAAAAAAACCAATAAGGATATTCAAAATGAGAGAGATTAATCAGACAGAAATTTCTGCCGTTAGCGGCGCGGGCCTGACTGAATTTCTGGGTGAGGTTAATACCGCACTGACTGAAGTGTCCGGCTTATTTGACACCACCGTCGCATCAATCAAAGAAAGCACTGATCTGGGCCAGACTCTGGGCCTGACCTACAAAGCCATTGGCCTGAACTTCGCCAAAAGCTTTTTGAACGCATTTTCAGGTTTCCTGACTAAATTAGCGGCCTGACAGAACCCGCACCACCGTCATTAACGCGATAAAACGCATGCGGATAATTAAAGCCTGTCTGATAATAATTTTCAGACAGGCTTTTTATTGAGCGCAATATGATAAACCGTTCGCTTTCAGAGTACATAAGCGTTCATAACAGGCAGAGAAGTTATCATGACCTGAAGTAACTGCTTCAGCTTGATAATTACCTAACTCGTACTGACCAGCGGTGGATAAATATCAAAGCGATGACTTTTGGTTACCACAGCCGCCTGCGTAACGATACCCGCCAGCGGCGGAGCATAGTCGGGCCGTTTGACCACGATACGTTTCTTCGCCAGCCGCCGGGCCGGTTCCAGTAGCGCATCAGCATCTTCATCCGGACCGACCAGCGACTGAAAGACCCGCATCTCCTTTTTCACCAGCGCACTTTTCTGGCGATGGGGATACATCGGATCGAGATAGACCACATCCGGCTGCGGCGTAATCTCGCCCAGCGCCTGCGCGCTGGCTGCATGAATCAGCGTCAGGCGTTCGCGCAGCCAGGGACCAATTTCCGCATCCTGATATCCGCGCTGCAGGCCATCTTCCAGCAGTGCAGCCACGACAGGATGGCGTTCCAGCATCCGCACCCGGCAGCCGAGCGCCGCCAGCACAAACGCATCACGTCCCAGTCCGGCCGTCGCATCCACCACATCCGGCAGATAACCGCCTTTGATACCGACCGCTTTGGCGACAGCTTCGCCACGTCCACCGCCGAAGCGACGGCGATGCGCCATTGCCCCGGTGACGAAATCAACAAAAATACCACCCAGCTTTGGCTCATCACGCTTGCGCAGCTCAAGGTGCGTCGGCGTCTGCACCAGCGCCAGCAGCGCGTCTTCATCGTGCTCCAGCTGCCAGCGCTGCGCTAAACGTGATAAGGCGCCGTCTCCGGCGCCTGATTCATCAAGTAAACAGATTTTCACAAACTGACTTATCCCTGAATGCCGTAATGTTCCAGCATCGCATCGAGCTGCGGCTCACGGCCACGGAAGCGTTTGAACAGCTCCATCGGCTCTTCAGAACCGCCACGCGTCAGGATGTTATCCAGGAACGACTGACCGGTTTCACGGTTAAAGATGCCCTCTTCCTCGAAGCGGGAGTAAGCATCTGCCGCCAGCACGTCCGCCCACAGATAGCTGTAGTAACCTGCTGCATAGCCACCGGCAAAGATGTGGCTGAAAGCGTGCGGGAAACGACCCCACTCCGGACTCGGAACGACTGCCACGCGGCTTTTCACTTCGCGCAGGGTTTCCAGAATCTGTGCGCCTTTCTCCGGATTAAACTCGGTGTGCAGACGGAAATCGAACAGGCCGAACTCCAGCTGACGCAGGATAAACAGCGCGGCCTGATAGTTTTTCGCCGCCAGCATTTTATCCAGCAGTTCTTTCGGCAGCGGTTCGCCGGTCTCAAAGTGACCGGAGATAAATGCCAGCGCATCCGGCTCCCAGCACCAGTTTTCCATGAACTGGCTTGGCAGTTCGACCGCATCCCATGGCACACCGCTGATACCGGAAACGCCAGGCGCTTCGATGCGGGTCAGCATGTGGTGCAGGCCGTGACCAAACTCATGGAACAGGGTAATCACTTCGTCATGGGTGAAGAGCGCAGGTTTGCCTTTCACCGGACGGTTAAAGTTACAGGTCAGGTAAGCAACGGGCTTCTGCAGGCTGCCATCGGCTTTACGCATCTGGCCGACACAGTCATCCATCCAGGCACCGCCTCGTTTATGCTCGCGGGCGTAGAGGTCGAGATAGAAGCTGCCGCGCAGTTCGCCGGTTTCATCAAACAGATCGAAGAACTTCACGTCAGGATGATAAACCTCAACGTCGGTACGCTGCTTCGCAGTGATGCCGTAAATGCGTTTCACCACTTCGAACAGACCAGCGACCGCGCGCGCTTCCGGGAAATAAGGGCGCAGCTGCTCATCGCTGATGGTGTAGAGATGCTGCTTCTGCTTTTCACCGTAATAGGTGAGATCCCACGGATTCAGCTGCTCAACACCATGCTCTTTCTGCGCGAAGGCGCGCAGCTGCTCCAGCTCTTTTTCACCCTGCGGACGCGCGCGTTCAGCCAGGTCATTAAGGAAGTCGATGACCTGAGACGGGCTTTGCGCCATTTTGGTCGCCAGCGATTTATCCGCGTAGGAGTCGAAGCCCAGCAGCTGAGCCAGCTCGTGACGCAGCGCCAGCTCTTCCGCCATGATGGGGCCATTGTCCCATTTACCGGCGTTCGGACCCTGATCGGAGGCGCGTGTCGCATAAGCGCGATACATCTCTTCGCGCAGCGCCGCGTTGTCGCAGTAGGTCATGACTGGCAGGTAGCTTGGAATATCCAGCGTCAGCAGCCAGCCTTCCTGCTCTTTAGCTTCAGCCTGGGCTTTTGCCGCCGCCAGTGCGCTTTCCGGCATACCGGCCAGCTCGCTTTCATCGGTGATCAGCTTGCTCCAGCCCATAGTGGCATCAAGCACGTTGTTGCTGTAAGCCGACCCCAGCTCAGAGAGGCGCGCGGCGATTTCGCCATAGCGCTGCTGTTTATCTTTTGGCAGACCGATACCAGAAAGTTCGAAATCACGCAGGGCGTTATCGACCGCTTTCTTTTGCGCCAGATCCAGTGCCGCGTATTGATCGCCCTCTTTCAGGTTGCGATACGCCTGATACAGCCCTTCATGCTGACCGACCCAGGTGCTGTACTCAGAGAGCAGCGGCAGCGTCTGTTCATAAGCTTCACGCAGCTCCGGGCTGTTTTTTACCGAATTAAGATGGCTGACCGGGGAGAAAATACGGCTCAGGCGATCGTCGGTTTCCGCCAGCGGCTGAACCAGGTTATCCCAGGTATAGGGCGCACCCTGCGCCACCACTTTTTCGACTTCTGCGCGGCATTGGCTCAGCACTTCCGTCACGGCAGGCACCACATGTTCAGGCTGGATGGCAGAAAAAGGGGGAAGCGTAAAAGATGTCAGTAGCGGATTGGTCATAGCGCAGTCCTTTATCGATGTATGGGGCGCAGCGGGTCGCGCAACGCAATCTAAGTAACATGCGGCTTAGTGTAGTGAAAATCAATGGGGGTCAGGATGAGGTGGGGAAGAAACACGCGAATGGCTACCCGAAAGCCCGCTGCTTTTAAATCATGACAGTGATTATGGCAGGCGCGTCGGGCGGCTTTCCGCGCATGCATGCGTGTAACAGGATGCCGCGTCCTGTAATCCCGATTTGTTATTACGCTTCTGGCCCATCGCCAGGCCATCCCTGATATAATCGCGGATTCTCATGCTTTTCCTGCGTCGGTTGCTGTGCGTCGTTCTGTAGGTAATACGTGAGGTAATAATTGGTATAAATTGATTTTCCATCAATTAAAACCTTATACATTCAACAGGATAAACAATGCTGAGTTATCGCCATAGCTTCCATGCGGGCAACCACGCCGACGTGCTGAAGCACACCGTTCTGAGCCTGATCATCACGGCGCTGAAAGAGAAAGAGAAACCGTTTTTCTACCTGGATACCCATGCGGGCGCAGGTCGCTACCAGTTGAGTGGCGAGCACGCCGAGCGTACCGGTGAATATCTGGAAGGCATCTCGCGTATCTGGCAACAGCCCGATGCGCCGGAACTGCTGCAACCCTATTTTGACGCAATCGGTGCGCTGAATCGTGGCCCCTCGCTGCGCTACTATCCGGGTTCGCCGCTGATTGCCCGTCATCTGCTGCGTGAAGATGACCGGCTGCAACTCACCGAGCTGCACTCCAGCGACTATCCGCTGCTGCGCAACGAATTCAGCAAAGATAACCGCGCGCGCGTCGACCGTGCCGACGGTTATCAGCAGTTGAAATCGAAACTGCCACCGCCGTCGCGTCGCGGTCTGGTGCTGATCGACCCGCCGTATGAGATGAAAAGCGACTACCAGGCGGTGGTGAAAGGCATTCAGGAAGGTCATAAACGGTTTGGCACCGGCGTCTTTGCGCTGTGGTATCCGGTGGTGTTACGTCAGCAGATCAAACACATGCTGCGCGACCTGGAAGCAACCGGCATCCGCAATATCCTGCAGATCGAACTGGCTGCCCGTCCGGACAGCGATCAGCGAGGCATGACCGCCTCCGGCATGATCGTGATTAACCCACCGTGGAAGCTGGCTCAGCAGATGAATACCCTGCTGCCGTGGCTGCACAAAAAACTGGTTCCGGCCGGTACCGGTCACTTCGTGGTGAATCAGATCGTTCCTGAATAACCGATTATGTGGATTCTGCTGGCAGGCGCGCTGGGCGCGCTGCAACCCGCCCGGCGGCTGGCGCTACTGCTGTTAGCGCTCGCCGCGCTGCTGGGGTTTTATCATGACGTCCTGACATGGCTGGTGCTGCCGCTGCTGGCCGGGATCGCGGCACTGGTCGCGCTGCGCCGCTTTGATCCAATCCGTTCCCGGCAGCAAATCCTGAGTGAAGCACTGCTGGTGCTGATGTCGCTGGGATTGTTCCTCCATCTTTTTCCCGGTTTTCACAATCCCCTCGTCGTCAATGAGGTTAAGGTGGGCGCACAGAGCCTGCCATTCAGTTTCTCCTTCAACTTCGATAAAGCGCTGATCCCCTTTGTACTGCTGGCCTGCCTGCCCACGCTGTTCCGCGCCCGGGCCTGCCCGCCACGTTATCCGTGGTTCGCTGTGATGGCGTTAATCGCCGCCGTGCCGCTGCTGCTGGGTAGCGCCGTGCTGCTGGGCGGTCTGGCCTTTGAGCCTCATTTTCCGCCCTGGCTGCCCGCGTTTATGCTGGCCAATCTGTTCTTTGTTTCGCTGGCCGAAGAGGCGCTGTTCCGCGGCTATCTGCAACAGCGGCTGAGAGAGAGGCTGGGTGGGATGCCCGCGCTGGTAATCAGCGCACTGGTGTTCGGGCTGGCGCATGCAACCGGCGGCGTGCTGCTGGTGGTTTTCGCGACGCTGGCCGGGCTGCTTTATGGTCTGGCGTGGCACTGGAGCGGCCGCTTATGGCTGGCGACCGCCCTGCACTTCGCGCTTAATCTCACCCATCTGCTGCTGTTTACTTATCCGGCACTGCATCACTAAACCGTAAACACCGCCAGGTCCGAGGCCAGCTCGGTGCAGGGGAAAATGGTCTGGCACTCCGCCAGCAGGCGGCTCATGTCCTTTGCCAGATAGCGGGAGCTGAAATGGGTGGCGATCATCCGCTTTGCCCCGGCGCGCTTTGCCACTTCCGCCGCCTGTAGCGTGGTGGAGTGCCCGCGCCCGTTGGCTTTCTCCATCATCGCCGCCTCCAGCGTGGTTTCATGCACCATCAGGTCAACATCTGCCGCCAGTTGCAGCGCGACCTCCGTGGGTGCCGTATCGCCAAAGATAGCCAGCTTTTTACCAGGTGTCGCCGGGCCAAGGTAGTCAGCGCCATTAATGACCCGCCCATCTTCCAGCGTCACACATTCCCCCTGCTTCAGCTGCTGGAACCACGGTCCGCGGGGCACCCCTTCGGCTTTCAGCCGCTCGGCATCCAGCAGGCCAGGTTTGTCATGCTGTTCAATGCGATAGCCAAAGCACTCCACCGGATGACTCAGCGGCCAGGCACTGATACGAAACTCACCGTCATCCAGCGTCCAGCCCGCCTCAATCTCAACAATGGTCAGCGGATAGTCGGTGTAGGAGCCGCTGATCGACAGCGCCGTCTCAACAAAGGTCTTCAATCCTCTGGGGCCATAAACCGTCATCGGTGAGGTCAGTCCGGCCATCGACCGGCTGGTGAGTAAGCCCGGCAACCCGAAAATATGATCGCCATGCAGATGGGTGATAAAAATCTTATCCAGCTTGCCCGGTTTCAGACTGGAGCGCATAAACTGTAACTGCGTGCCCTCCCCGCAGTCGAACAGCCAGGTTTCACCGCTCAGCGCGCGGGTAAAAGCAATGGAGGTCACGTTGCGTTGCAGGCTGGGAGCACCGCCGCCGGTGCCAAGAAAAGTAAGGTGCATGGTATGCTTCCCTGTAAGCGAGTGAAAAACAGAACCCTATTACAATCATAGGCGCAAACTTTGCGTCATTTCGACCTGCAGCGTTACACTCAACCCCAATTTTTTATGCAACCGGATGGATACTTCAATGACCCGACATTTCGACTATCTCGCCATTGGCGGCGGCAGCGGCGGCATCGCCTCGATTAACCGTGCAGCTATGTATGGCCAGAAATGCGCCCTGATTGAAGCAAAAGAGTTGGGCGGCACCTGCGTGAACGTGGGTTGCGTGCCGAAAAAAATCATGTGGCACGCCGCGCAAATCGCCGAAGCTATCCATCTCTACGGGCCGGATTATGGCTTCGACACCATCGTCAATCGCTTTGACTGGGCCACGCTGGTGAAAAACCGCAGCGCCTATATCGATCGCATCCACAGCTCTTATGACAACGTGCTGGGTAAAAACAAAGTAGAAGTGATCAAAGGCTTTGCCCGCTTTGTCGATGCGCACAGCGTTGAGGTTAACGGCGAGATTATTACGGCTAACCACATTCTGATCGCCACCGGTGGTCGTCCGGTTCACCCCAACATTCCGGGTGCGGAGTACGGTATTGATTCCGATGGCTTCTTCGAGCTGGATGCCCTGCCAAAACGCACCGCCGTGATCGGCGCGGGCTACATCGCCGTCGAACTGGCGGGCGTGGTGAACGCGCTGGGTTCAGAAACCCACCTGTTCGTGCGTAAACATGCGCCGCTGCGCAGCTTCGATCCGCTGCTCACCGAGACGCTGGTCGAAGTAATGAACACCGAAGGCCCGGCGCTGCACACCGAATCTATTCCGAAGGCTGTGATTAAAAACAGCGATGGCAGCCTGACGCTGCAACTGGAAAACGGCAGCGACTACACCGTGGATTGCCTGGTCTGGGCGATTGGCCGTGAGCCTGAAACGGACAATCTCAATATTCAGGCCGCAGGCGTGGCGCTGAACGAGAAAGGCTATATCAGCGTCGATAAATTCCAGAACACCAATGTCTCAGGCGTTTACGCCGTGGGCGACAACACCGGTGCGGTTGAGCTGACGCCGGTGGCGGTTGCCGCAGGACGTCGTCTCTCTGAGCGTCTGTTTAACAACAAGCCGGACGAGCATCTGGATTACAGCAACGTCCCGACCGTGGTGTTCAGCCATCCGCCGATTGGCACTGTAGGACTGACCGAGCCGCAGGCGCGCGAACAGTATGGCGACGATCAGGTGAAGGTCTATAAATCGTCGTTTACCGCCATGTACACCGCGGTCACCCAGCATCGTCAGCCGTGCCGCATGAAGCTGGTCTGTGTGGGTGCCGATGAGAAGATTGTTGGCATTCACGGCATCGGATTCGGTATGGATGAGATGCTACAGGGCTTCGCCGTGGCGCTGAAGATGGGCGCGACCAAGAAAGACTTCGACAACACCGTGGCGATCCACCCGACCGCAGCGGAAGAGTTTGTGACGATGCGTTAACCCGCACCGGGCTTCAGAAACAAGACAGGCGACTTAAGGTCGCCTGTTTTTTTATACCGCATTCACATCCGCATTCTGACCGTGCAGTGCAGCACCGCCTCAGTGCAACTCAGCTTACGCGATCCAGCCAGCGTACATACGCCTGATCCCACAACGCTGCGGGCGTTCCCGCTTTCCCAAGGCCGAATCCATGCCCGCCTTTGCTGATCTGAATCAGCTCAACCGGCACGCGGTTACGGCGACAGGTGTCGCGCATCAGTTCGGTGTTAAACGGATTGGAGGTGTGATCGTCCTCCGCCTGCGCCAGAAACGTCGGCGGATATTGCCGGGTCACGAAGTTCTGCACTGACCAGTTCGCCTCATCCTGCGGCGTGGCATTTTTGCCGACCATCATCAGATGCGTGTTGGTGTGCTGATAAGGTGCTTCCAGGGTGATGACCGGATAGATCAGGCCGACGCTATCAACTTTCGGCACCACTTCATCCAGCGGATCGATGGCCGGATAAGATTCAAAATCCGGCCGCGCCGCCGCCAGCCCCAGCAGATGTCCGCCTGCCGAGAAGCCCAGCACATGCACCTTGCGCTCAAAAGAGCGTACCAGCCGGATGGCGCGCTGCGCATCCTGCAATGGGGCCAGCCGCCCCGCCTGCCACTTCTCATGCGGCAACCGGTAGCTGAGCACATAGGCGGTATAGCCACTGGCGTTCAGCCAGCGCGCCACCGGCCAGGCTTCACGGCCCATGCCGATCCAGCGATACCCGCCGCCAGCGGCGATTAATACCGCTTCGCCATTGGGATTTTCCGGTTTAAAGCGCTGAATCGCCGGGCTGACGATATTTGACCAGGAACCGCTGCTGTTAATATGCAACTGGCCGGATGGGCCGCCGCCGCCGGGCGGATCGTCCGGCCAGAGGGGAATAATGTCATCACGGGCAAATAATTTGCCGGTGGTCATGGAGAGCCCGAGCGCTCCCGTGCCGAGAATAAAGCGTCGACGCGTAATCATAATGCCTGTTGTGTGATGCCAGAGTAATGAGCAAGCCATTGCGGCAGGCTACCGAAGAATTAACAGATGCAAGTCTGGTGCCATGGGTGGCGATTATGTACGCAATGACCCCTGAAAAGCCATAAAAAAACGCGCCCGACAGGCGCGTTTTTATCTTATCCGGCGGGCTTAATCTTCCTGCTGGAATTGTGCCATCACGGCCTGTTCACACTGCTGTTCGTTGACGCGCAGTTTGGCCCGCTCATCGTCGCCAAGTTGCAGCCAGGCACTGGCCACTTCACGCGCGGACTCTTCATCAAATTCCGGCTGATTCATCGCCGATGGTGACTGGCCGCCCGCTACAGTCGATTTCATCTGCTCGACATAGTGATCCGCAGTGGCAACCTTTTTCTCGCCGCTGACAATGTGGCACAACTGGCTGGCGTAAACATTCTGTTCAGTATCAGCGTCATCCGCTGCCAGCGCGCTGCCGGAGGCAAGGAGGCTTAGCAGCACTATCTGAGTCACTTTCATTTTTAACTCCTGTTCGTTCAGGTTAAACCTTGCGCTGAAGGGCTTCGAGGCGCTTCTGACGCCAGTTCAGCAGCGGTGTCACCGTGGTGCCGTGAACCACCACGCTGCAGACCACCAGCGTTAGCGCTATATTCGTCATAATTTCCATCTGCGGGCCTTGCATGCCATGCGTCCAGGCATAGGCGATGTAGTTCAGACTGCCAATCCCCCGGATGCCCAGCCAGCCAATCAGCAGGCGCTGCCCGAGCGGCAGTCCGGCGCGCAGCGTCACCAGCCAGACGGCCAGCGGTCGTACTACGGCAAACAGCACCAGCCCAATCAGCACGCCGTAGATGTTCCAGTGCTGCGCCAGTGTGACGCCCAGCACCACCATCATGCCAGCCGCCAGTAAACGTTCAATAGTATCGCCAAAAGAGAGCGCGTCGCCTACTACAAACCCAATCGACTTCACCATATTGTTGTTGCCCTGATGCGCCAGGCGTTTGTTAGGGTTCACCAGCGCCTCAGAGGGCAACACACGCTCGTCGTCAGAGAGATCGTCAGGCTGATGGCGACGGAATACGCCCAGCTCGGCACGGCGTAACCCCAGTCCGGCGGCAAAGGCGGCCAGGAAGCCTGAGGCACCCACGTACTCGACCAGCGAATAACTCAGCGCAATCAGCGCCAGCGCCAGGAAATCATTAGGCGCTACGTCGCCATTCGCATTGCGCAGTCGGGTCGCCAGCATGCCGATCAATTGCCCCAGTACAAAACCGATGATCAGACCGCCGCCAATCGCCCAGAGCACCTCGACCGCGCCCCAGTGCGCCAGCATCGCGCCACTCAGGCTCTCGCCATTAAACAGCAGCAGCGCCAGCATCAGCAGTGGCAGCGCGGAGCCATCGTTCATGCCCGCCTCACTGGAGATCGCCACACGCAGCGAGTCATCATCCTGCGCATCGTTAACCGAGATTAAGCTCGCCAGCACCGGATCGGTCGGCGCGACAATCGCCCCAAACGCCAGCGCAACCGGCCAGTCTAATCCCACAAGGAAGTGCGCCAGCAGGGTCATCGCGGCGACGGTGAGCAGCATGGCGGGGAACGCCAGTTTCAGGCCGGTATGCCAGCAGTTGTTCTGCAGCGGCTGACGCAGCTTGAGTCCGGTGATAAACAGCGAGGCCGCCATGGTGATTTCGGTGATATGGGCCACGGCTTCGGAATGGGTGACAATATCGAGGTGGATAACATCAAATCCCCACGGGCCGCACAGAATACCCGCGATAAGGAACAGACCAAATGAGGTGACTGGCCCCCGGTGAATCCAACCGGAAGCCAGCGACATCAGCAGCAGAAGGCCGCCCGTGGCTGCTGTCCAGGCTAAAAAGTTCATAACACTCCAGAATATTTCGGGTTTATGAATAAGCCTGGCACATTTTTTGACGGGCGAGGTGTCAGTTTTTCAGGTGACGACTGGCTAAGCGGACCGCCAGCGCCGCTGCACCGGCTAAGGTGGCGAGCGTAACGACGCCATTCCAGCCCCAGTGAGCCAGCGCCAGACTGCCCAGCGCCGCACCAGTCGCCATACCGATAAACACCACGGTAAACAGCAGGGCATTCAGGCGACTGCGTGCTTCCGGTGCCAGGCCGTAGACCAGCGTCTGATGCGCGACCAGCGTGGCCTGCACCCCTAAATCAAAGCCGATGGTACAGACGACTATCAGCGCCAGCTGCGCGGGCATGGGCAATAACGGCAGCAGAAACATCAGTGCAAAAGAGATCGTCACCAGCGCGGCACCGGCCTGCGTGACGCGTGCCGGACCGATGCGGTCAGCGAAACTGCCCGCCAGTGGGGCTGCCATAGCGCCTGCTGCACCGGCTAAACCAAAGGCCCCCGCCACCGCACTGTCCAGATGAAAGCGGTCACTGAGCATTAACGCCAGTGTCGACCAGAAGGCGCTGAAGGCGACCGACAGCAGCCCCTGAGCCAGCGCGGCGCGGCGCAGCGTCTGATGGTGACGCCACAGATGTACCAGCGACAGCAACAGGCGCGGATAGCTCACTGAGGTGCCCGGCGCGAAGCGTGGCAAGACCCGCCACAGCGTCAGCGTAATCAGCAGCACCGCCAGCGCGGCGATCATATACATGGTGCGCCAGCCGAAATACTCCGCTACGACGCCGCTGACCACCCGCGACAAGAGGATGCCGACCAGCAGCCCGGTCATCACCGTGCCGACAATTTTACCCCGGCTGCGTTCCGGGGCCAGCGCCGCCGATGCGGGCACAATATCCTGCGCCACGGTGGCGGTCAGTCCGGTGATAAAACTGGCAACCAGCAGCGCGCTGAGTCCGCCGGAAAAGCCACACAGCAGCAGCGCCGCGACCAGCAGTAAACCTTTGATAAAAATAATAGTCCGGCGGTCATGGCGATCGCCCAGCGGGGCCAGCAGCAGAATACCCAGCGCATAGCCCGCCTGAGTCAGCATCGGCACCATGCCGACTGCGCCGATGCCCGCATTAAACTGCTTACTGATGATATCCAGCATCGGCTGGCTGTAGTAAATCGATGCGACGCTGAGCCCGGCTCCGGCGGCCAGGGTAAACACCAGCGGTGTAGAGAGCGATTCATTTTGCGTCTGAGTCTGTATGGCTGACATGCTGTAATCCTCATCATTTCGTACAACCATTAAAGCGCAACACGGTTATACGCGGTAGACTGACAACAGACAAAACCGTTATGCGTGGTACGTATGAACAACCCTAACAGCAGCGATCGTATCGACCTGATGCAGACGTTTATCCGAATTGTCGAGAGTGGCAGCTTGTCCGCCGCCGCAGCCCAGCTCGGCACAACACAACCCACCGTCAGCCGTCGCTTGCAGACCCTTGAGCAGCGGCTGGGCCTCAAGCTGATCCTGCGCACCACCCATGCGCTGAAACTCACCGATGATGGCGAACGCTGCTACGCTCAGGCACGGCAGCTGCTGGCGACCTGGCATGCGCTGGAAGATGAGCTGACCGGTGCCAGCGATGACCCGGTCGGTACGCTGCGGGTTCGTGCTCCACACGCCTTTGGTCAGGATCAGCTGATCGCGCCGCTGGTGGACTATCTGCACCGCTATCCCCGTCTCAATATCGAGTGGATGCTGAATGACCGCACGCCCGACTTTATGGCGGAGAACGTGGACTGCGCCATTCAGGTTGGTGCGCCCACCGATCCCTCGGTGGTGGCGATTCTGCTGGCCGAAGTGCCGCGCATTGTGGTGGCGGCCCCGCACCTGCTGGCGCAGCATCCGCCGATAGAAGGTGTGGAACAGCTGCGCGATCTGCCGTGGCTGGCGCTGACCAGCTTTTACCGTAATGAAGTGGCGTTGCAGAAGATTGACGACGGCCAGCCGGTGAACCTGGCGATTATGCCCCGGCTGAGCAGCGACAGTTTATATGCAGTGCGCAAAGCGGCGCTGGCCGGGATGGGCGCGGCGATTGTCTCTTCGTGGGCGGTGCAGGACGATCTGACGGACGGCAGTCTGGTTCAGCTGATGCCCGCCTGGCAGGCCCCGCCGCTGCCGGTATGGCTGACCTATCCCTGGGCGAGTTACTACCCGGCCAGGCTGCAACACTTTTTTGCCATGATCAAAGAGGTGATGCCGCAGCTGGCGGGCACGCGCCCGGCGTCGCAGCCAGCAGGTCGTTCAGGGAGAGCAGAGCGGAAGGGATAAAGCAGGCGCCCGCGTCAGCGGGTCGCCAGGTGATAAATTACTTTTTATCGTAGCGCGACATTTTGTCCAGCCAGCCCATCACAAAGGCCGAGAGCACAAAGGTCAGGTGGATAATCACGTACCACATCAGCTTGTCGTTTTCGACGTTGCGCGCTTCCATAAACACCCGCAGCAGGTGAATCGAGGAGATGGCCACAATAGAGGCAGCGACTTTGTTTTTCAGCGAGCCGGAGTCCATCTTGCCCAGCCAGCTCAGCTTCTCTTTGTCTTCGTCGATGTCGAGCTTGGAGATGAAGTTCTCATAACCCGACAGCATCACCATCACCAGCAGGCCGCCCACCAGCGTCATATCCACCAGCGACAGCAGCAGCAGGATCAGATCGTTTTCCCCAATGCTGAAAATGTTGGGCAGCAGATGGAAAATTTCCTGGAAAAATTTAATGGTCAGCGCCAGCAATCCCAGCGAAAGTCCAATGTAAACCGGAGCCAGCAACCAGCGCGATGCATACATCAGGTTTTCGGTAAAACGTTCCATACAATCCCACGAATAATCAAACAGGTCCGAAAGTATAACCGATCCACTGTGAAGTTATTTCAGCCCTTCGTCAGAAATTTCAGGGACCGGCGGCAGCGGCAGTGAGAGACGAAATGCTGCGCCACCTTCGGGTCGGTTTTCGGCCCAGATCTGACCGCCGTGGCTCTCGATAATGGTTTTACAGATTGCCAGACCCAGTCCGACGCCCGGCACCGCCGACTCTTTATCACCGCGCCAGAACTTATCAAATATCCGGGTTAAATTGTCTTCGGCAATGCCGGGTCCACTGTCCCACACCGCAATCTCCAGTCGTGATGCGGCACGCCAGGCGCGGATGCCGCGAGGCGCGCTGTTACCGGCATACTTCAGGCTGTTCTCAATCAGGTTGGTGAAGACACGATCAAGCAGCGTGCTGTCACCTTTAATCAGCACGATATCGTCCGGCAGATCGAGCTGAACCTCATGCCCTTTCAGCGACGGAGCCATGCTGCTCAGCGCGCCGCCGATCACCTCTTGCAGCGCCAGCCACTCTTCACGCAGGTTGAGGCCGCCCGACTGAATGCGCGCCATATCCAGCATATTGCTCACCAGCCGGATAGTGCTCAGCGTCTGCTCACGGATCTGGCTGGCCTGCGGCACATATTTTGAGTTGTCGCTGGCCAGGTCGAGCATCAGCATTTCCGCCTGACCAAACAGCACCGTTAACGGCGTGCGCAGGTCGTGCGACAGCGCCGACAGCAGCGCATTGCGCAGCTGTTCCCGCTCTGCCGAAAGCCGGGACGCCGCCTCACTGTGCGACAGCGCTATGCGCTCCAGGGCGTTGGCAATCAGTACCGTAAAGGTTTCTACCAGCCGCTGCTGTTCGGGGATCATCAGCTGACGCAGGTTCTGCGGCTCCACCACCAGCAAGCCACGGCAGTGCGCGCCGCTTTTCAGCGGCAGGATCTGATAAGGGACCGCCGGTAAGGTATCGGTGCCCGCGCCCGCAGGCTGACCTTTGCTGTAACTCCATTTCGCGATGGCGCGATCCGGCTCGCTGGCCGGTAACGCCTCGCCGACCGGTTGCAGCTCACCCTGCTCATCCGGCAGCAACAGCAGGCAGCGCGCCTGTAGCGTGGCGTCGAGTACCCGCTGGCTGGTGGCGGCGATATCCTGCGGTGTTAACGCGCTGCCCAGCGATTTTGCCATCTCATAGAGCTGCCGCGCCCGCTGCTCGCGGTAGCGCGCCACGCGCGCCTGATAGCGCACGCCTGCCGTGAGGTTGCCGACAATGACGCCCACCGCCAGCATCACGCCAAAGGTCACCAGATATTGCAGGTCGGAGACCGCCACCGTGCCGGTGGGGGCCACAAAAAAGAGGTCAAAGGCGACGATATTCATCACCGTAGCGATCACCGACGGCCAGCGGCCATAGCGCAGCGCCACGATCACCACCGCCAGCAGGTAGATCATCACACAGTTGGCGGGATCGAAATTGATCAGCACCGACTGTCCGGCTGCGGTGACGACGATGCAGAGCACCAGCGCCATCATCACGCCGCGCAGCTGAATGCGCCATTTTTCACTGGTGACGCGGCCATCCGGCAGCGGATGCGGTGCATCCTTCAGCGGCTCATCCAGCGCCACCACCAGCAGGTCGAGATCGGGGCCAAGCTGACCCAGACGTTCGGCAAAACTGTCACGCCGCCAGCGCCGCTGCGGGCGACGACCGGTGACGATTTTGCCCAGGTTGTGCTCGCGGGCGTAGCCCAGCACCGCTTCCGCTTCATCCGGTTCCGAGAGCGTGGCCGTTTCCGCACCCAGCTCCTGCGCCAGCTGTAAAGTGCGCAGAATCGCCCGCCGCCGCGCTTCGGGCAGCCGGTTAAGCCGGAGCGTTTCGACATAGACCGCGTGCCATTCACTGCCGAGCCGTGCCGCCAGCCGGGCGGCAGTGCGCACCAGCTTTTCACTGCCGCTGTCGTCACCAATGCAGAGCAGAATGGCATCGCGGGTGTGCCAGACGCGATCCCGTCCCTGCTGATCGCGCCAGGCGCGCATCTGGTCGTCCACCCGATCGGCTGTGCGACGCAGAGCCAGCTCACGCAGGGCGAAAAGGTTACCTTTGCGGAAAAAGTTTTCGATGGCGCGTTCCGCGCGGTCGCCAATGTAAACTTTGCCCTCTTTCAGCCGCTGCCGCAGATCGTCGGGCGGCAGATCGACCAGCACCACTTCGTCGGCGCTGTCGAAGAAGGGATCGGGCACGGTTTCGCGCACCTGAATGCCGGTGACGCCGCCGACCACATCGTTGAGGCTCTCAAGATGCTGAACGTTGACTGTGGTCAGCACGTCGATGCCCGCTTCCAGCAGCTCCTCGATATCCTGCCAGCGCTTGGGATGGCGCGAGCCCTGCACATTGGTGTGCGCCAGCTCATCCATCAGGATCACCGCCGGATGGCGGGCCAGCGCAGCATCAAGATCAAACTCCGCATGACGCGAGCGGCCGGTTGCGCGCCGCGGCAGCAGGGTTAAGCCTGTCAGCAGCTGCGCGGTTTCCGGCCGTTCGTGGGTTTCTACCACGCCAATCAGCACATCCAGACCCTGCGCACGCAGCCGCTGTGCCTCCTGCAGCATGGCGTAGGTTTTGCCCACGCCCGCACAGGCACCAAAGTAAATCTTCAGCTGTCCGCGATGACTCTCGCGGTTAGCCTGCAGCAGTGCGTCGGGATCGGGACGCTGGGGTTCGTGGTTCATCGCTTCCTTAACACCATTACAGTTCGTTGAGGGCCATATTCAGCTGCAGCACGTTGAGGGTCGGTGTGCCGAGGAAGGGCATCAGTGGACGATGCGTCATCTTTTCAATCAGCGCCTCGACCTGCTCTACCGGCACGTGGCGGCTGGCAGCGATACGCGGAGCCTGCCACAGGGCAGCCTGGGGCGAAATATCCGGGTCCAGCCCGCTGGCGGAAGCCGTCACCAGCTCAACCGGCACGGCGCCCGGTGCCTGCGGGTTCGCGGCCCGCAGCGCAGCGACGCGGTCGGCGACCGCTTTATCCAGCGCCGGGTTGCTGGCGGCCAGATTACTGCCCCCCGAGGCCAGCGGGTTATAGGCTTTATCACTGGTGGCTGAAGGACGGCCCCAGAAATAGCCGGGCTGGGTAAAGTTCTGCCCAATCAGCGCGGATCCGTGCGCCACGCCATCTTCCTCCAGCAGCGAGCCACTGGCCTGGGCCGGAAACAGCCACTGCGCCAGCCCGGTGGTGAGCAAAGGATAAACCACGCCGGTGACAAGCGTAAGCAACAACAACAGTAAAATTGCCGGACGTAACTGACTCATTTTTTCTCCTCAGGCCATGCCTGAAAGCACTAACAGCAGATCAATCGCTTTGATGCCGACAAACGGCACCAGCAGCCCACCCAGACCGTAAATCAGCAGGTTGCGGCGCAGCAGCGCCGCCGCACTCAGCAGGCGGTAGCTGACGCCTTTCAGGGCCAGCGGGATCAGGAAGATAATCACCAGGGCGTTAAAGATCACCGCCGACAGAATCGCGCTGGCGGGCGAGTGCAGCTGCATCACGTTGAGCATGTTGAGCTGCGGATAGGTCGCCGCAAACGCCGCCGGAATAATGGCGAAATATTTCGCCACGTCGTTGGCGATACTGAAGGTGGTCAGGGAACCGCGCGTCATCAGCATCTGTTTACCGATGTGCACCACTTCCAGCAGCTTGGTCGGGTTCGAGTCGAGATCGACCATGTTGCCCGCCTCTTTCGCCGCCTGCGTACCGGAGTTCATCGCCACCGCCACATCCGCCTGCGCCAGGGCAGGCGCATCGTTGGTGCCGTCGCCGGTCATCGCCACTAACCGTCCTTCTGCCTGATACTGGCGGATCAGCGCCAGCTTGGCTTCCGGTGTCGCCTCCGACAGGAAGTCATCCACGCCCGCTTCCGCCGCAATGGCCGCGGCGGTCAGCGGGTTATCGCCGGTGATCATTACCGTTTTGATACCCATTTTGCGCAGTTCGGCAAAGCGCTCTTTGATGCCGCCTTTCACGATATCTTTCAGCGCCACCACGCCCAGCACGTTCGCGCCCTCGGACACCACCAGCGGCGTGCCGCCACTGCGTGCCACCTCCTCCACCTGCGCATTGACCTCGGCAGGGAAACGGCCATGGTTCGCTTCGATATGACGACGTACCGCATCGACCGCGCCCTTGCGGATCAGCCGCTCCTGCACGTTCACGCCACTCATGCGGGTCTGCGCCGAGAACGGAATAAAGCTGGCACCCATGCTGCTGAGATCGCGCTCACGCAGATTAAAGCGCTGCTTCGCCAGCACCACGATGCTGCGGCCTTCTGGCGTTTCATCAGCCAGCGAGGCGAGCTGCGCGGCGTCGGCCAGCTGCTCTTCGCTGACGCCCGGCGCGGGCAGGAACTGGGTCGCCTGACGGTTACCCAGCGTGATGGTGCCGGTTTTGTCCAGCATCAGCACATCCACATCGCCGGCGGCTTCCACCGCACGTCCACTGGTCGCAATGACGTTCGCACCCAGCATCCGGCTCATTCCCGCCACACCAATCGCCGACAGCAGGCCGCCGATAGTGGTCGGGATCAGACAGACCAGCAGCGCCACCAGCACGGTGATGCTGACCGGCGTGCCGCCCCATGCCGAGAACGGCCAGAGTGTGACGGTCGCCAGCAGGAACACGATGGTCAGTGACACCAGCAGGATGGTCAGGGCGATCTCATTCGGGGTTTTACGGCGCTTCGCCCCTTCCACCATGGCGATCATCCGGTCAAGGAAGGTTTCGCCGGGGTTGGCGCTACAGGTGATCACCAGCCAGTCAGAGAGAATACGCGTACCGCCCGTCACAGAGGCGAAGTCACCGCCTGACTCACGGATAACCGGTGCTGATTCACCGGTAATGGCGCTCTCATCCACTGAGGCACCGCCCTCCATCACTTCACCGTCGCAGGGAATAATGTCGCCCGCTTCGACCAGCACCGCGTCGCCTTTGCGCAGCGCATCGGCACTGACCTGCTGCCACTCCGCGCCATAGCGCGCCGCTGACAGTTTTTTGGCAAAGCTGGTCTTTTTAACCCCTTTCAGGCTGCTGGCCTGGGCCTTACTGCGCCCTTCTGCCAGCGCCTCCGCCAGGTTGGCGAACAGCACGGTGAACCAGAGCCAGAGTGCAATCGCGCCGGTAAAGCTGGCGCTGCCGCTGATACGTCCTGTCAGCATGGCCAGTGCCAGCAGCGTGGTCAGCACGCTGCCGAGCCAGACCACAAACATCACCGGGTTACGGAACTGTACCCGGGGATCGAGCTTTTTCACCGCATCCCAGGCCGAGGTACGCAGCAGCGCTGCGTCAAATAACGCCTGTTGTTGACGACTCATGAGGATTGTCCCTGAACAAGTTGCAGATGCTCAGCCACCGGGCCCAGCGCCAGAGCAGGAATAAAGGTCAGTGCACCCACCAGCAGCACCGTGCCAATCAGCAGTCCGATAAACAGCGGACCGTGGGTTGGCAGCGTGCCGTTACCCACCGGCTGCACTTTTTTCACCGCCATCGCACCGGCAATCGCCATCACCGGAATGATGATGCCGAAGCGGCCCAGCAGCATGCAGGCAGCCAGTAGCAGGTTCCAGAACGGCGTGTTAGCACTCAGTCCGGCAAAGGCGCTGCCGTTGTTGTTAGCCGCCGAGGAGACCGCGTAGAGCACTTCGCTGAAGCCGTGAATGCCGGGATTGGCCATGGCACTGCGTCCGGCGTCGGTCATCATCGCCAGTGCGGTACCGATCAGCACCAGCGCCGGTGTGACCAGAATCGCCAGCGCGGTCATTTTCATCTCCCAGACGTCGATTTTTTTACCGAGGAATTCCGGGGTACGACCGATCATCAGCCCGGCGATAAACACCGCCAGCAGCACAAACAGCAGCATGCCGTAGAGACCGGCACCGACGCCGCCAAACACCACTTCGCCCAGCTGCATCAGCCACATCGGCACCATGCCACCCAGCGCAGTAAAGGAGTCGTGCATGGCATTCACCGCACCGCAGGAGGCGGCAGTGGTGATAACCGCGAACAGGCTGCTGTTAAGAATGCCAAAGCGCGTCTCTTTACCTTCCATGTTGATGGCGCTGTCAGCACCCAGTTGAAGGAAGTGCGGGTTGCCCTGCAGTTCGGCCCACATGACGACCGATACCGCCGCCACAAACATCAGCGTCATCGCCCACAGCAGCATGTGGCCCTGACGACGGTCACGCACGCTTTCGCCAAACGCGAAGCAGAGCGCCGCCGGGATCAGGAAGATGCTCAGCATCTGCACCAGGTTAGTCAGCACCGTTGGGTTTTCAAATGGATGGGAGGAGTTGGCGTTAAAGAAGCCGCCACCGTTGGTGCCCAGCATTTTGATCGCTTCCTGCGACGCCACCGGCCCCATCGACAGCGTCTGCTGCACGCCTTCCAGCGTGGAGAAACTGTGATAAGGCGCGAAGTTCTGGATGCTGCCCTGGCTGACAAAGAACAGCGCCATCAGCAGGCTGATAGGCAGTAAGACATAGAGCGTGATGCGCGTCAGGTCGCGCCAGGCGTTACCCAGGGTCGCAGAGCTGCGATTAGCGAAGCCACGGATCAATGCAAACGCCACGGCGATACCGGTCGCGGCTGAGAGGAAATTCTGCACCGTCAGGCCCACCATCTGACTGAAATAGCTCAGGGTGCTTTCGCCGCTGTAGGATTGCCAGTTGGTGTTGGTGACGAAGCTCACGGCGGTGTTAAGCGCCAGATGCCAGCTCAGGCCAGGCAGCTGCTGCGGATTCAGTGGCAGCGCGCCCTGCATCAGCAATATTGCCAGCAGCACCACGAAACCCAGCGCATTAAACAGCAGAATCGCCAGCAGGTAGTGCGGCCAGCGCATGTCCGATTGTTGTGCGCCCAGCAGTCGCCACAGCGGCGCTTCCAGGCGGGTAAACACCGGCTTGTCAGCCACTAACGACGCCAGACCCCGTCCGAGCGGCTGCGCCAGCACCATCAGCAGTAGCAGATAGAATGCGATGAGTAAAAAAGCATTGGCCGCCATCAGAAGGCCTCCGCATTTAACAGGGCATAGATCAGATAGCCCAGTAACAACACCACCAGCACAATGCCGGTTATTACGCCCACGCTCACAGGAACCTCCGGAGGATTGGATTTATGGCTTAGCTTGCGCGGAGGCGTATAAAGAAGGGGTTAAAATACAGCGGGCGGGCGTAAAAATAGTGTAAAAATGGCGAAAAATCAGGCGACTTCCAGCGCCCAGATACGATTGAGATCGACATTACCCCATAGCGCACTGTCCTCTGCGCCCACAATGCTGTCGGTGCAGAAGCTGTCGCCGAGGTCGAGCTCTTCCGGTTTCACTTCGCGCTGGGCATGCAGCGACCAGAAGACATGCACGCAGGGCCGCATCAGCGATTTTTCGCCCGCTTTTACCACCAGCGCCACCCGGCCGGAAGCCAGACGCACCAGCGATCCCACCGGATAGATGCCGATAGTCCGCACAAAGGTGTGCAGCAAGCCAGGGTCGAAATGGCCGCGCCAGCTCAGCATCTGGTGCATCGCCTCGGCGGGTGTCCAGCCGTTGCGATAGGAGCGGGTCGAGGTCACGGCATCATAAACATCACATACCGCCGCCATCCGGGCGTAAAACGAGATCGCTTCGCCTTTCAGGCGATGGGGATAGCCGCTGCCATCATATTTCTCATGATGATGCAGGGCGATATCGAGCAGATCGTCCTCAGCGTTGGCTTCTATCAGCATCTGCGTGCCAATGACCGGATGCTCGCGCATCACGATGAACTCCTCTTCGGTCAGCTTGCCCGCTTTGTTCAGGATCGCCAGCGGCACAGCCGCTTTGCCGACATCATGCAGTAAACCACCCATCCCCACCCGGCGCAGCTGCTGCTCATCCAGCCCCAGTTTTTTACCCAGCGCAATCATCAGCCCGCAGACCGCCATAGAGTGCAGATAGGTATAGTCATCATGATTTTTCAGCCGCGCCACGCTCAGCATGGCGGAGGGTTGACGCGTGATCGATCCGGCGATCTCATCCACCAGGTCCATCATATAATCGAGCTTCAGACCGTTACCCAGCCGCGCCTCATTGAACATCGCCAGCACTTTCGGTTTGCCCTGCTGGAAGATCAGCTGTGCCTGATCCATTTCCTGAAAAAACGGGGTACGACCAATGGTTCTTTTCGCGATCGAGGTGGCGATCGGCGCCTGCACGGATCGATCGAGGTCGATCCAGAGCTGGCGGATCCCTTCACTGCGTAACGTGGCGATTTGTCGTGGATCGGTGATCAGCATCTGATTATGAATGCGCTGGTCCTTTATCCACCAGACCTCCAGCTTGTGGATAAACATCCCTGGGCGCAGTTCATCAATGGTAATCAGCTTTATCACGCTATCACTCCTTACGATCAGCGGGTGGTAAGGTGATATCGGCAGCTGGACAAATATTCTTCAGGCTGTTTTGTGCGGAGGCGAGGGGTTGGGAGAGTGGTCAGAGGAGAGGCGTCCTGCCTCACTCTGTGTCCTGCATGGTTAAGTCGTTGTTGCCGTTACACTACGCGGGTCAGCACCGGCTCGCCACGGGCAAACGCCAGCATGTTCTCAAACACCAGGTCGGCCATCGCCGCCATGGTTTCGCGGGTGCTGCTGGCAATATGTGGCGTAATCACCACATTGTCGCGCTGGCGCAATTCGTCAGGCACCTGCGGCTCCTGTTCAAACACATCCAGTCCGGCACCGGCGATCTGCCCGGATTCCAGCGCCGCCAGCAGCGCCTGCTGATCCACCACGCTGCCGCGCGCGATGTTAATCAGGTAACCCTGCGGGCCCAGCGCCTGCAGCACGTCTGCGTTAATGATATGGCGCGTTGCGGCGCCGCCTGGCAGCGTGAGCACCAGAAAATCGGCCTGATGCGCCAGCGCCACCAGGCTCTCATGCCGGGTATAGGGCACGTCGGGGCGTGAACGCGGGTTGTAGTAGTGAATCTGCATATCAAACGCCTGCGCGCGCCTGGCCACCGCCTGGCCGATATTGCCCAGTCCGACGATGCCGCACACCTTGCCGCCGATTTTGCTGCTCAGCGGAAAGCGACCCTGCGTCCAGTGCCCGGCACGCGTGAAGCGATCGGCCTCACTGATGCGGCGCGCCACATCCAGCAGCAGCGCCATGCCCAGATCCGCGACGCAATCATTCAGCACCTCGGGCGTGTTGGTAACGACAATACCACGCGACCGGGCGGCTTCCGTATCAATGCTGTCATACCCGACGCCGTTACTGCAGATCGCTTTGAGGTTGGGCAATGCCGCGATCAGTGCAGCGGGTGCGCCCATTACCGCGTTGCCGCTGGTGACCAGTATGTCGATGGCAGCACCCTGTTCAGCCAGAAAAGCGGCCTCATCGTCCGCCTCCCACAGCCGGAAGGCGGTGAACGCGTTTTCGATATTCTCAATCAGCTCTGGTGGCAGAAATTTCCCTTTGATCAGCACATTACATTGCTTTAATGCCATCTTCTTTCTCCTGATTGTTATAGGCAGCCGGGCGATCGGTCTCTTCGCCCACACGTTCAATCGGTCCCATCACCAGCAGGAACAGCAGCGCCGCAACCACGCAGTGTGCCGCCACAAACGCCAGTCCGATGCTGTAGCTGCCGGTCAGCCCGACGATGATGCCGAACAGCAGCGGCGTGGTGAAACCGGCAATGTTGCCAATGCCGTTAAAAATCGAACCCGCCAGACCCACCGCCTCTTTGGGCGCGGTGTCGCTGATCACCGTCCAGGTGCCTGCGCCCGCCGCGATACCTTTGCCGAAAAAGGCGAAGGACATAATGGCGATGATGCCGCCGTTACCGGGCATAATCGCCGCCAGCACCAGGCTCGACGCCATCAGCATGCCGACGATGTAGGGTGTTTTACGCGCCCAGGAGACGCTCCAGCCCCGGGCGATTAATTTGTCTGACAGGTAACCGCCGCTGATCCCGCCGAGAAAACCAAACAGCGCCGGGGCGATGGTGGCGAATCCCGCTTCCATGATGTTCATGCCGCGCGCCTGCACCAGATAGATCGGGAACCAGGTAATAAAGAAGTAGCTGAGCGCGATGATGCAGTACTGACCAAGATAGGCGCACCAGAGCATGCGACTGGTGAGCAGTTTTCTGAACATCGCTTTGCTGACCGGTGGCCGGGCCTTCAGGGTCTGCGCCGCGTCGATATCCACCAGCGCGCCGCCATCAATGATGTGGCGCAGTTCACTTTCCGACACGCCGGGGTGATTACGCGGCTCCCGCATCCAGGTTGCCCAGACCAACACCGCCAGCAGGCCGATGCCGCCCAGTACAAAGAACGGCCACTCCCAGCCAAAGCGCGACACCAGCCAGCCTGACAGCGGTGAGAAGATGGCGACGGCAAAATATTGCGCCGAACTGAACAGCGATGATGCCCGTCCCCGCTCAGCGCCAGGGAACCACATAATCACCACACGCGCATTAGCGGGAAAGCTGGGTGCCTCAATGAGTCCCAGCATAAAGCGCAGACCAAACATCAGCATCAGCGCGCCGGTCATACCGCTGGAGAATTCACCCACAAATCCCATCGCCAGCGTCGAGACTGACCAGAGCGCCAGCGTGACGCCATACACTTTTTTGGCGCCGAAGCGGTCAAGGAACAGTCCGCCGGGGATCTGACCGATAACGTAGGCCCAGCTGAAGGCCGAGAGGATCAGGCCCAGCTGGATCGCTGACAGGCCGAACTCCTCTTTGATCGCCGATCCGGAGATCGAGAGGATCGAACGGTCGGCATAAGCCACGACCGACAGAAACAGGATCAGGCAGAGGATCCCGATGCGAACATGCGTTGTGCGTTGAGGCGTTGGGTCTTTAGGCATGAGCTGAATTCCTTAAAAAGCGGCAGGTTGTGCCACGAGGTTTTTTTCAGGAATAACGCTGAGATTTCCCGCTTAAGGGAATATAGATAGGAGGCTAACTAAGGGTCATTGTGCGGATGTTGAGATCGTCTGGTCCGAATAAACGATTTTCTGGCAACCGCCACAACTGCCCGTGCGGCGCTGCACAAAAGCGCAAAAAACCACGGCTCTCTGCCGCAGAGTGTGCACCAGATCGGGGTTTTAACCGGCGCTCACAGCTATGACGCAACGATTTTGCAGCAAAATGTGGCGGCGCTAGCAAGAGTGAAAAGGGCAGGTTGTCAAAGCTGACGGCAGTTCTTAAGCTGCAAATGATCATCTTTGTTCATTTTTATAATAAATGAAAAATACATTCCATCCGGTAACCTCTGGAGTCCCCAATGAATAAACGTGCATGGGCAATGCTCTGTCTGCTTTCTCTTTCGACATCGGCGCTGGCAGACAAGATCGGCGTTTCGATGGCTTATTTCGACCAGAACTTCCTGACCATTATTCGCCAGTCGATTGAAAAAGAGGCGAAAGCACGTCAACTGGATGCGCAGTTCGAAGATGCGCGCGGCGACGTCGGCCGTCAGACCGACCAGGTGCAGAGCTTTATCAGCGCCGGGGTGGACGCGATTATTGTCGATCCGGTCGACTCCGCCAGCACCCCAGCGCTGACGAAACTGGCGCAGCAGGCGCACATTCCGCTGGTCTACGTTAACCGCACACCTGGCGACAAAACCCTGCCACCGGGCGTGGTGTTCGTCGGCTCTGACGAACGCGAATCGGGCACGTTGCAGATGGAGGCGCTGGCGAAGCAGGCCGGTTACCGTGGCAAAGTCGCCATCATGATCGGTAACCTCAGTGATGCAGGCGCACTGCAGCGCACCCGGGATGTGGAGCAGGTGGTAGCAAAGTATCCCGGCATGAAAGTCGTGCTGAAGCAGACCGCCAACTATGCGCGCAATGAGGGCATGGATTTAATGCTCAACTGGCTGTCCAACGGGGAAGCGATTGATATTGTCGCCGCCAACAATGACGAAATGGCGATTGGCGCAACCATGGCGATTGCCCAGGCGAAGCCGAAGAAAACCATTCTGGTCGGCGGCATTGATGCCACACCGGATGGCCTGAAAGCGCTGGCGAGCGGCAGACTGGCGGTGACGGTGTTCCAGGATGCCGTGGGTCAGGGCAGGAAATCGGTTGAGGTGGCGCAGCAGATGATCAAAGGCCAGAAGGTCGACGCCTACCAGTGGATCCCGTTTGAGCTGGTCACACAGCAGAACATGCAGCACTACCGCACTAACAATCCGTAACCCAACACGGCGCGGCAGTGCTGCCGCGCCGGTTATCACTTTCCGTTCAGCAGCTTCGCCATCATCACCACATCGCGCAGCTGACCGTCGCGTAAGGCGGCCTGGCGCCTCACCCCTTCCCGCTCAAAGCCCAGCCGCTCATAGAGCCGCAGCGCCCGATCGTTGTCGTGAAACACTTCCAGCTCCATACGGGTAATGCCCAGCCAGTTGCGGGAGTAGTCGAGCGCGGTGCGGATCAGGCGCTCACCGACGCCGCGCCCGCCAGAATCGGGATGTACGCCCAGCCCAAAGCTGATGCAGTGACGGGTGCGCGGCTTGTTATCCACAAACAGCGTCAGCTCGCCGGCCAGCACGCCGTCGATTTCGGCGACAAAGGCAATAAAGCCCTCGGCATCCATTCTGGCAATTTTTTTCTCCCAGGTGGCGACACCGGGAAACGGCAATTGCAGCGTCCACGGATAGACGTCGGGATGACTGTAAAGCCGCTGATAAGCGGCAGCGTCCTGCGGTTCGCGTGCCCGTATCGTGATTTCCATATTTTCTCCTGTTAGCCGAATGGGGTTCATGCACTAAGCTGTAGCTCTTTACCGGACGGAAAGAGTATCGCTATGTTGTATCGTCGTTTTGAGCGTTTTATCAATATATTTCAGGACGCGCCCACCGATTCGCCCCCCTCAACGGTCTGGTCGTTTTACCTCTACTACCTGCGCCAGGTCTGGCCCAGTTTTGCCGCGCTGCTGGTGGTCGGGCTGGCGTCAGCCCTGATTGAGGTATCGCTGTTCAGCTATCTGAGCCGCATTATCGATATGGTCAATCACTCCACGCCCGCCACCCTGTTCCGGGATAACTGGCCGATACTGTTGTGGATGGGCGCGGTGGCGCTGATTCTGCGGCCGGTATTTATCGCCCTGCACGACATGCTGGTGCATCAGAGCATCAGCCCGAGCATGACCAGCATGATCCGCTGGCAGCATCACAACTACGTGCTGCGTCAGAGCCTTAACTTCTTCCAGAGCGATTTCGCCGGGCGTATTGCCCAGCGCATTATGCAGACCGGCAGTTCTCTGCGTGACTCGGCGGTGCAGCTGGTGGACGCCATCTGGCACGTGCTGATCTACGCCGTAACCTCGCTGGTACTGTTTGCCGGTGCCGACTGGCGGCTGATGATCCCGCTGATTATCTGGATGGTGGCCTACAGCGCCTCGCTGCGTTTCTTCGTACCGCGTGTTAAAGCCCGTTCGGTGGTCTCCTCGGAAGCGCGCTCAAAGCTGATGGGCACCATTGTTGACGGCTACACCAACATCGCCACCATCAAGCTGTTCGCCCACAGCGACCTGGAACGTCAGTATGCGCGTGAGGCGATTCAGGAGCAGACCGACAAAACCCAGCACGCCAGCCGCATGGTCACCAGTATGGATCTGACGCTGTCGGCGCTGAACGGCCTGCTGATTGTTTCAACATCCGGCCTGGCATTGTGGCTATGGAGCCAGTCGCTGATCAGCGTCGGGGCGATTGCACTGGCGACCGGGCTGGTGATCCGTCTGGTGAATATGTCCGGCTGGATCATGTGGGTGGTTAACGGCATCTTCGAAAACATCGGCATGGTGCAGGATGGCCTGAACACCATTGCACAGCCGCTGAGCGTGCAGGATGCGCCGCAGGCGAAGCAGCTTAAGGTGACGCGTGGCAACATCCGCTTTGAGAATGTGCGCTTCGATTATGGCGGTGGCCGTCAGGTGATTAACGGTTTTAACCTCGACATCAGACCTGGCGAGAAGATTGGTCTGATTGGGCCTTCGGGTGCCGGTAAATCGACGCTGGTGAACCTGCTGCTGCGCCTCTATGACCTGAACGGTGGGCGGATTGTGATCGACGAGCAGGATATCGCCGCCGTGACGCAGGAGAGTCTGCGCAGCCAGATTGGCATGATCACCCAGGACACCTCGCTGCTGCATCGCTCAATCCGTGAAAACCTGCTCTATGGCCGTCCCGACGCCACTGAAGAGGAGTTGCGACTGGCCATTCACCGCGCCCGCGCCGATGAGTTTATTCCGCTGCTCTCCGACTCGCTGGGCCGTACCGGGCTGGATGCGCACGTGGGCGAGCGCGGCGTGAAGCTGTCGGGCGGTCAGCGTCAGCGTGTGGCAATTGCCCGCGTGCTGCTGAAAGATGCGCCGGTTCTGATCATGGATGAGGCGACCTCAGCGCTCGACTCCGAAGTGGAAGCGGCTATTCAGGAGAGCCTGGAGTCCTTAATGCAGGGCAAAACCGTTATCGCGATTGCGCACCGCCTGTCGACCATCGCGAAGATGGACCGGCTGGTGGTGCTGGATAAAGGCGGCATTGCCGAGATGGGCAGCCATCAGGAGCTGCTGGCGCAGAACGGTCTTTATGCCCGACTGTGGCAGCATCAGACCGGCGGGTTTGTCGGCGTCGATTAATCGCCGCGTCGATAGGGTAAGGCGTCGCGCGCTTCTTCAGCCCAGCCGCGTACGCCTTCCCGCTCCTGCACCAGAAAATCTGCCACGGCATCGCGCAGGCCGGGATGCAGCAGATAGTGCCAGGAGTGGGTAATCTGCGGCTCAAAGCCGCGCACCAGCTTGTGCTCGCCCTGCGCCCCCGCATCAAAGCGCGTCAGCCCTTCATCAATCGCTAAATCCATCCCCTGATAGAAACAGGTTTCGAAGTGCAGCCGGTCAAACTCCGCCAGACAACCCCAGTAGCGGCCATAGAGCGTGTTGCTGTCGCGCAGATAAAAGGCCATCGCCGCCGGTTGCTGCTGTAAGCGGGCGATCACCACCACAATATTCTGCGGCATCCGCTCCGCCAGCAGGCTGAAGAAGTTGCGCGTCAGATAGGGCCGCTGGCCGCGCACCGCGTAGGTGTTGGCGTAACAGGTGTAGACAAAATCCCACTGATCTTCACGCAGCTGACAACCCAGATAGCGGTCAAATTCGAAGCCGCTCTGCGCCACCTGCTCGCGCTCTTTACGCAGCTGTTTGCGCTTGCGCGACATCAGCGTGTCCAGGAAATCCTGAAAATCGCGGTAGCCACGGTTATGCCAGTGATACTGACAGCCGAGCCGGGAGAGCCAGTCGGGCTGATCGGCCAGCAGTTGGTTCGCCTGCGCATCGGTAAAGTTGATGTGCGCGCCGCTTAAGCCATGCTGCAACAGGCTTTCCGGCAGGGCCGACAGCAGTTGCGCCGCTGCGGATGTGTCACCCAGCAGGCGCGCACCGCTGACCGGGCTGAAAGGAATCGCCCCCAGCCATTTCGGGTAGTAGCGGATCCCGGCGCGCTGGCTGGCATCCGCCCAGGCGTGATCAAAGACATACTCGCCCTGTGAATGATATTTCTGGTAGCCCGGCAGCGCGGCGCGGGTCACGCTCTCCTCCCGCCACAGCAGGTGATCAGGCTGCCAGCCCGATTCAGGCCGTACGCTGCCGCTCTCTTCTAAGGTGAGCAGAAAAGCGTGGCGTAAAAACGGCTGGTCATCAGGCAACAGCGCATCCCACTCGGCGGCCGGGATCGCCGCCAGTGACGTCAGGTGAATCAGCGACATGAATTACTCCAGAGAACGTCGGGCAGAGCGTCAGTCAAGCAGGTTTTCCGCGCCAGCGAAAGGGTTAAGGCACGCAAAGTGAAGGCTGCAACGCCTGGCCGCAGCTTCTATACTGCGACTTTACCCTTTCAGGACTTCGCCATGGATCGACTCGATTGTGACCGGATGTTTGTCACGGTGCTGGAAACCGGCAGCTTTTCGGCAGCGGCGTTGCGTCTCGGTACCAGCAGCAGTCAGGCTTCTAAACTGGTTTCAAAGCTGGAGCATCAGCTCGGCGTCCAGCTGTTTAAGCGCAGTACGCGCGCCCTGTCACCCACCGACGTTGGCCGCAGCTATTATGAGCGGGTTAAAAACCTGCTCGATGCGTTTGAGACGCTGGATGCCAGCGTGCGTGAAAGCGCCACCACCCCTACCGGCCGGCTGAAAATCAGCGCGCCTGGCTCCTTTGGCACGGCGGTGCTCTCTCAGGTACTGGTGGCGTTTGCCCGGCGCTATCCGCTGATTGAACTGGATGTCAGTTTTTCAGACCGGGCCGTTAACATCGTCGATGAGGGATTTGATATGGCGATCCGCATCGGCAACCTCAGCGACAGCAGTCTGGTCGCGCGTAAGCTGGGCGAAGTGCATGTTCGCATTGCTGCGTCACCGATCTATCTTGAGCAGTTCGGTACGCCACAACACTGGCGGGAAATGGCGCAGCACCAGTGCATTATCGACACCAATTTCCGCGATCCCTGGCACTGGCCGTTTGCCGGTGATGATGGTGAGATCGTCACCGTGCCGGTCCGTGGCCGTCTGCGCTTTGCCAACAGCGAAGCCTGTCTGCAGGCGGCCGTCGCCGGATTAGGTATTGCGCGTCTGCCCGGTTTCATCGCCGCTCCCGCGCTGCAACAGGGTGATATTGTCCGGCTGCTGGATAACTTCGACACGCCGCCGCTGGGCCTGTTTGCGGTTTATCCGCCCGCCCGTCATCTGGCGCATCGCGCGCGCCTGCTCATCGACTTCCTGGTCACTCACTTTACCCGCTTTCCGCCCGCTTGATTCCGTCCATAATGGAAGAAATGATTGTCTTTATAACCGGATTATCAGCCGTTTAGTCATAAGTTAAGCTGCTTCTCAAAACAGAGAGGAGTCGCGCGATGTTAGTAGAAGGCAAATGGAGTAGTGACTGGCATCCGGTGCAGGCTACCGATAAACAGGGCGGCTTCGTCCGTCAGACGTCCGGCTTCCGGGACTTTATCAGCAGCGATGGCTCCACAGCATTCGCCGCCGAACCCGATCGCTACCACCTTTATGTGGCGCTGATCTGTCCGTGGGCGTCACGTGCGCTGATCGCCCGCAAGCTCAAGGGGCTGGAATCGCTGATCGGCGTGACGGTGGTCGAGCCGCAGCTTGGCGCTCAGGGCTGGCGCTTCGGCAACTTTCCCGGCGCGCAGCCGGACCCGCTGAATAACGCGCAATATCTGCATGAAATTTATACCCGCGTCGCGCCCGACTACACCGGACGGGCCACTGTGCCGGTGCTATGGGACAAAAAAACCGCCACCATCGTCAGCAACGAGTCTGCGGACATTGTGCGGATGTTTAACAGCGGCTTCGGCGATCTGGCCGATAACCGCATCGACCTCTACCCTGTCGCGCTGCGTGCGGAGATTGATGCGCTGAATGAGACTCTCTATCCGCGTCTGAATAACGGTGTCTATCGCGCGGGCTTCGCCACTACCTCCGTCAGCTATCAGCAGGCATTTAACGATGTTTTCAGCCAGCTCAATGAACTGGAGGCGCTGCTCGGCGATGGTCGTACCTTCCTGCTGGGTGAACGGCTGACGGAAACCGACATCCGGCTGTTTGTCACCCTGATTCGCTTTGACGTCGCCTATCATGGCCTGTTCAAATGCAACCTGCGCCGGATCCGCGACTATACGCTGCTGAACCGCTATCTTAAGAGCATGTTGTCGGTCTCTGGCGTACGTGAAACGGTCAACATTGACCATATCAAACAGGGTTACTACTCGATTAAGGCGCTGAACCCGAATGGCATCGTTCCGGCCGGGCCTGATCTGAGTGAATACGGTTTATAAAAGGAGCAATGATGGCAAAAGCACTGGTGATTTTTCTGCATGGCGTGGGCAGTAACGGCGACGATCTGGCACCGATTGGCCGTCACTGGGCGACGCTGTTGCCGGATGTGGTTTTTGCCTCGCCCAATGCACCTGAACGTTTCCCCGCCGGTTTTGGCTGGCAGTGGTTCAGCCTGGCAGATGTGACGCCAGAGAACCGGCCAGGTCGGGTTCGGGCGGCACGGGCGGCGTTTGATGCGACACTCAATGAAATTGTCGCGCAGCACGGCTTTGCCGACCGCTGGCAGGATGTGGTGCTGGTGGGCTTCTCTCAGGGATCAATTATGGCGCTGGATGCGCTGGCGTCTGGCCGTTATCCGCTGGCGGGTGTGGTCGCCTTTTCCGGTCGTCTGGCGGTTGACGGTGAATTAACCCCGCAGGCTCATGTGCCCGCGCTGCTGATCCACGGTCAGGCCGATGAAGTCATCCCATGGCAGGAGAGCGAATCTGCGGCGGCCCGGCTGCGAGCCGCCGCGGTGCCGGTCGACGCGCGCTTTGAACCCGCCACCGGCCACACCATCTCCGCTCAGGGTGCCATGCATGCCGCCGCGTTTATCGGGCAGTGCTTACAGGATTAACCCCAGCAGCGCGTTAACGCCTGCCAGGCATGGCGGGCAGCCACCTCGGGCGGCAGGCGTTTCAGCGCATCATTAAAGACTTCAATCCCCACCGGCCCCTGATAGCCCGCGCTTTTGAGCTTATCGACAAAGCGCTCAACGTCGATAATCCCATCGCCGGGCAGCAGACGCTGGTGCTTCGCCATCGCCATCAGGCTCTGCTTATCCTGCGCAGGAACGGCGGCCATATCACACAGCTGTACTTCATAGATGCGATCGGCGGGAATGCCGTCCAGATGGGACGCGTCACCGCCCAGCGCGCAGATGTGGAACAGATCGACCACCAGCCCGATATTGGGCTGATCGAGCCGCTGCAATCGCTGCCACGCCAGCGGCAGCGTGTTGTCCACGCTGCACCAGGCCATCGGCTCATACATAATGCGCATGTTGTAGCGCGCGGCTTCAGAGGCCATCCAGCGCAGGTCATCATCAATCTGGTCTGCACAGCAATCCTCACGGGTGCTGGCCGGTGCCTGAATGGTGTCACAGCCCAGCGCCTGGGCAATCTGTATAAACTGACGCAGCTCTTCGCGCTTCTGAGATCGCAACGCACCGGGTGCGCCGGTGAAATCACGCAGCACCTGCAGATTGGTAAAGCCAGGTCCCTGTCGTGCGCTGATCTCAGCCAGTGCCGCTGCACCGCCTTTATACGCGTCGACATCCTCGCGCCAGATCTCCACCTGATCGAAACCGGCGTCACGCGCCGCCTGCAGCTTCTGGCCGGGTTCACCGTTTAACAACACCAGGTTAAGGAAGGTGGGGTTGGTTCGCATTGCTCGGCTCCTTAATCGTCCGGAATAATCGGTGAGGTTCAGCGTCAGCGCCGCGCCTTATCCGATGCACGGCGCACACGCCCGAAATCAGCATCTCTTAAGCGGTATGACGCGCATCGGGTCAGCCCAGCAGCGTGACCAGTGCGAAACCGGCAAACGCCATCAGCAGCGAGCCAATCACATGCACCAGCGCGCTGGCCATCGCCCAGAAATACTTCCCTGATTGTAGCAACCCCATTAATTCTGCCGTGAAAGAGGAGAAAGTCGTCAGCCCGCCGCAGAGTCCGGTGACGATCAGCAGTTTCCAGATCGGGTCGATGTCGGGATGGCGGACAAACCAGGCCATCGTCCCGCCGATCACCAGACCGCCGATCAGATTCACCAGCAGCGTGCCGGGCGGCAGGTTGGGAAAGAGAGCATTAAAACGCATCGCGAACAGCCAGCGCAGTACGCAGCCGGCAGAGCCGCCGATCATCACAGCCAGTAACGGTTTAAACATGTCTTGCTCCTGATTACAGAGTAATGCGGGGCTGGGGGGAGAGGCAGAGATAAACTGCGCCTGACACCTCAGCTCCCGCGAAAGGATTGAGTGTCAGGCGTCATCAGCCGGTGTTAAGCCCACCGGCGGTTGGGAAAGGTGGCACGCCATCACCTTGAGCCGGTGATAATACGACGCCCGTTTCAGGCTGGCAATAGTGCGCGCAGGGCGGCTGAATCGCTTGACGATGTTACTATTGCCGGGGTAATGCTGAAGGTTTACAGCCTGTTGCGGAGAGCCTATGCGTAACCTGATTTTTGATACTGATATCGGCGTGGATGACGCCTTTGCGCTGGCTTATGCGGCGCGAACGCAGCGTCTGCTGGGGATTACTACCGTATTTGGCAACGTGGCGGTAGGCCAGGCGGTGAAAAATGCCCGGCTATTCTGCGACAAAATGGCGATTAACGCGGCGGTTTATCGCGGCTGTTCACGACCGCTGGCGCTGGCACCCTCTGCGCCCGCCAGGCTGCACGGTGAAGATGGGCTGGGCGATGCGTTTGATAATGCTTTTAGCGATCAGGCGCCGGGCGCGGTGCAGTTTATTATCGACAGCGTGCGGGCGCAGCCGCATCAGATCACCCTGGTGGCGATTGGCCCGCTGACCAATATTGCCACGGCCATTAATCAGGCGCCGGATATTATTCCACTGGTGAAAGAGCTGGTGATTATGGGCGGCGCGTTTGGCACTGACGGCCACAGCGGCAACGTGACGCCCTTCAGTGAATTCAATATCTGGAAAGATCCGCACGCCGCCGATCAGGTGCTTGCCTCGGCGCTGAACGTGGTGGTGATCCCGCTGGATGTCACGCACCAGGTACTGATCAGCGGCGATGAGGTGCAGCGTCTGAATCAGCCAGTGCTGAGCGCTATCTGTCGCCCTTACCTGGCATACAGTCTGGAGAAAGAGGGATTCGAGGGTATGGCGCTGCACGACACTCTGGCGGTGGCGTGGCTGACGCTGCCGCGGGCCTTTACGCTCGCCGAAAGCCCGCTGCGGGTAATTACCGAGGGCATCGCCTGCGGTCAGACGGTGCGTAAACGGAGCGCGCTGGCATCACGAGCCGATCCGTTTGCCGGTCTGCCCGCCCAGCGTATCGCGCTCGGCGTGGATGCCGACGCGGTGCGGGCGCATTTCTTTGAGACCCTCACCGCGCCCTGAATCACGTTACCGGTCGAAGTGAATCACGCCTTTGATCAGTTCGCGATTGTTGATGGCCTGCGCCTCAAAGGTTTCATCCAGCGTGGAGAAAGCCAGATGGTGATTCAGCATCATGTCGGCGCGCAGCTGGCCGCTGGCCATTAACGCACGCACCCGATCAAAGTCTTCGCGGGTGGCGTTGCGGCTGCCCATCAGCGTGGCCTCTTTTTTGTGGAATTCACTGTCCGGGATGACCAGATCGCCTTTGTGCAGGCCGACATAGACGATGGTGCCGCCGTGCCGCATCAGGTTGACCGCATTATTCATCGCCGCCGGGCTGCCGGTGGCGTCGATCACTTTCAGCGCCAGACGGCCACCAAACTGCTCGCGCAGCGCACTATCGAACGCCTCATCAGCCGGATTCAGTGCCGCCAGACCGAGCTGGTCAGCGACATGCTGGCGACGGAATTCGCTGGTATCCGCCACCACCACCTGTGCGCCGCTGGCGGCGGCAATAGCGGCAACACCCAGCCCAATCGGTCCGGCACCCACCACCAGCACCTGCTCATCCGCCACAATTCCGGCACGTCGCACCGCGTGGGCGCTGATGGCAAACGGCTCAATCAGCGCGGCCGCTTCCGGTGCGACCTCATCCACCGCCAGCAGGGTGCTGACCGGCACGCTCAGGTAGTCGCAGAAACCACCATCCTGATGCACGCCAATCACCGAGATCCGCTCACAGCAGTTGGTTTTTCCGCTCTGGCAGGCGTCGCAGCGCAGGCAGGAGATGTAGGGCATGAGCGCCACCCGCTGGCCTGGCTGAAAGCCTTCCGTGCCACTGCCCAGCGCCACTACTTCTGCACAGATTTCATGGCCCAGCACCCGGGGATAGCTGAAGAACGGCTGATTGCCGGACCAGGCGTGGATATCAGTGCCGCAGATCCCGGCAGTCAGGATTTTTATCAGTGCCTCGCCCGCGGCAGGCGTGGGGGTATCGCGGGTGGCCCATACCATCTTACGTGGTTCAGCGATGACCAGTGCTTTCATTGTTGTCATGGTGATTCTCCGGTTGTCCTGCTGGCAGTTATGGCGAATCCTGCTCGTCGCGCGGCGTTCGTTTGCGGGAAGTGTGAAGCACGGCGATTTTTTTGGGCTTTGAATGGTTTTTAATGCATAAAAAACCGGAGAGTCCGATGAGTCGCAGCCAGAATTTGCGCCAGAACGTCATCAACCAGATGCTGGAAAGCATTGCTCAGCGCCACATCTGTTCACCGTTGCCGCCACAGGCCGCGCTGGCCGAGATGTTCAATATCAGCCGGACCACCGTGCGCCATACCCTGCACTATCTGCATCAGTGCGGCGTGCTGGATAAAGTCGATCAGACTTACGTTATCGTGCGCGAACCACGCGATGATGACGGCTTTAGCGCCTTAACGCCGCCGATTGAGCAGCAGGCCAGCCACTTCGAGCAGATGTTTTTTAATATGATTAATCAGCGGCAGCTGGTGCCGGGCGACACCTTCAGCGAGCTGCAACTGGCGCAACAGGTGAAGGTCAGTCCGGTAGTGGTACGCGAGTTTCTGCTGCGCTTTATGCGCTATGACCTGCTGGAGCCGGTGAAACGTGGTCAGTGGCGGATGAAGAAGTTCACGCAGGATTACGCCGAGAAGCTGTTTGAGCTGCGCGAGATGCTGGAAACCCACGCCCTGAGCCGCTTCCTCAATCTGCCCGCCAGCGATGAGCGCTGGGTTCAGGCGCGGGATCTGCTGGATCGTCACCGATCGATGCGCGACACCATTGCCAGCAACTATCGCCACTTTGCCGCGCTGGACCGCCAGATGCATTCGCTGATTTTATCCGCCGCTAACAACCCGTTTTTCAATCAATCGCTGGAGATTATCTCGGTGATTTTTCATTCGCATTATCAGTGGGATGAGAGCGATCTCAAGCAGCGAAATATTGTGGCGCTGGAGGAGCATATGGCGATTCTCACCGCGCTGATTGGCCGTCAGGATATCGACGCACTCTGCGCCCTGCATAACCATCTGGCGACCGCCAAAACCTCGATGGTGCGCTCAATCGGTCAGTACAATTAAAAACCGATTAAAAACCACAAAGCATTAGCTCCCGCACGATTCAGAAACATCTTTGCAACATCCTTAACCCTTTGCTCTTAGTCTCGACTGCAACGTCACGGCGGCCTTTTGCCGCTGCGCGCAGACCCCTTCTCACCATAACGATAAGTACCCAGTTTCGGGAGAGTGCAATGGAAAAGACTTCAGTAACCGGCCGCGACAGCGTGACCGGCGACACACCACCAGACCAGGATTTCGTGCCAATGCGCAGCGACGTGGTACGTTCACCGCGCATCCGCAAGGTGCAGATTACGGCGATGCTGCTGTTACTGTTCGCCGCCATCATCAACTATCTGGATCGCAGCTCGCTGTCGGTGGCGAATATGACCATCCGCGAGGAGATGGGGCTGAGCGCCACCGAAATCGGCTTCCTGCTCTCTGCTTTTTCGCTGGCGTATGGCCTGGCGCAGCTGCCGTGCGGTGCGCTGCTGGATCGCAAAGGGCCACGCATTATGCTCGGTATCGGCATGTTTATCTGGTCACTGTTCCAGGCGGCTTCTGGCCTGGTGCATAACTTCACCCAGTTCGTGCTGGTGCGCATCGGTCTCGGCATTGGCGAAGCGCCGATGAACCCGTGCGGCGTGAAAGTCATCAACGACTGGTTCAACATTAAAGATCGCGGCATGCCGATGGGGATGTTCAATGCGGCTTCGATGATTGGACTGTCCGTAGCACCGCCGATTCTGGCGGCGATGATGCTGGTGATGGGCTGGCGCGGCATGTTTGTCACCATCGGTATCCTCGGCATGTTCCTCGCTATCGGCTGGTATATGATTTACCGCGACCGCGACAACAACACCCTGAGCGCCGAAGAGATCCACTATCTGCAGGCGGGCAGCGTGGCGTCGCGTAAAGAGCCGATCAGCTTTAAAGAGTGGCGCGGCCTGTTTAAGCAGCGCACCATGTGGGGCATGATGATTGGCTTCAGCGGCATCAACTACACTGCGTGGCTCTACATCGCCTGGCTGCCGGGCTACCTGCAGTCGACCTATCATCTCGACCTGAAAAGTACCGGCCTGCTGGCGGCGATTCCGTTCCTGTTTGGTGCGGCGGGCATGCTGCTGAATGGCTACGTGGTTGACTCGCTGGTGCGTCGCGGCTTTAACGCGGTGAAAACCCGCAAAGTCTGCATCGTCAGCGGAATGCTGCTGTCCGCCGGGTTTACTGCGGTGGTGACCCGCGCGACCGATACCACCAGCGCCGTGACGCTGATTGGGATGGCGCTGTTCTGCATCCACTTTGCCGGAACCTCATGCTGGGGACTGATTCATGCCAACGTCACCGCCCGCATGACCGCCTCGGTCGGGAGTATCCAGAACTTCGCGAGCTTTATCTTCGCCTCGTTCGCGCCCGTCATCACTGGCTGGGTGCTCGATACCACCAAATCGTTCAGCCTGGCGCTGATGATTTGCGCCTGTGTGACGCTGGTTGGCGCACTCGCCTACCTGCTGCTGGTGCGCCAGCCGATCACCGACGGCGAATAAGCACGGCTGACGGCGGCTACGTCAGCGCCGTCAGGGTGACGCCATATTTCGCACCGTAGCGTTTAATCCCGGCCATCACCTTCTCTGTACTGAGCGGAGGGGGTGGTGGCAACAGCGGTGCCCGTTCACGCAGCGCCGAGTCGAAGCGGGCAAACGTCGCGAAATCACGCGGGAACCGTTCTTCATCCACCCCGATCAATGCCCCCTCGTCACGCGCATGGGACAACAGTGCCTGCCAGCGATCAATCTCCGCCAGCCCGATGCTGTCGGTGCCGTGAGAAAAGAGCATCATGTCGATGTTGCGGAACGGCGGCTGTTTTTCCAGGAAGCGTTGCAGCGCCGCCGCGGACGGTTCGGTACAGAACACCAGCCAGAACGGAATCGCCTGCTGCTGCTGCGTACACCAGGGATCCATCAGCAGGAAACTGTCCACTGTCAGCCGGGTCGGTAAAATACCCGCCGCCAGATACCAGTCGCGATAAATCTCCGCCACCACATAACTCATCGCTTCCGGGTCTTCGTAACGAATCTCCATCAGCTTCCAGTTCTGCGCCGCCGCCAGTTTTTTCAGCGGGGAAATCAGATAACCATCCAGGCCCCACTCCGCTTCCGGCACGTGATCGGTGATGTCAGGCGGCGTCCAGCGCTCGCGGTCAATGCCGTAACGCGCCAGATATTCCGCTACCCGCGGACCACCCTGTAAATACTCTTTTTCGGTTGCGCCACCGAGCGCGCCAAACTGAAAGAACGAGCGATCGCTGGTGCGTGTTACCGGCCACTGGCGGGTGCAGTGGTTGATAAACAGCGTTGAACCCGCGGGCAGGCTCCCCATCAGGAATTCATTGAAAGCCAGCGGCAGTTCGCGCAGTTTCAGCCGGAAATAGCGCATCTGATCAAGCATCAGCCGATCCTGATTCGGGTCATGCATATGGTGCACCGCCAGCCTCGGCCAGGCGGCCAGCAGTGCAGCAGCAATCTCTTTGCCCTGCTCAAAGCTCGCCATCGCATCATCTGGATCGCTGTTGGTCGCCCGCACCGGACAGAGAAAGGTCTGCGGCAGCCAGGGCACGCCCATCGCCGATGCCAGATGCACCAGCGCGCCGTTCGACGAGCCAATAAACGCCGCCGGATAATCCTGCTGCGGGTACTCGCTGACCATCCATTCTGCGATGCCCTCCACATCCAGCTCGCCCGCCTGACGCAGGCTGATGCCTTCTGCCATGCCGCCCAGCGCATAGCCCCACTCGCGAAGCCCGGTCGGCAGACGGTTCAGTGAGGGAAGCAGCCGGTCAAGCGTCGGTGACTGGCTCGGACTGGCAAAGGGTCGATCGTGGAGCGCGTTCGCCAGCGCCAGCAGCATGGCAGCGGCCGAGTCAAAACGGGCGATGCCCTTGGGCGGTTTACTCATGCTGATTCTCCTGCTGAATACGCGCCAGGAACGGGCGGATGGCGTTGCAGAAACTCCACGGATAGACGTAGTGCAGCGTATGGGTGCCGTCGCGCAGCGTCAGGCGTTCGCTATGCGGCATCAGGGCAGCAAGCTCATCCAGCCAGCGCGCCCGACAGACGGGATCGCGCGAGCCGCGCAGCAGCAGTGTCGGCGCAGTGATGTAAGTCAGACGGTGTTCGATGCGATCGCGCATCATGGCGCGCATCGTGCCAAAGGCGCGCCATAGCCCCGCTTTAGCGTAATCGATACGGGCCAGCGGCCCCGGCGGACGACGCGTCTCCAGTCGGCCATTGCGCCAGCTGCGCCACAGCTGACGCGGCAGGCTGCGGGCATGACGATCGACCGTCGGCCCCTGCAACACCAGCCCCGCCACCGCCTGCGGGTATTTCACCGCCAGTGCCGCCAGAATCTGACAGCCAAACGAGTTGCCGACCCAGATGGCACGCTCAAACCCGTTGTGCTGTAGCCAGAGCCAGAGCGCGTCAGCCTGCTCATCCACTGACATAATCGGCGCAGAGGCAGGCAGCGTGCTGGCTCCAAAGCCGGGCAGATCCGGCACCAGTACGTGATAGTCGCGGCCCAGCGCCAGCGCCAGCGGCTCCATCGCCCGACCCGACATCACCAGACCGTGAACCAGCACTACCGGCAGTCCCCGATCTTCATTGGGCGTGACGCGGGTAAACATACGCCAGTCGCCTACCTGCTGAAAATAACCCGCCAGCCCGGCGTGATGACTGCGTGGCGACACTGGCGGTGTCTGCTTCAGCTGCTGCCAGCGTTTCATACCCCAAAGCGTAGCCGCCACACCTAACCCCACGCCTGCCACAATCGCTGCCTGTTTTCGTTGATGCTTCTGGATCATCCGCTGCTCCTGATTTGGGGAGAATAATTCAGTGTAGGACGGGATTGGGGAGGCGGCGGGTTAATGGTGAGTTGGGGGATTGGTGTTGGAGCTATGTTTGATGTAGGGTTGGTCGGTTTAAGTAACAATGACCTTAAACGATGGAGAGGATTAATTTATAAGAGAAATGCCTCTTCTTCTGAGTATATGGCATACCATGACTCTTAAAGTACTATTGTGAATTTAATTTCACTATAGTAAATTTATAAGAATACACAAACCAGCGATCACTTTATGGCAGGAAAAATGTTAAAAATCAGAATGTCACATTCTTCTGAAGCGCCGGAAATTATAAAAATCTGGAAAAATTCTGTCGATGCTACGCACGATTTTCTGACAATGCATGACCGACAAGAGATTGAAAAAGAAGTTATCGGCTTTTTTTCAGAAACCCCCGTTTGGGTTGCCACCAATCAGGAAGATCATCCGCTCGGATTTATGTTTTTACATGATGGCCATCTGGAGGCACTTTTTGTGGATGCATCTGCTCGCGGACATGGCGTCGGAAAACAGTTGATATCGCATGCACTGGCTCTTCATCCTGATTTAAGCGTCGATGTAAATGAACAAAATCACCAGGCTGTCGGGTTTTATCAACATATGGGCTTTCAGGTTTCAGGGCGTTCTGAGCGGGATAGTCAGGGAAGGCCATATCCCCTGTTGCACCTGATTAAAGGGGACAGAGTGTAGCCATCCGGGAAAGGCTATATCATGCCTCTTTTTGGCTAAAAGCAACGAGATAAGAACAACTCTGCTCGCTATCAGGGTTTGTCATTTGGTACTCGCTTGCAAAGGTAAGAGCAAGACAGTCACCCGCTTGTAAATGATGGGTCTGATGATTGACGCTGAAATCAAGGCTGCCACTTAACATCCAAAGTGTTTGTCCGGAAAGATGCTCATTAGCTGAGGCGGGTATCGTAAGTTGTCCCTTAGCAGGGATTTCAACTTTAATAAGTTCCGGGCATGCGCCTGCAGGTGACAGAGACCAGCGGGTAATGCCTGATTGTTCATCTGTCCAGTGTTGCTGCTGATGAGCGGAACGAACCAGTGAGTTCTGATGTTGCTCAAGCTCCGCAAAAAGTTTTGATAGCGTAATATTCATGGCGCTGGCTAAACGACTCAGAATCGTTGCGCTGGGGCTGGAGGTGCCTCTTTCGACCTTGCTAATCATAGCCTGGCTAACGCCAGAGCGAAGGGCAAGCTCGGATACAGTCCAGCTTCGAGCCTTCCTGTGTTTAAGTAACAAATGTGCGATGTCGCTATCCAGTATCTGATTTTTAGATGTTTTATCCATTTCTACCCTCTATTTAGCCAGCCTGATTATGCCATTACATAAATTAAGCGGGAATAATTGATTATATAAGTTTGAAAAATCAGGCTTCTGTTACCGGATTATTGCATTCAGAACCAATGTCATCTTAGAGCAACATTTGCACCGATCACGTCTCCTTATGGCTGTGAGTTCAACCGACGGATGCAAAACAGGCGTCGTTTCATCACCAAAAAGCGGTTATATCAGGAAAATCAAACAAGAGTGGCACAGCAGCCAGGACGCACAGGAAGTGCAAAATGCGGGTTTAACTCAGCGGGGGCAAAACAGAAGGTGATAATCACAGGTCGATCCCTGACCGCGATTATCGAGGGTTTCTTGCGGGGTGCTTAGTACATGGCACCCGGCGGTACGTGTTTGAACGTCTCAACGTAAGCGCGGAACACGTGTTTAATAATGCGTTTCATGGAATACCTGTTTCAAATTTAGTTGAAGATATACTGAAAAAGTATAGCCCCTGTGCGTTTTAACAGCAAATAAATTTGAACCAGATCACAAAAATGCCGCTTTTATGTGCAAAAGCCCTAGGCGGTGTAGCCAAGATGCTGCAACAGAATGGTGGAGCCTACAGCGATTAAGACCACGCCGCCCAGCACTTCTGCCCACTTGCCGAGTACCGGACCAATAAAGCGCCCGACTAAGACGCCTGTCGTCGCCATTACCGTGGTAGCAGCGCCAATGGTCAGCGCGGTGGTGATGATATTCACCTGCAGGAAAGCCAGACCGACACCGACCGCCAGCGCATCGAGGCTGGTCGCGACGGCGGTGGTTGCCAGTACCATAAAGCCATGGCTTTGCGGGGCTTCGCAGGGTTCAGTGACGGCCGTCTTACGGAAACCTTCCATCATCATACGGCCACCGAGAAACGCCAGCAGGCTGAAGGCAACCCAGTGATCCCATGCCATGATATAACGGCTGGCGGCCAGGCCAAGCGCCCAGCCAATCAGTGGCGTCAGCGCTTCAATAGAGCCAAAGATCAGACCGGTACGCAGCGCTTCTTTAAAACCAGGACGATGTAAGGTGGCACCTTTGCCCAGCGCAGCAGCAAACGCGTCCATCGACATACCCAGCGCAAGAATTAAAGTGGCAATAAAGGTCATGATTTATTCACCTGGGGCGAAAAAGCGGCAATTCACGCTGAATTCACCACACAAAGTGTTCAGTTATGAAAAAGTGGGCGCAGTCTACCACGCAAACCTGAAGATAAAAAGACAGTAAAATCAGGGATTTAAGTATAGCAAAGGCTATAACTCTTATCATTCGCTATGAATGACGCTAAGTCGATGGTGGCAAAGCATTTTCTTCGGGCTGACCTGGCCTGTTCGGGCTGCGGGATGGCGCTTTGGCGCACGCCACCATTGAACCCTGTCGCCGATTGCCGGAAAATGCCGGGCTGATAAATATGGGAAACCGGTTATGAATAACCCTCTTGAGACGTTGATCGTGCCAGGTGGCATTTTGCTGCTGGGCTTTCTCTCGGCGCTGCTGCTGCCCGCGCCCGCTTTTAGCGTGACGGTGGCGCAGCATCTGTTGCAGATGTTCCACCTGCAGGATTTGAATCAGCTCTACACGGTGGTGTTTTGCGTCTGGTTTTTACTGCTCGGCGCACTGGAGTTTTTTGTGATCCGCTTTGTCTGGCGTCGCTGGTTCAGGAGCTGACCGCCTGCGCATCGACCAGCGCTTTTAGCCGTTCGGCGCTACGCGCATAACCCTCACGCGGCAAATGTGCCGCACCCAGTATCAGGCCCGCAGCACGCTGATCGGGCTGCTGATACCAGATCGACAGCGGCGACGGTGCCATGCCCCACTCTGCTGCCTGCTGCGCAATCACCTCATCCGGCGTACCGGCAGGTAAGCGGACAATCACCGCCAGCCCGGCGCGTTGCAGGTCGGGAAAGTAAGGATGAAGCGCCGCGATCATCTGCGCCAGCCGCTCCTGATAGATGCGCTTCATGCGCCGCAGATGCCGCATAAAGTGACCTTCCCGCAGAAACTCCGCGACCGCATTGTGCAGCAATCCCGAAGAGGCTGGCGCAAGTAATGCGCACACCTCGCCGAACCGGGTCGTCAGCGCCGTCGGAACCACGATAAAACCGAGCCGCAGTTGCGGCGTCAGCGTCTTACTGAAGGTGCCGATGTGCAACACCCGCCCTTCGCTGTCGAGCGCTGCCAGTGCCGGTGCCGCGCGATTGCCGGGCTGAAGCTCGCCGAGATAGTCATCTTCGATAATCCAGCGCTGCTCGCGGCTGGCCCAGTTCAGCAATGCATGGCGGCGTGCCAGACTCATGGTCATGCCAAGCGGTGCCTGCTGGCCCGGCGTGACCAGCGCGAAAGCGGCCTCCGGCGCGCGGGCCATCCCCGCCTCCACCTGTAACCCTTCATCATCAACCGGTACGGCAACCGGCGTAACGCGCAGCGCTTCGACTGCGCGACGTGCCACCCAGAATCCGGGATCTTCCAGCCAGGCCTTTTTGCCCTGAAAATCCATCGCAAGGCCAATCAGACCCATCGCACCCGCATAGCCGCTGGTAATAATGATCTGGTCCGCCTGACAGCGCAGGCCGCGCGCCACAGCCAGATAAGCAACCAGCGCCTGACGCAGCGCTAAGCTGCCGCGTGGATCGGGATAACAGGCCGGTCTGCTGACCTGCATGCGTGCCTGACGCTGCAGAATGCGCAGCCAGACTTTAACCGGGAACGCATCGCTGGCCGGAATGCCCATCTGGAAGGTCAGCGGCGGCGCTTCAGCCTCTTCTGTGCCCGCCAGCAGCTGGCGTTCAGTACTGGCGCTGGCCGGTTTTAACGGCGGTAGTGCGCTGACGAAGGTGCCCGCCGCGCCTCTGGCCTGCAGAAACTGACCATCGACCAGCATGTCATAGCTGGCGCGAACGGTGCCGCGTGCTACGCCGAGCTGTGCAGCCAGATCGCGACAGGAGGGCAGACGCGCACCGGGCGGCAAGCGCCCTTCCCCAATCGCCTGTTCAATCAGCTGGCGTAGCTGTTCGCTGAGGCCACGTGACGCGCCACGCTGGAGTGTCAGCGTTGAAAGCGGCGATGGACCAGTCAGACTCTCATTTTTTGGCACTTTATCTGCTCCATTGAAAGGCCGAAAATCGCCTCATCAACCCCAGGAGGCAACAAGATGAGCGAACGTATCGATTTTCACAGTGCAGCACCGGCAGGCATGAAAGCGCTGGGCGGCGTGTACAGTTATCTGGCGCAAACCGATCTGCCGCTCACTTTACTGGAACTGCTGTTCCTGCGCATATCGCAGATTAACGGCTGCGCCTACTGCATTGATTTACATATTAAAGCGCTGAATAAATCAGGTATGGGCTGGGATAAGATCGTATTGACTCAGGTCTGGCATGAATCCGGCACGCTGTTCAGTGATAAAGAGAAGGCGGCACTGCACTGGGCTGAATGCCTGACGCTGATTGCTCAACAGGGCGCACCAGACGCCTGCTATGTTGCACTCAAAGCGCAGTTCAGCGAGAAAGAGATTGTCGATTTGAACATCGCGATTGGCCTCATGAACACCTATAACCGCATGGCGATAAGTCTGAAAAAGCTGCCTGCCAGTGCGAATCAGTCATAGGTGAATCCGATGCGTGCGCCGGTGTGCACGCATTTTCGGACTCACAAAAATGTAACATTATTTTTACACAATCGGCTGTTCAGGCTCTCTTACCCCGATTCCTGTTATTCCTTACTGCATAATAAATCGCTAAATTTCAGCTAATTAAATAATTCCGCACTGTTCACATCTTTTCCGGCCCTGCACCAGCATGGGGCTTTTCCGCAACATACATTTTTAGTTAACTCACTGACTTCATTCTAAAAAACTGCTAATACGCTGTGCATCGTGATGATTAATTCTTATGCTGAATCATTTCTGCATTTAAAAAATAAACTAATGTTTAATTCAGATGCGAGAATGTTATATTCGGATGACTAAGCATAACGTTCAGTTAACGCGTTATCACCGCTTAACCCTATACCTGAGACTTAACCTTTGAGAAATAGCGCAACGCGCTCGTAAGAAGCGTGACTATTTCGCCTGCAAAACTGTTGGGCTTCAGGTCAACAGAAGAGGAGATGTCGCCTCATGAGCAATTCAGCTGTAAACCTTGCGCTCGCGATGAGTGCCATGGCAAAGGACACCACTACTACCGCGCAGGAGCGCAAAGACGTTGACGTGCTGCTGATTGGCGCAGGTGTGATGAGCGCTACCCTCGGTGCATGGCTGCAGGACTTAGAGCCGGACTGGTCCATCGAAATGGTGGAGCGGCTCGATAGCGTGGCCGAAGAGTCATCCAACGGCTGGAATAATGCGGGCACCGGTCATGCGGCGCTGGCAGAGCTGAACTATACGCCTCAGCAGGCGGATGGCAGCATCGACATCTCCAAAGCGGTAACGATCAACGAATCGTTCCAGATTTCCCGCCAGTTCTGGGCTTATCAGGTCCAGAAAGGCAACCTGCGCAACCCGAAAAGCTTTATTCACAGTACGCCGCACATGAGCTTTGTCTGGGGCGATGACAATGTCGACTTCCTGCGCAAGCGCTTCAAGGCACTGCAGAAAAGTACCCTGTTCCGTGGCATGGCCTACTCCGAAGATCCGCAGCAGATTGCTCGCTGGATCCCGCTGGTGATGAATGGCCGTGACCGCAGCCAGAAAGTGGCCGCGACCTGGACGGAGATGGGCACCGATGTGAATTTTGGTGAAATTACCCGTCAGCTGATCGCCGCATTAGAGAAGAAAGCGAATTTTCAGCTGCGTCTGCGCCAGGAAGTGCGTGAGCTGAAGCAGCTCGCCGATGGTCGCTGGCAGGTCACCCTGCAGTGTCTGAACAGCGGCACGCGTCGCACACTGACGGCAGGCAAAATCTTTATCGGTGCGGGCGGCGCGGCGTTACCGCTGTTGCAGAAAGCCGGTATCCCCGAAGCCAACGGTTACGCCGGTTTCCCGGTGGGCGGTTCGTTCCTCGTCACGGAAAACCCGCAGGTCGTCGCGCAGCACATGGCGAAGGTCTACGGCAAAGCCAGCGTCGGCGCGCCGCCGATGTCCGTGCCGCACGTCGACACCCGCGTACTGGATGGCAAGCAGGTATTGCTGTTTGGCCCGTTCGCCACCTTCTCAACCAAGTTCCTGAAGCAGGGTTCGCTGATGGATATGTTCACCTCGCTGAACAGCAGCAATATGCTGCCGATGGTGAAAGTGGGACTGAAAAGTTTTGATCTGGTGAAATACCTGATGGATCAGGTACTGCAAAGCGATCGCGACCGGATGGACGCGCTGCGTGCCTATGTACCGCAGGCGAAGCAGGAGGACTGGCGCTTAGTGACTGCCGGTCAGCGTGTGCAGATCATCAAGAAAGATGAGAAAGAGGGCGCGGTATTGCGTCTGGGCACCGAAGTGGTCGCTTCACAGGATGGCACAATTTCAGCGCTGCTGGGTGCCTCGCCGGGCGCCTCTACGGCAGCACCGATCATGCTGGAGTTGCTGCACAAGGTCTGTCCTGAGCAGATGGCTTCGCCGGAATGGCAGAACAAAATCCGTGCGGTGATCCCTTCCTGGGGTCGCAAACTGAACGGTGACGTGGCGCTGACAGAGAAAGTGTTAGCCGAAACCAGCCGCATTCTGCAGCTCGACTACTCGCCAGTCACACCAGTGGCCGCCAACGACGAAGGACGGGAAACCGCGTTCGTCGTCGGCAAGTAATTTGTCACTGAAGAACAGAAGGCTTTGCATCTGAACTGCCCCAGCAAGCCGGGCAGTTTATTTTAAGCCGCTTTCAGGGTTTGAGCCCGGTACTTAGCCGGACTCAGGCCTTTCAGTTTCAGGCTTACCCGCTCGTTATTTCATCATGAACCTATTCGCAGATCGCCCGCTTCACCTTATCAATTCAGTTAAACTGATCGCGGTATAAACACGCCGAGTCCAGCGTGCAGATGCTGTGTCCCTGAATAATAATTTCCGTGCAGAATCATATTCGCAATATACTTTGCATTACTCCATGTGCTTTAAATTTCCTGTCTGCTAATCGTAAAATTACGATAAAAATATGAGCTTTACATCACATTAAGGAATACGTCCTTTTGTTATTTTCTCCAGGCTCATTATTTAAAAAAGTATTTTTCATGAAAGGGTTAAATATTTTAGAAGTAAAATATGTCTCAGGTGCCGGAGCAGAATCTTACAGATTAGCTGTTAATCTGGAGATTGCTCAGATTATGACTGTGAAGTTTAATCAATGTAATGTAAAAGATTTAACTACAGATATGTTTCAATCTGCAATAGCCTCCGGCGTGCTGGGCTCGATGAGCGGTGCCGTAATCGTTCCTGGAATCGGACTGGTGCCAGGATGGATTGTCGGAGCAGCTACGGGTGCGACAGGCGCGGCTTTCACTTACGGACTAACCTGCTGGTGGTAATGAAACCGGTACAGAGAGTTTTTTTAAATACGCTGCTAATCATTTTAGCATTGTTTTTAATTGACTATTTTACCAACGGCTCACTAACGATAAAAGACTTAATAAAAATAGTGATAACAGGAGTATTGATAGGGCTGATAAATTACAAGCTATATGTTAAAAAAAATTGCCACTTGTAAAATTAAAATATCATCTTAAAGAATGTTTACTAAATCGGCTAACGCCATAAAGCTGGACAGCTTATATTAAGGAGCCTTCAGGGCCTGGGTTCGGTATTCAACCGGACTCAGGTCTTTCATTTTCAGGCTTGTCGGTTCGCTTTTATAAATGGATAGATTCAAAAATGACTCTGCGGGATGCACAGCTTTGGGAGCCAGTCCGCACTGCGGGGCCTTTTTTATTGGCTGGTTGCCTGGTCGTACCGGGGATTCTCTATTAGGGTTAAGGCATCTTTTAGCTGAACGATCAGGAGGAACCTGCATGTCTTACTCCCCTGCGTCACCCGAATTTACCCTGCTCGACCGCTACTGGCGCGCAGCGAACTACCTCTCCGTCGGACAGATTTACCTGATGGATAACCCGCTGTTGCGTGAGCCACTCAAGCCGGAGCACATCAAACCGCGTCTGCTGGGCCACTGGGGCACTACGCCAGGGCTGAATTTTATCTATGCGCATCTCAACCGTGTTATCCGCAAACAGAACCTGAATATGATCTACATCTGCGGACCCGGACACGGCGGCCCCGGCATGGTGGCAAATACCTGGCTGGAGGGCAGCTACAGCGAAATTTATCCGCACATCTCCCAGGATGCAGCGGGCATGCAGCGCCTGTTTAAACAGTTTTCGTTTCCGGGCGGCATTCCCAGCCACGCAGCACCGGAAACCCCCGGCTCAATTAATGAAGGCGGTGAGCTGGGCTATTCGCTCTCCCATGCCTTTGGTGCCGCTTTCGATAATCCCGATCTGGTGGTGCCATGCGTGATTGGCGACGGTGAAGCCGAGACCGGTCCGCTGGCCTCCAGCTGGCACGGTATCAAATTCCTCAATCCTGAACGTGACGGCGCGGTACTGCCGATTCTGCATCTTAACGGTTACAAGATTGCCAACCCGACATTGCTGGGTCGCAGCAGCGATGAGGATCTGCACCAGCTTTTCAGCGGCTATGGCTATGAGCCGATATTTGTCAGCGGACATGAGCCGGAAAAAATGCATCCGCTGATGGCAGAGGCGCTGGATAACGCCTTCACTAAAATCTCCACTTACCAGCGCGACGCGCGCGCAGGCAATGCCAGCGCCGATGTTCCGCGCTGGCCGATGATCATCCTGCGCAGCCCCAAAGGCTGGACCGGTCCCAAAACGGTCGACGGTAAGAAGGTGGAGGATTTCTGGCGGGCGCATCAGGTGCCGGTGGCGGCCTGTCGTGAAGATGACGGTCATCGGCAGATCCTTGAGACGTGGATGCGCAGCTATCAGCCCGATGACCTGTTTGATGAACAGGGTCGCTTAAAACCGGAACTGCAGGCGCTGGCACCGGAAGGCGATAAACGCATGGGTGCATCACCCTATGCCAATGGCGGCCTGCTGCGCCGCGAGCTGGATACGCCTGCGCTGGCGGAATTTGCCTGCGATGTCAGCGAGCCAGGCACAGAGATGGCGCAGGCCACGGAGCATCTGGGCCGCTATCTCAGCGTGCTGTTCCAGCGCAACCGCGATAATTTCCGCCTGTTTGGCCCGGATGAAACCGCCTCTAACCGTCTGACGCCAGTGTTCGACGTGACCAGCCGCACCTGGCTGGAACGAACCGAGCCGTACGATGAGCAGCTGGCGCGGGATGGCCGGGTGATGGAAATCCTCAGTGAGCATCAGTGTCAGGGCTGGCTGGAAGGTTATCTGCTGACCGGCCGTCACGGGCTGTTCAACTGCTATGAAGCCTTTATCCACATTGTCGATTCGATGTTTAACCAGCATGCCAAGTGGCTGAAAGTGTCGCGTAAGCTGGGCTGGCGTAAGCCGATTTCATCGCTGAACTACCTGCTCTCTTCCCACGTCTGGCGACAGGATCACAACGGCTACAGTCATCAGGATCCGGGCTTTATGGATCACGTTGCCAACAAGAAAGCGGATATCGTGCGCATCTATCTGCCGCCCGATGCCAATACGCTACTGTGGGTGGGCGATCACTGCCTGCGCACCTGGAATCGGATCAATGTGATTGTCGCGGGCAAACAGCCAGCGCCGCAGTGGCTGGATATGGCCAGCGCCGTGGCGCATTGCGAAGCGGGGATGGGCGAATGGCGCTGGGCAGGCACGACGCCGGAGAATGAACAGCCGGATGTGGTGATGGCCTGTGCCGGTGATGTGCCGACCATGGAGACAATGGCGGCGGTGGATCTGTTGCGCGAGATGCTGCCCGAACTGCGCATCCGGGTGGTGAACGTGGTCGATTTACTGGCGCTGCAGCCTCAGGATAAGCATCCGCATGGCAAGTCTGATGCGGAATTCGACGCCCTGTTTACCCAGGATAAGCCGGTGATTTTTGCCTTCCACGGCTATCCGGCGCTGATACATCGCCTGACCTATGCGCGTACCAATCATCGCAACTTCCATGTGCGCGGCTTCAATGAAGAGGGAACCACCACCACGCCATTTGATATGACGGTGCTGAACGAGCTTGACCGGTATCATCTGGCACAGGAGGTGATTCTGCGGGTACCGGGCATGGCCGACGCCCATCCCGAGCTGCTGGAGGATTTACAGCAGCGTCTGGCGGAGCATCATCGCTATGTCCGTGAACATGGCGAAGATTTGCCGGAGGTGCAGAACTGGAAATGGCCGTCGGCCACCGCACCCGGTGCACCTGATTAAGCGGCCAGCAGCGCGTCGGTCAGCATCCAGATGGTCGTCGCCACCAGTGACAGCGCCATCAGGCTGTTAAACAGCTGACGCTTCCAGGCAATCTGCAGATGGCTACGCAGGCTATCACCCAGCGCCGCCCAGATCAGGATGCAGGGCAGATTGAGCAGCATAAAGGCGATCATCACCGTCAGCACGCCGCTGCTGCCGCTGTAAAGCAGCGCGACGTTGGTGGCCATCAGCCAGGCTTTGGGGTTGATCGCCTGGAAGCAGGCACCGCCCACCAGCGTCATCGGCTGTGGCCGGGTTCGCGCTTCAGGTGCACCGGCGCGAAAAATTTTCCAGGATAACCACATCAGATAGGTACAGCCTGCCAGCGTCAGCGGCAGGCGAATCGCCGCCATCCAGTGCAGCAATATTTCCAGCGCCACTCCGGCAATCACTGTCTGTACCGCACAGCCCACCAGAATGCCAAACACCATCGGCAGGGTCCGCCGCATGCCAAAATTGACGCCGGAGGTCGCCAGCAACAGGTTGTTCGGGCCTGGCGTAATGGACATCACGGTGACGTAACTGAAGAAAGAGGGATCGAGCATCGTGGCTCTCCTGAAAGTGGACAGAGTTCTATGTTACGGCGGAGAATAAGATGGTAACAGTGACACAAAATGACTATTGTTATGGTTACAGTTTCCTTTAACAGCAATTGTACCCATGCACGCCGGAGGCTTCTGTGTCCCTTGCTCCCACTTCCGATCAGCCGCTCTATCAGCAACTGGCAGACAGTTTCGCTGAGGCCATCCATCAGGGCACGCTGAAACCGGGTAAACGCCTGCCGGCGATCCGCCGCGTCGCTCAGTCACACCAGGTCAGCGTCAATACAGTGCTGAATGCCTGGCAGATGCTGGAAGATCGCGGGCTGATAGAGGCGCGACCCCAGTCGGGGTACTACGTGCGCGGCGTGTTGCCCGCCGTCACCCGTCACGGTCAGCATAAAGCCCGGGTACGCGATCCCAGCAGCGGTAAGCTCGACCTGATCGATAAGGTTTTTGCAGCGCAGAATCATCCCGACTACACCAATATTTCCCTGGCCTGCCCGCAGGACAGCGAGCTGTTTCCGGCGGCGCGCATCGCCCGGATTACCGCCTCACTGTTGCGCCGCCATCCCAACATCATCGGACGCTATGCACTTCCGCCCGGTAGTGAGCGCTTACGGGAGGAGATTGCGCGACGGGCGCTGCACGCCGGGCAAACGCTCACCGCCGATGAGATCACCCTGACCCACGGCTGCATGGAAGCCCTTCAGCTGGCGCTGCGTGCGGTGACGCAGCCCGGTGACTGCGTCGGGCTGGAGTCGCCGACCTACTTCTTCCTCTTCCCGCTGCTGGCGTCGCTGGGCCTGAAGGCGCTGGAAATTCCTACCGATCCGCAGCATGGCCTGTCGCTGGATGCGCTGGAGATGCTGCTGCAGGAGCAGCGTATTAAGGCACTGATTGCAATGCCCAGCGTACAGAACCCGCTGGGCTGCGGCATGTCGCTGGAGAATAAGAAGCGGCTGGCAAAGTTAGTGAATACTTACCACGTTCCGCTGATTGAAGATGGGCTGTATGACGAGTTGCAGTTCGACTGGCCGCTCTCGCCAGCCGTGAAAGCCTTTGATCGCGATGGCTGGGTGATTTACTGCACCAGCTTTACCAAAACTGTGGCACCCGACTTCCGACTTGGCTGGACCGCCGCAGGCCGTTTTCATGACGCGATTGCCCGACTGAAAGCAGTATCGTCGATGGCCGAATCCGCCCTGCTCTCCGAAACGCTGGCGGAGTTTCTTGCATCCGGCGGTTATGACCATCATCTGCGCACGCTGCGTCGTCGCTACGCGGCCAATCTGGATGAGGCGCGCAGTCTGATCGCACGCTACTTCCCGGTCGGAACCCGCGCGACGCTGCCGCGCGGTGGGTTCGTTTTCTGGGTCGAGTTACCGGGCAGCGTGAATACCACCGGGATGTTTGATCGGCTGCTGCAGGAGCAGATTTGCGTCACGCCTGGCGCGCTCTATTCATTGAGTGAGCGCTACAATCATGCGCTGCGTCTCTCCTGCTGCTATCCGTTTGATGCGCGCTACACCCGGGCGATCCAGCGTGCGGGCGAAATCGCCTGTGAACTGGCGGGCGTGCCGTGCGGCGAAGCTCAGGGTGTACCGTTGCGGCCCCAGACGGTATAGCCGCGACGTTCAGTCAGACGCTCATAATAGGTGCGCACCGCCGGATAGTCGGGATGATCGAGCGGGGTTTCAAACCAGCGGTTTACCGCCAGGCCAATCGGAATGTCTGCCAGGGTAAAATTGCGTCCGGCGACGTAGCGGCCGGTTTTTTCCAGCTGCTGATTGAGAATACTCATGGTGTGCGCCCAGCCTTTGCTGGCCGCAGCCAGCAGTCGCGGGTCCTGATGGGCTGGTGAGTTTCGCACCAGCGACATAAAGGCGTAGCGCCATGAGGTGTTGAGTTCGGTGGATTGCCAGTCCATCCACTGATCGACAGGCGCACGCGTCTGTGGATGCTGAGGATAAACCCATTCACCGCCATAGGCGTTCGCCAGATAGCGCAGAATGGCGTTGGATTCCCACATCACAAAGTCATCATCTTTCAGTACCGGCACCATTGCATTCGGGTTGAGTGCCATGAATTCAGGCAGGTGCGTTGAACGGAAGCCGTCGCCCCACTCTTCGCGCTGGTAATCAAGGTCAAGCTCGTCACACAGCCATAATACTTTGCGCACGTTGATTGAGGAGGCGCGTCCCAGGATCGTCAGCATTCACAGTCTCCGATAAAATCTTTAACTTATTGATAACGCTGTTAGCTGTTATAAGCAATCATCCGGCAGAGAAAAGGCCACACTGAACCCAGAGCAAGGAGTCACAATGAAGGTCGCGTTTAAGCAAGTCGATGTGTTTACCTCATCAGCTTTTAACGGCAATCCGCTGGCGGTGATCATGGATGCTCAGGGGTTAAGCGACAGCCAGCTGGCGGCGATTGCCCGCTGGACCAATCTGTCGGAAACCACTTTTGTCCTGCCGCCTCAGCATAAAGAGGCGGACTATCGGGTGCGTATTTTTACCGTTGAAGGGGAACTGCCGTTTGCCGGTCATCCGACGCTGGGCACAGCCCATGCGCTGCTGGAGGCGGGCTGGCCGACCCGCACGCCGGGTGAAATCGTGCAGGAGTGCGGCGTCGGTAACGTGACGGTGAAGATAGGTGACGCGGGCCTGGCATTTGCCGCGCCGGCTGCCACGCTGATGCCCTGGCAGGATGCGCGGATGAGTAACGCCTTAAACAGCGATGCGTTCGATCTGACGCAAAGTCCGACGGTAGTGGACATGGGGATTCGCTGGCTGCTTATACCGATGAACAGCGCCGAAGCGGTACTGGCGCTGCAGCCCGATGTCAGTGAATTGCAGCGTCTGATTCAGCATGCGGGTGTCTCGGGGATCATGCCCTTTGGTCGTCTGCCTGCGGACGAGCCTGAGCAGTATGAAGTGCGCGGCCTGCTGGTAGAGAATGGCAGCCTGACGGAAGATCCGGTGACCGGCAGCGCCAACGCCTGTCTGGCGCGCTACTTTGCTGCGGCGGGGCAAACCACCTCCTATCGTGTTCGCCAGGGCACGGCCCTGCAGCGGGCGGGTCGGGTGAATGTGACCTTTGCCGGTGAGACCATCTGGATTGGCGGCAATAGCGTTACCGTCATTGATGGCACCATTACGCTGTAAAATGCGGCGGCGTCGTGTTTTCCGCGACGCCGCCCGTAGTTAAATTCCCTGCCCGCCTGATGCTTCAATGCGCTGTGCGGTGATCCAGCCGGTTGCGTCACTGAGAATTGCACTGATAGCGTCGCCGATATCATCCGGTAGTCCGACCCGTCCCAAAGCCGTCAGCCCGGCAATCTGGTCGTTAATCTCACGGGTATCGCGTACCCGTCCTCCGCCAAAGTCTGTCTCTATCGCGCCAGGTGCCAGAATATTGACGCGAATGCGGCGTTCACCCAGCTCTTTCGCCTGATAACGCGTCAGGACTTCCATCGCCCCTTTCATCGACGCATAGGTCGCGGAGCCCGGATAGACCAGACGGGTCAGACCGCTGGAGATATTCAGGATGCGCCCCCCGTCGTTAATCAGCGGCAGCAGCTTCTGAGTCAGGAAGTAAGGCCCTTTGAAATGCACATTTACCAGCGCATCAAATTCCGCCTCGGTAGTGTCAGTAAAGGGCTTATAGTGTCCGTGCCCGGCGTTGTTCACTAAATAGTCAAATCGCTCACGCTGCCACTGCTGTTGCAGTGCCGCTTTCACCTCTCCGGCAAAGCGATCGAACTGGCCGGTGTCGCCGACATCCAGTGCCAGCGCCACGGCGCGCCTTCCCAGCGCCTCGATTTCCTTTACCACTGCCTGCGCCTCATCGGCATGGCTGCGGTACGTAAAAATGATATCTGTGCCTCTGGCAGCCAGTTTTAACGCGCCATTACGTCCTAAACCGCGGTTTCCACCGGTAATTAACGCCACTTTCTGATTCATCTCTCACACCTGTTGAAAAATTGAACACGGGTTAAGGATATTCGCGAATTATTGATCTATAAACAGTGTTAAATGCGCATCACTGTTTCAATAAAAACAACAATCGGTGAACAACATGGACAAAATTCACGCAATGCAGGTGTTTGTGCGGGTGGCCGAAATGGGCAGTTTTACCCGCGCGGCAGAAAGTCTGGGCGTACCAAAAGGCAGCGTATCGCGACAGATTCAGGCGCTGGAGAATCAAATGGCAACACGTTTGCTGCATCGCACCACGCGCCGGGTGCAACTAACCCAGGATGGCCTGGTCTATTACGACCGCTGCCTGGATCTGTTGTCGATGATTGACGATATGGACAGCCTGTTTCAGCATGAGCCCGCCTCGCTCAGCGGTAAACTCCGGGTCGACATGTCAGTGGCGATGGCCACGGGTTTTATCCTGCCAAGGCTGCCGGAATTTCTGCAACACTACCCGGGCGTGGAAATTGAGCTGAGCAGCAGCGACCGTCAGGTGGATGTGATCCGTGAAGGATTTGACTGCGTCATCCGGGTCGGTGAGCTGAAGGATTCGGGTCTGATTGCGCGAAAAATTGGTACTCATACCTTGATCAACTGCGCCAGCCCTGGCTACCTTTCGCGGTTCGGCATGCCAGTCCGGCTTGAAGAGCTGTCGCAGCATGCGATGGTGCATTACAGCCAGCAGCTCGGCCAGGCCTCACCCGGTTTTGAATATTTTGATGGCAGGCAGTGCCATTACGTTCATACCGGTGGCGTGGTGACGGTGAACAGCACGGAAACCTACCGCGCCGCCTGTCTGGCAGGGCTGGGGATTATTCAGGTGCCCGCCGCCGGGATTCAGACATTACTGGAAAGGGGCGAGCTGGTGGAAGTGCTGCATCGCTTTCCCGCCAGGCCGATGCCGATCCATCTGCTTTATCCGCACCGGCGCAATGTGGCACGCCGCGTAAGGGTATTTATGGAGTGGCTGAGTCAGGTGTTACAGGAGTACGTCACCTGAGCGGCTATACTTTGATTTTAATGATAAACAGGACAGTGAAGGTCTATGACAGACAAGCAGGAAAACCCGCAGGATATGCAGCCAGAAAAGCCGCTTATCGATATTAAAACCGGCAATCACACCGTGGATGAGTCGATTGTTCGCGTGTCACGCTTCGCCACCTGGTTCCAGTCTATTCCGGCGGTGGCGCATTTTATTCGCGCTCTGGACCGCTTTAATGACCGGCTCGGCAGCCAGTTTGGCGCGGCTATTACTTATTTCTCGTTTTTATCGCTGATCCCCATTCTGATGGTGTCGTTCGCCGCCGTGGGTTTTGTGCTGGCATCGAATCAGGATCTGCTGACCGATATCATCAACAAAATCGTCAGCAGCATCAGTGACCCGACGCTGGCTACCACGCTGAAGAATACGGTGAATACCGCCATTCAGCAGCGTGCAACCGTGGGTATCACTGGTTTACTGCTGGCGCTCTACTCCGGCCTTAACTGGATGGGTAATCTGCGTGAGGCGATCCGCGCCCAGTCGCGCGACGTCTGGGAACGCAAACCGGATGACAAAGAGAAGATCTGGAAACGTTATATTCGCGACTTCCTGTCGCTGACGGGTCTGATGCTGGCGCTGGTGATTACGCTGTCGCTGACCTCGGTAGCGGGTTCTGCCCAGGCGACCATCGTGAGTGCGCTGGGGCTGGATGGCATTGAGTGGTTACGGCCTGCCCTGACCATTATCGCCACGTCGATTTCCGTTCTGGCGAACTACCTGTTGTTCCTGTGGATTTTCTGGATCCTGCCGCGTCATAAGCCGCGCAAGAAAGCGCTGTTTCGCGGCACCCTGCTGGCGGCAATCGGCTTTGAGGTGATTAAGTTTGTGATGACGCTGACGCTGCCGAAGCTGGCGACCTCACCTTCCGGTGCAGCCTTTGGTTCTGTTCTCGGTCTGATGGCGTTCTTCTATTTCTTCGCCCGTCTGACGCTGTTCTGTGCAGCGTGGATCGCCACGGCAAAATATAAAGACGACCCGCAGATGCCGGAAGCGGGCAGCGCATCCCGCCGCAAAGCATCGTAATTCGTTAACAACAGCGGAAAATGTCACCCCCCGGCTATTTTTTCACCCGATAACAGGATGAATAGCTGAGGGGTCACTTTTATTTAGCCCTTTCTTAGAGTATCCCGCCAGATATCGTCCGGTTTCCCCCGGTATCACCCGGCATTCGTCATACCACAGAAATTATCCTCTTTTTACCCTCTGAAGCCAGACGCGGCGCGGGTTTTCATCATTGAATGCGCTCTGGCAGATGCGTAAGATTCTTTGTCTGTATTTACAAATAAGAAACAGTTATGCAAGCCTCCCTCACAGACACACTCGACAAACAGCAGGATCCCACACCGGTTAACTCACGCAGTAAAGTGGTGATTGCCTCGCTGGTCGGCACGGCCATCGAGTTCTTCGACTTCTATATTTATGCCACTGCTGCGGTCATCGTTTTCCCACACATTTTCTTCCCTCAGGGTGATGCTACAGTCGCCACGCTACAGTCGCTGGCTACTTTCGCTATCGCCTTTATTGCGCGTCCGATTGGCTCGGCGGTGTTTGGTCACTTTGGCGACCGCGTGGGTCGCAAAGCTACGCTGGTTGCCTCGCTGCTGACCATGGGGATTTCCACCGTGGTGATCGGTCTGCTACCCAGCTATGAAACCATCGGCGTGCTGGCGCCGCTGCTGCTGGCGCTGGCGCGTTTTGGTCAGGGACTGGGGCTGGGTGGTGAATGGGGCGGCGCGGCGCTGCTGGCGACGGAAAACGCCCCGGCGAAGAAGCGTGCGCTTTACGGCTCATTCCCTCAACTGGGTGCGCCGATTGGCTTTTTCTTTGCGAACGGGACTTTTCTGCTGCTTTCGTGGCTGCTGACCGACGAGCAGTTTATGCAGTGGGGCTGGCGCGTGCCGTTTATTCTCTCCGCTGTGCTGGTGCTGATTGGCCTGTATGTGCGCGTGTCGCTGCATGAGAGTCCGGTGTTTGCCAAAGTGCAGAAAGAGAAGAAGCAGGTTCGCGTGCCGATTGCGGCGCTGCTGAGCAAGCATCTTACCGCCACGATTCTCGGCACCTTTATCATGCTGGCGACCTATACGCTGTTCTATATCATGACCGTCTATTCGATGAGCTACGGGACCACGGCAGCACCAGCGGGTCTGGGCATTCCGCGTAACAGTATGCTGTGGATGCTGATGCTGGCGGTGATTGGTTTTGGCGTGATGGTGCCGATTGCCGGTTTGCTGGCCGACCGTTTTGGTCGTCGCAAGACGATGATTACCATTACTCTGATGATTATCGCGTTTTCGTTCCTGTTCCCGGCAATGCTCGGTTCCGGTTCACAGGCGCTGGTGATGGCGTTTCTGCTGCTGGGTCTGAGCATTATGGGGCTGACGTTTGGCCCGATGGGCGCGCTGCTGCCGGAACTGTTCCCGACCGAAGTGCGTTATACCGGTGCCTCGTTCTCCTACAATCTCTCCTCGATTCTGGGTGCCTCGGTTGCGCCTTATATCGCGACCTGGCTGAATGCCAATTATGGTCTGCAGGCGGTGGGACTGTATCTGGCATCGATGGCGGTGCTGACACTGATTGCGTTGCTGGCCTGTAAAGAGACGCGTCACCAGACGTTGTATGACGTTTAATCCTGTTGGATGAAGGTCAGTGAAACCCGGCAGCCGCCGGGTTTTTTTATGGGTTGGGTTTAGTCAATCTAAGGCAGCTTAGGGAACATACTTCGACTCTTAAGGGCTAAAATTTTACGGGCAGGACCGGGGAGTACATCGGCCCTTAGGGGCTAAAGGCATCGCCTGGACGTTAACGGGCAGGCTCAGGGAGCATACGCCCTTCGCAAAGACGCAAAACCCGCCATCCCTGGCGGGCTCAGCGCGGGTCATCCCTGACCCGCTATGCTTTGCTACAGGCGTATGCTCCTATCGCTTTAAGTTGATTGGCTGTCTGTTTGAAGATCCTGCATCGTGCTAATAAGGTAGGGTTATTCTGGCAGCAATATAGAAGCTTAAGGACACAGAGAACACGGTCAGAAGAGGAAAGCGTCCCGCGCCTGGGACAAAAACGCCGGGAGCGTTTTTGAACAACGCAAAGCGTTGGCCCGTTTACGGGCGCACCTCAGGGATGAGGTGCGTAATCGCGCGGGCAGAGCATGCCAGGGATGGCGGGTTTTGCGTCTTTCCGATCTGACCGTGTTCCCTGTGCAGGCACGGTCTTACAGCAATGCAGGCATAGTCTCACCAGTGAACTGCTCAGGCAGTGTTCACAAACAAAAAACCCCGGCAAGCCGGGGTTTGTTTTGCTGAAAACTGTGTTGCCGGTTATTAGCCCGCGACAGCGATACGCTTCATGTCGGTCATGTAGCCACGCAGTTTACGGCCAACGGTTTCAATCGGATGCTGGCGAACCGCTTCATTGACGTCACGCAGCTGCGCGTTGTCGACCTGCGTGCCTTCAACCGCTTTACCCAGATCGCCCGGCTGCAGCGTGGTCATGAACTCTTTCAGCAGCGGCACCGCAGCGAAGGAGAACAGGTAGTTACCATATTCGGCGGTATCAGAGATAACCACGTTCATTTCATACAGACGCTTACGTGCGATGGTGTTCGCGATCAGCGGCAGCTCATGCAGGGATTCATAGTAAGCAGACTCTTCGATGATGCCAGCATCAACCATGGTTTCAAACGCCAGCTCAACGCCCGCTTTAACCATTGCAACCATCACTACGCCTTTGTCGTAGTACTCCTGCTCTTCAATTTTGCCTTCATATTGTGCGGCAGTTTCGAATGCGGTCTGGCCGGTCTCTTCACGCCAGGTCAGCAGATTTTTATCATCATTAGCCCAGTCAGCCATCATGCCGGAAGAAAATTCGCCGGAGATGATGTCATCCATATGCTTCTGGAACAGCGGCGCCATGATGGTCTTCAGCTGCTCTGACAGCGCATAAGCACGCAGTTTGGCCGGGTTAGAGAGGCGGTCCATCATCAGGGTAATGCCACCAAACTTCAGTGACTCTGTGATGGTTTCCCAGCCGAACTGAATCAGTTTTTCTGCGTAAGCCGGATCAGTACCTTCAGCCACCAGCTTGTCGAAGCAGAGCAGTGAACCCGCCTGCAACATGCCGCACAGGATGGTCTGCTCACCCATCAGGTCAGATTTCACTTCTGCAACGAAGGAAGATTCCAGCACGCCAGCACGATCGCCGCCGGTCGCTGCTGCCCAGGCTTTAGCAATTGCCATGCCTTCGCCTTTTGGATCGTTTTCCGGATGAACCGCGATCAGCGTCGGAACACCAAAGCCACGTTTGTACTCTTCACGGACTTCAGTACCCGGACACTTCGGTGCCACCATCACGACGGTGATGTCTTTACGGATGCTTTCGCCCACTTCAACGATGTTGAAACCGTGCGAGTAGCCCAGCGCAGCGCCATCTTTCATCAGCGGCTGAACAGCCTGAACTACTGCGGAGTGCTGCTTGTCTGGCGTCAGGTTAACAACCAGATCTGCCTGCGGGATCAGATCTTCGTAAGTACCCACTTTAAAACCGTTATCGGTCGCTTTGCGCCATGAAGGGCGTTTCTCCGCAATCGCTTCGGCACGCAGTGCATAGGCGACATCCAGACCTGAATCCCGCATGTTCAGACCCTGGTTCAGGCCCTGCGCACCACAGCCAACGATAACGACTTTTTTGCCTTTCAGGAAACTGGCACCATCCGCGAATTCATCACGCGCCATGAAACGACATTTGCCTAATTGCGCCAGCTGGTTGCGCAGGTTCAATGTGTTGAAATAGTTAGCCATGGGTACTCCGGTAAGGTTGTGTTTGCTTTTTTTGTTCAGGAACGGCAATTCATGCAACGCCGCGAATGACCCCATCATATGACAGGAATTCTGTTGCTTAAATTGATATATTAACAACGTCACATTGCAATAAATGCAATACCACTCAGAGGCGACGCGCACATGGATTTACGGGATCTGAAACTGTTTCTTCATCTGGCAGAAAGCTGCCACTTCGGGCGCACGGCGCGTGCCATGCACGTCAGCCCTTCCACGCTGTCACGCCAGATCCAGCGGCTTGAAGACGATGTCGGCCATGCGCTCTTTCTGCGTGATAACCGCACCGTGACGCTGACGGAAGCGGGCGAACGCCTGCGTCAGTTTGCCCAGCAGACGCTGTTGCAATATCAGCAACTGCGTCATGTGATGGATCTTAACGGTCCGTCACTTAGCGGCGAACTGCGCCTGTTCTGTTCGGTGACGGCGGCCTACAGCCATCTGCCGCCGATCCTCGACCGCTTTCGTGCTGAACATCCGCAGGTCGAAATCAAACTGGATACCGGTGATGCTGCGGATGCGGTGGAAAAAGTGCACTCCGGCGATGCCGATCTGGCGATTGCCGGCCGTCCTGAAACTTTGCCCGCCAGCATTGATTTTATGCCACTGGGGCTGATTCCGCTGGTGCTGATCGCGCCTGCACTGCCCTGTGCTGTTCGCACCCAGGCCACCCAGCCGCAGCCCGACTGGTCAAAAATTCCGTTTATCCTGCCGGTGCAGGGACCGGCACGGCGGCGTATCGATCTCTGGTTCCGCCGCCAGCGCATCCCGAATCCGGTGATTTACGCCACGGTATCGGGGCATGAGGCGATTGTCTCGATGGTGGCGCTGGGTTGCGGTATTGCGCTGTTGCCGGATGTCGTGCTGGAGAACAGTCCGGACCCGGTGCGGAACCGCGTGCTTTTGCTGGAGAATATTGACTCGGTTGCGCCGTTCGAACTCGGCATTTGCGTGCAAAAAAAGCGGCTCGGAGAGCCGCTGATCAGTGCTTTCTGGAGCCAGCTGTAATCAATTGCCTGACAGGAAGAAGCGGAACGCCGGGTTCTGGCTTTCATCATGAAAGTCGTAACCCAGATCGGTGAGATGCTCCTCGAAACGTGGCTCATCGCTGCCGAGTTCAAAAGCCGCCAGCACACGACCGTAGTCGGTGCCGTGGCTGCGGTAGTGAAACAGCGAGATATTCCAGTGGGTACCCAGCGTCTGCAGGAACTTCAGCAACGCGCCAGGTGCCTCCGGGAATTCGAAGCTGAAGAGCCGTTCACGCAGCGGCTTGGAAGGGCGTCCGCCTACCATGTAACGCACGTGCAGTTTCGCCATCTCATCATCTGAGAGATCGACCACCTGGTAACCGCCGCGGGTGAGCTCGCTAATGATCTCGCTGCGCTCTTCCACGCCACGGGTCAGACGCACGCCAACAAAGATGCAGGCTTTGTCCGCATCGGCATAGCGGTAGTTGAACTCGGTGATCGAACGTCCGCCCAGCGTCTGACAGAAACGCAGGAAGCTGCCCTGCTGTTCCGGGATGGTGACGGCCAGCAGCGCTTCACGCTGTTCGCCCAGTTCGCAACGCTCGGAGACGTAACGCAGGCCGTGGAAGTTGACGTTGGCACCGGACAAGACATGCGCCAGCCGCTCGCCTTTGATCTCGTGTTGTTGGATATACTTCTTCATACCCGCCAGCGCCAGCGCGCCAGACGGCTCCGCCACGGCACGAACATCTTCGAACAGATCTTTCATGGCAGCGCAAATGGCATCGCTGTCGACGGTGATGATGTCATCAATGTAGGCCTGACAGAGCCGGAAGGTTTCGCTACCAATCCGCTTAACCGCGACACCTTCGGCAAACAGCCCGACGCGTGGCAGATCGACCGGATGACCCGCTTCGAGCGCGGCTTTCAGACAGGCTGAATCTTCTGACTCTACTGCGATCACTTTGATTTGCGGCATCAGCTGCTTGATCAGGACCGCAACGCCGGCCGCCAGACCGCCACCACCCACCGGGACAAAGACCCGGTCAAGGTGCGCATCCTGCTGCAACAGCTCCATCGCCAGCGTGCCCTGTCCGGCAATCACGGCCGGATGGTCAAACGGCGGTACGAAGGTGTAGCCGCGCTGGTCAGCGAGTTCTATCGCTTTGGCTTTCGCCTCGTCAAAGTTGGCGCCAAACAGGAAAGCCTCACCGCCAAATGCGCGCACTGCATCAACCTTGATGTCTGCGGTCGCCAGCGGCATCACAATCAGTGACTTGATGCCCAGCTTAGTCGCGGAAAGCGCCACGCCCTGCGCGTGGTTACCGGCTGACGCCGTCACCACGCCGCGCGCTTTCTGCTCTTCGTTCAGACCGGCAATCATCGCGTACGCTCCGCGTACCTTGAAACTGTGCACCGGCTGGCGATCTTCCCGCTTCACCAGAATGGTGTTGCCGAGACGCGCTGAAATTTTTTCCATAACCTGCAGCGGCGTCACCTGTGCCACTTCATACACCGGTGAACGCAGCACTGCGCGCAAATATTCGGCGCCGCCAGGCGCGTCGGGTAGCGGTTGAGACTCGGCCATTGTTAGCCTCCCAGCTTGCTCTTATCGCGGACGGCGCCTTTGTCAGCACTGGTCGCAAGTAATGCGTAAGCACGCAGCGCAAAGGAGACTTCACGCTGACGATTGACCGGCGTATACGCCGCATCGCCACGTGCCTGCTGCTCTTCACGGCGGGCGTGCAGTTCGTTATCCGGCACAGCGAGTTTGATGCCGCGGTTAGGGATATCGATTTCAATGGTGTCGCCATCTTTGACCAGCGCGATAGTGCCGCCGTTGGCCGCTTCAGGCGAAGCGTGGCCGATAGAGAGGCCCGACGTCCCGCCGGAGAAACGACCGTCAGTGATCAGTGCGCAGCTTTTGCCCAGGCCCATCGATTTCAGATAGGTGGTCGGATAGAGCATTTCCTGCATGCCCGGCCCGCCTTTTGGTCCTTCGTAGCGGATGACGACCACGTCGCCTGCCACCACTTTGCCGCCCAGAATCGCTTCTACCGCGTCATCCTGGCTTTCATAGACTTTGGCCGGACCGGTGAAGGTCAGGATCTCTTTGTCTACGCCCGCCGTTTTAACGATACAGCCATCTTCGGCGATGTTGCCGTACAGCACGGCCAGACCGCCATCCTGCGAGTACGCGTTTTCGCGGGTACGGATACAGCCTTCGGCACGGTCATCATCCAGCGTGTCCCAGCGGCAGTTCTGTGAGAATGCCTGGGTGGTACGGATGCCCGCCGGGCCCGCGCGGAACATATCTTTAACCGCCTGATCTTTGGTCAGCATGATGTCGTACTGATCCAGCGTTTCGCGCATCGTCTGCTGCAGGATATTACGGGCGCTGCTGTCGAACAGGCCTGCGCGATCCAGCTCGCCCAGAATCGCGAAAACGCCACCCGCACGGTGCACATCTTCCATGTGGTATTTCGGAGTACTTGGCGCGACTTTACAAAGCTGAGGCACTTTACGGGACAGGCGATCGATGTCGGAGATATTGAAGTCGATGTCGCCTTCCTGTGCTGCCGCCAGCAGGTGCAGTACGGTGTTGGTGGAACCGCCCATGGCGATATCCAGCATCATGGCATTCTCGAAAGCCGCCTTGTTCGCGATGTTACGCGGCAGCATGTTGACGTCATCCTGCTCGTAGTAGCGCTTAGTCAGGCTCACGATGCGCTTACCGGCATTGATGAATAGCTCTTTGCGATCAGCGTGGGTTGCCAGCAGTGAACCGTTGCCAGGCTGCGACAGGCCCAGTGCTTCGGTCAGACAGTTCATCGAGTTGGCGGTGAACATGCCTGAGCAGGAGCCGCAGGTCGGACAGGCAGAGCGTTCGATCTGATCGCTGTCGGCATCGCTAACGTTCGGGTTGGCACCCTGAATCATCGCATCGACCAGATCCAGCTTGATGATCTTGTCAGAAAGCTTGGTTTTACCCGCTTCCATCGGTCCGCCAGAAACGAAGATCACCGGGATATTGAGGCGCAGTGACGCCATCAGCATGCCTGGGGTGATTTTGTCGCAGTTGGAGATGCAGACCATGGCGTCGGCGCAGTGCGCGTTAACCATGTACTCGACCGAGTCAGCAATCAGCTCACGCGAAGGCAGTGAATACAGCATGCCGCCATGACCCATGGCAATACCGTCATCCACCGCGATGGTGTTGAACTCTTTAGCCACACCGCCCGCCGCTTCAATCTGCTCAGCGACGAGTTTACCCAGGTCGCGGAGGTGAACGTGGCCCGGAACAAATTGGGTGAATGAGTTAACCACAGCGATAATCGGCTTGCCGAAATCGTCGTCGGTCATTCCTGTCGCGCGCCATAAGGCACGGGCACCCGCCATATTGCGGCCGTGGGTGGTAGTGGCGGAACGGTACTTAGGCATGCTCTATTTACTCCAGTAAGAATTAGCTCGCGGACGTCAGATGACGCCCGCGCTGTATCTGACTATGGGTTAACCGGATCTAACCAGCCCCATTTGTCTTCTGTTTCGCCAGTGAACAGACCAAAGAAGGCCTGCTGGACACGTTTGGTGACCGGACCACATTTGCCTTCGCCCACCTGAATGCGGTCAACGCTGCGCACTGGTGTGATTTCTGCTGCGGTGCCAGACATAAAGACTTCGTCAGCCAGATAGAGAGATTCACGTGACAGAGTCTGCTCACGCACTTCAATGCCCATATCACGCGCCAGCGTGATGATCGCATCGCGGGTAATGCCCGGCAGTGCCGAAGAGGTAAATGGCGGGGTATAGAGCACGCCATCTTTAACTTCAAACAGGTTTTCGCCAGCACCTTCTGAGATCAGGCCATTGGTATCCAGCGCAATGCCTTCCTGATAGCCATGACGACGGGCTTCGCTGCCCACCAACAGCGAGGAAAGGTAGTTACCACCCGCTTTAGCGGCGGTTGGCAGGGTATTTGGTGCTACGCGGTTCCATGAAGAGACCATGGCATCGATGCCGTTTTCCAGCGCTTCAGCACCCAGGTAAGCGCCCCACGGGAAGGCGGCAATGATCACGTCGGTAGTGAAGCCATCTGGCGGGTTGACGCCCAGGCCCACATCGCCGACGAAGGCCAGCGGACGGATATAAGCACTTTTCAGTTTGTTCACGCGGATGACTTCGCGGCACGCTTCCATCAGCTCATCAACGCTGCTTTTAATCGGGAAACGATAGATTTTGGCGGAGTCATGCAGACGTTGCATGTGTTCACGATGACGGAACACAACCGGTCCTTTGTGAGAGTCGTAGCAGCGGACGCCTTCAAATACCGACGTACCGTAGTGCAAGGCATGGGACATGACGCTGACCTTCGCCTCTTCCCACTTAACCATCTCGCCATTGAACCAAATAAAGTCTGCTTTCTTCGTGCTCATTGTTATTCCCTCTCGCGGCTACGCGCGGATTTGTTGTGTTGTCTGTTGTTGAATCTGAACGCATGCAACGTCGATCAATTTACTTAACTGCGAAGACAGTAAATCGACGGAGCGCTGGCTGGCAACGGTCATTTCAATATTAATGTTTTCTGCGTTGGCGACTGAGGCCATGTTCATAGAACAGACCTGAAAACCGCGGTGACGCACGACGCGTAAAATGCGCTCTAATATTTCAGGGCGGAAACGGGCTTCGATAGACAATTGATGCTGGTTCATACGGTTTTCTCCATCATGTTTGCATTGCTGGCACCCGGCGGTACCAGTGGCCAGACGTTTTCATGCTCATCTATTGCAACATGCAGGAAGTAAGGACCTTCGCTGTTCAGCAGAGCATCAAGGGCGGCGTCGACCTGATCTTTACGGGTAATGCGCTGGCCAGGAATATTGAACGCGCTGGCCAGCGTGAGGAAGTCGGGATTGTCTGACAGGTTGGTTTCACTGTAGCGACCGTCGAAGAAGAGCTGCTGCCACTGGCGCACCATGCCCAGACGCTGGTTATCCATCAGTACGATTTTGACCGGCAGCCTGCCGCGCTTGATGGTGCCCAGCTCCTGGATGTTCATCATGATAGAGCCATCACCCGAGACACAGATAACCGTATCGTCCGGACGTGCAACCTGCGCGCCGATGGCAGCCGGTAAGCCAAAGCCCATAGTGCCCAGGCCGCTGGAGGTGATGAAATTCTCCGGTGCGTTGAATGCCATGTGTTGCGCCGTCCACATCTGATGCTGACCGACGTCGGTGGTGACCACGGTATTCGCCGGTTTGCGATCGGAAAGCTGCTTCAGCAGCAGCGGTGCATAGATCGCGTCGCCCGGATGGTCGTAGCGCCATGGGTGACTGGCTTTAAGCGCTTTCACCTCATCGCGCCAGGCGTTGATAGATAAAGGCTGACTCAGGGCCGGCAGCAGTTCGTTAAGATCGCCCTGCAGCGAGACATGAGCACGGCGTAATTTATTTAACTCAGCGGGATCGATATCGAGATGAATCACGCTGGCGTGCGGTGCAAAAGTATCCAGCTTGCCGGTCACGCGGTCATCGAAACGAGCACCGACTGCGATCAGCAGGTCACACGCCTGTACGGCCAGGTTAGCGGCCTTGGTACCGTGCATCCCCAGCATACCAAGATAGACATCACTCTGTGGGTCCACGCTGCCCAGTCCCTTCAGAGTAGCAACCGCCGGAATGCCGGTCTCGTCTGCCAGCGCACGCAGTGCCGGAACCGCCTGCGCCAGACCGACACCACCGCCAACGTAAAGCATTGGCTTGCTGGCCTGCTCCATCAGTGCACGTGCCTGGTCAATCGCCTGATGCGGCAGCGCATTTCCTTCTTCAACCGGAACCAGATGCGGTGCGGGTTCACCCTGCGCAATCTGAATATCTTTCGGGATATCAACCAGTACCGGACCCGGACGGCCCGACTGCGCCAGCGCAAAGGCTTCCGCCATGATAGCGGGCAGCTCATCCAGCGATTCAACCAGGAAGCTGTGCTTGGTGCAGGCCAGCGAGAGTCCCAGTACGTCGATCTCCTGGAAAGCATCGGTGCCGATGAAGGCCGAGGTGACCTGCCCCGTTACCGCCACCACCGGAACCGAATCCATCATCGCATCCGCCAGACCGGTGATCAGGTTAGTCGCGCCAGGGCCGGAAGTGGCGATACAGACGCCGGTTTTGCCGGTTGAACGGGCATAACCGATTGCCGCCATCACAGCGCCCTGCTCGTGACGACACAGTAGGTGTTCCACGCCGCCATCATAGAGCGCGTCGTATACCGGCATGATGGCGCCGCCAGGGTAACCAAATACGGTATCAACACCCTGCGCGCTTAAAGCCTGAACTACCCACTGTGCACCTGTCATCGCTATTCTCCTGTGTCCTGACCGGAACAACAGAATTTTATGCTACTGTTCATTGTTTGTTCCTTGTGGATTTACTGATATTTCCTCGGGTCGAAAAAAAACCCCCGGACCTTTCGGTGCGGGGGTTTTTTCGGATTCGAGGCTTGATTTTTAAGCCTTTCTTTCTCCAAGCGTTGCCCCGCACGGTAGGTTAATAACCACCACCACGCTAATCACGACCAGGCTAATCACTTGTAGAAGGGCTTTCATGTGTTGTTCAATTCTTTTTCTTGTTCGAAGTAATGCCTACAGAGTTATCATAGTCAGGGGGCAGGACACAACTTTTTTTACAGTTTTATTTTAGTGAGTGGCGCGGAATCTTAATCTATCGATTTGTAATACAAGAAATAATTGCATGATGATAATTATTCATCACTTTAGTGACGTAATAATATTTTGATGAATTTGCGTACTGTCGCACAGCATTTTAAAACGCCATGAAACAACTTTCGATGGGGTGTGCGATGTCCCGAACCATACTCATGATGTCATGGCTTTTCTTTGATGCGGTCACCAGACTGACGGTAACAAGGAGCGAGTATGTCATTGTCAAAAGTTCTGACCCGGGCAGCACTTGGGGTGGAAGCCCCGCTGGTGACCATCGAGGCACATATCAGTAATGGCCTGCCTGCCTTAACCCTGGTAGGTCTGCCGGAAACGACAGTCAAAGAAGCGCGTGAGCGGGTTCGCAGCGCTATTATCAACAGCGGTTTCACCTTTCCGGCAAAACGGGTCACCATCAATCTGGCCCCAGCGGATCTTCCTAAAGAGGGCGGACGGTATGACTTACCTATGGCGATCGCCATTCTGGTCGCCTCTGAGCAGCTCCCTGCCGACAAGCTGACGCACTACGAGTTTCTGGGTGAACTGGCACTCGACGGCGCGCTGTGCGGTGTACAGGGCGCGATTCCGGCGGCCATGGTGGCCATTCAGGCTGGACGACAGCTGGTTCTCTCTGCTGAGAATCAGGCGGATGCCGGACTTATCCGTCAGGGATCGTCACTGGTTGCTTCTTATCTCAGCGATGTGTGCGCCTTTCTGCGCAATGAACTCACCTTACCGACAGCCCAGTCTCCTGAGCATCAGAGCGAGCCGCCTGCTGACGATCTCGCAGATATCATTGGTCAGGAACAGGGACGCAGAGCACTGGAGATCACGGCGGCTGGTGGGCATAACCTGTTGCTGATTGGCCCGCCTGGCACAGGTAAAACCATGCTTGCCACCCGTCTGCCCGGCATTATGCCTTCTTTAACCGATCAGGAAGCACTGGAATGCGCAGCAATCGCCAGTCTCGTGAACAATAGCAGTACTCTGCACCGACAATGGCGCAGCCGGCCTTTCAGGTCACCTCACCACAGTGCATCTCTCTATGCTTTGATTGGTGGTGGATCACTACCACGACCGGGCGAGATCTCACTGGCGCATAACGGCGTGTTGTTTCTGGATGAGTTGCCGGAATTTGATCGTAAGGTGCTGGACTCTCTGCGCGAGCCATTAGAGTCGGGGGTCATCGCTATTTCACGTGCCCGCGCAAAAGTCACCTATCCGGCACGATTTCAGCTGATTGCTGCGATGAATCCAAGTCCAACCGGACATTATCAGGGACAGCATAATCGCACCTCACCTCAGCAGGTGCTGCGTTATCTCAGCAAGCTGTCCGGCCCTTTTCTCGACCGTTTTGATCTTTCGCTGGAGGTGCCGCTACTGCCGGGTGGAATGCTTAGCGGTCAACGCCCTGTAGCAGAAACGTCTGAACGGGTTCGTCATCGGGTGGTCGCAGCGCGGGAGATTCAGCTGACCCGTGCAGGCAAAATTAATGCGCATTTAAACAATGCGGAGATAATGCGCTGGTGTCAGCCGGCTAAGGAGGATGCGGAGTGGCTGGAGTCAGTACTGGAGAAACTGGGTTTATCTGTACGGGCATGGCAGCGGATTTTGAAGGTGGCGCGTACCGTGGCCGATCTGGCGGGAGATGCAAACGTCAGTCGGCATCATCTGCAGGAGGCTGTCAGTTATCGCACGATTGATCGTTTAATGATTCATCTGCATAACAGCCTGCAATAAAAAAGGGGCTTTCGCCCCTTCTCTGTTAATCGTCGCTGTCGGTAAAGTCTTCGACGGTGTCCATCTGCGGTTTACCGCCGGACAGCGTATGAAAACGCTTAGGACGCTTAATGCGGGTCATATATTTAGACCATACACGTTCAGCTTCCGTTTGCGGCTCACGCACGCCACGACACACTTCAATAAACAGACGTTCTTCTTCTGTTGCAGGCTCACGCTTTGATAAATCCAGCTCATTAAAGGCGAAACCGTGGCGTTCAAGAAGCTGAGCTTCTTTAATAGTAAAGTCACCGTGGCGTGAGAAACCACGCGGGTAATGTTTGTTATCAAAGAAACGATTCTCTGTTGAGAAGCTTTCCGCCATGTTACACGCTCCTGATTTTCTAATGCCGTGCTGTTAATGGCGCGGAGTATTAGATAGGCTTGACAGAGTGTAAAACAAAACATTTAAATCTATACGACAAACATTTTTTGGGAGAACGCTGTGGATACGGAATTACTGAAAACTTTCCTGGAAGTGAGCAGAACACGCCATTTCGGGCGTGCTGCAGAAGCACTTTACCTTACGCAATCTGCTGTCAGTTTTCGCATCCGCCAGTTAGAGAATCAGCTTGGCGTTAACCTTTTTACACGGCATCGCAATAACATACGTCTGACAGCGGCCGGAGAACGCCTGCTTCCCTATGCTGAAAGCCTGATGAGCACCTGGATGATGGCAAAGAAGGAGGTTTCTCACACTCAACAGCACCATGAGCTTTCGATCGGTGCCAGTGCATCACTATGGGAGGCTTATCTGACGCCGTGGCTACAGACGCTGTATGAGAATCGTGAAAGCCTGCATTTAGAAGCGCGCGTAGCACAACGACACCTGCTGGTTAAGCAGCTCCATGAACGCCAGCTGGATCTGTTGATCACCACTGAAGCGCCTAAGATGGATGAGTTAACCAGTCAGCAGATTGGTCATATCTCACTGGCGCTGTTCTGCGCCCGGCAGAGCGAGAAACGCGAAAAATATGATTACATTAAACTCGAATGGGGAGCAGATTTTCATCAGCACCAGAGCTACCTTTCAGGGGCTGATGATGTGCCAGTACTGACCACAACATCGGCGCATGTTACCCGTGAACTGCTGCATACCACCGGAGCGTGCGCGTTCCTGCCTGACTTCTGGCAAAGCGTTTACAGTGAGTTGATGATGATTCCGGATACGCCCGTGGCCGTTCGTCCGCTCTATGCTGTCTGGTTGCAGAATAGCGATCAGCAGGCGCATATCCGGCAACTGCTTAAATTCCCGATTCTGGTCAGGCAAAACAGCTAATGATTAGCAGGTAGAAAAGAAAGCAGGGAAGAGATGAGACCAGTTAGATTTAGCTGGTTCTTTTTTTACCTTTCTGAAGGCAAAAAAAATCCTTTGCCGAAGCAAAGGATCGTTTTCTGGCAGGGGCGGAGGGACTCGAACCCCCAACACCCGGTTTTGGAGACCGGTGCTCTACCAATTGAACTACGCCCCTAATAGGGTGGCGGAA